>Ga0224529_1002156_pt1 | contig 10121 bp, 8 predicted proteins | sample CBST50metaG_FD_179893 | JGI IMG/M metagenome (GOLD analysis project Ga0224529, IMG submission 179893) | Peat soil microbial communities from Stordalen Mire, Sweden - C.B.S.T50 | ecosystem: Environmental > Terrestrial > Soil > Wetlands > Peat | place: Sweden: Norrbotten County, Stordalen Mire... | reverse complement strand
GTATGAATTTGTAGAGCATCGATCGTTTTTTGTTTAATCGATGTTAAATAGGAAAAAAATATCAGAATCAGGCATAAAAATAGCCGATAGAGCATTCAACTGCAGTTAAGAACATTTAGCGCGGGCATATAACAAGCAGATTAAAACAATATCTATCCCACTCTAACGCCACGAATAAATAGTAAGAAACTCTCGATAGATTGGAGAACAGCAAGAATGAAACAACTTCAAAATTTAAAAGTCGCTCAAAAGCTCACAGCAGGTTTTGGAATCTGCATACTGATTGCTATTATAGCAGTATTTTCCGCTATAATTCAAATGGGAAAAATTAATACGACCTCGAAAACAATCGTCAGTGATGTGGTTGCCCAAACCCAGTCCATGGCGACTCTTCTTTCCGATATCAAACAATATCGGATTTGGCAACTTCGATATGTCATAGCGAAAGATAATACCGTGCGCGATCAGATGGATTCAGACCTTCAAAGCGCAAAAGAGACCGTAGAGCAAGATCTTAGCGACTACAAATCAAATGCAAAACGCGAAAAAGACGCTGAGAATATCAACAAACTGAAAGCGCACTGGGACGAATATTACTCGTTCGATTCCAAGATCAGAGCCACAGCTCGCGCCAACAAGCCTCTTGTCTCCGATCATATCATATCGGTCGTTGCAAATAGCGCCTGGATCTCCACCCGCGATCTTGGCGCTTCCATGCTCAAAGACAACAAAGATAACGCGTCTCAACTCTCTCAGGAGGCGGACAATCAGTATCGATCGGCTCTTTTGATCACAATCATCAGCCTGATCGTCGCGATTGTCGCCGGAGTGTTCATGGCCTCATCGATTACAAAGAGTATGGTCGTATCTCTGCAGGAGGCGGACAAGAGCATCGATATGATCGACAAAGAGTGCATCACGAAACTGGAAGATGCGATCATCTCCATTTCCAAAGGCGATCTCACTCACGAACTCAGTATCAGCATGCAGCCAATCAACGTATCGGGCGACGATGAAATCGGCGAGCTTTGCCGTTCTCTTAACGATATTATCGAAAGACTGGGAAAAACGGTGGAAGCGTACAATCTCGCGCAGAAGTCGCTAAGCAGTCTAATTGGCCAAGTTTCGACAGCGTCGAACACAATCTCTCTCTCTTCGTCGGAGCTTTCAACCGGAAATGAGGATCTGGCGAGTCGAACCACGGAACAGGCGTCAAGTCTGGAAGAGACCGCTTCGAGCATGGAGGAGATGACCAGCATTGTCCGGCAGAACGCCGAAAGCGCTCACCGCGCCAGCAGCCTGGCTTCCGACGCAAAGTTAAAAGCGAAAAACGGCGTGGAAGTGGTGACGGGCGCTGTTAACTCTATGCAGGAGATCAGCAAATCCAGCAAGCAGATCTCCGATATTATCTCGGTGATCGATGAAATCGCGTTTCAAACCAATCTTCTCGCCCTCAATGCCGCCGTGGAAGCGGCCCGCGTCGGCGAGCAGGGAAAAGGCTTTGCGGTTGTCGCCAGCGAAGTGCGCAATCTTGCCGGACGAAGCTCGACTGCGGCCAAAGAGATCAAAGCGCTCGTTCAAGATACGGTGCGCAAAGTTGTCGAAGGAGAAGAACTGGTTGGACGTTCGGGCGATCAGTTTAATGAAATTGTCTCGTCCATTGAAAACGTCGCCGGAATCGTTTCGGAAATTTCCGCAGCCGCACAGGAGCAGTCAACCGGCATCGAACAGGTGAACAAAGCCGTCATGCAGATGGACGAGATCACGCAGCAGAACGCGGCATTGGTGGAAGAGGCGTCGGCGGCATCCGTTGCGGTCTCCAGACAAGCAGCGGATCTAAGCAATCTTGTCAACCATTTCAAGGTGGAGGCGAATGCAATGGAATTCTCGCCGGCTCCGGCAAAACCTGTATCGCCGAACCAGACCAAGGCTCGATCGACCGGAACATACGGACAGCAAAAATCGAAGGCTCAATCGTCCTCGCCAGTCCGTGAAAAGCTCAAACTCGTCGATACGGATTCATCGGCGACATTCGAAGAGTTTTAAAGTCCAGCGTGTTTTGTTGAGCTAATTTGGCGTTTTTCCTAACTTCCCATTTTTCAAGACGGGAAGTTAGGTCGAAAAAATGTTTAAACCAACTTAAGCAATCCTACTCAATCGACGAAGATCATCCGTGACATATATTTCAGTATCATTAAAATCCACAAGCTTCATAGATTTCGCTGTTTTGCATAGTGAAGCTTGTAGGATCAAACAAGTACTGATCGATATCCGGCATGTTGTCGCATTCGGTATTAAGTTGTATTAGCTTCCGATTAAGCGATAGGAGCTCCTTATAGCCATCTTCATCAAAGGTCTTTTCACCTGATAAGATGGCTTTCGCGGTTTTGGGCCCGATGCCTCTAATCCCTTTAATATTATCCGAAGTATCCCCAGTAAGCGATTTGAAGAAAATATAATCGCTCGGATCAATTCCAAGCTTACGTTCGATGAAAGCCTTGTCTATCATATCATATGTGTCTTGCGCTTTAAGGTTGACAATATAACTATGTTCGCCGACCAATTGGTAAAAGTCCGAATCCGATGAAAATATGTAGGATGCGCCATCGGAATATCTTCTTAAGAACCCATGCGATATACTAGCTGCGACGTCGTCACCTTCATAGCCAGGCTGTTCTATATAACCAATCTTCAGATAATCGAGCGCTTTCTTAATATGAGGTAAATGTTGATAAGGGGAGTCCTCGGTATCTGAAAAATGTAATTTCCGGTTTGATTTATAATCTTTTGAAAGGCTAAAGTTCTCATTACCATTGTCGCTATCAAAAACTATTATAAGGTGGTCACTCTGGTTCAATCCGGGAAGAACAGCGACTGAGCGACGAATCAATTTAAGGAAAGTAGTGATAACATGCAGCGGCGTTCCTCGTGCAGAGCTAAACCTGAAAGGAACTGCATAAGACCGCCACAAGAAATTATGTCCATCGATGACGATAAGGCGCTTTGACATTTTAACCTTAGACCGCTTATAGCCTATTTAGTCTGAAAACGTCTCTCCCCGTCTTGCGACGTGACCTTTCTCTCCTGGGAGGAGAGAATCGCGGGGTACTGGCACCGTAACTCTTTTTCTTTGTCTCCCTTGTTAAGGGAGAATGGACCCGAGAATCGGGTAGAGAGGTCAAAAAAGTATCTAAACCAACTTAACGCCCCATTAGCCCTAATGCCGTTCACTTAAGGCAAAAATGCCTCTGATTTACCCTATATATTACGTCTATTACGCTCAAAAAATCGTTAAGTGAACGGTATTGCCACCAGCCCGACCTGACTCTCACCGAAGAGGAATGCCGCAAAATAAACGCTACCTACTGTCTTCGCGCTGTAAAGCGGATCGCCCAGGTGAGTATAAAATCAGCGAAGATTGTGAAAGCTATGGCGCGGGCAAAAAAATGAAAAGGTGAAAATGAGAACAAGCGTCAGAAAGAAAAATTAAATTATTTGGAGAAGCTCTTGTCAGCAAAATTCTCGTCTTGAATAAGGTAACATCCATTCTATGGTGCCGCTTGAAGTAAAAAAACAGCATCCATAAAAATGCTCCAATATATCAACTTATTTCGTATTTACGACAATAAAACTTTATTTTTTCATTTTCTAACGAACCGAGATATTCTTATGACTGACAAATTAACGAAATTTATTTTCCCGAGATTTCGTAAGGCAGTCTTGCGACATTTTTCACTTTTTACTCGTCAGAACGAAATCTCTGTTGAATTTAACGATGGTGTTTTCATACTGGCAGGTGCAAATGGGCTAGGTAAATCAACTTTTCTGGCTGCTTTGAATTATGCGCTTACAGGGATAGTGCCAGATCCACAACGAGATTTTAACTCTGTAGATGAGTATTACCGTGACAGCGCAAAATTTCCTGCGACATATTTTAGAGGAAGAATCGCTCCAAAGGATGCAGAAGGCGCCGAAGTTGAACTTGAGTTTACAGTCGGAGAATATCGCTACAAAATTGTTAGAGGTTTTTTTGAACCAGGCGAACTCCGGGAATTCGTCTTTACAAATATAGGTAGCGAATTTCAGGCACATAATCCGAAGGATGTCCGATCTGCAAAAGACAAGCATGATGAATACAAGCAAAAACTATTCCGAGAATGTGGTTTGTCTTCGTTTGAACAGCTTTCATTTCTTAATTCATTTGTTTTTACATTTGACGAAAGACGGCATTTACTTTTTTGGGATCAAAAAGTATTAGAGCAAGTTCTATTCTTAGCTTTTGGTGTATCTCCATCGGAAGCGAAAAAAGCCGACGTCCTTCGTCGAGAATCTGAAAAGGCCGATTCATTAGCAAGAAATGCAAATTGGCAAGCGACGGAAATTAGAAAGAAAATTGAAGATCTTTCAAATATTCTCAATAAGAAACCAGTAGATATTGATACAGGTGAAGAGCTGGGAGAAAAGCATAAGGAGCTTATTAGGTCTATTCGTGAACGGGAAAGCAACATCAATCGTATTGAAAATGAATTGCACGATGCCAAGCTAAAATTTACTGAGGCAAGTGCAGAAGTTGCGATGCTTCGTGCTGAATATAATGACGAATATGATAATCGGATCATGCAGCGTGTCTCAGTAAATATGCATCCTATTGTCTCTCTCTCTTTATCTAGTTCAAAATGCGAAGTGTGCGGATCACAAAGTGAACAAGCCCTCGCAGAGATTCAGAAGCATATAGATTCTCATCGCTGTCCGCTCTGTAATAGTGCAGTTATATCATCAAGCCAGTCTGAATCATTGATGAAGCTGAAGGCGTTGGATGAAAAGTTAATTAAAGCAAAAGAGAACCTAGATACTTTTCCTACTACTTTTAATCGCCTAGAAAATGAAATTAAGCTAGAAAAAAATGCTCTTCTGATTGAACGCCAGAAGTTAGAAGAATTTGAAAAGTCGAATGAATCATTACTTACCCGTATTTATGCATCTAGTAGTGCTTCCGAAGATAGTACAGAGTATATATTAAAAACTTACCGTACTCAGATGAATAATTTTCTAGATACAAAAAAGAAGCAATACGATATCCGAAACGAGAAACGTAAGGAACGAAATAGGCTTCAGGATACCCTTGAGCAGCGCTACGCCGAAGCTGAGTCAGAATTTTTACCGATATTTATGAATTTAGCTCAATCGTTTCTTGGCATAGATTTAGACATTAAGTTAGATACGCATTCTTCTACAGGCCTCAATCTGACTCTTGAAGTCAACAGTACAGCTAGGCGTGAAGACCATCAATTATCAGAAAGTCAAAAGTTCTTTGTTGATATAGCACTTAGAATGGCATTAACACGATACATGTCTATTGATCAAAATGGCGTTTGCCTATTAATTGATACTCCCGAGGGCTCACTCGACATAGCGTATGAAACTCGAGCGGGGCAAATGTTCGCCGATTTTGCAGAAGATGGCCGTGGCATCATCATGACTGCGAACATTAACAGCTCTCAGCTACTGCAAAGACTTGCAAAAAAATGCGGAAATAGGAGGTTGAAACTAACTCGAATGACATCTTGGACACAATTGTCTGAAGTTCAACAGGAAGAAATGAATCTCTTTGATCAAGCATATGCTGACATAGAGAAAGCTATGGTTACACCGTGACAAAATTCAGCTTGAAGCCTGAAGCTTGTTTTGATTGCTTGTCAGTGGGCTGCAGATTGCAAGATTCTCTAAGCAACTTTCGCATTTCCGAAGTTCACTTGTTTTGTTATCTTTCCTGTCTGCTTTCCCTTTACAAAAAGTGGCCACTTTCGGACTGGCAATACCAGTTTGCAGGTACTAAAGAAGGTTCACCTTTCAGCGAAGATATTGCGGACGCAATCGAGCGTTTAGTTACCTGTGGCTATATTATTCGGGATCGTGCCGTATTAACTATAACCAAAGAAGGTCAAATTGAATACAATGCGCTTTTGGAAGTTAGTAGTAATAAACAAAGAGATGTGTTCATTGAAGCCGCATGTTCAAGTATCCTTACTCTCCCTATTGGTGTTATCAGAACTGCTTTATGCAATGAACCTGAATTGAAATCCGCTTTATTACGGACAGGAACTAAGCGTCTATTGGATGGCCCCGGATTAAATACATTGTATGACCAATTCGCTGCGTTAAGTAATGTGATAGGTGTTGAGGTCAATGACTTGCTTGTTCCTTCGACTGTGTGGATTAACTATCTTCTCAATACAGTTTCTGCACACGATTAAGACAAAACGGTTCACTTCTTATGGTAGACATTGAGGCAATGAAGACAATAGCAGAAGAGCTTTATACCCCCATGGTGGTCGGTCAACATGGCGACACTGGTGGGATCGCCCTTCGACGTATCCTTTATGCTATAGAAACGTTATATAAGCATCTTCCACCTGAAACTTTAACTGGTAAAGTAGTAGTATTTTCTAGAGTAACAGAAGATAATGCCGCATTAATTGATGGATCATATTCAACCTTGCGCGATCTGAGTTTAATTTCCCAAGAATACTGCGAAAATTTTGCTATTCAGGTCCAGCCTGATAAGACGTGGTTACTATGGAAAAACATTCAGCCTGACATTAGACCTATCGCTCAAAAAGCAGTTGTATATACCTATTACAACAGACTTGAGTATTTTCATGCGAAAAACAAATCCACTATCGTAACCAAACTTCAAACCGCGTATTCCAGTAATTTTGCTATTCCTACTTTCGATCAGCTCCAAGATGCTTTAGAACATTATGGTTCACAGATGATACGTCATTCCTCATGCAAGCTCTTTAAAACGGTCTGGCATGACGAAAATCATATCTTATTGAAGAATGCACAAGAACACGTCATGCGTGATTCACTAACACAAGCACTGAAATGTATTCTTCGCGAAGCAGAGGTTCGTCCTGAACAAAGCGTTAATGAAAGTAAACCTGTAGATATTAAGGTTACGTGGACATTTACAAATCGCCTCGCTTTAATTGAAATTAAGTGGTTAGGAAAATCGATCAATCAGGATACGGGGAAATTAACCAATGACTACACGAATTCTAGAGCTACAGAAGGTGCGAAACAGCTTGCTCATTATTTAGATCTCAACAAGGAACAATCTCCAGGTCATATAACGCGTGGCTATCTAGTTGTCATTGATGCTCGGAGGAAGGGAGTCAATTCCAATACTAATATTATAGACAAAACACAAGGTCTTCATTACAAAGATATTGAACTCATTTTTAATCCGGAATACCATAAAATTCGTGATGATTTTGAACAACCTATTCGTATGTTTGCGGAGCCTATTTGTCATTGAATAATAACTATTTGAATTATCAATTTTCTCTTAAAGATAGGGGATATTCTAACGCCCTAGGATCGATATCTCTGCCTCGTCATCGATGGTATTATATTAAAGAAGCCTTTTCTCCTCGGATCGTTGATAGGGCTTTGACGGATAGTAATTGTACTCCAGCGGATATTATAGTTGATCCATTCTCCGGGAGTGGAACAGTACCATTGCAGGCATCGTTACACGGTTTTCATGGATTGGGATTTGAGGTTAACCCATTTCTTTCCTTTGTCTCTCGCACTAAACTATGCCAGGTTTCTCCTAGTGACATTTTAGGTTCTATCCCTCACGTTATTGCTGGTGCACGTATTGGACAGCCGTCACTTTTGGAAACCTATTCAACCTTTTCTCGTTCCGGCGGGGCAAATAAATGGTTATTTAACGAAGATGTCCTGAGAGGTTTTGAAGGCGGTTGGCAGGCTTGCGAAAATATGGATGAGCCTTTACGAGACACTATGCGACTTGCTTTACTTGGAGCCTCAATGGATTCTTGTAATGCTGCTCGTGATGGTAAATGTTTGCGTTATAAAAAGAATTGGCAATCAACTGGGTTTAATAAAGCTTATTTTATTTCATCTTTTGAAGAACATATAGCGGAAATTTGTCAAGACATGTCTGCCGCTCCGATAAAGGACAACCATTCAACCGTAGAATATGGGGATTGTCGTTCCACTCTTGCTACGTCTAATTGGGGCAAATTTAAACTTTGTATTACGTCGCCTCCGTATCTAAATTCTTTTGATTATACGGATATTTACAGGCCAGAACTTTTTCTTGGTAAGTTTATTCGGCATCCCAATGAGTTGATGGACCTTAGGTTGAAAACTCTACGCTCACATATTCAAGCATCATGGAGCCTACCTACAGAAACTTCATTTGGCTGTCTATATGCAGAAGCGCTCGATAAAATCGTCGCAAAAAAAGAATTATTATGGAACCAGAAAATTCCATTGATGATTCAAGCATATTTCGAAGATATGAATAATATTCTAAAAATTCTTCGAACTCATGCACGAGTAGATGCTAGCCTATGGATTGTTGTATCAACGTCAGCATATGCTGGAGTTGAAATCCCCGTTGATTTAATCATCGCTGATATTGGAGTGAAAGCGGGGTGGTCTTTACGCGAAGTTGGTGTTTTAAGACACCTAAGGACATCTAGTCATCATTGGAGCAAATGGGGAGGCCCTGATGATGAGCAGCCTCATTTAAGAGAAAGTGTTGTGATTTTTGATGCATCGCGTGGTAAGCAGAAGCGAAAGAAGATTTATTAGGAACTACACAATTTTTTCTTTCGCTCTGCAAATATAATCGATCTTCATCTCTTTTTTTTATTCACTCCATTATTCGCCTCTTTTAACAATATTGTCAAATGAGGCGATTGAAGTAGGAAGCAAAGTATCTCTCTATTTCTTCTCTCATTTCCTCTTTATCCGCGCAATTTCCTTCTCGAAGTCGCTCTCAAATGCGTGGTCCTGTTGGACGCGGTAGGTTTCGTAATGGGACTCGGCCAGTTGTCTGGCGACTTCGTGCGAGACGGTTCCGGCGTTGGTGAGGATGTCGTATTCGTTGAACGCGAGGAAGGCGTCGAGACGCTTCACCCAGTCAGCCATGCGCATAGGGATCTGTCGGGCGGCCTGGCTCTCGGCGTAGAGGAGGTACTGCTCGACAATTCTATCCAGCGCCTTGATCTCGCTCTCGATAAGGTAGTTCTTGGCGGTTACAACGTCGGACTTCAGGATCTTGCCGCCGGGAGCGTTTTTCCAAGTAGTCAGGCCCATCGACGGCTTGGCGGAGTCGGCGCGACGGGCGATAATCTCAGCAGCGGTCATCCCGCTTACCGCCCAGTGGAGCTTGTTCTGAACAGTCTTGAAGAAAGTCTTCGTGATCTCGGCGTTGGGATCATAATCGATGCTGGCCTGCTCGTAGATGTCGGCGATCTTGAGGTAAAAGCGCCGTTCGCTCGCCCGGATTTCGCGGATACGTTCGATAAGTTCGTCAAAGTAGTCTTTGCCGAATCGAGTGTTGAGCTTGAGACGTTCGTCATCGAGGACAAAACCTTTGACAATGTATTCTCGCAAAGTCTGCGTTGCCCAGATGCGAAACTGAGTCGCCTGTTTGGAGTTCACGCGATATCCCACAGAGATAATAGCATCGAGATTGTAGCAGCTAGTCAGATACGCCTTGCCGTCGGCGGCAGTTATCCGGAATTTCCGGATAACTGAATTCTCCTCAAGCTCGCCGCTATCGAAAATGTTCCTGATGTGCTCGTTAATAGTGCGCACATCGACGCCGAAAAGCTCGGCCATGCGCTTTTGAGTCAACCAAAAAGTCTCGTCCTCGAAGAGAACGTCGACGCGAATATTGCCTTCGCTTGTCGAATAGAAAATGATATCGCCGCTTGTTTGTTGCTTTTTGTCCATTAGAAAATCTCCCGGCAATCGAGTTTACCAGGCGCGTTTGTCGTAGTGTGGACAGTAACGCCACTCAATTTTATATTACTCATAATTTCCTCTGATTTTAGACCGTTATCAAAAGCAGAGCGTAGCACAGAGACTAAACTCTCAGGGGACAAGCAAAAAAACATTTCTCTTCAAGGCTCATATTCGGCGGCCTTAAAGAGAAATGATTTTTGAGCGTTTTATACTGAACTCGCTGAGATTAGAACTCTATCTCTTCGGATCCGCCCTGCTCTCTTTTGAACTCCGAGAGCCTTAGCGGAGGCGACGAAAGAGGTTTTCGAGATTTAAAGCTGGTCGTTGAG
>Ga0224529_1002153_pt1 | contig 10130 bp, 5 predicted proteins | sample CBST50metaG_FD_179893 | JGI IMG/M metagenome (GOLD analysis project Ga0224529, IMG submission 179893) | Peat soil microbial communities from Stordalen Mire, Sweden - C.B.S.T50 | ecosystem: Environmental > Terrestrial > Soil > Wetlands > Peat | place: Sweden: Norrbotten County, Stordalen Mire... | reverse complement strand
CGCCGGTTTTACCGGCGCACAAGGAGGACTTTATGAGGAATGCGCGGAAGCAAAATGGCACGCTTTACCTGGATAAGAACGGCAGCCGATCTCCGGTTTGGATGTTTAGTTGGCAGCATATTCTTCCCAACGGTCAGCGCGCCAGAAAGAAGAGACAAGTTGGTTCTCTTGACCAGTACAAGACGGAGGCAGCTGCGGAAAGAGCAGTGCGAAGCTGGCGACTGGCCATCAACTCCAATCAGGTACACGCATTCAGTAGAATCACGGTGAACGATGTGATCGAACACTTCCGGCTGAAAGAACTGATCGACAAAGGCGAGAACGGTCGTGCGTGGGCGACACGCGACCGGTATGAGAGCTATCTCAACCGGTGGATCGCGCCTCGTTGGGGCAGGGAGGAACTTGATTTCATCAAGACTCCAATTGTCGAAGAGTGGCTGGAGGATTTGAAGTTCGATCCGAACTGGCGGCTGAAGAAACAATCTCGCTCTTCCCAGGGGATAGCTGCGAAGCGCTCCAGAAAGAGGGACGTGATGCAAGTACTGTCTCCTGCCAGTAAGACCAGGATTCGCGATCTGATGAGTGTGCTTTTCAACCATGCGATCCGGTGGGGCTTCACAGATCGAAACCCGATCTCGGGACCGGTAAAGGGTTCGGGCGTTCGCCAGGGCTCCAAACGGCAGCGCATCCCGGACATTCTTGATGTCTCCGAGATGCAGGCGATCATCGCCGAACTTCAGTTGCGGGAGCGCGTATTGCTGTTTTTGGATATGGTGACCGGACTGCGGCGCGGCGAATTGGCAGGTCTACAGTGGAGCGATATTGATTTTGGCGAAATGCAAATCAATGTCACTCGGTCGGTAGTGGACCAGATTGTGGGCCGCTGCAAGACCGAAAGCTCGCAGAAACCTGTGCCTATGGACGAGTACACGTCGCAGGACCTGCAAGAGTGGTATCGCCTGACGCCATATCGCGAGCCGGATGATTGGGTCTTCGCCTCCGACAGCAGCCGGGCTGGAAGGAAACGCGGGAAGCAGCCGCTTTGGTTGTCGACCATCATGCGCTACCACATCCAGCCGGTGATCAAGAGACTCGGCATCGACAAGCGGGTTTCCTGGCATACCTTCCGGCGCACCTACACGACGCTTTTACAGGCGAACCGGGAGGATGTGAAGGTGGTGCAGGAGTTGCTGCGGCACAGCTCGGTGAAAGTGACCATGGACATTTACGCGCAGGCGCAAATGCCCGCCAAGCGTGCGGCACAGCATAAGGTGGTGGAGATGATCCGGCCGGAAATGCCCCAAATGGAGTACAAAATAGGGGCTTAAATGCTCCGCGAAATGCTCCGCGGCGAAAACAGGGGATTTGAGCTAAGCTATTGATTTAATTTGGCGTCCCCGACGGGATTTGAACCCGTGTTATCGCCGTGAAAGGGCGGTGTCCTAGGCCGGGCTAGACGACGGGGACGCAATAAAGGACAAATCCTGCCAAGGTTAGCCAGATGCGCCCATATGAAGGCTATCAATTTGGGAAGGCTATGTCAAAAAATGTGACTTTATCGGCGTCTTTCAGACCAAAATGGAGATGCATCCGCCTATTCTTAAACAAAACGAGAAACAAGCTTGCGGCAAGAATTGGATCAAGCGCCTGCCGCCTTGCTCCATTCGTGAAATCTTCGAACCGTCGGCGACGATCTTGAAACCAGTGCATCAAGTCATGTTTTTTTGCGATAATGAAGTGGTCTGCAACGTCAAACGGAACGAGAAGCTTATCGAGCATCTTTGGTTTGAACCGGCAATATGCTCTCCTTACACCCGCTTGGAACTATTCTTCAATGAAAACCACCGCTGGCGAAGCAGTTGCACAGGCCGCATCCTGGCACAAAGCCAAGTTTCAGACAAGAAAACCTGAAACGAAAGAAAATTGAGTGAGGAAGATCGCATTGAAACGCATTCTTGGTTGTGTTGTCCTTATCGGACTGGCGGCAACTGGTTGCCACAAGCAGACAGTTGCCCCAGCAACAAGCGGAATGCAGGCCATGCCGGTACAAACCGTTGCAGTGGCTCTGGCTCCGGTGCCCCAAACCAGTGAGTACGTGGCCACCATCAAGTCGCGCCGCTCGGCCACCCTCCAGCCACAGGTGGACGGAAGGCTGACCCAGATTCACGTCCGTTCTGGCGATCACGTCAAAGCCGGTCAGCCACTGATGAACATCGATCCTCAGCATCAGGTGGCCACGGTTGCCTCTCAGCGCGCCACAGAACGCCAAAAGAAAGCCCTCTACGACTACAACGTCATGGAAATCGAACGCCAGCGCAAGCTCTTTGAAGCGGGGGTCACCAGCCGCGAAGTTTACGATCAGGCCAAACAGTCTTTTGAAAATACCAAGGCGGACTACGAGTCGGCCATCGAACTCCGCAAAACCCAAGAGGAGCAGTTGGCCTACTACACCATCCGCGCCCCTTTCGCTGGCGTGGTGGGCGACATTCCAGTGCATGTCGGCGACTACGTCTCTTCTGCCACAATGTTGACCACCGTTGACGAGAATCGCGACCTCGAAGCCTACATCTACATCCCCACCGAGCGCGCCTCGCAAGTGCGCCAGGGGCTCCCCGTTGAGTTGATGGACAACACCGGCAAGCTGATCGAAAAAACCAGTATCGATTTCCTTTCCCCGCAGGTCGATAGCACCCTGCAAGGAATCCTCGTCAAAGCGCCCGTCCATTCTTCGCCCGAAGTGCTCCGCAACGCGCAATTGATCAAAGCTCACGTGGTGTGGAGCACCACCCCCATGGCGGTAATTCCGGTGCTCGCAGTCACACGCCAGGGCGGACAAAGTTTTGTCTTCATCGCCAAGCAGGCAAACGGACACGTTGTGGCACAACAAATTCCGGTCGTGCTGGGAGACACGGTAGGCAACACCTACTCCATTTCTTCCGGCTTGCACACCGGTGACCGCGTCATCATCTCCAGTACCCAATATCTGATCAATGACATGCCAGTCATGCCGCTTGGCAACTAAAAGTGTTCTGCGATTTGCAATCTTTCCCATTCTTTCTGCGGCATAAGTGGAAAGGATGGCGCCTTTTTGCCGGGTTTCAGTGCAAACTCAAGCCCGCCTCCTTCGATTTTTTGATTGATTCGAAGATTTACTTGCCAGCTTCGCCTTGTTCCTGAAACAGCCGAAGCAAAAAGGAAGGCCCTCCTTGTTCGTTGATTTCTTTATTCACCGACCAGTTTTCGCCACAGTTTGCGCGTTGCTGATCATTCTCGCCGGGGCGGTGTGCATTCCCACCCTGCCGATCGCTATGTATCCCACCCTGGCGCCTCCCCAGGTGGCGGTGAGTTGCAACTACGTTGGCGCCAATGCCGACACGGTCGAGAAGGCCGTTACCATCCCTCTCGAAGAGTCGATCAACGGCGTCGAGGGCATGCGCTACATCAGCTCTTCGAGCACCAATAGCGGCGAGAGTTCGATCACCACCACTTTCAAGACCGGTTACGATCTCGACATTGCTGCCGTGGACGTGCAGAACCGCGTAGCCAGCGTCGAAGGCCGACTGCCTTCCGCCGTCAACTCGACCGGCATCAGCATCACCAAGTCAAATAGCAACTTCGTCTTCGGCGCGGGCTTTTATACCGAAGATGGCCGCTATTCCAGCGAGTTCATCTCCAACTATCTGGATGTCTATGTAAAGGATGCGCTCAAACGAGTGCCGGGCGTAGGTGATGTAATGATCTTCGGCGAGCGCAAATACGCCATGCGCGTCTGGCTTGATCCGGAGCGGCTGGCCGCGCGCAGCCTGACCGCGACCGACGTGGTGAACGCGCTCAGTGAGCAGAACGTCGAGATTCCCGCCGGCCAGCTTGGCCAGCCACCCGCGGATTCCAAGCAGGCATTTCAGGTGCCAGTGCGGGTGGTGGGCCGTCTTACGAGCCCCGCAGAGTTCGACAAGATCATCGTGAAGAACTCCGCCAACGGCTTGGTCCTGCTTAGGGACGTGGGCCACGCTGAGGTGGGCGCCGAAGATTACAGCTCTTCGTTGAAATACAGCGGCCGCGAGGCCATGGGGATCGGCGTCGAGCAGCTCTCCAACGCCAACGCCCTCGAAGTGGACAGCAAGGCCAAGGCCGCGCTCGTCGATCTCTCCAAGAGCTTTCCACCAGGCTTGAAGTACACCATCGCCTTTGACTCCACCACCGTGGTCGGCGACTCCATCCGCGAAGTGATGGTCACGCTGGCCGAAGCCATTCTCATCGTCATCGTGGTCATTTTCCTTTTTCTGCTCGATTGGCGCGCCACCATCATTCCCGCCGTCACCATTCCGGTTTCTCTCATCGGCACCTTCGCCTTCGTCAAAATCTTCGGCTTCTCCATCAACTCCCTCACCCTGTTTGGCATCACCTTGGCCACCGGACTGGTCGTCGATGACGCCATCGTAGTCATCGAAAACGTGCAGCGCCACATCGCCATGGAACACTCCGACCCGCACGCGGCCACATCCCGCGCCATGGGCGAGGTCACCAGCGCGGTCATCGCCACCTCCCTGGTTTTGATTGCCGTCTTCGTACCGGTCAGCTTCTTCCCTGGCACCACCGGCATCCTCTATCGCCAGTTCTCGCTCACCATCGCCTTTGCCATTGCCATTTCCGCCTTCAACGCGCTCACCCTTTCACCGGCCCTCTCGGCGCTGTTTTTGCGCGGCGAGGAAGGCCGCCCCCACCAGCTCGACTTCCTCCACATGCCATCCGTCTCGCGCGTCTTTGCCGCCTTTGTTCACAGAACCGACGCACAAATCACTTGGCTGGCCAGCAGCTACGCCAAGTCCATCCATGTCGCGCTCAAGCTCCGCTACCTGCTGCTTGTCATCTTCTTCGTTGGGCTGGGAGCGACTGTCTGGGTCTACAACCACGTTCCCACCGGCTTCATTCCCCAGGAAGATCAGGGTTACCTGATGGTCATCGTGCAGGCGCCTCCGGGCTCCTCACTGGCCTACACCACCAACCTAGCCGACCGCGCCGAAGCCATCATCGGGCAGAATCATGACATCGCCGGAGCCTTTTCCGTCATGGGCTACAGCATGTCCGGTGACGCCTCCAACGCCGGCATGATGTTCGTCTCCACCAAGCCCAGTGACCAGCGCCGCGGCAAAGGCCACTCCGCCACAGACATTGTGGCCGACCTTGCGCCCAAGCTGCAAATGCTGATGTTTGCACCCAACGGCGGGTTGGTCATGATGCTCGAGCCTCCCGCCGTCCAGGGCGTGGGCAGCTACGGTGGCTTCCAGTTTATGCTCCAGGACAAAGGCAGCAACACCCTTGCCGATCTGGACCGCGTCGCTCACCAGATTGTCAGCGCCAGCAGCCAGAGCAAGGAGCTGACCGGCCTACTCACCACCTTCTCCGCCAACGACCCGCAGATGCTGGTCACCATCGACCGCGAGAAGGCCAAGACCATGGGCATTCCCCTCTCCCAGATCACCACCACCCTGGGCGTCTTCATGGGTTCTCAATACGTCAACGACTTCGATTACAACAACCGCACCTATCGCGTCTATGCGCAGGCCGATCAGCCCTTCCGCATGTCCTCGCACGATCTGCACAACTACTATGTGCGCTCCGATTCCGGGCAAATGATTCCCATGGATAACATCACTTCCATCACGGAGAGCGCCGGCCCGCCCGTCATCACCCACTACAACCTCTTCCGCGCGGTCGAAATCGACGGCTCGCCAGCGCCGGGCATCAGTTCCGGCCAGGGGTTAGCATCCATGGAATCTCTCGCCACCAAAACCATGATGCCCGGCATGAAGTTCGAGTGGACCGGCCTCACCCTGGATGAAATCGAATCCAGCGGCAAGGCCATGATCATTTTTGGCCTCGGCCTACTGGTCATTTATCTGACACTCTCAGCACTCTATGAGAGCTTCGCTCTGCCCTTTATCATCCTCCTGGCCGTCCCCATGGCGGTTCTAGGCGCTTTGGGGTTGGTTGCACTACGTGGCATGTCAAACGATGTCTACTGCCAAATCGGACTGGTCATGCTCATCGGACTCTCGGCCAAAAACTCCATTCTGATCGTCGAATTCGCCGAGCAGTTGCGCAAAAAAGGACGCTCCATCGCCGAAGCCGCGATCGAAGCTTCTGAACTCCGCTTGCGCCCCATTCTGATGACTTCGTCCGCCTTTATCCTTGGCATTCTGCCCTTGGTCTTTGCCACCGGTGCTGGCGCTCTTGGCCGCCGTTCCGTGGGCACCACCATTGTCGGCGGAATGTTGCTCTCCACCGTCCTTAACCTCTTCTTTATTCCCGTGCTCTATGTGATCTTTAGCCGGATCTTCCGCAGCGGCAACGACAACCCAACCGAACTCGCCCAAGTATAGGGTGATTGGATGCCCCCCTTCGCCGATTCGCGCTTTTGCGAATTGGCGAAGGGGGGATAGATCCACCTATCTACAGCTTTTTATCATCTTCCAACCATCAGCATCGCATTATGACTCCGGCTTTTCCCGGTGCGCAATCACATGATCCTTGATCCGGTCATATATCCGGCTCGGCACTACCCCCTGCTCCATCAAGTCCAGGCGCGTATGATACGGCCGGTAACGCACAATGCGCTCCGCCCAGATCTGCGTCATCCCCGGTGCCTTCATCAGTTCCTTCACGCTGGCGCGATTGATGTCGATGCGTTCATCCTTGGCGCTGGGTTTGGGCACGCTCAACGGGCCAAGCGCCCACTCCTGCGTCACTCCCTGCGGACACAAGCCTAGCATCAGCATCCCCGCCGCCAAAACCACAAATAGCACATGCGCTCTCACCGCACTATTTTCCGCCTCTTCCCTCCCCTCCGCAAATCTTTATTTTTTTCAAATCCAAAACTTCGTCAACCTGCAACAATGAATCCATGGCAATACTTCCCCCTGCTCCCAAACCCACCGAGGCCACCCGCAAACGCGTCTTTGGCCGGATCAATCTCATTTTTCTCTCTGTCATGACCGCCCTGCTAGTCCTCAGCCTGATTCTCAGTTGGACCACGCGCGACGCCATGGAGCATCTGCCCTTCCTTTCAGGTCCAGGCGCACACAGTCATCAAGCCAAAAAGACCCTGGTCGACCTGCGCCCCTGGCAAACGATCGAAGCTCTGGCGCCCCTGGCCGTCACCGCCGAAGAGACCGAGCACGCCCACGAAGCCGAACGCCTGGCCGATCATGAAGTGGGCCAGGCCTTTGCCGCGGCCTTGCGCATGGCCAGCGTACAAGCCCAGCATCGCACCCTCACCGGCCAGGCGCTGGCGCTCTCCCAGAGAGTTGACCAGTTGCAGGAACTCGTCAAGGAAGATGAGGCCCAGGTCAAGAGCCTGACCGCGGCCATGGCGACTCCCGCGAGCAAGGGAAAAGACTCTGTTCAGCCCAATCAGGCCAGCGACGATCTGGATGTCGCCAAAGCCCAGCTCGGTCTTGATTCCGACCAGTTGGCCGATGCGCAGCGGGATTTGGATCGCGTCTCGGGTGATGATCGCGCTCAAATTCAAGCCGAGCTTGCCGCTCATGAAGCAGTGATGCGCAAGTTTGACAGCGACGCCAAGGGCAATGGCGAGGTCGCCGTGATTTCCGTCAAGCACCACGGCACCCTGGCCAGTCGGCTTGTGGCCTGGAAAAATCAGCATGATCGCAGTACGCTCATTCAACAAGCCATGCAGCAGGCGCAAGCCGACATTGCCAGCCTCACCGCCGCCCGCAATGCTCTCGATGCAAAAGACAGCGCCAGCGCCAATGTCACCGCGCAGGCCGGCGCTTCGCAGGATCGCGCCGCCAAGCTAGCCAGCATCGTCGAAAAAGGCCAGCGCCGCCAGCTCCTCGCCATCGAGAATGATCGCATCGCAACCCAGCAACAACTGGCCGACGTTTACGCCAAGTGGGCCGCCCAGGTGATGCTGCAGCACCGCATCCTCGCCCATCTCATTCAGCAATCCCTGGCCCTGATCGCCTTCATCTGCATCTGCATCATCCTGTGCGACGCCCTGGTGCGCAAACTGCTGGCCAATCCCGCGCTTGATCGCCGCCAAATGCAAACCCTGCGCTCCGTCTCGCAGTTAGCCATTCAAACGGTGGGCGCACTGCTGGTCCTGCTGGTCATCTTCGGCTGGCCCGATCAAATGTCAACGATTTTGGGCCTCGCCACTGCCGGACTCACCATCGTCATGCAAGACTTTATCCTGGCCTTTTTCGGCTGGTTCGTCCTCATGGGCAAAAACGGCATACGCCTCGGCGATTGGGTCGAGATCAATGGCGTCGGCGGAGAAGTCACCGAAATCGGCCTCATGAGCACCACTCTGCTCGAAACCGGCGATTTGACCGAGCGGGGCCATCCCACCGGCCGCCGCATCACCATCCTCAACAGCTTCGCCATTCGCGGCCAATACTTCAACTTCTCCACCACCGGCCAGTGGATGTGGGACGAAATCGACCTCGACATTCCTCCCTCAATCAACACCCAAGAGGTCGTCGAGCGCATTCACAAAGCCGTCGAAGAGGAGACCAAAACCAACTCCAGCATCGCCGAACAAGAGTGGAAGCGCGGCTCGCGAGGCGACGGATTGAGCCGCTTCAGTGCCAAACCCACCGTCAACCTGCGCCCCTCCGGCATCGGCGTCGAGGTGCAGGTGCGCTACGTTACCCGCGCCTCGGAACGTTTCGGCGTCCGCAACCGCCTATACAAAATAGCCCTTGGACTGCTCCACAACGACAGCGACCAACATGCCGTCGTCCCCCCGCACGAAACCGTCTGACCCCAGCATCGAATGCGATTCCACCCCAAGAATGCCACCTTTCATGCGATTCAAATCTCAGCATATGAATCGAAAACGCTTTATGGGTTGACATCGCAGACGGTTTCCGCTTAACCTAAGTCACAGATGCAGAGCCACCGCAATCACGGTCACCACCATCACACGACCTACATGTCGGCGGACTGTCATGGCTTGACCTAAATCAGCCAGAGAGATCAAAGAATCTACCAAGCCCGCCGGCGACTCCGCCAGCGGGCTTTTTCGTGTTTCCGAACCCACCCCAACCCATTCAGGAAAGAACAATGAGCAACGTAAATCCCACCATCGACTTTGAAAAAATGGACGGCCTCGTCCCCGGAATCGTGCAGGACGACGTCACTGGCCAAGTGCTGATGCTAGGCTTTCTCAACTCCGTCAGTTATGCCAAAACCCTCGAAAGCGGCTTCGTCACCTTCTGGAGCCGCACCCGCCAAAAGCTCTGGATGAAGGGCGAAACCAGCGGCAACCGCCTCCGCATCGTCTCTACCGCCACCGACTGCGACAACGACACCCTGCTCTTCCGCGTCGTCGTCGAGGGCGACGGCCTGGTCTGCCACGAAGGCACCGTCAGTTGCTTCACCAAGCCCATCGCCATCAACGGCTAACTCACCGCCATTGGGTGCCCCTCTCGATTTTGAGACCAGGGAAGGCACAAACTCAATCAAGCTTCTTCGCCAGGTCACAGACCTGGCACAACCAGGAAAGAGGATATTCGTGGCAAACAAGCTGAGACTCGGCATCCCCAAGGGAAGCCTGCAAGACGCAACCATTGCTCTGTTCAGGCGCGCCGGCTGGAGCATCTACACCGACGGCCGTTCTTATTTCCCTTCCATCGACGATCCAGAGATCGAGTGTATGCTGATTCGCGCCCAGGAAATGGCGCGTTACGTCAATCACGGCGTCCTCGACGCCGGTCTCACCGGCATCGATTGGGTCGTTGAAAGCGGCCTCGATGTTACCAGCATCACCTCCCTGACGTATGCCAAGCAGAGCCGCCGCAAGGTGCGCTGGGTCTTGGCCGTTCCCGAGGGCAGCGGTTTCGAAAAAGCCGAAGACCTGGAAGGCAAAATCATCGCCACAGAGTTAGTTGAAGTGAGCAAGCGCTACTTCGCCGCCAAGGGCGTCAACGTCAAAGTCGAATTCAGTTGGGGAGCCACCGAAGTCAAGCCCCCCACCCTCGCCGACGCCATTGTCGAGGTCACCGAAACCGGCAGTTCCCTCAAGGCCAATCACCTCAAAATCATCGACACGGTCATGGAAAGCGAGACTCACCTGATCGCCGGTAAAGCCACCCTGGCCGACA
>Ga0224529_1002150_pt1 | contig 10149 bp, 5 predicted proteins | sample CBST50metaG_FD_179893 | JGI IMG/M metagenome (GOLD analysis project Ga0224529, IMG submission 179893) | Peat soil microbial communities from Stordalen Mire, Sweden - C.B.S.T50 | ecosystem: Environmental > Terrestrial > Soil > Wetlands > Peat | place: Sweden: Norrbotten County, Stordalen Mire... | reverse complement strand
TCGCCGTTGTCATCGTGCGCCGCCCAGCGAACGGTCACTGCAGTGCGGTCCTTTGCTGCCTGCAAAGGGGCAATGGCAGCCGCATCGTAGACGGGCGCTGTCGGGGCGGGTGCTGCAAAGGCTATGTTGACGGTCTGCGACTGGGCGGGCTGACTTTGCGAATTCACGCGGGCACCCGATACGACCACGATGTCATCGACCACCGGCACAGCGTTAATGGGTAGATAGTTCACACCCACGCTGCCTAGCTTGCCGCCAGTGTACAGAAGAGCCTTCCATTGCAGAAAGCGACCGGTGGGCGAGGCCACTGCGCCATCTTTCAGAGGCTGCCAGTCACTCCATCCACGCACCGGCTGCTCGACGTTTCCGGACCGGGTAAGGAGTTCGTAGCCGGACGAGCCAGGCTCAACCTCGACACGGCCAAAACGGGCCAGTGCACCGGCATCCAGCACATCGCTGGTGTATTCGTGCTTTTCCGAGGACCCCAGCAGGCAGAGTTTGCCGGTATTGCCTGTGCCGATAAGGACGCTTTCTGAGTCTGGAACAATGGCCAGGCTCAGGCCCTGCTGCGCCTCAAGATGGGCGATATCTGCGTAGCTGCCATCATCTTGAATTCTGAAAACACGACCTCGGTTGCCCGTGAGTGCGAACAGACCGTCTGCGCGCGCGGCCAAAGCATAAACGATCTCGCCCTTGCCTGCCCAGAGTTTGCGCGGTGCTTGTCCTTCGGCCAGAGCGTAAATTTCAGTTCCTTCAGGCAGGGAGGCGCTGGCGTTTGTCGCCTGCAGTGAACCCGGCTGGAGGATGGTGATAATGGCGGCGCCGATGCCTTGTACGAGCAGCGGAGGAAGCGGATTGCGGTTCTTGTCGCCCACGCTGGCTGCATAGATGATTCCGTTCGCGCTCACAGCAACCGCCGTGATTTCGCGCCGCAGCGCATCAAACAGAACGTAGCCCTTGCCCTCGGGGCTGATGCGATAAACCAAGCCGGAACCGTCGGAACCGGCAATCAGGTTGCCCTGCGCGTCCCACGCCAGGGAGCGAATATGCGCCTCGTCGCTTTTGAAAAACTCCTCCGGTTTTGTGCCCGGATGAGCCAGATCGACGCGGTAAACCGCTCCGGGGTCGCCGGTGGCGATGTAAAGCCGGCCTGCTGGATCGAAGGTCAGATCCCAGATGTAACGCGGCTTCGTAGTAGCCTTACCGCTCTCAGTGCCAGATAGTTTGGCAGCGTCAAAGACTATCGTTGCGCTGGACTCATCCTGTTTGGCAGAAGCATCCGCCTTGAGCCTGTAGACTTTGCCGCCGGGCAGTGTGGCTGCGTAGATGGAGCCGTCCGGTCCCACGCACACAACCTGTACATTCAGGCCTTTGGCTTCAAAAAGCGTAAACGGCTTGCCGTCCTTGCCCACGCGCAGCACGGTGGCTGGCGAGCCGGTTCCCACGTAGGCCACACCGCTCTTGTCTGCCGCCACGGACCACACGAAGGTCGAGGGTGTGGTGAGGATCTGGGACAGGCCAGTACCTTGGCGCAGATGGCCGTCGCTCTGGAGCGCAACTCCCTGCGGCGTGCCTTTCTCAAATTCTTCAAGCTGAGATTGAGTCCAGAGGTGGGTGCCCTGCGCCTCGACCGACTGAGAGGAGACAGCTAAAAAAGCCATCGCAAGCGCGGAGAGAACGATGGCAGGACGAAAGCGGCAAATCATGCGTGAGGAAACATACATTCTGCCGTCAAGTCTACTAAAGTTGGCGGGCAGCACACCGCTTGTATGCGAAAATGCAGGGCAATCCTCCTACAGATCCAGCACGTCATCCTCGATAGCGCGACGTACGTTGCCGTCGGATTTTGCCAGGCGGCAGACGGCCTCCGGCTTGTCAACGTTGGCTTTGAGCATGACGAGGGCAACGGGAACGCTGCGGCCTGCACTCTTGATCGTCTGTACGGCCATTTGGCGATCAACGTTGCAGGCTCCCATAAGGACGCGGATGCCACGCTCGACCAATTTCGAGTTCTGCATATGCACGTTGACCATCAGGTTCTCGTACACGTAGCCGAGCCGGGTCATGGCGCCGGTGGTGATCATATTCAGGACCATCTTCTGCGCCGTGCCAGCCTTCATACGCGTGGAACCGGAAATGACCTCGGGGCCGACTTCGGCAATAATTGCGATATCAGCGGCTTTAGCCAGAGGGGTCCCGTGATTGCAGGTCACGGCTGCGGTATGCGCCCCGCGGGCGCGAGCATAGGCCACTGCGGCTACCACATAGGGCGTGCGGCCCGAGGCAGAAAGTCCAATCACGACATCCTTGCGCGTGGGACGGCGGCGCGCGATATCACGCTGGCCGAGCTCCTCCGAATCCTCGTTGACTTCGACAGCAGAGGCCAAAGCCTTGGGCCCGCCAGCCATGATGTATTGCACCTGGCCGGGAGCCGTGGAGTAGGTGGGCGGGCACTCAGAGGCGTCCAGCGCGGCAATGCGTCCGCTGGAACCTGCGCCTATATAGATAAGACGTCCACCGTCGCGAAGGCTGCGGGCCACTTGATCAATGACCTCGGCAATCTCCGGAATCGTCTTTTTGACCGCTGCGGCAATCTTGGCATCCTCGTGGTTGATGATGCGGGCGATTTCTACAGCGGATTTTGTGTCAAAGCCCTGAGATGCCTCATTCTGACTCTCTGTGGTCAGTTGCTGAAGCATGGAGGCTTGGTCATTCCTTGCGTCATTCACTTGTGTACTGGCAATTTCCTGCGTCATCATGCTGGTAAGCATCGAATCAGTCCCCAGAATTTCATTGTATCTGCAAACTGCGCAACGCCGACAGAATTCTCGAATGTATCGAAAATACCCTGTATTCAGTAGTTATAGTCGTTCCAGCGCCTCACGAACAGCGTTATGGAAAGCGGGCCTCACTGTGCGAATCAACTGGTTGGCACGGTCCGGCCATGTGCGGTTGGTAAGCAGCGCAACGGCAATGCCAGCTTCCAAGTCAATCCACAGAGAGCAGCCGCTATAACCAAGATGCCCGATGGAGTTCTTCGAAAAATAACGGCCGGAGGTGGAGTTTTGCGAGGGCGTATCCCAGCCAAGCGCCCGGGAACCGCCCTCCGGAGCCTGTCGTTGGGCAAAGAAATTGACCGTGGCTGCGTCAAAGAGACGGTGCTTTTCGTCTCCGGCGTGGAGAATCTCATCTGCGAAGCGCAGCAGGTCTGGAACGTTCGAGAAAAGTCCAGCATGGCCGCTGACGCCTTTCAGAACCCAGGCGTTTTCATCCTGGACCTCGCCTTGTATCCGGCGATGGCGAAAAGCCTTGTCTTCTTCCGTGGGTGGAATCGAAGAACGTTTGCCGGGCGGCGGGCAGAATCCAGTGGCCGACATTCCAAGCGGCGCAAAGACCTCGCGATGGGTCCATGCTGCGAGGCGCTCGCCTGCACATACCTCCAGCGCCTTGCCAAGCAGGATGAACCCCGGATCGGAATACTCGGCGCGTGTGCCCGGCTCGGCTTCAAGCGGGAGTAGCAGGCAGGCGCGAAAGAGCGCAGAGGGCGTGGTTGCTGTGCGAAAAAACTGCACATAACCGGGCAGTCCAGAACTGTGCGCCAGCAGATGGCGCAGTTGAACATGGCTGGCCAAGTCTCCCGGCGAACGACCCACCACAAAGCCGGGAAGCAGTTCGCCCAAGGGCAGGTCCAGATGAAGTTGGCCACGCTGATGTAGCAGCATGGCTATGGCTGTGGTTGCCAGCACTTTGGTCAAGCTGGCCACGTCGTAGACTGTTTCCGGATTCACTATGGGCGCGGCTTCTTCATCGGTAAAGTGCCCAAGCGCATCCTGGAGAACGACCTCGCCGCCAGCCAGCGCTCCAAAAGTGCAGCCAGGAAAAGCGCGCGCAGCGATTGCCTCGTCCAGTACACGGTAGACGGAAGCAAAGCGTATACGACCGCCGACAGAAGTGTGGGGTGGAGGAGTGATCTTGGAAGCCATCTCTACCTTGCATCCTAACTCGAATCGGCAGAAATTGCTGGTTGCCGGACCTGCTTCGTTTCCACAAGGCGCTGGATTAGAGCGGCTGCACGCGCTCCGCGAAGATTCCAGCAAGTTTTTCAACGTTGCGCCGCAGATCGTAACGCTCCAGAACGCGCATTCGGCCGCTCTTGCCAATCCGTTCACGCAACGGCGCATTGTCCATCAGCTTTGCCAGCGCTTCGACCAGCGCCTCCAGATCAGAAGGCGCAACGAGCAGGCCGTCAACGCCATCGCGAATCATCTCCGGAATTCCCGTGATGTACGTCGTGACGCAAGGAATCTCCATCGCCATGGCTTCCATCAGAACCACGGGAAGCCCCTCGGCAAAGCTGGGAAGGCAGAACAGGTCCGCAGCAGCGTAGAGCGTCCGAATGCGGTCCTGATTCACCGCGCCTTCAAAGACGATACACTCGGGAAACTCGCTATGTGTAGCATGTTTCCGCAGAGATGCTTCATCGGGTCCGTTGCCCACCAACCGAAGCCGTACGCGGCGTCCCTGCCGAGCCAGCATATTCACCGCATCGATCAGCAGATGCTGTCCTTTGGCCGGGGTAAGACGACCGACGCACAGAATCTCGAATGTCTCCGGCGCAAGCCTCGCGGGTCGGGGTGAGAAGAGTTGCGGATCGACCCCAAGCGGCGACACCACAAACTTAATCCAATGTGTGTAAGGTGAAAGCTTCATCATCTGGCTGCGCACATAGGAACTGATGCAGCAGATGAAGTCGGCTGCGGCAATTTTCTCGGTGAGGTACTGATCTTCGGCGTCGTAAAATTCGTCCGGTCCATGTACCGTGAGCGAATAGCCGAAGCCGAAGACGTGGCGCACAAAAAGCCCCACGCTGGCAGCTTGCGAGGCCAGATGAACGTGAAGGTGGCTCTGGCGGTTGCGTCGCATCCATTGGCCCACCATCAGCGCTTCCGTGAAGTACATCAGGTTGAAGAACAGCCGCCGCAGGTCCAAGCCCGCCAACCGAAATGCCAGCCACAGTCCTCGTCCATAACCGCCCAAATTCCCGAAGATGGTTTTGATATGCGCCTTGGCCGCACCAGCGAAACCGTGGCTTTTCACGCAGTAGGTGCGCCTTGCTTCTGCTGCTTCCACTGCGGTCAGCTCATTTCCGGGCCGATCTGGTGGATTGATAGAGGCTGTCTCAATGCGGAAGCCCAGTTTTCTGAGCTGAACCACCTCGCGCAGGACGAAGATCATGGACAGCGTCGGATAGGTGCTGACAAGGTACGCAAGCGAACGGGCCACGGTTTGTGGCTTGGTCGCTGATATATCGAAATGATTCGCGTCTGGCATTCCAAGAATCCTGACTGTCTGGACTTTCCGGCGCACGGCTTGCGCGTAGCCGCGGTGAAGATGGCGAATAGATTCAGACAGAACCGGCGAGTCTCAACTGTATAAGGATTTCCCTGGGCAGCGCAACCGCTTCTGCGCTTTTGCGCAGCCGGGGTGGGTGTTCCCTGTGTATGATTCTACTTGGGTTAGCAAAACCGGAGAAGAGCATCTTCGCACGAGTTCGGCTGGCGCTGACATGCTGGCAGAGGGCGTGCATTCAGATTGGAGTCACACTTTCAGCGCCCTTGGCTTTATTGATGTACCTTTAGCTTTTATCGCGTTGGCGTTGTATGGCGGAATCAGGCTGGTGCACAGAATTGGACCGCCCGGCGGATAGGCGTCTGTTTGGCTGGCTGGGAAACTCGGGGGAGTTCGGTTGCCAATGATGGAATTTCACATTTCTCGGAATGCGCGTGAACGCTACAAGTTCGCGGAATCACTCTTTTCCTATTCGGGAAATGTGATTTTTGCCAATATGGCCGCCTGCCGCGAGTTCGCCCACCGCATGAACCAGGTGCGCGATGTCGAAAAGCATCCCGATCTGGCAGTCCATGCTGGTGCGCTGTATGCGATGGGCCTGATCGACGAGGCCAGCCATGTACTGATTGCGCGCTACCGCGAACAGTTCGATCCCCAGGTCATGACTGGTGCGTTGGACTGGTTTTCCGCACAGGTCGGTGCGAAGGCGCTGGACTCCATGCTGCTGACTTTTGTCGAGCAATTTCCCGGCGTCAGTGTGATGAAGGGCGTGGAGACGCCGGCGCAGTGGCTGGCTGGCGAAACCGATGGAACGCCTCACCGTGCCGCCGCTCTGGAAGAGTTGCTGCTGCTGTGGACTGCCAACCGCAATGAAGCCTTTCGGCCGTTCGAGGAACTGTTTGACGACAAAAGCCTGGCCCAAAAGACCGCGTATCGCAAGGTGACGGCGCAGTTTTCCGAATATTTTGCCACCCGGCCGCTCATTCCGCTTCCCGACGCAACGCCGGTCAATCTTCTCGACCTTTTGCGTGCTCCAGCGATGACTTCGCCCGGTTCGCTCAGCGAACAGTTGCAGTTGATCCGCAAGCTTTGGAAGCCGCTCGTTGGTACAAGCCTGGATCGCTTCCTTGAGATGGCTGGCGAAATCCTCCACGAGGAAGAACTGGCCATCTGGATGCATTTCAATCCTCCCGCCGCCCAGGCCCACGCTGCTGCGGAGGCCGCAGCCAAGCGCCGTCGTGAAGCGGGCCAGCAGCAGTGGCCCTCGGTCGTCAGACATTCCGAGGTGCCTGTCTTTGGCGATCCGGCCAACGAATATGAAAAGTTCTCGCCCGATACCGCCTGGATGCCGACCGCCGTGCTCATTGCCAAGAGTACGTATGTGTGGCTGGCGCAGCTCAGCAAGAAGTATGGACGACACATCGGGCGGCTGGACGAAATTCCAGACGAAGAACTCGAAATCCTGGCCCGCCGCGGCCTCAATTCGCTGTGGTTGATCGGTATATGGGAGCGCAGCCGTGCCTCTCGGACCATTAAGCAGCTCTGCGGTAACCGCGACGCTGTAGCTTCGGCCTACTCGCTTTTTGACTACTCGATTGCCGCGGACCTGGGCGGCGAGGCAGCTTATACCAACCTGCGCGACCGCGCCTATCGCCACGGCATTCGTCTGGCCAGCGACATGGTGCCGAACCACATGGGCATCGATTCGCCCTGGGTCATCGAGCACCCAGAGTGGTTCGTGTCGCGGCAGGATTCGCCCTACCCCTCTTATAGCTTTGAGGGCCCCGATCTTTCTCATGACCCGCGCGTCGAAATCAAAATCGAAGATCATTACTTCGACCAGTCCGACGCGGCTGTGGTCTTCCGCCGTCGTGATCGCTCTACCGGCGAAACCCGCTACATCTACCACGGCAATGACGGCACCAGCTTTCCCTGGAACGACACGGCGCAACTCAACTATCTAAATGCCGCGGTGCGTGAACAGGTGATTCAGACCATCCTGCACGTGGCGCGGCTGTTTCCTGTCATTCGCTTCGATGCGGCCATGACGCTGGCCAAACGGCACTTCCATCGGCTCTGGTTTCCTGGACCCGGTGCCAGCGGAGCCATCCCCTCTCGCGCCGAGTACGGCATGAGCCAAGCAGATTTCGACCGCGCCATGCCGTATGAGTTCTGGCGCGAAGTGGTGGATCGCGTGGCCGCCGAGGTTCCCGGCACGCTGCTCCTTGCAGAGGCATTCTGGCTCATGGAGGGCTACTTCGTCCGCACGCTGGGCATGCATCGCGTCTACAACAGCGCCTTCATGAACATGATGCGCGACGAGGAGAACGCCAAGTACCGCTCGGTCATCAAGAACACACTGGAGTTCGACCCCGACATCATGAAGCGCTACGTCAACTTTATGAGCAATCCTGACGAGCGCACAGCCATCGACCAGTTTGGCAAGGGAGATAAGTGCTTCGGCGTGGCCGCGCTGATGTCTACGCTGCCCGGCCTGCCCATGTTCGGTCACGGCCAGATCGAAGGCTTCACCGAGAAGTACGGCATGGAGTATCGCTGGCCCCGCTACGACGAGACGCCCGACCATTGGCTCGTCGAGCGCCATGAGCGCGAAATCGCGCCGCTACTGGCGCGTCGCTGGCTCTTTGCCGAGAGCAGCAACTTCCGGCTCTACGATTTCTTTGAACCCAACGGCGCGGTGGATGAAAACGTCTTTGCCTACTCCAATCGCAAGGACAGCGAGCGGGCCCTGGTGGTCTACAACAACCACTATGGCGAGACGCACGGCTCCATCGATTTTTCCGCGGCGTACGCCGACAAGAGAGCGGGACAGCTTCGCCGTCAGCGCTTGTGGGAGAGCCTGGGACTCTCCGGCGACTCCAGCACGGTTTTTGCTTGGCGCGATTCGCTTTCAGGGCTCGAATACCTGCGCCGGTCCAGCGACTTCGAGCAGCACGGGCTGCCTCTCGACCTTCACGCCTACCAGTGCCACGTTTTTCTGGATTGGCGTGAGCTGCACGTTACGCCTTCGCAGCCATGGGATCGCCTGTGCGACCGACTCAAGGAACGCGGCGTTTCCAGTCTCGACGACGAACTTGTGAATCTGGAATTGCGCCCCGTACACGATGCGCTCCGCCATCAGTTGGAGCCCGCCATCGTGCATCTGTTTGCCGATCTTGCCGAGCATCCCGGTGTCCTCGCGGTTGGCAAGGACAAGAAGACTGAGCGGGAGCGTGCAGAGTTTTTTGCCCAGGCTTGGGAGCGTTGTGAGTCATTTCTGCGAGTTGCTCAAGCGGTTTACATCTCTCGCATTGCCCAGGAAAATCGGCCTGGTGTCGTTCAGCCGATCAATCCAATATCGATGGCTCCGGCTTTCCGCCAGCGTTTGCGTGCGGCCATGCGCATTCCTGCGCTGGAAACGCTCTTCCCGGCACCCTGGACTGTCGCTGCCCGCCGCGTGCTTCCCAGTTCCAGCCCGCAGTTCACTGCCACGGCAATGTGGGGTCCGGTGCTTGGCTGGAGCGTTCTTCAGTTGCTGGCTGAATCCATCGATGCGGAGAATCCGGAGCCTGTGGCGCTGGACATCTTTGACCGTCTTCGTCTCCGCGAACCATTCGCACAGGCCTTTGCAGCGCTCGAATTCGAGGGCGAAGAGAGCTGGCGCGTTGCGGCCCGCATCAAGGTGGTGCTGCTGACCGGCGCCGGCATCGGAAAGGCGGATGAATTGTCTGACCAACCGGAGCCCGCGCCCGAAGCAGAAGCTCCGGCCTTTGAAACGGAAGCCGCCACTCCGCAACCGCCCGCTGTCGAAGACAAAAGAATTGCACTCGCGCCCGCCCTTTGGCGCGATCCGGATGTACGCTGGCTGACCGGCGCGCATGAAGACGCAGGCCGCATCTACCTTGTCCGCGAGCTTTATGAGGAACTGCTCTGGTGGCTGCTCATGCCCGCGTTGCTTCGCCTTGCAGGAGAGCCCTCGCCCAGCCGCGCCACGATCGATGAGATGAGCAAAACTGTCCACGAGGCTCTGGCGACTGCCGAGGCTGCCGACTATCGCATCGATGTGCTGCTCCGTCCGGCCGCTGCGCCGGAGAGCGGCAGAGTTGAAACGCCTGCGCCGGAGGAAGAACCGCAAACGCCGGAGATAAAGTCGAAGACGATTGAGCAGGGAACGCAGCAAGCCGATGTGCCGCCCGGACACAAAAAACAGCGGAAGCATCAGGGTTTTAGAGCAAATTTAAAATGATGTGATGTGGAATTCGTACGTAGATTCCCAGTCCCGATACCCGCCGTTGCAAATCGTGCGAGGCTGAGGCATCTGTGCGCGGTTCACAGTTTCACAGAAACTTGGGGGGGGGAGGGGGGGTGCATTTTTCGGTGTAAATCCATCTGGAAGAGTTGGGTACGCGAATATTACGGGGTGCAGAAGCAGCATAACTGTATTCTGTTGACTCTTGCTCAGCGCCGCCGCTTCACTGAGGGGCCAAGTTGATTTGAACGCCGCTGTTTCGGGATGCATCGACTCTGGTTCCGCTATCGGGGGTGGTTTTCATGGGGGATTTTCTCTCCATTTCCATTGTGCGACGGTGGAAGGTAATTATCTGCAAAGTGGCAAGTCAGCGAGTCAGCAAAAGCCCGCGGGGTGAGGTGCGTGCCCACTCACCCTTCGCCAGAAAAAAGGCGAAGGGTGGGGCACCCGGTCACGCAGCCCGTCAAGGATTTCAAAGCATGGTTTGGATTCCAGGTAAACGGGGCCTTGATTCAATGAAATTCCCTTCGCGCGCGATGTGTGCGCTGTCC
>Ga0224529_1002149_pt1 | contig 10151 bp, 9 predicted proteins | sample CBST50metaG_FD_179893 | JGI IMG/M metagenome (GOLD analysis project Ga0224529, IMG submission 179893) | Peat soil microbial communities from Stordalen Mire, Sweden - C.B.S.T50 | ecosystem: Environmental > Terrestrial > Soil > Wetlands > Peat | place: Sweden: Norrbotten County, Stordalen Mire... | reverse complement strand
ACTTGGCAATCAGCCTGCTCAGCGTCGATTGCTCGACGTGCATTCGTTCGGCGGCTCTGGAGAAGCTCAACTCTTCCGCCAATACAATTGCCGCTTGCATGGACCGTGTTTCTGGAAGCACCATGGCTATCCTCCTAGCTGTTGGGGGGAGAACCCAGGCAGGACAGTAAGCCAACTTCTCGCAACGTAGATACGAGTCTATGCTGCACGAATCATGATGACCATAAGACGCTCCGAGAGTCAACAGGTTGCACAAAATAGGACGTGACTTTGGTGTTATGCAGAAATCGCATAACGCCCTTTCAAAAAATCATTGGACGGCTGCCTTGTCGTCAACCAATCTTCCTATAGCAAGTGGAACTTTCGGAACTTCACACGCAGTCACGGAAAGTCCTGAAACGAAAGTCCTGCACGAACGGGAACGGATTGAGATCGAGAGTGCCTCCGTTCGGCAGTACCGCGGATTTCGGAGTCATGACAGGGCCGATGGAGGTACGCCTTTATGGGTTCAATGCCAACAATGCAGGAGGCGGTCGATCTGCTGCTGACCGCCGAAGATGTCGCCCTCAAGCTGAAAGTAAGCAAGGATTGGGTCTGGGATCATTCCTCACGGAGATGGCCCTATTTGCCCGTTATTCGCATGAGTGACGGCGCGCTGCGCTACCGGGCGAGCGGAATCGATGAGTTTCTGAAGGAACGCGAACGGGCCTCCCATTTACGGTGGAAACGCCGGTAAAATGGAGATGGCCCGTTTTTCCTCCCACACAGAAATCCGAGGAACCGATGGGTAAATCGCACCAGAAGGGATGGGTGTCAGTCCGCGGAAAGAAGTGGTACGGATACTTCCGCCGGACGGTCATTGATCCAAAAACAAGGGAACGTAAAACCGTCTCGACTCCGGTCGCGCTCGGACTGAAAACCGAGATGACCAAGTACGAGGCGCGAGAAAAGCTGGAACTCGAAATTAGGAGACTGACGGGACAGATCACGGAAGATGGGGTTGTCAAGAACGGCAGCGTCACTTTCGGCTGGTTTGTTCACAACCGCTACCTGCCGCTGAAAGAGGCGGACTGGAAAGAGGAGACGGCCAAGACGAAGAAGTATCTCATCCAGGCCGATCTCGTTGATGCTTTCGAGGATGTACGGCTCGAAAACATCGACAAACTTGATCTCCAGACCCACCTCAATCAGATGGCCAAAACACGGTCCAGAGACAGAGTGTTGCAAGCCAGAGCGTATATACGGGCAATCTTCGCGGAGGCGGTCGAACAGGACTTTCTTCCCAAGGACCCCGCGCGTTCGATAAAAGTTCCCTCAGAGTTGCGGGAGACCGACAAAACAACGCTCACATGGGACCAGCTCCGGGCCGCCTTGTCCAGGCTTCCTCTTCGGGACTGGATTGTGCTCAAGCTCGATATGTCCAACGCCCTGCGGCCAGGTGAATTGTTCGGGCTGCGGTGGAGTTGCTTCGATCCGGAGCACTGCCAGATCGAGATCAAGGAGACGGCCTACAAGGGCAAGATTCGTCCCTGGGGCAAGACCAAGGGAAGTCTCACGAAGATCCCGATTGCCAAACAACTGGCGGAAGAGCTCCAGGCATGGCGCAAGCAGTGCCAGGAAGAACAACGGCAAAAGAAGCACTGGCATGGACCGACCGCGGATTCGCCCGAGGCATTCATTTTTTCAGGACGCAACGGCGGGTTCATCGATGCGAGCAACTACCGCAACCGGGTGCTGCACAAGCTGGCGAGAGAGATGGAACTGCCGAAACTGACGTTCCAGGTCATTCGCCGCACGATGGCGACGCTGGCCAAGGACATGGGCCACGTCAAGGACATCCAGGGCATGATGCGCCACTCTCGACTGGCCACCACCACGGATGTCTATATGCAGTCCCTTGAAGACGGAGTCCGATCGACGGTGAACTTGATTTACGACGAGTTGAGCGGCACCGGCACGTGGGGATCGAAACCGCCGGCGACAGCCAAGTCCGACCATTCAAGCCGCGCGCAAAGCACTACGAGGATCGTTCCCGGCAAGGAAAGGCCAGCAATGCAAAAGCAGGATCAGTCTGCGAAGCCGGTTCGCGGAGTGGTTTTGGAATTTGCGACAAAAATGCGACAAAGTCGAGGAAGGGAGGTGCTTCTAAATGATTGATTTTATGGTGGACCTGATCGGGATCGAACCGATGACCTCTTCCATGCCATGGAAGCGCGCTCCCAGCTGCGCCACAGGCCCACATATCCAGGTGGGATGCAACTTCTCTATTGTCTCCATTCGGAGGCGATTCGTCAAACTGGTCCGGCCAGATTGAAGGCTCGCCCGGCCCATGCCCGGCAAGCGCTGCGTTTTCTGCGCGAAAGACGGGCATATTTCGTGGAAAATCCGGGCGGAGTGAGGGCAGATTGGAAGCGTCCACACGGATTCGGCTCCCTGCCGCTAAATCAGGTGTTGGGGAGGATCCCGGAGTTGTTCTCGATGGCCGCGGCTGTCCGCCTGAGGGTTGGCGTGGACCGAGTTCCCCTGGCGAGGTCGAGGAGGCCTGAGTCGGGTCGAAAAAGGGACTGCGGATCGTTTTTACGGTAGAGGGAGTGAACACCAGATCGGGAATGGAGGCAGATTACAACCGTGACCGGGAACACTTTCGGGGGGAGCCGGTGTCTAAGACAATAGGAGCGCGGAAAATCTGGTCTCTTTTGAGCCGTTGTTTCGTATCCCGCGCACTCCAGGGCAGCATCGAAATCCCGGCGGCTTCAGGCCGTTGGGGTGAGTGGTCGCAATCGGCAAGACGGGTGTTCCAGCCCGCTGCAGACTTGGAGGATGCCAAGTGTGCCTGAATTGCGGTAAGGTGGGAGGACTCTGACTTGCAGGTGGATCTCACCATGGGCAATGTTGCCAGCGCGCTGACGCTTCAATCTGAAGACGCAGCCCTAATTGCGGAACTTCGTGCCGGTTCCGAGGAAGCATTTGCGTGGCTAATCACGCACTATCATCAACCGATCTACTCTTTGCTGGCGCGCACGGTACAGGACCGCGCCGACGCGGCAGACTTGACCCAGGAGGTCTTCGTAAAGGTCTTCCGGGGCGTAGGCAACTTTCACGGGGAGTCGTCGCTGCGCACGTGGATTTATCGCATAGCTCTGAATGAAGCTTCGAACCAGCGGCGCTGGTGGATGCGGCACAAGCAGCAGGAGATCCCCATCGAGCAGGAATTTGGGGAGAGCGAGTCAGGGCAGCCAGTGCGGCTAAAAGAGACACTGGTGGACCCCTGCGAATCGCCCTTTGAGATGGCGGTGCACGAGGAGAACCGGGCGCGCGTGGAAACAGCCCTGAGCAAGGTGCCGGAACCGTTTCGCAGCACCCTAATCCTGCGCGACATTGAGGGTTTTGTTTACGAGGAAGTAGCGGAGATGCAGGGCGTGAACCTGGGAACAGTCAAATCGCGGTTGGTGCGGGGACGCGCTTTTCTGAAGGCGATCCTGGCGGCACCGGTCGAGAGCGCCAGTTCCGAGGCGCGCACGGGATTCGAAATGCCCCTGGGAGAGGAGGCGCGATGAACGGTTGCAAAACAACGCAGACAGGATTTACCGATTACCTGGATGGCCGTCTGAGCGGGCGCGATATGCAGCGCATTGCCGCCCACTTGGAAGGCTGCCAGGAATGTGTCGATGAATGGAAGGCCCTGGAGCAGACCCAATCGGCACTGACAGAACTGGGGCCGGTCGTTGAGCCGGAGGACTTGGTGCTGCGCATTCGCGTGGCCATCAGCCATGAACGTGCGCGGCGTAATCAGAACCCCTTCCAAGCCTGGAATTTGGCCTGGAAGAACTCCCTGGCTCCATTTCTGTTGCAGGCCGCGGCAGGATTTTGCAGCGCGGTGCTGCTGATGGGCTCGGTCATCGTGCTGGTAACCATGTTTACCCAGCCGGAATCGGCACGCGCCAATACGGATGAACCGCTGGGAATGGCCACCGCGCCTCGCTTCATGTATCTCTCCAGCGTGGTGGGCCAGAACCAGATCGGCGCAGTCGTGGGACCGGTGGTGGTGGAAGCCTATATCAACGGCTCTGGCCAGGTGTACGACTATCGCATCGTCTCCGGACCCACCGACGACGCCACCCGCGCGCAGGTGGAAAACCTGCTTCTGTGGAGCCGCTTCGAGCCCGCCCGCCGCTTTGGACAGCCGGTTTCCGGCCTGGCGGTACTCTCCTTCTCCGGCGTCTCGGTGCGCGGGTAAGGAAGGAAACAGGAAAAGGGAGCAGGGCTCAGAAAATTGGAGCCAGGCTGATTCAAGCCCCGTCCGGCAGTATCCGGATGGGGCTTCTTGTTTGTCCATGCGAGCGTGGCGCGCCTCCTGTCCCAGTCCATCCGTCGAAAACGCGAACGGGATTGTCCTTGGCTTTCGCACCTCCCGTTTGACCCTGTTCGCGCGTCTAACTAGACTTGCAGGCAGGGTTCCTCATGACGTTCAAAGCATTTTCGTTTTCCGCCGGTCTTTCGGCAGCGCTGTTGTGTCTTATGGCGGGTCTTCCGCCGGTTGCGGCCCGCGCCCAATCCAACCCCGGCAGCCCGGCCAAGGGCCAGAGCTCGTCGTCCTCGGGGAACATCGTGCAAGAGAAGGCGCCCTCGCTGGTCGATCCGGCCGGACCCACCATCTCGCTGGTCAGCTCGGAGCCGGTCTTCCTGATGGCGGCGGCGCTGAATGCCTGCGGCTACGACGAAGGCCTGGATGAAAGCGAGCCGGTGCGCAAGCGCGTCCGCGACGAGATGAACCAGGCGCTGGCCCAGAGCGAGGACGCCCGCAACAAGCGCGACCACGTCTGCCTCTACATCGCACAACATCGCATGACGGGCTCCGAGCGCGACATTGCGCAATATATTTCGCTGGCTCTTTATCTGACCCCGCCACCGGAGCTTGAAACCTCGGCGGAACTTACCGAGATGCCGCCCGACTCGACCCAGGTGATCGAGATCGTGCCCCTGCTGCGCGACTTTGCGGCCGCGGTGGACCTGCACGGCATCTGGCTGGCGGTGCACCACGTCTACGATGCCGAAACCGACAAGTTGCACGATCCGCTGTCGAAGATGATTGTTTCCACCAACCTGTACCTCAAGATGCCGGCCTCAACCTATGACGGCAGGCGGTTTGTGGTGGTCATCGAGCCGCAGCTTTCGCCGCGCGCCGTCAACGCCCGCATATACGGTCCCGATTACGTAGTGGTGGTTTCGCCGGCCGATGGCAAGATCCGCATGAACGACGTGCGGCACACCTACCTCCACTACATCATTGAGCCGCTGCTTTTTGCCCGCGCCAACGCGGTGGACCGGATGCAGCCGATTCTGAAGGAGTTGCGCGAGGCTCCTCTGGAATTCCGCTACCGTTCGGATACGGTGCCTTTGACCATCGAGTGCCTGATCAAGGCCATCGAGGCGCGCACCATGGACACCGGCATTCCCGAGTACAAGATCCCGGCGGGGACTGACCGATCGGAGCTGCCTCGTTATGAGCATGAGCGCCAGATCTACCAGCAGAAGGTCGATGCCGTCCGTATCGCCACCGTGCGCCACGACATGACCCAGGGATTCGTGCTGACGCAGTACTTTTACGAGCAACTGCTGCAGTTTGAGAAGGACCCCGCCAGCCTGCGCGACACTATTGGCGAGATGGTCTACAGCATGGACATCGAACAGCAGGAGCACCGCGCCCGCCAGATCGACTTTGACAAGGAAGCCGATGGGGACGTGCTGGGGCGCAGCACGCCGCGGAAGCTGTCGGGGCTCGACCTGGCCGAGGCGCGCCTCTCGGGAGGCGATGTGGTCACAGCCAGCGCCATGGCCCGCCAGATGCTCACCGTGCATGCCGATTCGCTGGAATCGGCGGCCGACGCGGCCCGCGCCAACTTCATCCTCGCCCGGGCGGCCATTCTCACCGGCCATCCCGACCAAGCGATCGACGGTTTCCAGAAGACCCTGGTCGCCAGCAAGGACCCGCGCCTGCTGGCCTGGTCCCACATCTACCTGGGCCGCATGATGGACCTGGATTGCAAGCGCGACCAGGCTTTGGCCGAGTACAGCGCGGCTCTGAAAAATCGCGATGGGCAGCAGGATACGCGCCTGGCCGCCGAGCGCGGGGTCAAGACGGCCTACGCGGTCAAAGGCCATAGTTGCGACGCCGAGGACGACGACGATACACCCGGAGCGGCAAAGCCGCAGGCGGATAAGCCGGGAACGGGCGCTTCCGGGCAGAATGGGCGCGAAAAGCCCCAGTAATCTGCCCTCTTCGCCCGGATGGGTCGCAATTGCCGTCTAAATGGTAGATGGATCCGGCCCTCCCGACTTGATGCGGAGGAACGCGATGGACCCATTTCAATCGTTCGCGACCGGAGCAATAATGGGAAGTGAAGTCGTCTCGGGTCCCCAGGATGGGGCAGAGGAATAGAATTGCCGGCGCGGGAACTGAATCGAGGCGAGTGTGGAACGAGCTCTGGATGAATTGGAAGTCGCGCTGGGACATGGTTTTGCGCGCCCCGAGCTGCTGGTTCGCGCTCTCACCCACCGCTCCCTGGCCAACGAATTGGCGCTTGAAAGCGGAGAGCAAGCCTCGGGAGCGGGTGACAACGAGCGGCTGGAGTTTCTCGGTGACGCGGTGCTGGGGCTGGTTGTGGCTGAAGCGCTATTTCTGCTCCACCCGGAATGGCATGAGGGGGAGCTGACTCGCGTCCGGGCGCAACTGGTCAGCCGCCAGCACATGGCGGAGGTGGGTGCGGCGGTCGGTTTGGGCAGTCACCTGCGCCTCAGCCGCGGTGAGGATAAAAGCGGCCTCCGTCGCAAAAGCACCGTGCTTTCCAATACCATGGAAGCAGTGCTGGCAGCGGTGTTCCTCGACGGCGGAATGGAGCCGGTAAGAGCCTTTGCCCGCCGCTGGGTGATGGGCGAAGCTGCCGAGCAGTTGGCCAGGGACCTGCAATCCGGAGAGGCGCTAGGCAACTACAAGTCGGCGCTGCAGGAGCACCTGCAGGCGGAACGCCTGGGAACGCCGGTCTACAGGGTCAAGGGTGAAAGCGGCCCCGACCACCGCAAGCGCTTTCAGGTCGAGGTCCGGCTGAAGAGCGCCGAAAATGAGCCCGGTACGCCCCTGGCGCGCGGCATGGGAAGCACCAAGAAGATTGCCGAGCAGGATGCGGCGCGGCGCGCGCTGGAGCGGTTGACGGCGGCCGAAAAACACCCGAATGTCCCAACGGCTGAGAAGTCCGCGGAAGAGGAGTAGCAGGCAGAGCCATGAGCACACCCGTCCAGGAGCCCGTCCCGCCCATGCGGCCTTTGTCGCAGTTGCGGCTCCATCTGCCCACCGTGCCCGAGGCTCTGGCCTCGCTGCTGAGAACGGTGGTGGCGGCGCTGTTTCTGCTCACCTTTGTGCTGCAGCCCTACCTGATTCCTTCCGAGAGCATGGAACACACCCTGCTGGTCGGGGACTTTCTGCTGGTCAACAAGCAACTCTACGCGCGGCCCGGCATCCTGAGCAGCTGGCTGCTTCCCTATCGCGATGTGCAGCGTGGAGACATTGTGGTCTTCCACCATCCCCAACCCCCACTGTTGGTCAAGCGCGTCGTGGGCATTCCGGGAGACCGTCTGCGCATCGACGATGGGCGGGTCTCGGTCAACGGCGTTCCCCTGGACGAGCCCTATGCAGCCTTCGAGCCGGCCGCATTCAACCCCTTCCGCGATGACTTTCCCGCCCGCGTCTACACCGATCCGGAGGTGGACCCAGCCTGGTGGAAACAGATGCAGAGCCTGGTCCGCAATGGCGAACTGGTGGTGCCGGAGGGGCAGTATTTCGTGCTGGGCGACAACCGCAACCACAGCAAAGACTCGCGCTTCTGGGGCTTTGTTTCCCGGCAGCAGATTGTGGCCCGCCCTCTGGTCATCTACTTCTCGATCACCCGGCCTTCCACAACCGATGTCGAACAGGCCATGGATGATAGACTCGGACACGACAGGGAACTTTCGGCCAGGCTTATAGGGTTTGCGCGTTGGAAGCGCATCTTCCACGTGGTTCACTAAGACTCGATCGGAACGGAGAAACCTCTCCGGAACCGGTGGGCCGTTCCCAAAAAAGAGCGACAGGATGACGAAGAAAAACACGCCCGCACCCAAGACGCCGTCCAATGAAGCACAAGTCACACCGGATCCCGGTGAAACCCCGGTAGAAGAGACTCCCTTTGAGGCTCTGGCCAGCATTTGTTCGGTGCTGGTGGTGGGTTTGTTCATCCTTACCTTCCTGGCGCAGAACTTCGTCATTCCCTCCGGTTCCATGGAGAAAACGCTGCTGGTCGGCGACCACCTGGTGGTGGACCGGATCAGCCTTGCGCCCTCCGCGAAATGGATGCCGCTGATGCACTATCGCGAGCCGCAGCGTGGCGACATTGTGGTCTTTCTCAAACCGGAAAATCCCGACATGTTCCTGGTCAAGCGGCTCATCGGCGTCCCCGGCGACCACATCCACCTGCGCAACGGCATTGTGATTTTGAATGGCGTGGCACAGGCGCAGCCCCACGCCCAAGCCACAACTCCGGAGAATCATACGGCCTTCCTGGACGAGTTTCCCTCCGAGCCTCCGGCCATGGAGCCGGGCGCCACCGAGACCTGGGCCGTGGACTTTCCCAATTACATTGAAAACGGCGACCTAGTGGTTCCTCCAGGGAAGTTCTTCATGATGGGCGACAACCGGCACAACAGCCTCGACTCGCGCTACTGGGGCTTTGTGCCCCGGGAGAACATCGTTGGCCGGCCGCTCTTCAACTACTGGTCCTTCGTGACTCCGGACCGCGAGTACGAACAAACGGGCCTGGGGGAGAATCTGGCGTGGATGGGACACGTGGCTCTGCACTTCTTCACCGAAACGCGCTGGACGCGGACACTGCATCCGGTGCGCTAGACAGCCGGCAGAACCTCGTAAGCCGTTGTCCCCACCGAGACCCTGACCACTGATTACTGACCACTGAAAAGACGATGACCCAAGAAATTGAAGGCCGGCAACGCAAGCGCAAACGGCTTTGGCTGGCCGTGGGCGCGGTTGCGGTTCTGCTCGCAATCCTGATTGTTCCCCCGTTGGTGAGCGTGGCTCGCTACAAGAGCCGTATCACGCAACTGATCTCCACTTCGCTGGGCCGGCCAGTGCGCATGTCCTCGGTCGAGCTTCGCGTGCTGCCACGGCCAGGCTTTGTGCTCAGCGACCTTTCTGTCGCCGAAGACCCCGCCTTTGGCGCCGAACCCCTGCTCCACGCCACTTCGGTCACGGCCTACATCCGGCTGCTCTCGTTATGGCGCGGACGCCTGGAGATCGGCACCATCAGTGTGGACGACGCCAGCCTGAACCTGGTCCGCACATCTGCCGGCCGCTGGAACATCGATCCGCTGCTGCGCACCGCGGCCGTCCGGCCCCAAAACGCCGGCGCGGTAAAAGCGGTCCCGCTGCCCTACCTGGAAGCCACCAACTCCCGCATCAACATCAAGAACGGCGCTGAAAAGCTGCCTTTCTCGCTGATTGACGCCGATCTATCCTTCTGGCAGGAGACCCCCGGCGACTGGCGCGTGCGGCTGCGCGGCCAGCCTGCCCGCACCGACCTCAGCCTGGAGACCGACACCGGCATTGTGCGGTTGGAGGCCAGCATGCGCCAGGCCCCGGAACTGCGCCAGATGCCGCTGCATCTGGACCTCGAATGGCGTCAGGCGCAACTTGGTCAGCTCACCCGCCTGGTGCTGGGCTCCGACGCCGGATGGCGTGGCGATTTGACCGGCGAACTCCACCTCGACGGCACTGCGGAGGCGGCGCAAGTGAAGACACGGCTGCGCGCTACCGGTGTTCACCGCGCCGAGTTTACCCCCGCCGCTCCCTTGGATTTCGACGCCAACTGCAGCTTGGTCTCGCACTTTTCCACCCGTGCCATCGACAATCTGACCTGCGACTCTCCTCTGGGCAGCGGCCGTATCCGCCTGACCGGCGAGCGGCCCGGCAACGGTGCTCCATCGCGCTTCTCCGTCGAGGTGGATCAAATCCCCGCCACCGCCGCTCTGGACGCGCTGCGCACCGTGCGCAGGGGGCTGGGTTCCGATTTGAAGGCGGCCGGATCGATCAGCGGCAAGATGACCTA
>Ga0224529_1002147_pt1 | contig 10167 bp, 10 predicted proteins | sample CBST50metaG_FD_179893 | JGI IMG/M metagenome (GOLD analysis project Ga0224529, IMG submission 179893) | Peat soil microbial communities from Stordalen Mire, Sweden - C.B.S.T50 | ecosystem: Environmental > Terrestrial > Soil > Wetlands > Peat | place: Sweden: Norrbotten County, Stordalen Mire... | reverse complement strand
GGCTGCGGGTGTGGTGGGGGAGGGAACTGGGGCAGCGTCCGAAGCCGGGTCCGTGGAGGCGCGGACCGCCCAAGTGAGCGTGAGCGGCAGAAGAACGAGCAAAGCGGGGAACAGCCAGCGGTGCGAAATACGAGGAAACGCGGTCTTGAGCGGGGTCTTGCACATGGTCCGGTGATCTCCGGGGGAAAGAACTACAATCCCGCGCCAGACTTCAGGGGAAAAAGCCACGGGAACACTTGGACGATAGCAGGCGAGGGGGGTGAGCCGTCCTCCATCGAAAGGTGGAGTGGGGGCGATGCGAGAAGCAATGGAGTTGAGATTGCAGCCAGCGGTTCACAGGGTGGGATGAACAGAGAGAAAATGGATTTAAGCGGTCCAGAGGGGAGCATCTTTTGGCCAAACCAGCCATCAAACTGGTACGTTGTTGCTGAAGGTTTAATTTTTCGATGATGGCCTCAAGTCCTTATTTTTCTCTGGCAGTTCTGTTTGTGGCGGCTCTGGGCTTCGGGCTGGCGCCGTTGGGGCTGGCCTGGCTGTGGGCGCGGGTGTTTGCTCCCGCCAAGCCGAGCGCGGTCAAGAACGCCATCTACGAGTGCGGATTGGTGTCAAAGGGCGACGCCTGGATGCAGTTCCGGTCGGCTTACTATCTGTACGCAATCATCTTTTTGATTTTCGATGTGGAGGCGGTGTTTCTGCTGCCGTTCGCGGTGGCGTTCAGCGGGTTGGGCGCGGCGGCGTGCGGGGCGATGCTGGTTTTTGTGCTGCTGCTGGTGGAGGGACTGGCGTGGGCCTGGGCCAAGGGTGTGCTGACGTGGGAGTGAAGGCAGGGATCAGGGATCAGGGATCAGGGATCAGGGATCAGGGATCAGGGATCAGGGATCAGGGATCAGGGATCAGGGATCAGGGATCAGGGATCAGGGATCAGGTGGTTCTGACTCGATGCGTGGCGGCGGGGATAGGTTGTATTGGCTCGATATGCAGAGAGTCGAGACGGTGTCGGTGCAAGGCTAGAGGTCCAGCATAGATGGAAGGGCGGGGAGAAGGACTGACCCCTGATCTCTGAGCCCTGACCCCTAACAACAGGAGCGAGCGATGGCGGTGGATGAGGGATTGAAGATCGAACTGGGCAAGCAGGGCGTCTTCGTAACGACCATCGAGGAGCTCTACAACTGGGGGCGGAAAAACTCGATCTGGCCGATGCAGTTCGGGCTGGCGTGTTGCGCCATCGAGATGATTGCGACGACCATGGCGCGCTACGATCTGGCTCGATTTGGGGCGGAGGTTTTTCGGCCGTCGCCGCGGCAGGCCGATTTGATGATTGTCTCCGGCACGGTGACCAAAAAGATGGCGCCGCAGGTGGTGCGGCTTTACAACCAGATGGCCGAACCCAAATACGTGATCGCGATGGGGGCCTGCGCCATTTCGGGCGGCCCGTTCAAGCAGGGGTACAACGTGCTGAAGGGGATCGACCGGTACATTCCGGTGGACGTGCACATTCCCGGCTGCCCGCCGCGACCGGAGGCTCTGCTGCAGGCGTTTATGACGCTGCAAAAGAAGATTGACGGCCAACCCCTGACCGGGGAGGGACGGCCGCGCTATCTGGATGCCGAGGCGCAGGGCGAGTTTCCCGTGCCCGTGCAGGGCGAGCACGATCTGGAGCCGGCTTCGAACAAGGGCGTGTGGACGGTGCCGGTGGTGATCAAGTGAAAAGGCGGGGAGTAGGGAGTAGGGGAGAGCGTTGAGGAATAGAGATTGAAGACGATCGAGGAGATCAAGGCGGCGATTGAGGCGGCGGTGCCGGGCGCGGGGGTGGAGATGGTGATGAACCCCAGCGTCAGCGGGCAACACTCATTGCGCCTCAATCCGGAACACGCGGTCGAAGTGGCGACGTTTCTGCGCGACGACGCGGAGCTGGCGCTGGACTTTCTGTCGAATGTGACCGGGGTGGACTGGCCGGGCAAGGAAGTCACGGAAAAGGTAAAGGGGACGCGCACGGTGACGAAGACCGTGGAAGGCGTGGAACAGCAAGTGGAAGAGACGGTCGAGGAGACCGTGAAGCGCGTGACGCCGGGATGTCTGGAAGTGGTGTACCACCTGTATTCGGTGGAGAAGAAGCACGGGCCGCTGGTGCTGAGAATGCGCACGGTAAACCGCACAGACCAGGTGGAGCTGCCTTCGTTCACGCCCATCTGGCGGTCGGCGGAGTTCCAGGAGCGCGAGATTTTCGACCTGTACGGGATTGTATTCACCGGGCACCCGGACCTGCGGCGGTTGCTGATGTGGGAGGGGTTCAAGGACCACCCGATGCGGCGGGATTATGTGGAGCCGGACGACTTTGACTATGAGCCGACGGCGCACGACGAGGTGGTGGCGCGGGTGCAGGCGCACAAGACAGCGCAGGCCGGAGAGAGCGGAACGGAGGCCGGCCAATGAGCCATGACGCGTGGGATCGGGAGAAGCGCGAGACGGGCTGGAACCGGCCGCCGGTGATTGAGCCGGACGGGGAAGGGGAGCTGCTGGAAGTGGCCATGGGGCCGCACCACCCTTCGACGCACGGGGTCTTCCGCATGGACGTGGCGCTGGACGGGGAGCGGGTAATCCGGCTGCGGCCGGTCTTCGGCTACCTGCACCGGAACCACGAGAAGATAGGCGAGAAGGTCAGCTACCTGGCGTCGATGCCGTATACGGACCGGCTGGACTACATGTGTTCGCTGACCAACAACTGGGCCTATGCGCTGGCGGTGGAGAAGTTGACCGGGCAGGAGGTTCCCGAGCGGGCCGAGTACCTGCGGGTGATTCTGGGCGAACTGACGAGGATTCAGAACCACGCTTCGTCGATTGGATTTTTGATTCAGGAGATGGGCGCCAGCGGCACGCCGCTGATGTATGCCTTCCGCGAGCGGGAGAAGATTCTGGACCTGTTCGAGCAACTGACCGGATCGCGCATGATGTGCAACTACATGCGCTTCGGGGGCTGCCGGGTGGATGCCTCGCCAGCCTGGCTGGATGGGGCGCGCAAGGTGGTGGCGGGGCTGCCGGGCTTTGTGGACGAGTTCGAGCGTTTGCTCCGTTCGAACGAGATTCTGATGGCGCGTTGCCAGGGCGTGGGTATCCTGCGGCCGGAGCTGGCGGTGAACGCAGGGGTGACCGGGCCGATGCTGCGGGCTTCGGGCGTCAACTACGACATTCGCAAGGTGGACAGCTACGGCATCTACAATCGCTTCAAGTTCCGCGTGCCGCTGGGCGATCACTGGGACGTGTACGACCGCTTCATGGTCCGGATACTGGAGATGCGGGAGTCGATCGGGATTCTGGAGCAGGCGTTGAAGGAGATTCCAGCCGGTCCGGTGATGGACGCCAAGGCGAAGATTCGCGGCTTCCGGCCCAAGCCGGGGGAAGCCTATGGGCGGATCGAGGCGCCGAAGGGCGAGTTGGGCTTTTATCTGATCAGCGATGGGGGACCGAATCCGTATCGTTACCGGGTGCGGCCGCCGAGTTTGGTCAATCTGACGATTCTGGAAGATATGTGCCTGGGGCAGAATGTGGCCGATGTGGTGCTGATCTTTGGAAGCGTGGATATTGTGCTGGGAGAAGTGGATCGATAGTTGTCAGTGAACAGTGGACAGTGATCAGCCGAAAAAGCGGACCACTGATCACCGATCACTGTTTGGAGGGGTTCTTGCTGGGTGAAGGCATAGTGAAGGGAATGGCGGAGACGGCGAAGAATTTCTTCGGCAGCTTTTTCTCGGCCGAGCGGCTGACGACGGTGCAATATCCGGAGGAGCGGATTCGACCGGTCGAGGCGGCGCGCGTGTTTCCATTCCTGGTTTACGATGGCGCGGATTGGGAGGCGGGGCTCAGGTGCGTGGCTTGCCAGATTTGCGAGAAGGAATGCCCGCCCAAGTGCATTTATATCGAGAAATCCAAGGACAAGAAACCGGATGCGCTAGGCAAGCCGCAGTTTTATCCGGCCAAGTTCGACATCGACATTTCGGTGTGCATGAGCTGCCAGATTTGCGTGGAAGTGTGCCCGTTTGAGGCCATCAAGATGAACACGGAGTTTGAGCTGAGTACGGACGACCGCTTTGGCGGATTGCTGCTGGACCGCAAGGAACTGGCGAAGTCGAACGAGTACTACCACGAGATTCATGCGACCGAAGCGGCCGGGGTGGATGCGCGCCTGGCGGCGGAGAAGGCCAAGGCCGATGCCAAGGCCAAAGCCGTCTATGACGCCGCTGCCGCCAAAGCCGCGGCAGCGTCCGCTTCCGCCAAGCTGGCAGGAGCGGGAGACTAGCCCATGATTGACAGGTTGGACCAGATCTTCGTTTTACTCAGGCAATGGGTGGTGGGCTTTTTGCCCGCGAGTTGGCAGACGGCGGCAGCGGTGGTGCTGAGCGTGGTGGTGATTGTCGCCTTCTTTCCGGCGCTGTTTGCGCTTACCGTATGGATGGAGCGCAAGGGATTGGGGCGCATCCAGAACCGGCTTGGGCCGAACCGCGTGGGTCCCTTCGGCCTGCTGCAGCCGATTGCCGACGGTATCAAGTCGCTGACCAAGGAAGACATTGTTCCGCTGAGCGCGGATGCGGCGGTGCATCTGCTGGCGCCGCTGATGCTAGTGGTGGCGGTGTTCATGGGCTTTGCGGTGCTGCCCATGGGACGCAATATGGTGCTGGTGGATATGGACGCCGGCCTGTTGTTTTATTTCGCGATGGGCGCCTCGACCGAGGTGGCGGTGTTCATGGCCGGATGGTCGAGCCGCAACAAGTATTCGCTGCTGGGCGCGATGCGCGCGGTGGCGCAGATGATCAGCTACGAGGTGGTGCTGCTGCTGTCGAGCGTGGTCGTGGTGATGATGACCGGTTCGCTTTCGCTGACCAAGATCGTGGAGGCGCAGAACCATTACACGTGGGGCTTGCCGCATTGGTACATCTTTACGCCGTGGGGACTGGCGGGCTTTGTGATGTATGCGATTGCGGCCACGGCGGAGACGAACCGCTCGCCGTTCGATTTGCCGGAAGGCGAGTCGGAACTGGTGGCGGGCTACCACACCGAGTATTCGGGCTTCAAATTCGCACTGTTCTTCCTGGGCGAGTACCTGGCCATGTTTTCGATTTCCGGATTGGGGGCAACGCTGTTTCTGGGCGGATGGTCTGCGCCGTTCTCGTTCCTGAGCTGGGTTCCGTCATGGATCTGGTTCTTCTCCAAGCTGATGCTTTCGATCTTCGTCTTTATCTGGATGCGCGGGACTCTGCCGCGGCTGAGGCAGGACCAATTGATGAACTTCGCATGGAAGTTCATTTTGCCGCTTTGCCTGTTGAATGTGTTCGTTGCCGCGTTGTGGCGATTCATGGGCGAGGGATGGCCGCGGTGGGTGGTCTGCTCGGCGATCCTGGTGGTGGCTTATGTGGTGGTGGGACGCATCGAGATGCGCAGCGAGCACTTCGGGCCGAGGAGGTATCGGTATGCGGAGTGATTTAGGGAGAGGCGGGTTTCTTATCGAGTGGAGAGACGCGGGTCCTTCGACTGAGTGGCGCTTTGCTCAAGATGACAAGGATATTGGGGAGGGGTGCCGATGAGTTTTGTCTTTTATCTGCTTGCGGCGCTCACGGTGGCTGGCGGACTGGCGGCGGTGCTGCTGAAGAACACGGTGCATTGCGCGCTGGCGCTGACGGTGGCCTTTGCGGGACTGGCTTTTCTGTATCTCAACCTTGACGCGCAGTTTGCCGGCTTTGCGCAGATTCTGGTGTATATCGGCGCGGTTGCGATCCTGGTGGTGTTTGCGATTCTGCTGACCAAGGGATCTGAGACGCCCAAGGACGGGGTCTTCAGCAAGACATGGCTGGCGGGGCTGGCCGTGGCAGCAGGTGTCTTTGCGGTGCTGGGGTGGGCGGTGCTGCAGACGGCGCCGATGCTGCCCAAGGCAACGCCTGCGCCCGCGGTGACGGTGGGGCAGATTGGCAATGCGCTGGTGGACCGCTACGTTCTGCCGCTGGAGATTGTGGCGGTGCTGTTGACGGTGGCGTTGATTGGCGCGGTGATTGTGGCCCTACACGAGAAAGAGGGAACCCGATGACGCCTCTGGCTGGATTTCTTCTGGTAGCCGCGTTGCTGTTTTCGATCGGACTGGCAGGGGCGCTGACGCGGCGCAACGCCATCCTGGTGCTGATTGGCATTGAACTGATGCTGAACGCGGCGAATTTGAATTTGATTGCCTTCTGGCGCTACGGGCCGCATCCGGAGATGCTGACGGGGATGATGTTTGCGATTTTCTCGATTGCGGTGGCCGCGGCAGAAGCTGCAGTGGGACTGGGGCTGGTGATCTCAATTCATCGCCACGCGAATACGACGGATCTGGACCAAATGAACAGGATGAAGGGGTGAGAGGTTGATGCAAGAATCGATTTCGTTCACTCCGCAGCTGGCAGCCTCTCCCATCACGGGGATTCTGTGGCTGATTCCCGCGGTGCCGATGGTGGCTTCGGGCGCGATGGCGCTGCTGAAGCAAGCGAAGCGGAAGACCGCGGCCAATTTGGCGATTGGTTCGTTGAGTGTTTCGCTGCTGCTGTCGCTGGTTGCGTTTGCCCATGTGGTGAGCAACTGGGCGAATGGAGTTGCGACGCGAGAGACAGTCAACTTCACCTGGTTGCAGTTCGGCTCGGCGAACGTGGACCTGGGCTGGGTGCTGGATCCGCTGTCGGCGGCGATGCTGGTGATGGTCAGCTTTGTGGGGCTGCTGATCTTCATCTACTCCCTCGGCTACATGGAGCACGACGAGAACTTCACACGCTTCTTCTGCTTCCTGTCGCTCTTTGCCGGGTCGATGCTGGGCGTGGTGATCGCCAACTCGCTGCTGCTGCTGTTCATGTGCTGGGAGTTAGTCGGACTTACCTCGTACTTGCTGATTGGATTCTGGTACCAGAAGCCCGCGGCGGCGGCGGCGGCGAAGAAAGCATTCATCACCACGCGGGTGGGCGATGTGTTCTTCCTGCTCGGCATCGTGTGGCTGTTTTCGCAAACGGGCACGCTGCTTTTTTATAACCACGGCGCGGGATCGATGGAAGCTGGTGCGCTGAGCGCACTGCTGACGCAACCGGCTGCGCTGGGACTGACGGCGGCGGGCGCGATCGGGCTGCTGATTTTTGCCGGGGCGGCGGGCAAGAGCGGCCAGTTTCCGCTGCACGTGTGGCTGCCGGATGCGATGGAAGGCCCCACGCCGGTTTCGGCGCTGATTCACGCGGCGACCATGGTGGCGGCGGGCGTCTACCTGATTGCGCGAGTGTATCCACTGATGCATGCCGGTGCGCTGACGGGCGGGACGACGACGGCGCTGACGGTGGTGACGTGGGTGGGCGCGTTTACGGCGGTGTTTGCCGCGCTGATCGCCGTGGCGCAGAACGACATCAAGCGCATCCTGGCCTACTCGACGGTTTCGCAGTTGGGCTATATGATGGCTGGCCTCGGCATGGGCGGCGTTGCGGTGGGGATGTTCCACCTGATTACGCACGCGTTCTTCAAGGCTCTGCTGTTTATGGGCGCGGGCTCGGTGATTCACGGCTGCCACGAGGAGCAGGATGTGCGGCGGATGGGCGGACTGAAGGACAAGATGCCGCTGACGTTCATCACGTATGCGATTGGGATGCTGGCGCTGTGCGGGTTTCCGCTGCTCTTCTCCGGCTTCTGGAGCAAGGACGGGATTCTGGAAGCTGCGCGGCACTGGAGCGTGGCGAGGACGCCGTTCTATATGCTGGTTTTCGGCGCGCTGCTGACGGCGTTTTATATGACGCGGCAGGTGGCGTATGTCTTCTTTGGCGAGTCGCGCGGCGAGAAGACGGCGCATGAAAGCCCGAAGGTGATGACGACGCCGCTGGCGATTCTGGCTTTCTTCGCCGTGGCGCTGGGGGCGATTGGCACGCCGGCCTGGCCGTGGTTCAGAGCCTTCCTGGAGGGGGGTGCGACGCGCTTCGACATGCAGGGATTTGCCGAGCCGGGGCTGATGCTACTGATGGGAACCTCGACCGTGGTGGTGTTTCTTGGCCTGGGGCTGGGGTGGACGATCTACGGCGGCAAGTCGCCCAAGGCAGAGGAGCCGGATGCGCTGGAGCGGGCCATGCCGGTGGTGTGGGGCTGGCTGCGCGATCGGCTCTATGTGGACGAACTTTACGGGGGCACGGTGATTGCATTTTACGGCTGGTGGGGACGGGTGGCGGACTGGCTCGACCGGCGCGTCTGGGGCGGTCTGGTGGCCGGCGTTGCGGGTCTCTTCGCAGGGTGGGCGCGGCTGAATCGCTTTCTGGATACGAACGTGGTGGACGGCAGCTTCGACAAGGGCTGTGAGGAACTGTCCACGAAGGGCGGTCTGCTGGCGCGTGTGCAATCGGGCCGCGTGCAGAGTTACCTGAGAATTCTGGCGCTGGCGGTTGTCGTGCTGGCAGCAATTCTGATCTGGAGCAGCCGGGCATGAGCGGAATTCCTGTATTGACGCTGTTGACCGTGCTGCCGCTGATCGGGGCGGCGATTGCATTGGTGTCGGGCAAACATGCGCGCGGCGTGGCCCTGGTGACGACGCTGGCCGGGCTGGCGCTGGCGCTGGTGGTTTGGACCCGACTGCCCGCGGATGGAGCGATGGGGATGGTGGAGCGCGCCGCGTGGGCGCCTTCGCTGGGCATTGAATACCACCTGGGCGTGGATGGACTGGGGGCGCTGATGCTGGTGCTTTCGGCCATCGTCACGCTGATGTCGGTGGATGCGGCGCATCGGGTGCATCGCCAGCCGGGACTTTATTTTGGTCTGGTGCTGACGCTGGAAGCAGGGCTGTTCGGCTCCTTCACCGCGCTCAACTTTTTTCACTGGTTTCTGTTCTGGGAGTTGAGCCTGATTCCGGCCTTCTTCCTGATCAAGCTGTGGGGCGGGGCGAAGCGCGGGCCGGCGGCGACGCAGTTTTTCATTTACACCATGGCGGGCTCGGCGGCCCTGCTGGTGGCGTTCCTGGCGGTGTTTGTGTCGACCGGAAGCATGGATTTCGGCCACCTGACGCTGCTGGCCTCGACGGGCGAGCTGGAACAGATGGTGACGGCGCACCTGGGGCCGGTGACGATGTGGCTGGCGATAGGCGTGCTGGCCGGCTTCGCGGTAAAGGTGCCGATGTTTCCGTTCCACACCTGGCTGCCGGCGGCTTACGCTGAAGCGCCTTCGCCGGTGACGATGCTGCTGACCGGCGCGATGTCGAAGATGGGCGTCTACGGATTGCTGCGGATTGCGCTGCCGCTCTTCGGGCACCAGATTGCGCAGATGCGGACGCCGCTGCTGGTATTGGCGGTGGCCACGGTGGTGATGGGAGCATGGGCCGCGGCGGCGCAGAAGGATTTGAAGCGCGTCTTTGCCTACTTCTCAGTGAATCACCTGGGGTACTGTCTGCTGGGGATCTTCGCGCTGGCGGTTCCGGCTGCCGGAGCGGCGGCGCAGGCGAGCCAGGCCGCGGCGTTGAACGGGGTGCTGCTGCAAATGTTCAACCACGGCATCACGGCGGCGGCGCTGTTCTGGTTCATCGCCATGATGCAGGAGCGGAGCGGCGGGGAGCGCGGCATCGATCACTTCGGCGGGTTGCGCAAGCCCGCGCCGGTGCTGGCGGGGCTGATGGGGATTGCGCTTTTCTCTTCGTTGGGACTGCCGGGGCTGAACGGATTTGTGGGCGAGTTTCTGATCTTCCGCGGCGTCTTCCCGCTGGCGTGGGTTGCGGCTACGGTTTCGCTGCTCGGGCTGCTGGTGACGGCGGTGGTGATTCTGACCGTGATTCAGAAGGTCTTTGCCGGACCGACGCCGGAGCGTTGGGCTGCGTTTCACGATCTGCACGGCGGCGAGCGGCTGGCGCTGGCGCCGGTGATCGGACTGATGTTTCTTGTGGGGCTTTTGCCGCAACTGATTGTGGAGAACGTGAACCCCACGGTCGTGAACCTGCTGGCGCACTGGAGATTCTAAATGTTTTTGATATTCCATCAAGGTTCAGTGTCGCTCTTGGCATTTACGATTTATCTATCATTTGCCGGAGCGCTTCTCCAGGCGCTGCTGCCCAAGGGCAAGGCGACGCTGGCGCGGTGGCTGGCGCTGGCCTTCGCCGTGGCGGGACTGGCGCTGGCGGTGGCGGGATTTGCGGCGGGGATGGGGCAGGGG
>Ga0224529_1002141_pt1 | contig 10192 bp, 7 predicted proteins | sample CBST50metaG_FD_179893 | JGI IMG/M metagenome (GOLD analysis project Ga0224529, IMG submission 179893) | Peat soil microbial communities from Stordalen Mire, Sweden - C.B.S.T50 | ecosystem: Environmental > Terrestrial > Soil > Wetlands > Peat | place: Sweden: Norrbotten County, Stordalen Mire... | reverse complement strand
CTTCCATGATATGAAAAGACGACGAATCATTCAGGTCGGTGTACGGATGCCGCGCCCAGGAAACATCGTCGAGAAACTCGAGCACCATTGTGCCCTGCGCCCCGATCTCGCGTATATGGGAGCGGTAGAGCTTCCAGCGATAGTAGTAAATCTGCTGGATCGCGGGGTCGTCGATCTCCAGAAAGGGAATGTTGCGCAGGAACCACGGCGCGTCGGCGCCAAAAGCCTCCGCCGCCAGCTTCTCCCGCGGCAGCGCCGGTTCTTCCACGGCCGTGGCCTGCGCCGCGCCGATTCCCGCCGCCAGGCCGATTGCCGTTGCCACCATCGCCAGAGTCAAACGAACGCGCATACGTCTCCTCGCGTTCCAGCATACATAATGGGCGCTCAAGTTCTCTGGTCTTGAGATTGAGAGATGATCTGTCTATGTGGTCACAGCGCCAGGACTTTGTTGATCCATTCCTTCTCCGGTTCTGATTCCGCCGCGACTGCTACGCCACAAGAAAAGCGGCGGACCACTGAAGCCACCGCATTGCCAGCCGATGCAATCCTCAGTTGGAAGGTTTCAATCCCAAGTACCTCAGCAAGGAGTTTCCCTTGAGAGCCTCCGTTGGCCGTTTCTTGTTCCTGACCCTAACCCTGGCTCCATTGGCAGGATGTGGAGGAACTTCCCGTTCCACCGTCACCAATCCCGCGCCGCTGAGCGCCGATAACCTCAATCTGATCTTTGTGGTGAGTGGCGATCTGGCCTATCAGACGGCGGGAGACATCAGCCCCACCACGGCGAACCTCACCAGTCAAGGCTTGCAGCGCTCGCTGCAGATGGCCACGTTTCTCAAAAAAGACGTGCTGGGAACAGAGAATGTATCCGGCATCTCGGTGCTGGAACCGATGACCCACCTGCAAACCGCGGAGAATTACCCGGATATGGCAGCCATCGCGGACCTTCAGCAGTTTTCCCTGCTCAACCAGGTCACCATGAGCGGCACCATTCAGGGATGGACTCCGCTGACCGCCTACAGTTACCCGATCAACGTGTCCTATGGATATGGGACATCGTACAGCGGAGTTGCCGCGCCGGCGTTAATCTGCCCCGCTTGCCAGGGGATTGATTTCACCGACCAGGAAGACGACAACGAAGCTCTGACCACGGGCATCATTCAAAAAGGTCTTCCAGGTTTCTATCTGTTTTCATCGCCCTGGGAAACGACCAGCGCCATGCTGGCAAAAATCAACACGCTGGAAGGTTATAACCTTACCCTTCCAGCAAGCTATCAAGGCGCCAACACGATCTATGCGATCTCGATTTCTTCTTTGGGAAGCGCCCGCCTGGTCACCTACAACAGCAATTTGAGCCCGTCACTCACTTACCCCGTCTTGCCAGCCAAGGTGCCAACCCTCGCCTCATGCGCGGCAGCGCCGATTGATATTGAATTGACTGGCGGCGTGGATAATGCCACAGTTCCCTCTGGAACCAATACCGATGAGACCATTTACTTTGTTCGACACGTTGAAGCGCATCCGAATAATACTTATTGGGAAGATGGCAGTTATGTTGGTCCGGGGCAATGGCGGGCGCTGGATCTTCCCTACGCGTTGAACGGAAAGATTGCCCCCGATCAGGTATGGTCCGTCGATCCGGCTCAGGTGATCCCCGGCCCTCAAAACATCAATGGAGATTCCAACTGGTCCTATGAGCGTCCCGCATTGACCATCGAGCCTTACGCCATCGCCAACAACCTGCCACTGAATCTGGCGGCGAGCATCGCGCTTGAGTCGGCCAGCGCGCCAAAGCAAACCAGCCAGTTCTTCACCAATGGCGGCACGTTCTCCAACCACAAATTGCTGGTGGCGTGGGAACACGAAAGCATTACCTTTGCCGTAAAAGCGCTGGTGGCCTCTTATCTGCCCCCGGACAGCACCCAACTGGCCGCCGATCAAGCACAACTGGTCTGGGCCAGCCCGGACTACGACAGTATCTGGACGTTGACCTTCGATAGCAAGGGGAACCTGACCGTGAAAAACGATCTTTGCGAAGGCATCGATTCAGCAAAACTGCCCAACGCTCCACCGATATTCTGACAGCTTCCTCCAAAAGGTCCGTCGCGTTTGCCAAAGGAGAAAAAGTTATGCCCCAGTTATCTCGCCGTGCTTTTCTTGAGTTGGCCGGCGCAGGAGTGCTCTGCGGATGCAGCAGCGCAACCAACTTCACCGGCAGCAATTCCACCGTGATTGCCCTCTCGGATATTCACTTCAATCCTTTCTATGATCCAACGCTGTTTCAGTCGCTGGATGCCAGTGACGTCAGCGACTGGAAGGGAATCTTCGCCGCGTCCACGGTCACCGCGCCGTCGCTGGCAGGCGCCGATACAAATTACCCCTTGTTCGTGCTGGCGCTGGACAGCATTAGCAAGAATCTGGGCACGAGCCAGGCCGTCCTCTATACCGGCGACCTTCTCGGCCACGGCATTGCGCAATACTATGCCAAATACTCTGGGAGCACCGATAGCGCGGCCATCGTGGCCTTTACCAACAAGACCGCGGCCTTTGTCATGCAGCAGATCAGGGCCGCGGTTGGCGGCCTTCCCGTCCTGTTTGCCGTGGGCAACTGCGACTCCTATACGGGCTATGGGCCGGACAGCACCTTCCTGAGCAATACCGCGGAGCTATTCTATGCGCAGTTTCTGCAAGGCTCTGTTGACCACCAGGCATTTCTCTCAAGCTTCAACAGCGGCGGCTACTATTGCGCCGAGCCGCTCGGGTCTAATTTGCGGGTTATTAGCCTCAACACCATCATGTGCTCGCCGCTTGTGCAAAGCCCCGTCGGAAGTAAAAGCACGCTGAGCGCCGTCACGGCCGAGATGGCGTGGCTGGACGCGCAACTGGCCTCCGCACAGGCTGCGGGGCAAAAAGTCTGGCTGTTGATGCACGCGCCTGCGGGAGCCGACGAAGGAACGACCGCAAAATCAATCTCCAGCAGCGGACAAATCGCCAGCGCCACAATGATGTGGGTGGACGATTACCAGACCATGTTCATGAAGGTTCTGGCAAAGTATCCGGGAGTGATTACGCTGACGTTGGCCGGCCACACGCACATGGATGAATACCGCATCCTGTCGCAGGGCAATACGCTGGAAGTCATCCCCGGCATCAGCCCCTGCTTCGGCAACAATCCTGCCTATAAGATATTCACTTATGCGCAGGATACGCTGCTACCCACCGACTATCGCGTCCTGAACTATAGCCTCTTGACGCTGCCCGCGCAGTTCAACCGCTACTACACGTTTTCTCAGGCGTATGCGCTGCCCTGGGATCTGCCGGACTCGCTGGCCCGCCTGCAGCCGCTGCTGGCTTCGGATAGCATCAAGCAGATGCTCTATCGCTCCCGCTTCTTTTCCGGAAACGACGCCAAGAATCTCATCACGGATGCCAACTGGCCAGTTTACTGGGGCGGGATCGAAGCGATGACGCCCCAGGATTTGATAAACGCCGTAGACACTTACTAGTGATCCGGCCCAAAAGATTTGCATTGTGCGATCCCACCCTAGCGACAAAGACAAAGGCGTCGCGAGGGTGGGGCACCCAAATTTGTGTTCATACTTTCGGGCCGGATCAATAACTAATCGCGGCGGCGGCGCTACATCCCCAGTACTGCCCGTTGCGCGGCGAAGATTTCCTTCAATCCCACCTCGGCAAGGTCTACGAGTTCGTTGAGCTGCGCGCGGGAGAAAGAACCCCGCTCGGCCGTCGCCTGCGTCTCGACCAGGCCGCCATCGGCGGTCATCACCACATTCATGTCCACCTCGGCCTGTGAGTCCTCCTCGTAGCAGAGGTCGAGCAGCTCCGCGCCGCCGACCAGCCCCACTGAGGTGGCGGCCACCAACTGCTTCATCGGCGAGGACTTCAGCGTTCCCGCCTCGACCAGCGCTTTGAGGGCCAGTGCCAGCGCCACCGCCGCGCCGGTGATGGCCGCCGTGCGCGTGCCGCCGTCGGCCTGGATCACGTCGCAGTCCAGAATCACCGTCCGCTCGCCCAGGGCCTTCATGTCCACCACAGAGCGCAAGCTGCGGCCGATCAGCCGCTGAATCTCGTGCGTGCGGCCGCCGATCTTGCCCTTCTCGCTCTCCCGCGGTGTGCGCGTCACGGTGGCGCGGGGCAGCATCGCATACTCGGCCGTCACCCAGCCGCGGCCCGAGTTGCGCAGCCAGCCGGGTACGCCCGGCTCGACTGTGGCGCAGGTCAGCACCCGCGTGTTGCCGAGGGAAACCAGCACGGAGCCTTCGGCGGTCTGCACAAAGCCCGGAGTGAGGGTGAGCGGGCGAAGCTGGGCCGGAGTCCGGCCGCCGGGACGATAAAAGGACTGATTAGAAGAAGTTTGCATGAGGAAATTGTAAGGGAAGCAGCCTCCAACCCGATGGTAACCCGTCCTGGGAGTTACGGTTTCAAAACGGGAAACAGCGATTTTCGCGCCCCATAACCGGAATTCCATCATAAGCCATTGAAAACATAAGGAATATCAACTAACGGGTCCGTCAGCATTTCCCATTTTGGGCGATTTGCTCGGGAAAGCCCGCTTGCCGCTGTCCAGGAATAGGACACTAATCCCTTCCCTTATCAGGAACTTACCGGAAGCGTCCTGGTTTGGCACGCGGCGTGTATTAGAAGAGGGCAGTTACCCGCGAAAGAAGCTGAAATGGGAAGGGCTGAAACCAGGGCAAGTATGGAACGCGGGAAGTCCTGGATATGCCAGAAGCGGAAAGGAAACGGGCGATGCAACAACAGATACGACAGACGGTGGAAGAAAACGGAGACGGCCGGGCGGCAGCGGGTCTGACCGAAACAGAGTTGACGAAACTGAACCTGGCCCAGGCGGATCGAACCGAAACGCCGGTAGTTGGGCGCGAACGGGCCAAAACGGTGGTGGAGACCCTGGCCCACCTGAACAACGAGAGCGATAGCCTGGCCGCAGTGGCGCACGATGCGCGCAACATGGTCACGGCAATGGGGCTTTACTGCGATCTATTGGAGGAGCCGGGCGTGCTTGCGCCGGCCTTCCATCACTACGCCGATGAACTCCGCCTAGTGGCCACGGCCAGCCACCGGCTGATGGAAAAGCTGCTGGCCCTTGATCTGCGCCTGGGACCGGTCGCCGACCTCTCCCAACCGGGCGGCTGCAAAGTGCCCGGGACAGAAACCACACCGCTCAATCCCATCCGGCAGGAGCGCGACCGGGGCTTGGATCTGATGCCCGCCCAGCCGATCGACAACCTGGCCGTCGAAGTGCTCTCCAACCGTAATCTGCTGGCGGCCCTGGCCGGACACGCCATTGCCCTCACCGTGGATGCGGAGGGCGGCGCCTTGCCGGTGCGGATGACCACGGAAGACCTGACCCGCATCCTGGTCAACCTGGTCAAGAACGCCGCCGAAGCAATGCCGGACGGAGGCCGCATTCACTTGCACCTGAGCGAGCGCTGCGCCGCTGCCGGCATCCGCAAGGGCAGCTCTTCGTCCACGGGGCGGAAGGCTGGAATTCCCCAGAGCCTGACGCTAACCGTGGAAGACAACGGCCTGGGCATCGCCGATGAGGCCCTCGAAAAGATCTTCGAGCAGGGATATACCACGCAGCCGGCCGGCGGCGGCCTTTCCGCCTCCCATCACGGGCTGGGCCTGTCAATCACCCGTTCCATCATCGAGGCCGCCGGAGGCCGCATTCAGGCCTTCAAGCGCGCTCCGGCTGGAACCCGCTTTGAAATTGAACTGCCTGTCCGGCGCTCCCGCTGAGTAAATATTCAACGGCTGCTGCGAGCCGTCCCGAAAGAACTTCCGGGACGGCCAGAACAGAGAATTTCGATTACCAGTTTGCATTACCAATTTGCGCGTGAGGCGGATACAATGCTTGAGACAGTTACGGCGACAAAAACGATGGAGTTTATCCCCCAAATTACGGAACCCCAGGTGCATCTGCACCTGCTGGTGGCCGATGCCGATACGGTGGTGCGCTCGGCCTGCACCGAGATTGCCGCCAGCCTGGGCTACACGGTCGAAAGCACTGGCGACTTCGGCCAGGCGCGCAGTATGCTGCGCGGTGGCACAACCGACATCCTTCTGGTGAATCTGCCGGCGGGCTCCAACCAGGGCCTGGAGCTGGTCTCCGAGGTCAAGCTGCTCTATCCGCAGATGGCGGTGATCGCGATGACCGCGTCCGGATCGGTGAACACCGCCGTCGAGGCCATGCGCTGCGGGGCCAGCGATTACCTGACCAAACCCTTCGCGATGGACGAGCTTTCGACGGTGCTGGACCGCGCCTCGGCCAGCTTGGTCACCGACGCCGCCACCCGCCAGTTGCGCGAGCGGCTGCGCGTAAGCCAGGGGCTGGGCTCGATGATCGGCCGCTCGGCCGAGATGGAAAAGCTCTACCGCATCCTTTCCAAGGTAGCGGTCAGCTCGCACCCCGTGCTGATCCTGGGCGAAAGCGGCACCGGCAAGGAGCTGGTGGCACGCACCATTCACGCCTACGGCCCCAATTCTGAAAAGCCTTTTCTGCCGGTTGACTGCGGCTCGCTGGTGCCCACGCTGATCGAGAGCGAACTGTTCGGCTACGTCAAGGGCGCTTTCACCGGGGCAAACCACTCCAAGGACGGTCTGCTGGTCTCGGCCGAAGGGGGCACGGTCTTTCTGGATGAGATCGGCGAACTCTCGCTCAACCTGCAAGCCAAGCTATTGCGCGCGCTGCAGGAAAAGGAGGTCCGCCCGGTCGGGTCCACCCGCAGCATCCCCATCAAGGCGCGCATCGTGGCCGCCACCAACCGGGATCTGGCGGCAATGGTTGAGCAGGGCACCTTCCGCAAGGATCTCTTCTACCGGCTCAACGTGGTCAATCTACGGCTGCCGCCGCTGCGCGACCGCCGCGAGGACATTCCGCTCCTGGCAGCCCATTTTCTGGACGGCATCAGCCGCGAGCACGGCGCCAAGTACACGCTGAGCGACGAGGCCCTGCGCGCGATGATGCGCCACGACTGGCCGGGCAATGTGCGGGAACTCGAAAACTCCATCGAGCGGGCTTGCGCGCTTTCGAGCGGGCCAATTCTGCACCTGGGCGATCTGCCCACGCAGTTGCAACAGGAGGGGCTGGAGGCGCGGCGTTCGGTGGTCCAGGCCGGCGAACCCGCCACCGAGGGTGGGCAGCCGCAGTTGACCACCCTGGCCGATCTGGAGCGCCAGGCCATTCTGAGCGCCATCCAGACTCTCAACGGCGACAAGTTGCAGGCCGCCAAGCTGCTCGGCATTGGCAAAACCACCCTGTACCGCAAGCTGAAGGAATACGGCATCGCTGGCCCGTTGCGGGAAGAGTGACCTATTCCGACTCAAGCTGGAACCAATTGCGCCGATAGAGCCAATACGGGAAGACCGCACTGGACCAGGCAAATGACACGAACCGCACGAACAGCGAGGGCCAGCAATGGCCCCGGCCACAGGCTGGCCGCGCTCGGCCTGCAAGGAGTTGAAAAATGAGCATTTTGATGGTGACAGGAATCGAAGGCGCCCGTAATTGCGCTGCCGTGGTGGCAGAAAAGTTGGCCATGGAAGTCGAAGTAGCCGAAGGGCGCAAGGCCGCGCTGGCAGCGTTGCGCCGCCGCGAGTTTTCCGTTGTGGTGGTGGACGAAACCATGGCCGAGTGCGACCCGGCCGCCGCCGAGTCCATCTGGGCGCACGCCGGGCTGGCCATCCCGCTGCAAATCAGCTTTGCCCTTTCCGGCGCCAGCCGGCTGATCCGCGAGATTCGCGCCGCCCTGCTGCGCCGCGAACGCGAACAGGCGCTGGCCCGCCGCGCCGCCGCCGCAGCCTTTGAAACCGAGCTGAAGTCCACGGTCGCTGGCCTGCTGCTCAATTCCCAACTGGCGCTCAACGACAGCGGAATTCCGCTGCCGGCCGCCGAAAAACTGCGCATCGTGGCTGATCTTGCCAGCAGCCTCCGCCAGCAGTTGAGCGCGCCCTTCATGGCCCGTGCGGAAAACGCCGCCTAACAGTCCGTGGTTAAAGCCACGTTTTGAAAGGGCACGGCTTTAGTCGTGCCGGAAGATGCAGAAAATAAAGTGTGGGCTTTAGCCCCTGGGGGAAGTTCTTCAGCCACGTGGACTTTCGCCACAGGCTGCTAAGCACTGCGGTGGCTCCAACGCCGCCAGACCGCGCGCCTTGTGCGCTGGATCGGCAAGAAAATTTTTGCGTCGCACGCGCATCGCCGGGGCGGAATTTGCCCCGGCGTTTTTTTTTGGCAAAACCGGCGTTATCTATGGTCTTGATTCCGGAAATCTTCGGGAATCGTCTTTTCGGCAACAGGCAAAGGCCTTGAAGCCGCAATGCGATATTGTTGTATTCGAACCTTATCTTCCAGGGAGAAGCAGTGAAAAGCGATCCGTTCCGCTTGAAATCTTCCGCAACTGCGATTTTTCTATTGACCATTGGCCTGGTTGTGACGGCAGCTTCCGGTGCGGCCCAGGCGGTCGCCCAGCCAACCCAGGACGCATGGGTTGTCGCAACGGCCAGCGGCCAGTTGCGTGGCGTGGCGCGGGCCGATGGCGGCGCGGAGTTCCTCGGCATTCCCTACGCCCAGCCGCCGGTGGGCGAGCGGCGCTGGCGTGAACCGATTCCTGCCAGCCCGTGGAGCGGCATTCGCGCGGCCCAGGCCTTCGCTCCGGCCTGCGCGCAGCCGCTGCTGGGCGGAGACTGGAACAAGTACGATGCCCAGGCCAGCCAGGAGGATTGCCTCTACCTGAACGTGATGACGCCCGCGTGGCCGGTCAAAACGCTGCTGCCGGTCATGCTCTGGATTCACGGCGGCGCCAACGAGGGCGGCTCGGCCTCCAGCGCGCTTTACAAGGACGGAACGCTGGTCAGCCACGGCGTGGTGCTGGTCACGATCAACTACCGGCTGGGCCTCTTCGGCTTCTTCAGCCATCCGGGGCTGTCGGCCGAGTCCGCGCGCCACGCCTCGGGCAACTACGGCCTGATGGACCAGATTCTGGCGCTCAACTGGGTGCGCCAGAACATCGCCCGCTTCGGCGGCGATCCCGGCAACATCACCCTCTTTGGCCAGTCGGCCGGCGCGCTGGACACCGGCCTGCTGATGACCTCTCCGCTTTCGAAGGGCCTCTTCCAGCGCGCCATTGCCGAGAGCAGCTCGTCGTTCGTCCAGATCGCGCCTTCACTGGCCGAGGCCGAAGCCACGGGCGAAAAATTCGCCGCCAGCGTGCAGGCTCCCGCCGGCGCGGAGGCCGTGAAGTTCCTGCGCCAGCTCTCCGTGCAAAAGCTCTTCGCGGCCCGCGACCGCCAGAATCCGCACCCGATCTTTGGCCCCTCGGTCGATGGCTGGGTGATTCCGCGCTCGCCCGCCGCGGTCTTTCAATCCGGGCAGGAGGTGGCGATTCCGCTGATCTTCGGTTCGACGGCGCGGGAGTTCAGCGCGCAGGTCTTCAGCACGCCCACCGCGCCCGAGCCTTTGCGCAAGGCGATTGCGGCGGCCACGGGCCGTTTTGCGCACGCGGCGTTCACGGCTTATGGGCTGGCCGATGGCGGCGCGGGCGCAAGTGACCCGCTTTATGGCTCGGCGGCCGACCAGTGGACCGCCGACCTGAACTTCCGCTGCCCAGATTGGGCGCAGGGCGGATGGCACGCGGCGGCCCATCACCCAACCTGGGAGTACGAGTTCGCCCACGCCATTCCGGGCCAAGAGGCGCAGGGCGCGGTCCACTCTTCCGACCTGCCTTATGTCTTCGGCTATTTTCCCAAGGAGGGGAACATCGCGGGCGGTTTCAATGCGATCGACGACAAACTCTCCGATCTGATGGTGAGTTACTGGACGAACTTTGCCAAAACCGGCGATCCGAACTCCAATGGGTTGCCTGTCTGGCCGCAGTTCGGCGCAGCGCGGAGTTTTCTCCGCTTTCAGCAGGACGGCGCGGTCGCGCCCTTGCAAGATTTGCGCGCCAACGCCTGCCGCGTCTACCGCGACGCGCTCGCCGAGCGCATCCAGCAGGGCAAGTAGCTCCTATTAATCCGGCAACTCAATGCTGTCAGGGTGCCTGTAGAAGGTCAAGAGGTTGTTCCATTTTCGGAGCGGCTGATGGGCGGCTTGTAGTTGAGGCTACCATGAGGCCGTTGGTAATTGTAGAAGTTAGTCCAAGGCTTGAGGTAAGCG
>Ga0224529_1002137_pt1 | contig 10204 bp, 7 predicted proteins | sample CBST50metaG_FD_179893 | JGI IMG/M metagenome (GOLD analysis project Ga0224529, IMG submission 179893) | Peat soil microbial communities from Stordalen Mire, Sweden - C.B.S.T50 | ecosystem: Environmental > Terrestrial > Soil > Wetlands > Peat | place: Sweden: Norrbotten County, Stordalen Mire... | reverse complement strand
AAGCCGCGACCTCAGCAGAACTGCGCCGCCGCCGAACGATAGGAGAAGAAATCACTGACTGGTTCATGCCTCCAGTCAATCACCTTCAAGCCGCCAGGAAAAGGATGGCTTTGCCCGGAGCGATACAGCAGAGCTTGCGTGCCCTGATGACGGTGAATCTGCTCAAGCGGCTTGAGAGTTCGGTTGCCGCGTTTAGGCTCACGCTCCAGAAGCTCCAGCAAATTCATCTCAACACATTAGCCAGAATTGAATCCTTCCAGCGCACTGGCCAGGGAGACACATTCAGCGACCTGTCCTCGGTATTTGAGGATACTGAGCCAGACGAGGAGATGGATTTCATCGACCCTGAAGATTTGCCTTCTGACATGCAGACCGGCGGCAAGGTCAAAATCCAACTATCCGACATGAATCTGCCTGGTTGGGAACATATTTTGCGGGCTGATCTCCAAGTCATTGAAGCGTTGCTCGCCGAAATGGAAAAGGTTTCGCCCGCCGACGATGCCAAGCTCCAGCACCTGAAGCACCACATCCTCGACAAAATCGCCTCACCGATCAATCCCGGCAATCGCAAGGTGTTGCTCTTTACTGCCTTCGCCGACACGGCCGATTACCTCTATGAGCATCTTTCACCGGCGCTGCGGCAACAGGGCCTCCACTCCGCCCGCGTCGTCGGCTCAGACCGGCCCAAGTCTACGCTTGGCCGGAAGGCTGACTATCAGGAGCTGCTCATGCTCTTTTCGCCACGATCCAAGGAAAAGGCTCTGCTGATGCCCGACGTGCAGGATGAGATTGACTTGCTCATCGCCACCGACTGCATCTCCGAAGGCCAGAACCTCCAGGACTGCGATTACCTCATCAATTACGACATCCACTGGAATCCGGTCCGCATCATTCAGCGTTTCGGCCGTATCGACCGCATCGGTTCCACGAACGCATCCATCCAACTCGTCAACTACTGGCCAGACATCTCGCTCGACGAGTACATCCGCCTCAAAGAGCGCGTTGAAAGCCGCATGGTCATCGCCGACGTGACGGCCACCGGCGATGAGAACCCGCTCGACGGTCGCTCCAATGATCTTGCCTATCGCAAGGAGCAGCTACGCCGGATGCAGGAGGAGGTCATCGAACTCGAAGACCTCAAGGCTGGCGTCAGCATCACCGATCTCGGACTCAACGACTTCCGCATGGACCTGCTCAACTACGTCAAGTCCAACGGCGATCTCTCGCATCTGCCCAGCGGAATGCACGCTGTCTTGCCCGCCGCACCGGAGCGCGGCCTTGTTCCCGGCGTCATCTTCGCACTCCGCAATCGCAACGAGAGCGTCAACGTCGAGCAGCTTAATCGGCTGCATCCTTATTACATGGTCTATGTGGACATGGACGGCCAAACCGTTCTGCCGCATACCGAGGTCAAGCGGCTGCTTGACTTGGTTCGTTCAGTGGCCAAGCCCTGCGATGCGCCGATCCCACAGGCATATCAGCCCTTCAATCTCCGTACCAGCGATGGCCGCGAGATGGGCGTCTATTCCAACCTGCTCAACGCCGCCATTCATTCCATCATCCAGATCAAGGAGGAACAGGAACTCGACAGCCTCTTCACCGGCCTGAAAACCACCGCGCTCACCGGCCCGGCCACTGGCCTTGACGACTTCGAGTTGATCGCGTTCCTCGTGGTTGAGCCCACTGGCACCGCGGTGTGAGGTTCTGATGTTCCTGTATCCCGAGCGCACCCGCAAAGACCGCATCCTGCCCAAAAACAAAGTCTATGGGTACGCGCAGCCCAGCCGTGCCATTCGCCAGAGGTTTATCGACGAAGTGGAACAGATCGTCTGGCGTTCTGTGCTTGGTACCGAGAACATGAACCTGCCCGCGCGGACCGGCATCAAGGAGATTCAAGTCTTTGAGATCGCTCTCAAAACCGGCGAACTCCGGGAAGATGTTCTGCGCACCATCGACCGGGCCATCCCTTCCCAGCTTTTCTTTGAACTGACCTTCCAGGGAAAAGTCCGCTTTGCCGCTGCCTACAAGCGTCCTCCACTCGCCGCAAGCGGCGAGGCCATTGTCGGCCAGCCGGTCGTCGAAGCCTACTTTGAGACACCTTGGCAGCCCATAGCCACGCCCCGGTTGCCGCTTCCCGTGGCCGTCGACCTTGGCGGCCTCTATGAGCAGATGCTCCGCCAGCACATGCGGGCCAGCCCGCTTGCTCTGGCTTCCCGTGCCGGGGAAACGCTGGCGCAGACCGTCGAACGCGGCAATCAAATCCGCGCCAAGCGCCGCGAGTGCCATACGCTGGAAATGAAGCTAAAAAAAGAAATACAGTTCAATCGCAAGGTCGAAATCAACGCGGCGCTACGCCAAGGCCGCGTAGAACTGACCGAATTGGAACTGGCTAGCGACTTCAAAGGGTAAAGTAGTAAGGAACCCCGAAAAACGCACCAACCACACACAGAAGCACTGCACATAGGAACGCCCGATGGAAAAGCTCAAACTGCACACCCCCGACCTGACCGCCCAGAACATCGACAAGCTGGCTCAACTCTTCCCCGACTGCGTCACCGAGACGCGGGACGAGCAGGGCCGCGTCACCCCGGCCATCGACTTCGACCAGTTGCGTCAGGAACTCTCCGGCAGCATCGTGGAGGGACCACGTGAGCGCTACCATCTGGACTGGCCCGGCAAGCGGGAAGCGATTCTGGCTGCCAACGCGCCCATCGCAAAAACTCTCCGCCCCTGCCGCGCAGAGAGCGTGGATTTCGACACGACCAAGAATCTCTTCATAGAAGGCGACAACCTCGACGCATTGAAGCTGCTCCAGGAGACCTACCTCGGCAAGGTCAAGCTCATCTATATCGATCCGCCGTATAACACCGGTAACGATTTTATCTATGAAGACGATTTCGCTGAGGACAGTGAGGCATTCCTTCTTCGATCTAATCAGAAGGACGAGTCCGGGAATCGAATGGTGGCGAACACAGAGGCTAACGGACGTTTCCATTCCGATTGGCTGACCATGATTTATCCTCGCCTAAAGTTAGCTCGCAATCTGCTCTCTGAAGATGGGGCCATCTTTATTTCGATTGATGACCACGAGATAGGCGGGATTCGACAAGTCTGCGATGAGATTTTCGGCAATGAGAACTTTGTTGCTACCTTCGTCTGGCAGAAACGGTATTCACGCGAAAATCGCGGTGCAGTTGGTGATGTCCATGAGTACATCCTTTGCTACGCTAGATCACTTGAGATTTTCAAAACTTCGTCGGGCAGACTTCCTCTGACAGATGAGCAAGCAAAGATTTACAAAAACCTGAATAACGATCCAAAAGGACCGTGGCGTGGCATTCCTATGACGGCCCAGGGTTTCCGACCCAATCAGATGTATGAAATTGTTACGCCGAGCGGCACTATTCATAAGCCGTCTGAAGGCCGCTGCTGGAGCATGATTGAATCAGAGTTTCAGAAGCTGAAGTCGGAGGGCCGAATCTATTTTGGACAAGATTCCAGCTCTCAGCCTCAGACCATTCGGTACTTATCAGAAGTTGACGGGATTACACCTTGGACTTGGCTTCCGCACCAAGAAGTCGGTCACACAGATGAAGCTAAGAAAGAACTATACGAAATTCTTGGGAAGGGCTCTGGATTTGATACGCCGAAGCCGTTGAGGCTTATTACGAGACTCCTTCAAATTGTTTCGAGGACGAATGACTACATCGTCTTGGACTTTTTTGCAGGATCAGGAACGACTGCTCATGCCGTTTATTTACTGAACGCTGAGGATGGTGGGAAGCGCCGCTGTATATCCGTCCAAATCTCGACAGCAAATGACGCCCCGGCTGACCAACTCAAGAATAATCCTGAGGATGTGGCTGATTTATGCAAGAAGCGTCTATCTCGTGCGGGTGCTACTGTATCTGAGGCATGGCGCAAACAGCAAGACGAGGAGCAAGGTGCGAATGGAATGTTGCCCGGTCTTGTAAAAAGTGCTCCATCTCGTATAAAGCCCGATACCGGATTTCGCGTCCTGAAGATTGACATCTCAAATATGCGCGATGTCTATTACGCACCGGATGCTGTTGAACAGGGCAGCTTGCTGGCGCAGGTGGACAACATCCGTCCGGATCGCACGCCGGAGGATTTGCTCTTTCATGTTCTCGTGGATCAGGGTGTAGACCTTGCTCTTCCCATTGCCGAGGAGACAATCACCGGCAAGAAGGTCTTCTTTGTCGATGGCAATGCTCTGGCAGCTTGCTTTGACGATGGCATCACGGATGAGTTGGTCAAGGAAATTGCCAAGCGCCAGCCGCTGAAGGCCGTCTTCCGTGACGCCAACTAAGGGAGCGACAGCGTGAAGATCAATGTCGATCAGATATTCCGGCTGCTCTCTCCCGAAACGGAGGTTAGAAGCCTCTAGCCATGAAATTCAGATTCAAAGTACAGACCTTCCAAACCGATGCCGTCGATGCCGTGGTGGACTGCTTCAAGGGGCAGCCGCCCAGCAATGGCCTGCGTTACCGTATCGATCCTGGCGCAGTGAAAGCTGGCCAGACCGCTCGGCTGGAGATGGACGAGGGCTTCCGCAATAACGACCTCGCGCTCCCACTGCCTGAAGTTCTTAAGAACATTCAGGCAGTACAGATGCGGCAGAATCTGCCCGTCTCCGACGCTCTCAAACAGACCAAGATCTCCGATGTGAATCTCGACATCGAGATGGAGACCGGCACCGGCAAGACATATTGCTACATCAAGTCCATCTTCGAGCTGAACCAGCGTTATGGCTGGAGCAAGTTCATTGTCGTGGTGCCCAGCATCGCCATCCGTGAAGGTGTGGCGCAGTCGCTCACCGATACGGCGGAGCACTTTCTGGAACAGTTCGGCAAACGCGTCCGTTTCTTCATTTACGATTCCAAGGCTCTGCACAATCTGGAGAGCTTCAGCTCGGATGCGGGCATCAACGTCATGGTCATCAACGTCCAGGCCTTCAATGCGCGCGGCAAAGACGCCCGCCGCATTTACGAAGAGTTGGACGACTTCCAGTCGCGCCGCCCCATCGACGTGATTGCGGCAAACCAGCCCATCTTGATATTGGACGAGCCGCAGAAGATGGAAGGCGCAAAGACGGTGGACTCGCTCAAGGAGTTCAACCCGCTCTTTATCCTGCGTTACAGCGCCACTCACAAGCAGGAGCACAACAAAATTTACCGGCTCGACGCTCTGGACGCCTTCAACCAGAAACTGGTAAAGAAGATTGCCGTGCGCGGTATCAGCCTGAAGGGACAGGCCGGAGCCAACGCTTACTTGTATCTGCAATCCATCGAGGTCTCGAAAGACAAGCCGCCCGTGGCCAGAGTCGAGATGGAGATAGGCGGCGACAGCGCCATCAAGCCCAAGATTCGCATCCTCAGCAAGCGTGACAATCTCTTTGATAAGTCCGGCGAGCTGGACCAGTACAAGGGCTTCGTCGTTGCAGACATCAATGCCAACGACGGTACGCTGAGTTTTACAAATGGAACTGTACTCACCGTCGGCGACGCCACGGGCGACGTGAACGAGATGGTATTGCGCCGGCTTCAGATTCGCGAGGCCGTCGCCGCCCACTTCGAGAAAGAACAGCAACTCTTTGCAAAGGGCATCAAGGTTCTCTCGCTCTTCTTCATCGACGAAGTGGCCAAGTACCGTATGTATGAGGGAAGCGAAGAGAAGCAGGGCGAATATGCCGCGCTCTTCGAAGAGGAATACAACGCGCGGCTGAATGAGATTCTGACGCTGGACGACAACGCATACAACCGTTACCTGCGCGGCATTTCAACCGGCAGGACGCATGAGGGCTACTTCTCCATCGACAAGAAGAGCAAGCACCTCGTGAATCCCGGCATGAAAAAAGAGAATGCGGAATCAGACGACGTGGATGCCTACGACCTGATTCTGAGACGGAAGGCTCAGTTACTTTCCTTTGAAGAGCCGGTGCGCTTCATCTTCACGCACTCCGCGTTGCGCGAAGGCTGGGACAACCCGAATGTCTTCGTCATTGGAATGCTGAAAAAGGCGGACCCGGAAAATGTCACCACCCGTCGGCAAGAAGTTGGCCGTGGTCTGCGTCTGTCCGTGAACCAAAAGGGCGACCGCATGGACGATCCGGCGACAGTGCATGATTTGAATGTGCTGACTGTGGTTGCCAGCGAGGGCTACAAGGAATTCGTGGCTGGTCTGCAAAAGGACATTGCGAAAGCGCTGTCGGCGCGTCCCCAGAAGGCGGACGAAAACTTCTTTGTGGGCAAGGTGCTCAAGACTGTGACTGGCGATGTGCCGGTGACTCCGCAGATCGCCACCATGCTGACCGCATATCTGCTTGGCAATGATTACGTGGATGACAACTACGGAATCACGCCCGCCTATCACGCAGCAAAGGATGCCGGAACGGTCGCGCCGCTCCCCGCCAAGCTGGCTCCATACTCAGCGCCCATTTTTCAGTTGATCGATTCCGTATACAGCGAATCTCAGTTGCCGGATTTCGAGGATGGCCGCAAAGGACAGAAGAATCCGCTAAACGCAAATTTTCAGAAGAAGGAATTCCAGGCTCTCTGGAGCCGCATTCATCAAAAGGCCGTCTACTCGGTTCACTTTGAGACTGCGGAATTGATTGCCAAATGCGTGGCGGAGTTGGACACCGAATTGAAGGTGGCCCCGCTCCAGTATGTCGTGCAGCGCGGTGAGCAGATCGTAGAAGCGAGCTTTGAGGCGCTCCAGGCCGGAGAGGCATTCCGCCTTGAAGAGACGCAAACGGCGCAACTGAAAGCCTCTGTTCACTCTGTCGTCAAATACGACCTGATCGGCAAGCTGGCCGAGGAAACCAAGCTGACGCGAACGACCATTGGCGCGATTCTCAAACAGATCATGCCGTCAACATTTGGAAAATACCGCGTGAATCCAGAGGACTTTCTGCGCAACGCAGCGCGGCTCATCAACGAGCAAAAGGCAACGGTGATCGTTGAGCACCTCACCTATAGCGCGATCAATGAAACCTACGGAATCGACCTCTTCACCGAGGACAAGGGCCGCAAGGATTTCAGCAAAGCAGTGCGTACCAATCATCACATCTACGACTATGTTTTTACCGATTCCACGAACGAACGGAAATTTGTCGAATTGCTGGATACGGGCACGGAGATCGAAGTCTATGCCAAGCTGCCGAAGGCCTTCTCGATTCCAACGCCAGTCGGTTCATACACGCCTGATTGGGCCATCGCATTCAAGCAAGGCGCGGTGAAGCACATTTACTTTATCGCTGAGACGAAGGGGTCCATGTCATCAATGGAGATTCGCCCGATTGAGGAAACCAAGATCAAGTGCGCCCAGAAGTTCTTTGCAAAGATCACATCAGATCAGGTGAAATACAGCGTGGTGAACAGCTACGATAAGCTGATGGAACTGGTGCAGTAGCTTCCCAAACAGCGACTCGCTGGCTAGGTTAGCTATTGGAGAGTATGTTTGGGGGAATTCAGCAAATCGGATTTGCCGGTACTTTCCTTGGATGTAGGCGTATTGCCAGACACTCAAAGGCGGCGGCCCAGCTCGGCATATCGCCATTGCGGCGCGAATCCCCGAGTCGGGTCCGCCATCAATAGTTCCAGTTGGGATCGGCGTTTCAGGCTGGGTCACTGTTACTTTATTCGCAGGTGCCATCCTCGCCGCAACTCAGCTCCGGGAACTTCTTCTTCGCGCTGAATGGCCGCCTTGATCGAATCCGCATCTGGCCTTGATTCTTCCACTGTGCTTTCGAGCATTTTGCCAAGTTCTTCGGGCAGATTCGCCAGAACCGTTTCCCAGAGGACGCCGCCGATACGGACATCGATCTTGCGAAAGGAGACTGGCAGTGCTGCTTCATTGGTAATCCGCACCGAGTCCTGGCTGTTCTTCTGAGCGCGCAGGGTAAACTCGCGTCCGTCGATCGATTTGAGTTCGCGGCTCATGAGATAGTAGAGAACCATGTTTTTGGTTCGCTCCACCTTGCAGGCTGCGGCGCGTGCTCGGTCGCTGAGGCGGGCAGCCTCGCTGCGGCAAAACTGCTCACGTGCTTCCATCCGGCGCAGGAAGCGCCCTATCCGGTCCACCTTTTCACCGTGGGCCGAGCAGAATTGCTGGAAACGGGCGACGATCTCCTCGGCAGGTTCGCCGCCCTGTGCAGTTTGCTCCTCAATTTCATCGAGCAGGCCGTCCAGTTCTGCATCGATCTCAAAAAGCGAATTCGTATCAGCAATCGTTGACATGGTTCTCTTCCTCACTGGAGTTGTAGTTTGCCAGCGGCATCAGGCAGCAATTCGTTCCTGAATGGCGGCTGTTCTGGCCGCTTGGTAGGCAAGTACATCGGCGCGGGATTGGATCGGATGGCCGCTGTGTCCTCTGATCCATCGCCAGCGAATTGTCCGCAATTTGTTAAGGCGGAGCAGTTCGCCCCACAGTTCCTGGTGCTGTAACTCAAAGCCGCGGCTGTTGCGCCAACCAAACCGCTGCCAGCGAAAGACCAGGAACCGCATTCCGTCGATCAGCAATTCCGAGTCAGAACGCAGTTCGATTCGGGCGCCGGTTGGCGTTATGCGCAGGGCTTCGACTGCGGCGCGCAGTTCCATTTCAGAGACGGTTGACCACGGAACCGATCCTGCGATCTCCTGCCGCTTTGTCCCGTGAAGCACGATAGCTGCCCAGCCGGCAGGGCCGGGGTTACCGATGGCCGAGCCATCGGTAAAGATGAAGAATTGGTTGTTCATGGGAATGCTCCGTAGCGCGCCACTACCGATGAGCCACACATTGGCTACGCCGCTTGCATGGGGATAACGCAGCCGAATGGCGCATGGCGACTGCCAGTCGAGGCCCAGAGTACGGGATAGTCTGGAGCGTCGTCGGGAAACGTCCCGTAGAGGTCGGTCAGAAAGACCAGCGTCTGCGGTTGAATGCCGTGCTCCTCCAGCCAGTCGAAGCACGGACCGAAGTCTGTGCCCCCGCCACCGACGGGATTGAGGTGAACTTGTTCCCCGGCTTGATAGGTCGCCACTTTGTGTACCTCGGTGTCGAAGTACAGGACGTGAACGCACTGTGGCCGCTGGCCTTCAAGGAATGAGCAAACCTCAGCCTCAAAGAGGCGCAGGAGACGGCCATTGACCGAGCCGGAACAATCAACAGCGATGGCAATCTCGCCGACACCCTCGCGCACCACTCCAGGCAGATAGAGTCCGTTCCAGATATGGCGCCGGTTGGGTCGCATCCAACTTGAATCCGCAGGAATGGTGTCGGACCAGAGCCGGCGCAACAGTTCACGCCAGTCCACCGTTGCCTCTGCGGCTCCTTCGAGAGTGCGGGCCAGACCCGCAGGAGTCTTGCCGGCTTGCTTCGAGAGCGTGACGGCCTGGTTAACGGCAACACTCCACTCTCGCGCCTGCTCTTCCGCACTCGGCGTCTCTTCGTCGGGTTGTGGTGCATCAAGAACCTGGCCGATGCCGCCCTCTGTCTCTGGCACAGGTGGTTCATCCGTGCTGTCTTGCTTTTCTGGCATTTCGCCGGCGCCAGTTCCGGCACCGTCGCTTGCGCTGTTCTGGCCGCCAGACTGCGGCTGTGCTTCAACTTCGCGCAAGTTGTAAATCTGCTCGGCGCTCATGCCACGGAAGCGGTGATCGACAAGAACACCGTCCGGCAGACTAAGGCCAGCATCGAGCAGCAGCGGATTGATGGCGTAATCACACGCCTCATTCCACCGCCTCGGATCGCGCCCGGAACGCCGTACATGATGCTGGAGCGCGGGATGCATGACCTCGTGGGCCAACACCCCGGCCAATGTGGCCGAGTTCAGCGTACAGACGAACTCGGGGTTGTAGTAGAGCGACATGCCATCAGTCGCCATCGTTGGAATCGACCTCTGTTCGCGCCCCTTTAAGCGAAACAGGAGCGAGCCAAAGAAGGGATGGTCCAATAGAAGCGTAGTTCGCGCCTTCTGTATGCGAATCGATGCAGGTGTCTCGTGTGTCATTACAGGCATAAATTGGCTGAGCCTCCAATCATAAGCTGGCCGGAATTAGTGGGTTTCAGAGGGGTTCGTCCGCGAAAGTTCGGGCATTCCAAGGATAAATTGGCCGCAAGTTTCGTTTTCCAACCAAAACATGGCCACGGGTGCTGCATCGCTCTTCGCTGTAATTACCATGCAATTAAACGTATTCGCATG
>Ga0224529_1002135_pt1 | contig 10207 bp, 10 predicted proteins | sample CBST50metaG_FD_179893 | JGI IMG/M metagenome (GOLD analysis project Ga0224529, IMG submission 179893) | Peat soil microbial communities from Stordalen Mire, Sweden - C.B.S.T50 | ecosystem: Environmental > Terrestrial > Soil > Wetlands > Peat | place: Sweden: Norrbotten County, Stordalen Mire... | reverse complement strand
TTCAATCGCCTGCCGGATACTCTGGCAGCCTAAAAGCAAGAACAAGAGCTTCCACTTAAGAAAAAACAAAAACTGTCCGAACTACCGGGACCACCTCAGTGGGCCTTATGCCTTAGTGAAAATGTTGCCGTGCTTCGCCGCGATGAAACGCCTGGTGCCGAATTTCGGCATCTGCCATCGGCAAGTGCCGATTTCGGCACTTGCGACCGCGAACTGCGATGCAGGTTCAACTCACAGAACGGATTGTGCGCTCCGGGGTTGAGCGAACAAAGTTCATGAGCGATTGTCGCAATCGCTCACGAGCCGATTAATAGAAGCACGACCTTGGTTGCGCTCTCTCTAGATGGGCGGTCTCCCGCAAGCAAGCAGCGCATTTTCATTGATTTGACGTATGAGGATCGACACCGCAAGCCTTTGAATACGCCCCTGACCAGGACAGGATTGAAGTGCCTGATTGGGGCAGGTCAAACGAACGCACTTCCAGCCGTTCCCCTCAAGATGCGGAGTCTCTTGAAACGAGTCTCCGCGACTGTTGGTACTAAACATGAGCGCCTTGAGCCACCTTTGTCCCGTATGTGGAATTGGACAACAAAGTGCAACGGTAACCGGGCAGGAGGTGATCAACCATTTTCAGAATCAACAAAATCGAGGGTCGATCTCGTACTGACGTGATGATCGATGGGCACCTCACTGGGGAGTACGTTCAGATAGCTGAGACATGCTGCAAAGAGGCGATCTCATTGAAAAAGCCAGTCCACGTCTTTTTGCGTGATGTTTCAACGGTGGACGAGGATGGCCGTAATCTGCTGAGCCGGTTAGTGGCCAGCGGCTGCCGCCTGCACGCAAGCGGCACATACAACTCGTACATTGTTCAAACGCTACAGCCGGTCAAGGGCCAACAAACGAACTCAACCGGCAAAGAAGCAGGCAGAAGACGATGAGTTTGGGCGAAGGGGGGCAAGAAGGCTTTCACGAAGACGAGTGGCGCCCTGTAGATGCGCTCGATGATTCGTTTCGATTCAAGGAGGAACAATGGCATATCTGGATACATTCTCCAAACGTTCCTTAGCCATAAGCCGCCAGGCTGCAATTACGAAGCTATTTGATCGCAGCTCCGACGAATTGCGTTGGCTCGCTACAGTCATTCTCGGCCACGGACAAGATGCCGAGTTGTGCATCGTTCGTGCGGGTCAACTCGCGGAAGAAGGGGGAGTTGTGTCGCAGGATTGGCTTGGCCCTTGGGCGATGCGATGCCTGGCGCGAGCAGCAATCGAAAGGATTCATGCCGATGTCCAGAGAGTGGTAAGTGACTACACGCGTCGCTCACAGCTTGCTGTGATACCGCTGGCCTTGAATTCAGAAGAAAGGCAAATTCTTCGATCCATCGTGTCGAAAGAGATTTGCGCGGCCTGTAATGTCCTCGAACGTGCCGCATTGATTCTCCATGCCTATTTGGGATTCTCTGTTCAAGACAGTGCGTTGTTACTGGGGTGTCATCGCTCGGTCATAGAGCCAGCATGTTCAAACGCACTTCAAAAGATCCTCCAAATAGGTCCTGCATCTCGATTTGCCTCGGAGGTTTTTGCGGGTTGCAGGTCACAGGAGGCAAGATGACAACGACCTTGCGTGTGCTTTCGATTGGATCCCCGGAGTCGTGCGACGCTGTTCGAGATGCGCTACTTCTGCGCCATAAGTGCCGACTGTGTGCCGTGGTTTCCTACCGGGATCTTTGTAATGTTCCGGCAAATGAAAGCCTCGAGATCGCCATTGTTCACCAGACCCTACCTAAACACGAATTGCTCGTCTCGCTAGAGTATGTCCGCCGCCACTGGCCAAGCGCCCGGATTCTCCTAATCAGTGCACACTCAGAGGCTGTCGACGATCCGCTGTACGACGAGTGGGCGCGGCCCGAAATATCGCAGGATGCATTCCTGTCAATAATCGAGCAGCTCGCGATAGATGCCAAGCGGAACAAGCGCCAGCCCTTTGAACGTCAAACGTGCAGTGGTGAGCGACGAAAGTGAGTGCCTCATGATCGATAACCAAACGAGTTTGCTCAAACCGCCTCGCCTGCCGGACGAAGTCCTGGTTGCCGCGGCCAAGAACGGAGAGCTTTCCGCGATGGAGGAGTTGCTCTCACGTTATCGCGACCGGGTATACGGCGTAGTGCGCCGCCGCACCGACAACACACAGGAAGCGGAAGACGTAGTTCAGGAGGCAATGTTGCGAGCCTTCGTGAATATCGGAAGATTCAGAGGCGACGCACGTTTCTGTTCTTGGCTCATCACCATCGCCGCCAACGTCTCAATCTCGATGAAGCGGAAGCTAGGCCGCGCGCAGTGGATCTATCTCGACGATCCGAATGGTCCATACTACCAAGGCAGTTCGTGGATTCTAGCAGATCCTCGCCCAACTCCAGAGCAAAGATTCCTTCAAAAAGAGCATCGCAAGCTCTTGCAGCAAAAGATCCTGAAGCTTCGTCCGAAATATCGAATCATCTTGCGAACGCACACTCTCCATGAGTCGTCGATTGAGGACACCGCGCAGGCTTTGGGAATTACCTGCGCAGCCGCAAGGTCAAGACTCCATCGCGCAAGGCGGATGTTGTTGAACGTACCTCAAGTGCATGGTTCTCCGCATAGGGAACGAAAGAGCGGGTTTGTGGCGATTGCACCTGGCCAATAAGGGAAAGCAGATGAGTTCATTGGCACAGTCCGGAATGGTACGACACGAGAAGACATTGCATGGGGACTCTCGGTCCAAAAAGCGTGCCTCGCACGAGCTGCTCTATCCACCTCTGCGGCCCCGTGAATTCGCATTCATGGCGGAAGAGCGAAGCACCGTAACAATTCTCTTCGGCGGGCTGACCTGGAAGCACGAGCGTCTGATCGAGGGGCTCTTGGCCGGCGCCGGATACCGCTGCCAACACCTTCCGGAGACTGATCGTGCAGCGCACGAGCTGGGCAAGGAGTTTTGCGCTAGTGGTCTGTGCAATCCGGTCTACTTCACGGTCGGCAACCTTGTTCGCTTCCTGCAGCAGAAGGAAAAGGCCGGGTTATCCCGGGACGAGATTGTTCGCCGCTTCGTTTACTTCACCGCAGCCTGCGGTGGCCCCTGCCGGTTCGGAATGTATGAGTCGGAGTTCCGCATGGCGCTCAGAGCGGCCGGGTTCGACGGCTTCCGCGTACTCTCATTCTCGCAGGATCATGGCATTTACGCTTCCACCGGTCACAGTGGCCTGCAATTCTCAGCCGATTTCGGTTGGAACACGTTGCATACCTTCGTTCTTGGTGACCTGCTAAATGGCGTGCAGCACCGTTTAAAACCGTTTGAGATCCATGCGGAGGCGACTAACAAAGCTGTTGCCAGAGCGGCAGATGCTATCGCTGAGCACTTCCAAAGCAATCTTGGCTTTGAATTGCAAGACATTCTGCCTGCGTTCCTGCTGCCTGACAGAAAATCTCGTTGGTATCGCTTCCCCAATTCGTTTGGGAAGCTGTGGTCGCATTTGTACGGCGATGCACTGACGACAGTCCTACCTGCTGCCGCAAATAAACTGACGAATATCGAAGTGGATTGGCTCCGGGTGAGGCCGGTTGTCAAAGTGATCGGCGAATTCTGGGCACAGATGACCGAAAGCGATGGCAACTTCCGCATGTTGGAGTTTCTGGAGAAGGAAGGAGCGGAAGTCTCGATTGAGCCCATCAGCACATGGCTGCTCTACTTGCTTCACCAGAGAAAAGCACGCGTCGCTTACCAACAGAGGATGGCAGCCTATACCACTCCATGGACTTCCCCAGGGAAGGCGATCACTGCTCGGGCAGCTTTGTGGGGCAAGCGGATGGGTTTCGCGCTTGGAATGAGGATTTATCTCCATCACTTTCGCCGGTTAGCAAAACTGCTTTCGCTTCCCGACCAGATACTGGCGCCACAGGAGGCCTTTGCGTCGCTGGCTGCTCCTTACTACAACACGTTTCTGCGCGGCGGCGAAGGACACTTGGAGGTGGGTAAAACGCTCTACTACACGCAGCACAGGGCGTGTCATCTTGTGCTGGCGCTTAAGCCTTTCGGATGCCTTCCATCCGTGCAGTCGGATGCGGTGCAGGCATCGCTGGTGGAGAAATTTCCCGAGGTTAGCTTTCTGCCGATCGAAACTTCTGCGGACGGAGAGATCCACGCATATAGCCGCGTTCAGATGGCGTTGTCCGAGGCCCGTGCAAAGGCATCGATGGAGTTCGAGCAGGCACTCAAGACAGCGCATCATTCGATCGAAGAGATTCGCGCCTTTGTTGCGGATAACAGGGAGCTGCGTTCTCCTCTCTCATCGATTCCGCGTCAGCCCGGTGTCGTCTCTACTGCCGCGAATTTTCTGCTGTACGCGGATCGACTGATGTCCGCCCGTTTCACCGAAGGCACCGGACCGCATTCGCAACGAGAACACGAAGCGTACTCTCCGGTTCTCAATCAAATTCATTCCACACAGGAGACTGAGTCATGAGCGAATATCCAAGATCCACAACTGAGCATGATTCTTCGTATCGCATCAGTAGCACCCTTAACGACGAGTTGATGTATGGGCAGCGTTCGCAGGCTCCGCCGCCACTTGGAGGTGTGCCCCAGGTTCTTCCGGAGCCAGTATTTCCGCAGAAACCGAAGCTCTACGCAGCTTCGGACGATGCCTATTTTCCGAAAAACGGCAAGCGGCATTGGACCGCGCCGCAGATTTACCACTCGATGCAAGGCTGGATGTTTCCATACTTTCGCTCGCGTCTTCAGCGTGGCGAGTTCCATCCGATCATTGCCTACCTGTTCAACGAGTGGAAATGCAATCTGGACTGCAACTACTGTTGGGCCTACGACAACCGCGTCAGCGGAATGACGGAAGACATTGCCAAGCGGTCAATCGACTGGCTGCATTCAACGACATGCCGCGTCCTCGCACTGATGGGAGGCGAAGTGCTTCTGCGCCCACAGTTTGCGCATAAGGTCATCTATTACGCCGCGAAGCAGGGTTTCTGGGTGTATTTGCCGACCAATGGCCGCTTGATGAAGCCCGACCTCATTGACCGCGTTGCCGACGCCGGAGTTGCAACTGTCAACCTGGCGGTGGATGCATGGAACGTCAAGCCAGGACTTCCGAAGGCGATGGTGCCGATTCGTGAATACTTCAACCACCTGGTGCGCAAGCAATTTAAGTACGGCTACTCCGTCTTCCTGAATATCAACATCTGCCGCAACAACCTGAAGGATGTGCGGATGCTGACCGAGTTAGCTCACGACACCGGCATCGCAACCGATTACCACATCTGCGAATCTCCGATGATGGAACAGGACGACTTCAAGCACCTGGAAGATAACCCTGTCTTCATCCGCCCGGAAGATCACGCCGCCATCGGCGAGCTAATTGACTGGCTGATCGATAAACAAAATTCCGGCTGGCAGATGGTGAATTCGGTTCAACGTCTCGCGGAGATGAAGAAGTTCATTAATAAAGAGCTGGACCAATGGGGATGCCGCGCTGGACAAAACAGCATCATCATCCGTACCGACGGCACCCTGGCTCCTTGCTTCCCCATGTATTCAACAAATCACGACTGGGGAACGATTGAAGCGCCGCGAATGGAACCGGATCAACTGGCAACGATGAAGCGCGCCTGCGAATCGAACTGTTTTTCAACACTCAACCATATTCTCGCTTTTTGCTATAGCGACACGCGCGTCATTCGCTGGCTACTCAAGCAGTCGATGCATGGATTCCAGGGCGTGCGCGGCAACATGGAGTAGGGTTTGAAAACGCAAGACCACAAGTCGAAGCCAGAGGAAAAACGATCTCCTTTTATGGCAGGTGCATCGACGCCAATTCCGCAAAATTATCTGGTCGGAATCGACGTAGGTTCCACGACCGTGAAGACGATTGTGCGCGCTGCCAGTACCGATGAAATCCTTCTTCAGGATTATCGCCGCCATGAGAGCCGTCAGGCGGAAACCGTGTTGGCCGCATTGTTGCAGGCGAAGCGAGAACTGGGCATTTCGGATGGGAGCACGCGCTTGTTCATGACCGGAAGCGGAGGACAGCAGCTTGCGCAATTACTTGGCGCTCGTTTTGTGCAGGAAGTCGCAGCGGTCAGCTTGGCCGTGGAAACTTCATACCCCGATGTACGCTCCGTGATAGAACTGGGCGGCCAGGACGCCAAGGTCATTATTCTTCAAGAGGGCAGTGTTCAGGGCCGTCGCAAGAAGATCGCGTCGATGAATGACAAGTGCGCCGGCGGGACGGGCGTCGTCATTGAGAAGATCGCTGCCAAGCTGCATATTCCAACCGAGGATCTTCTTAACGAACGGTATGACGGTCTAGAGATTTATCCCATTGCCGGCAAGTGCGGCGTATTCGCAGAAACCGACATTACGGGGCTGCAAAAGCAGGGCGTTCCGGTTGCCCAGTTAATGGCCTCGCTGTTTCAGGCCATCGTTCTGCAAAACCTGAGTGTCCTCACACGTGGACATACACTGCTACCCAAAGTATTTCTGCTCGGCGGCCCCAATGCGTATTTCCCAGGTTTACAATCTGCCTGGCGAAAGGGGCTGCTTGATCTCTGGAAGCGGAAGAACGCTGCAGTGCCGGAAGGAGCACGTCCTGAAGAACTCGTAGTCGTGCCGCCGATGGCTGAGTATTTCGCTGCCATCGGCGCTATTGAGTTTGGCTCCGATGAATCAGAAGGCACCGTCCAATACCAGGGAACGCAGGCCCTTGAATCTTACATCCGCGAGACCGAAGCATCGCGTGGGCGTGCATCAGGTGCCAGTGGACTATGCACAAGCCAAGAGGCGTTGGAGAGTTTTTACAGGACCTATTCTCAGCCTGCTCACTCAGTAGCGGTTCTTCGTGGAATTGAATCAGGAGTCTTCATCGGGCTGGATGGAGGATCGACTTCCACGAAGGCTGTGGCTCTTTCCGTACACGGGGAAGTTCTTGCCACCACGTACATGCTTTCTCAGGCCGATCCGATCTCCGATGCGGTATCGGTCCTTCGCGATCTGCGCGCCAAACTCGAGTTATCCGGTGCACGCGCAAAAGTGCTGGGCATGGGTACGACCGGTTACTCCAAGAACTTGCTGAAGAAAGTCCTTTCGGCGGACATCGCCCTAGTTGAAACGGTGGCCCATGCCAAGTCCTCGTTACGCCTGTTCCCGGACGTGGACGCCATCATCGACGTTGGCGGCCAGGACATCAAGATCATCGTTCTCCAGGATGGAGCGGTGAAGGATTTCAAGCTGAATACCCAGTGCTCGGCGGGCAATGGATATTTCTTGCAGGCTGCCGCAGAAGGGATTGGCATTCAGGTAGATGATTTTGCCAATGCTGCATTTTCGGCACGGCGCATGCCCCAGTTCAGTTACGGCTGCGCCGTATTTCTTCAGTCCGACATTGTGAATTTTCAGAGCCAGGGCTGGACACCGGAAGAGATCCTTGCCGGGCTCGCCAATGTGCTCCCCAAAAATATCTTCCTCTATGTTGCGGGAGTTTCCAATGTCGCGACGCTCGGAAGACGCTTCGTGCTCCAGGGCGGAACACAGAGGAATCTCGCCGTGGTCAAAGCGGAGGTCGACTTCATCCGGACGCATTATCACGGAAACGGACAGCCTGAAGTGGTTGTTCACCCGAACTGCTGCGAGGCGGGAGCCATTGGCGCCGCGTTGGAAGCGATGGAGCTTTGCGAGTCCGGCCATTCCACAGTCTTTCCCGGTTTCGACTTCTTGGATGCCCTCCACTACACAATCCGAAGGGAAGAAACCACGCGTTGCCACTTTTGCGCCAATCGCTGCCTGCGAACCTTCGTCGAGTTGAACACAGCCACTTCGAACACGACGTCAGATCTGAAACGGGTGATCATTGCCACCTGCGAACGTGGAGAGGCGGAAGACACCACTGCCGCCAAAGGAATCAGCGCTTCCTGGACAGCCATTCGGCAACATTGCCCCAATTACGTTCAGTTAGCAGCGGTGAACGCGTGGCTCCCGATGCATCCGGCCTCTGCCATTGCAGGTTCACATCGGAAGTCGATTCTGTTCCCCACGCATCGAACTCAAACGAAACAGCAACGCCGCACTCGCATACGGATCGGGATTCCAAGAGCGCTAAATCTCTTCACGTATGCTCCGCTATTCTCAGCTTATTTTGAAAGCCTCGGGATCCCCGCCGGGGGCCTACAATACTCGCACTTTTCGAGCCCCGAGCGTTATCAAGAGGCAGCGGGTTTTTCCGCCATCGATCCGTGTTTCCCTTCCAAGGTTTCGGTCGCCCACGTTTACGAACTACTCCAGAGGGCGAAGAAGGAACCGCTCGATGCAATCTTCTTCCCAATTTTCGATGTGCTGACAACACCGCTCGAAGGTTGCGGTGGATCGTGTGCTTGCCCTTCGGGGTCGGCTACACCGGAGGCGGTCAAGGCAGCTTTCTCTCGCACGGTCGATTGGTTCCGGGAAGCAGATGTCACTTATATAAATCCCGTGCTTGATCTGGCAGATCGCGACCTGTTCAAGTACCAGCTATTCTCTTGCTGGAAAGAACTGCTCAATCTCGACTGGCAGGAAAACTCACGTGCGGTTGACATCGCATACGGCAGTTGGGAAGCATTTGAGACCGGTTTCCGTCAGCAGGCACGATTGACGCTCAACGAATTGGAACGTGGCGGGAACATCGGACTCGTGATGCTGGGCCGCCCTTACCACCACGATCCAGGCCTGAATCAAGGAATTCTTGAAGAGTTGCAGCGGCTTGGCTATCCCATCTTCTCGCAAAGCCTGCTACCGCTCGATCCCGATTTGCTGGATCGTTTGTTTGGAGCCGAGGTCGACGTTGGCCAGATCCTTTCCCCTCTGGATATTTCCGACGTGTGGAAACACACGTTTTCCGCAAGTTCCAATCACAAGCTTTGGGCAGCCAAGTTTGTGGCGCGTCATCCGAATCTCATTTCGGTGGAACTATCCAATTTCAAGTGCGGCCACGATGCCTTCATCAGCCGGGTCATCGAGCAGATCATCGAGCAGTCCGGCAAGCCTCACTTTTCCTTCCGTGATCTGGATGAGAACCGCCCTCTGGCATCCATCCGCATTCGCATTGAGACGATGGACTACTTCCTCAGGCACTACCGCGATCAGTTGCAGGAAGTTCCTCATAACCCCTTGGACTCGGCTCACAAGTCGCACTTCGTTTCAGAACTGGCGCACATCGCTTGCGCGCCTATACAAGGACAGTCACTCATATGAAAGGACTCTCATTCACACACCGAATCAACTGCGCACTTGCGGCTGCAGTCGACGCACTCTTCATATGCATGGGTTCGGCACAAATTCACGCCAGTACCTCGCCGGCGTCTTTTAGCCAAGAGCAGATTGTCGATCGGATGCAGAAGCACGACCAAGCGCAGATGGAAACGCTGGGCGGCTACCAGGCGCTGCGTCATTACTCGCTTGAGTATCGGGGGTTCTTCAAAACGCTCGCCGCCAGGATGGACGTGGAAATCGACTACGATGCCTCCTCTGGAAAGAGTTTTCGAATCCTCTCTGAGAGCGGTTCTCATACGCTGTGCGAAAAAGTTCTCCGGCGGGCTGTAGATAGCGAGAAGGAGGCATCACTAAATCGAAGCGCGACAGCATTAACAAAAGCCAACTGCAAATTTCATCTGACCGGCAGCGAAATCCTCAACGGTCGACCTGCCTACATTCTTGATGTCGAACCTATTACCCCAAGCAAGTTCCTCTACCGGGGAAGGATTTTGGTGGATGGAATCGATTTTGCGGTAGCCAGAATGGACGTGCAACCGGACAAGAATCCGTCGTTCTGGATATCAAAGACAGTGGTCCATCACGTGAACACGGATATGGGTGGTTTCTGGCTGCCGCAACAAAACCGAAGCGAAACAAAGGTTCGCATTGGCGGCACAGCAGTGCTGACGATTGACTACGGAACATATCGGATTGTTCCCCGCCAATCGCGGCCCGTGGTTTCAGAACTGCGCTGAGAAGCGCCAAACGGTGTGGCCAGCGTGTGCCCAGGCATTTTGCGTAAGCTCGGCGCGCGGGTCAACAACATGGAGAGGAAGGAAGACACATGGTACAACCAACAAAGCTAAAAGCGGCAATAGGGAGCATTTCCGGTACGGAAGACCTTGCTGAACTGGCACTCGATATGCGTTGGTCCTGGAGC
>Ga0224529_1002134_pt1 | contig 10209 bp, 12 predicted proteins | sample CBST50metaG_FD_179893 | JGI IMG/M metagenome (GOLD analysis project Ga0224529, IMG submission 179893) | Peat soil microbial communities from Stordalen Mire, Sweden - C.B.S.T50 | ecosystem: Environmental > Terrestrial > Soil > Wetlands > Peat | place: Sweden: Norrbotten County, Stordalen Mire... | reverse complement strand
GCTGGGCTGTTCACGGGCTGCGTCCTGGAGCGTGGCAAGGCGCACCACGCTGGAATGAATCTGGCGCAGCGCGACAAGGGGAGTGGCGGAGTTTCCAGTCACTGCTTCGGCAAAGAGCCGGCGATTGGCCAGAACGGTATCGCGCTCATCCTCGGCAGTGAAGCCCAGGTTCAGTTCTCCGGGCACATCTTCGGCGCAATAGGCGTGGCTTAAGCCTCCGAGCCGAGTGCTGAAGCCGTGCCAGAGCCAGCCCAGCTTTTCCCAACCCGGAGCAGGCAGCCACTGGACGCCATTGGGGGCGATGCGGGGAACGGGCGCCACCGAAGTCAAATCCTGCTGCTCGGCGCGGGCAAACCTCATGCGCAGGGTAACGCCAGCGGCTTTGCCTCGCAGGCTACGAACCAGGCCCGCTTGCTCAAACAGAGCGTCAAGCGCCAGAATTTCCGTATCGATCTTAACTCGGGTTTGGGCTGAAGAAGGCATCTGGTTTTCATTTTAGAGCCGAAGCGATCCAAAAAACGCCTGGGAATCGCCTTTGCGCGCTTTTCTTGTGTAGGTGAGCCCGCCTTCCGGCGGGCCCAATTGAGAGGCTTTTGAGGTGGGGAAGCTAGGAGATTTGGGGATAGGTCCATACCGGACCCGAAACGGAGTGAGTACATTTCAGGCGGGGTCTTACTTCGGGGAAGCCTCTGCTTGTTAGTTAATAAGATGCAAAGGGTGGGAAAAGGTTGCGCTGTTTGAGAAAAACACTTCGCGGCCTTGCTCCTGAGCGATTCTGCCGGGTAAAGGTTATCGTTTTGGCACTCCATGCGCAGGGAAAATGCACATTCGAGTTGCATCTTTGAAGACGAATTGTCACTCTCTACAATGTGAAGTGGTGGCGCTACATCCTTGTGGCCGGCGTAGTAGCGCTCGGCATTGGCTACGTCTACCTGCATCGTCAGGATCTGGGCCTAGTGGGTGGTCCGCGTGGGGCAGACGCTAGCCCGGACTCGACTACCGGTCGGGAAGTCGCGGTGCGCCCGGCGCCCATCAACTGGCAAGCCGTGAACCGGCCCAACAAAGGCTTCAAGCTGGAGATGCCAGCCAATCCACAGGAGATTCAGATTCCGGCCTATAACGAGAATGGCGGCAGCGAGCCGGTGAATATGATTTTTTCCAACCCCGATGGTGGCACCTCGTTTGCTGTCGCTTGGGCAGACAATCCTCCCGTGGCGCGAGCCAATCACAGGGCTGCCAGCCAGGTTTTGACGGCGGCGCGCGACGGTGCGCTGGAACGTACACAGACTTCTTTATCGAACGAAACCAACAGCTCGCCGGGTGGGATTCCGGTGCGAAATATGTTGACGCATAATGCCGGCGGAGGGGTGATGGATTCGCGTCTGATGTATGCCGGCAACCGCCTTTACATGCTGATCGCGGTTTTTCCTTCACGCGGCGCCCGTCGTGAGCAGGACGTGGCGCGCTTCTTCAATTCCTTCGCCGTTCGTGGATCTACTGCCCTTCCGCAAGCCAGTGCGCCGCTGGGGAACTAGGGTCTAGCTTCCGTTGCGCGGGACCCAAAACGCGCGCAGAAAATGGTTGTTGCGCAATCACTCGCGTGAGCATTGAATTGGCATTCGATTTCACATTTGGTGCTCGAAGCTTGGTGGCGTGGGGAGATTTTTCGCGGAAAACTTTGCTTGAAGCTGCCTTTTGTGTCATATTTGCAAGCATGGGAAGCAAAGATAAAGGCAAGAAAGAACCCAAGAAGGCGCCCAAACCTAAGCCCAAAGTAGAGCCCGGCCGCAGGCGCGAGTCATTTACCCCGGCCCCGCCCAAGTAAGGACGGCACCAGCTCAAAACCTCTACAGCACACCGTTTAGCGTGCTTGCAAAAAAAGCTCTCTCTTCGGAGAGAGCTTTTTTGCGCTCGAAGGTTCGATTCCAGATTTACGCAGTTTAATTTGGAATAGGATCTTTGATCCTTTTTAGGGCTGCTGTTCTCCACCGGTTTTTTCTTGAATTGGAGTTGCCTCACCAGGAGGTGCATCTTGCACTGGAAATTCCCCGTCATTTTTGTTTTCTCCGTAGCCGCATTCTCAGCCGGGGCGCAGAACGCAGCAGTCAGCTCTGCTCTTCCCGCGGTGGCCCCTGCCGGACGACCATCCGTGGGGATCGCATTGGAGGGCGGTGGAGCGCTGGGCTTGGCTCACATTGGCATTTTGCGATGGCTGGAAGAACACCGCATTCCCGTGGATCGCATTTCTGGGACCAGCATGGGAGCACTGGTGGGAGCGCTTTACGCTTCCGGCCACTCCCCTGCTCAACTCCGCGCCTTGGCCGTAAGCGACGCTTTCGAACGCGTTTTCACACTGCAAGCCGCTTATGCTGACTCCAGCTACCGCCGCCGCCAGGACAAGCGCGAGTTACCCCAAGCGATTTCGGTGGGCCTGCGACACGGTCCGGCTCTGCGCAATGCGCTGTTGTCCGACTCAGGCGTCAACGAATTCCTGACCACCAATATGCCCGCCGACAACCGCCAGGAACTGGATTACAACCAGATGCCGATTCCCTTTCGCTGCGTAGCGACGGATCTGACGACCCTGGCGCCGATCACTTTTTCCAGCGGTCCCCTGCCCTTGGCTGTGCGCGCTTCGATCTCAATTCCCGGTGTTTTTCCTCCGGTGGTGGCGGCCAACGGGCATTACCTGGTGGATGGAGGGATACTGGACAACCTGCCTACGGACGTGTTGAAGAATGAATTGCACGCCGATGTGGTAATTGCCGTTCTTCTGGAAGACTCGCCTCTAACCGGCGCCGATACCAGTTCGATTGTGGGGGTTCTGAATCGCGCCTTTTCCGCCGGAATCGCGCGCAACGTGGAACAAGGCAAAGGGCTGGCGGATGTGGTAATTCATGTGCCTATTGGCAGCTTTTCCTCGACCGACTACAATAAGGCCCTTGTTCTGATCGACGCAGGCTACAAGGCGGCAGAGGCCAGCCATGCCGCTCTGCTGCCCTACGCCTTGAATGAACAAGGATGGCAGGCTTATCTGGCAGCCCGCCAGAGCCGCCGCAGTCCGCAGCCTGGGATTCTGCAACAAGTGCGCACTGAGGGCGGCGACGCGGCGGCGAATCGCCAAGTGGCCCGTGACCTCAAACCGCTTGTGGGCCAACCCATCGCTCCGGCTCCCACTCTGCAGGTGCTCAAGCCGATCGAGGCCAGCGGCGTTTATGAAGCAACTTGGGAAAATTATGCGGTCTCTTCACCCACAAGCAACGGCATTTTGGTGCATCTGCGACCACACTCCACCGGCCCTCCTTATCTATTGATTGCTCCGGAATTGGCTAGTGCCACCTCAAACATCAGCCGGTCGGAAGTAGCTTTCCGTCTGATCGATCAGGATCTTGGTGGCTACGGCTCTGAACTGCGCGCGACGGCGCGGGCTGGATACATGACCGACCTGACCGCCGAGTACTATCGCCTGCTCACTACGAGTGGCTATTTCGTCCAGCCGCACGTTAGCGTTCTGCGCGAGCCGGTGTACATCTGGACCAACCAAAAGCGCACCGCCGAGCGGCTTTTGGAAGACTTGAGCGCAAGCATTGAAGTGGGCCGTACCTTCTCGCCGCACACGCAGATTTCGGCGGAGTGGCGTGCTATCGACACCCATTGGAGCTTGACTACCGGCAAGGGCGGCGGTCCCTATCTTTCCGGAACAGCCCAGAGCGGCTTACTGCACATCAACATTGACGAGGCTACCGGTGGCGCCATCTCGCCCAATGGATTCCGCCTGGCCGTGGCAGTTGGGGCGCTTTACCACGCCGAGGCCAGTTCCAATGCACCGCTGGCCAAACTTGCGTTCAGCACCACCCACTCCTGGCATGGCAACATTGTCGGCCTCAGCGGCGAGGTGAACTCTTACTTTCGCGCCAACGTGGCTGAGCCCTTCCGCTTCACGCTGGGTGGGCCTGCGCGACTATTCGCGTCCTCGTTCGATGAGTATCGCGGCAGCGATACCTACCTGACTCACGCCGGTTACATGCATCGGATCGCAGCCCTGCCGACTGGGTTAGGACAGGGACTTTATGCTGTTTTTGGATACGAAGCCGGAGAAATCTGGTCTCCTGAAAACCGCGCCATACTGCGCCAGGATGGGACTGCCGGCTTATTGGCCAATACACCCCTGGGAGTGATCACCGTGGGCGGGGCAGTAGGCGACGCCGGCCACCGCAAAGTCTTTATCACGCTGGGAAGGCTATTCTAGAGAGATTCCGCGCCGGATTCGCAGGCCTTGCTACCGAAGCCTGCGAATCCGGAACAAAAATCACTTTATTTGGATTTCTTGCTTTTCTTGCTAGCACCCGGCTTGGCGGCAGCATCTTGGCCGTGCAGGTGGCGGTTGTGATGAGCAACGGCCTTGGCAATCTCTTCGGCTGTAAGCGAGCTATGACTGGCTGGATGCAATACATCATTTGCTACTGAAGTGGCAGTATTCATCGATTCCTCCTTAAGGAATAAGGCAGGAAACTCCACCTGTAATCTGCTGTATCAGGTCGCAGTCGAGTTTCCACCGACCGGGCATGAAGTAGCCCAACGGCATGAAAATCGCTCCAGGAAAGCACGACGAACCGCCTCACCACCTGGACACCCGGACGAGAACAGGCATTGCGCAGTTGTTCTCTGAATTTAGGATAGTCCTTTTCGCACCGGACAGATCAACCAAATAGCCGTGATGTTTGAGATCACGCAAATCGCGCCCAAACGCACAACAGCCTTCTCCTGCGGAGAAGGCTGTTGTGCGTAAGAAAGCAGCGGCGGCTTACGCCACCACTTCAATGCCCATGGAGCGGGCTGTTCCACGGATGCTCTTCATGGCCGTCTCAACCGAGGCTGCATTGAGATCTGGCATCTTCTGGGTAGCAATCTCGCGGATCTGCTTTTCGGTCACCTTGCCCACCTTGTCTTTGTTCGGTGTGCCAGAGCCTTTGGCGATACCTGCGGCCTTCAACAGCAACACCGGCGCCGGAGGCGTCTTGGTGATAAAGGTAAAGCTGCGATCAGCATAGACCGAGATGACGACTGGAATGACCAGTCCTTCCATCTCCTTGGTGGAGGTGCGAGCGTTGAACTGCTTGCAGAACTCCATGATGTTGACCTGCGCCTGGCCCAGTGCGGGACCAACCGGAGGTGCAGGCGTTGCCTTGCCTGCCACAATCTGCAGCTTGACGTATCCCGTGATTTTCTTCGGAGGTGCCATGATCAGTTCCTTTGCAACCAGCCATGAGCCCCTGGCTCGTAGCTTTTAGCTGGATATTCCTGTTAAATTTTGGTGTTGCCGCCCAAGCGTTCGCCTGCAACCGGCGGCCGCCAGGTAGGCTCGTCCGGCTAGAAGCTGGAAGCTAGTAACTCACGCAGCAACTACTCAATCTTTTCGACTTTGCCAAATTCGAGTTCGACTGGGGTGGAACGTCCGAAGATGGTCACCATAACCTTCATGGTCTCACGGTCTTCGTTGATCTCATCCACCACGCCGTTGAAGTTGGCGAACGGGCCGTCGGTAATGCGAACCTGCTCGTTCTTTTCAAACTTGATTTTGAGCCGGGGCTTGTCGTTGGAGTTCTCGGAGCGGAACAGAAGCGAACCGACTTCTTCCTCGGTCAGCGCTACCGGCTTGTCGCCCGTGCCCAGAAAGCCAGTTACCTTGGGCGTGTCTTTCAGGACATGCCACATGTGGTTGTCGAGTTCCATCTCGACCAGCACGTAACCCGGCAGGAAAACCCGCTCGATGGTGCGTTTTTTGCCGTTGAAGATCTCCGTCACAGGTTCTGTGGGGATCATCACTCGACCAACCTTGTCACCCAAGCCGAATGCCTCGACGCGGCTCTGGATCGATTCCTTGACCTTGCGCTCAAAGCCCGAGTAGGCGTGCAAAATGTACCAGCGAAAGCGCTCGTTGCGCTCTGGCTGAGCCTGTTCACCTGTCGACACGACAGGCACTTCGCCCGGCACGACTTCCGACCCCGGCACTGTCTCCGCGGGTTGTGCAACTTGCTCGGGTTGTGCGGCTTGTTCCAATTCTTCTGCCATCATGCTCTCGATTCACGCCTGCCGTTGTGGCTAAAACCCGCCCAGCCGGCCCAGCAACGCATGGAGGCCGTTCTGGAAGATGAGGTCCACCACGAAGAAGAACAGCCCGAAGAGAAAGACCGCGACGATCACTACCGTGGTCGTGGCCTGCACTTCCTTCCGCGAGGGCGTAACCACCTTGCGCATCTCTGAGCGTACATCGCTCAAGAACTGCGTAAATTCCTTCCACTGGCCAATCACGCCAGCGAACAAATTCGACGCGGGGTTTATTCCCGGCTGCTTTTCAGGCCGTTCGTCTCCGCTCGCCATTATTGCCTTCGATGCCATACTTCCAATCCTTAGCGCCCGGCGTCAAACCGGGGCGCTTCGTACATCCAATCTGGCAGGGGCGGAGGGATTCGAACCCCCAAGTTCGGTTTTGGAGACCGACAGTTTAGCCGTTGAGCTTACGCCCCTAAAAGCAGTTGCAAGGTATAGCTTACAGCCTACAGTTTTTAGCCCTACCCGCGCTAAACCAACTGTTAGCTGTCAGCTACTTACTGTTTGCTGCTTACTTTGTTTCCTTGTGCACCTGATGCTTGCGGCAACGGTTACAGAACTTCTTGAACTCCAGACGGCCAGTGGTCGTCTTTTTGTTCTTGGTCGTCGAGTAATTCCGCTCCTTGCACTCAGAGCACTGCAATGTGATGATTTCCCGCATCTTTAAAGCCCTTCCAGCCAACAGCCAACAGCTGCCAGCTCACAGTTTCAAACTCGCTCTACACACTGACAACTGTAAGCTGCCAACTGTTCGCTGTTTGTTGCCTACTTGATGATTTCCGAAACCGTACCGGCGCCCACCGTGCGGCCGCCCTCACGGATCGCGAAACGCAATCCCTTTTCCAACGCTACCGGCGTGATCAGCTCCACCGTCAACTGAACATTGTCGCCAGGCATCACCATCTCAACGCCCTCAGGAAGCTCCGCAACGCCCGTCACGTCCGTCGTACGGAAGTAGAACTGCGGACGATAGCCCTTGAAGAACGGCGTATGACGGCCGCCTTCTTCCTTGCTCAGGACGTAAACTTCGCCCTTGAAATTGGTGTGAGGCGTAATCGATCCCGGCTTGGCCAAAACCATGCCGCGCTCCACGTCTTCCTTCGGAATGCCGCGCAACAGGATACCGGCATTGTCGCCCGCCATGCCCTCGTCCAGCTGCTTCTTGAACATTTCAACGCCCGTACAAACCGTCTGGCGGGTCTCGCGGAAGCCGACGATCTCACAGGCCTCGCCCACCTTCACCTTGCCACGCTCGATGCGGCCGGTAACCACCGTGCCACGGCCCGAGATCGAGAAAATATCTTCGATCGGCATTAGGAAGGGCAGGTCAACCGCGCGATCGGGACGGGGAACATACTTGTCCACCGCGTCCATCAGTTCCTCGATCTTCGCTTCCCACTTCGGATCGCCGTTCAACGCCAGCAAGGCCGAACCGCGAATCACCGGAGCGTCGTCACCGGGGAACTGGTACTTCGATAGAAGCTCGCGAACTTCCATCTCCACCAAGTCGATCAACTCTTCGTCGTCCACCGCGTCGCACTTGTTCAGGAATACCACGATGCAGGGAACGCCAACCTGACGAGCCAGCAGAACGTGCTCCTTGGTCTGGGGCATGGGACCGTCCGTGGCCGCTACCACCAGAATCGCGCCATCCATCTGCGCCGCGCCGGTGATCATGTTCTTGATGTAATCGGCGTGACCGGGGCAATCCACGTGCGCATAGTGACGAGTCGCCGTCTCATACTCAACGTGCGACGTGGCAATCGTAATGCCGCGCTCCCGCTCTTCCGGCGCGTTATCAATTGAGTCAAACGAACGGAAAGAATTCTTCGGGTTGTGCTTCGCCAATACCTTGGTGATCGCCGCCGTCAACGTCGTCTTGCCGTGATCAATGTGACCAATCGTTCCAACATTCACGTGCGGCTTGCTGCGATCAAACTTTTCCTTGCCCATGGTCCTTCAGTCCCTTCCGTTAAACTATTTCATGTTGCGCCACCGCATTGCGGAGGCGCAAAAGCTACTGTAACTCGCCTCAATAGTAGGCGTAAACCTTGAGATAACGCTGCCGCAATTCGGCTGGCACCGCTTCCACCAATTGCAAATAGCGCTCGCGGGTCAAGCCTTGATCAGAAACCGGTAGCGCGCCATAAAGCGCCGCAGCCGTTTTGCCCAGCAATCCGCGTTTCACTATTGTTTCAAAGTCGCGAACTCGCAGCCCGGAACGGCGCACACGGCTCAAAAAGACTTCCACATCGCGCGGATCAAAAGCCGCATCCACCAACGCCTGGAACTGTGCGTAATTCTGCTCGTCCCGGACGGCGATCACTGCTTGTTCAAACATTCCGTTCTGCCTCGCTCGGGTCTTGCCAGTTCTACCGCAATTTTCCAATTCTGGAGCGGGAGACGAGGATCGAACTCGCGACCAACAGCTTGGAAGGCTGTGACTCTACCACTGAGTTACTCCCGCTAAAAACAGTGGACAGCGAACAGTGGTCAGTGAACAGCCCATTTGCCACCTGGCATTTATCCACTGCTCACTGCCCACTGCGCACTTAAAAAATCTGGAGCTGATGACCGGGCTTGAACCGGTGACCTCTCCCTTACCAAGGGAGTGCTCTACCAACTGAGCTACATCAGCCCTGCTTGCAAACTCTCAAAGGGCGAGACCGCTACCCTTTGCTTCCCTCGCGGCGAATCTTCTCCGCCTGACGGGCAATGACGGTGCGTAACGCAAACCCGCCCAAAACCAGCAGCGGAATCACTTTCAGCTCCACCGCCCGGTTCCCTACGAGAATCTTGCCTTCCCCTAGAGTAAACCAAGACAGCACCGCCAACACCGCATACAGCAGGAGGGACAACCAGAATTTTCGCTCCAGCCCCGAACTCGCTTCCTTCGGCAAACTCTCGCCCATTCCGGTCCCTCAAAAACATGGTGCACAGGGGAGGGTTCGAACCTCCGTAGGTCTAAAGACCGGCAGATTTACAGTCTGCTGCCATTAACCACTCGGCCACCTGTGCACGTTCACCCCCAGGGGCAAAAAGCGTCACCCGGGAACCTGCTCAACTCATACTGCACTCTCAGTTTACCCTACTTTGGCACATTGAACTCCACCCGGAGTTTCTCCGGTTAATCGGAGCACATGCGCCTCAGTGGAAAACCTGCGGAGGACAGGACCAGCGCCAAAAAGCAACGCCGACAAAACTTTTAGCCGTACAAGACTCGTTTTCGCTCCCTGAAAGTGGAGCTGGCGAAGGGATTTGAACCCCCGACCCTCTGATTACAAATCAGATGCTCTACCAGCTGAGCTACGCCAGCCCTTCCACCCGGAAAGCGACTCCGGAGTCCCGTAAAAACCGTGCGGGCACAGTGAATCTCCGCACTTACTACGGCACAGAAATCAAGGTTAGCACAGACGCGCGCGAGGAGCAAACGGAGGAGGAGGCAGAGAGCAGGGATTATGGAACCAGGAACAGATAGGTTGCGATTTTTGGGGCCTGGACGTTTTTGGGGGCGAGATGATAGAGAGACATGGGCCGGTTTGGCTGGGGAAATCGGGGACGGCGCCAGCAAGTTACCGCGGAGTAGAAACCGGCAATAACGACTCAGAAGCAAGGGAGGGCATAACTTTACAAACAATTCGCAGGGTCCAAGCGGATAATTTGCTTACGCGTGGCTAACTTTAAGTTATGATTCTTTTGCTCATCCATTGACAGCTTTTGCGGTTTTGAATTTGAAGGAGAAGACTCGTGCGCAAGAACCCCCTCCTAGTGGTACTGTTTGCAATTTGCCCTTTGCTTGTAGCTCAGCAGCCGCAAACGGTGCCTGAAACATCAGCAACAACGCAACAAGCCGCACCATCAACTCCTCCACCGCCGCACACTTTGCTGGATGGGACACCGGTCAAGTTGCGGCTGAGCCAGACCATCTCGTCAGCAAACACCAAGGTGGGTCAAGAAATTCCATTTGAGGTTGTAGAAGATATAAGCGTGGATCAAGTTGTCGTCCTCCCCAAGGGAGCGACAGCGATTGCCACGGTCACCACCACGGAGCACAAGAAGAGCATGGGACGCGCGGGAAAGCTTGATATTGCAATTAGT
>Ga0224529_1002131_pt1 | contig 10229 bp, 10 predicted proteins | sample CBST50metaG_FD_179893 | JGI IMG/M metagenome (GOLD analysis project Ga0224529, IMG submission 179893) | Peat soil microbial communities from Stordalen Mire, Sweden - C.B.S.T50 | ecosystem: Environmental > Terrestrial > Soil > Wetlands > Peat | place: Sweden: Norrbotten County, Stordalen Mire... | reverse complement strand
GCGGAGGAAGACGCGGATCCAGAGACTCATAAACACTGTCTTTGAAGTGCCTGAAGCTCCACGCGCCCGCGTTCCTCCCCATTATTCGATCCTGCGGATAAGCCGGCCAACTGGTGCAGTTCATCGGCGATGGCGAAATCAAACCACCCGCGCATGTAGCGCCCGATGTACTCGATAGGCGCCATCCGCTGAATGCGTTCGCGGTCCGCCTGCCAGAGTGCCGAATAGCGCATCGTGCCGTCATGCGGCAAAGTCACCGACTCAAAGAGCTTGATCTTATCAACAAAGTCGAGATAAGTGAGCTTCTGCCGCTCCGAGTCCAGGATCGCAGCGCCGGTGTCGGGATTAATGACACCTCCGAGATTCGGTCCGGATCTTGCTTTGAGGTAAACGTGCTCCCAGTAGTAGCCCAGCTTCCCCTTGTCCTTGCCGGTGATGAAGAAGGCTGGGCCGGAGCAACGCTTGCGCCACTCCTTGCGGCCCATGCGCCGCAACTCAGCCAGCGACAGGCGCATTCCCTCGTACACGATCTTGCCCTTGCGCAGCTTGACTTCGCAGATGCCGTGCGGCTTCTTGGGATCGCCGCCGTTGCGCATATCCTCGATCAGAAAGGTTCTGGCGCGCGGCACAGTCAGCAGAGCCTCACGCGCCCACTTGTGCGTGATGTGTGAAGGGCACATCACCAGCGTGGTGCTGGGCCGCCCCTCCGCCAACACATGAATCGTGCCAAGCGCCATATAGGTCTTGCCGGCTCCGCACTCGGCCACGATCCGCGCTGCCTTGGCTTTGCGCAGATACTTCGCGGTACCGGTAATGGCGAGCGCCTGAGCAGGGAGTGCCTTGCGCAGAAGGGTTGCAATGCGCGGCGCAACAGGGTCTTTCGTGCCTTGAAGCGGGGGATAAGTTTCGAGAATTCTGGACCCAAGCTCCGTGGCGTGAGTGCGCAAATATTGGAAGGTGGTCTCCATTGAGATACCTCGTGGAATCTGGGTGAGAATGTCCAGTGCGGAGCGTTACAGGAAATGTGATGTCATGCAGCAAGCAACTCGGCGCTCAGGACCTGTTGCCATGAACGGTTTGGCCAGATGATCGGTCCATTCATTTTTGGAAAGCTGAGAGCCTCACGACGCAGGCCATCTCCGATCCACTCAAGCACTTCCTCGGTTGTGGCCGAGATCAGCACTGGCTGGCACCCAATGCCATCGATCGACCTGATGCGCTCTTCCGCCTCGATGACGCCGAGAACGTGTTCGGCCCACGATGGTTCAGCAGGGAGTCCAAGAAAACTCACAAGCGTGGCCCAGGCCTGATCGCGCTGGTATCCCAGAAGAATCGTCCGCCCAACGCCGCCATTGGTGTACAGTGCTTCCGAAACAGCCACCAGATGTCGCACGGGATGTTTCCGGTCCTGCAAGCTCACGGCTCCCTTGTAGCAGGATGCGTGCTCGCCGAGCGACACCTCCTTCACCTCACCATCTGGAAAAGTCAGAGTGAAAGTGGCCTTCTCATGAACCGCAGCCGTGATCGCGCCAACGTCGGAGTCGTTGCCGAAGACGCTGATAAGATGCGCCTGTTCGTCTTCGCCCACATAGCGGTCCACCCGCAATCGTATCCGCGTCGAGGTCTTCTCTGTCATGCGATGATACTCAAGCAACCCGAGCCTCAGGTGCGCATTCTGCATCGTCCTCTCCTTCCTGCTTCGCCGGCGTCTCGGTCAGCTTCAAGGTCCTTCCATCGGCATAGACCAATCGCAGTTCATTGGCCCACCGTTCCCGGTGATGAATGATTTGTTCATCGCCGTCGTCTTCGACGAAGGTGGTCACGTGCTTGACCGACCTCCATCGTGCAATGTGCCGGTCATCGCCCTGGCCGAAGACTCCATTCAGCAGGCCTGCCGTGCAGAGCAGTCCCACATGGCCTCCATGCAGCGGCGTGATCGGACGGCCCGTGGCCACGTCCTCGCGCGGCATCAGAAACGGTAACGTCTGTTTCCATGCGCCCGACAGCGGAAGCAAGTCCTCCAGCAGGTCATATGGCAGCCCGCGGTAACTCAACGCTGCCTCTCCTGTTGGAGGCACGAAATATGGTCCGCACGCGCCCGGTGCCAACTCCGGCAACGCCTGAAAGCTGCCATACGGGCTGATGCGTTGAAGTTGCCGCCGCGTCTCCTCGACGGCCACGCCACGCACATTGCGGCGCACTCCCAGGACAGCGATCTGCCGGAAGCGGATCGATTCTTCGTCGGTCATGCGAAAGATATTCAGTCTGGCGAAGTGTGAGCTGAGTACCCCGGCGCACTCGTGCAGGCGCTCGAAGGGAATGATCAACACCAGAACGCCCTCCATTACCAGCCAGCGGAAGGTGTGTTCGAGAAACAGGCGCTCCATGCGGCTGTTGCCGATTGAGCCGATTTCGGAGTCGTAGGGCGGGTTAAGGTACAGCAGCGAGAAGGACTCCGGCTTGGCCACTGCGTCAAACGTATTTCCCTGGATCGTCTCGATACCCGAAGCGTTTGCGGCCATTGCCCGCTCGGCATCGAGTTCCACTCCATAGCGGCGAACATCCGCGCCGCTGGTAATCAGGTTGAGAGCCACGCCTTGCCCCACGCATGGATCGACCACCGATGCCGGTTCAGTGAAGCTGAGAAGCTGACGAAGTTTGACGCCTTCGCTCACTGGGAGCGGGTAAAAGCCCATCTTGAGTTTCGCGACACTCCTTGCCATCGGGCCTCCTTTCTGTCGGGTTTATTGAATGACTGGCGACAATGCGAAGCGCCGGATGACACTGCATGGCAACGGTAGGTGCCAACCAGTCGGTCCATCGCATATTCTGCTCGGGGAGGTGCTGACCGCACCATGACGAAATCCATTCTTTTCGAGATCGAAGCCCAAATTGCTCTTCTCAGGCAAACCAAGGCGCTTTTGAGTTCCGCCAGAACGACCGCAATCAAGCGCAAGCCGGGCAGGCCGTCCAAGGCAGCAGCCGTCGTCGTTCCGGTTGCCCAAAAGGCGAAGAAGCGCAAAAAGATGAGCGCAGAGGGGCGCGAACGCGTCCGTCAAGCGCAGATCAAGCGCTGGGCCGCAGTGAGACAGGCCGCCAAGACCACCGCCGCTCCATTGTCGAAGTCGAAGAAGAAATCCGCGAAGGCCGCTACCTGAAAGGCGGCGAGGGTTCGGTCACAAGACTCAACACAGCAATCCAGGCCCAGGGAATTGCTGATGTCGCGGATTTACGCTTGAGTCGCCCGGAACCCAGAAGTTTGGAGTTCCTCGGTATTCGCTGAGCGCATCCGCGATTTCGCGTCATTCCGGAATGCATCCTGGCGCAATTGGCGTATTTCAGAACCGATCTGAACACTGGCTTATAATCCGATCTGGATGAGCGCATTGGCTGTTCTCGACAGTTAACAATCTTGTCTTCCAGATCATAGAGCAGAAGAAGAGAGTTTCTTAAGTGAAGGAGCGACGGTGGCGACAATAAGGAGGCTGGTGTTGAAAAACTTCAAGCGTTTTAAGACGCTTGAAGTCGAGTGTGATCCTGAGCTGAACATCTTGGTTGGCGGCAATGAGGCCGGCAAGAGCTCCGTTCTGCAGGCTTTGGACCTCGTTCTTAGTGCAAGTCGGAATAAGGTGGAAGCGCTGGGACTCGAGACCCTTTTCAATGCGGAGTGTATTGCTGAGTTCCTGGACGGCGAGAGGAAGATTGAGGATCTGCCCGAGATCTTGGTGGAGGTGTACCTCGACGGGATTGACTGGCACCACGATCTGGACGGGCGCAACAACAGCAAGGGCGCTGACCATTTCGGTATAAAGATGGTATGCAAGCCCGTTGACGAGTACAGCAATGAAATCCGGGCTATTCTGGCGGAGAAGCACGATAGCTTTCCTTTCGAGTACTATCATGTCCAATTCCTAACTTTCACGGACGAGGCCATCTTTCCATACAAGAAGCCGCTCAAGCATCTTCTCATCGACAGTTCCCTGATCAACAACGAGTACGCGACGCGTGAGTACACACGCTCGATGTATGCCGAGCATGCAACCGTTGTCCAACGCAACCTTCACAGCTTCGAGTACCGGAAGGCCAAATCGAAGTTTAAGGACGATGTCTTTAAAGGAATGAATGAAGCCTTGGACAGCTACAAGTTCGATGTTCGCACCAGCCCGAAAGCCAGTGTCGAAACGGACATCATCATCACGGAGGGCGACATTCCGATCGACAGCAAGGGCAAGGGCCGCCAGTGTTTTATCAAGACGGAATTCGCCCTACGCAACCGCGAGCGCACACTCGACGTCCTTCTGCTCGAAGAGCCCGAGAATCATTTGAGCCATGTCCACATGCGCAAGCTGATCGAGCGCATCCGAGCATCAGAGAAGAAGCAACTCTTTATCGCCACTCACAGCAGCTTTATCGCAACGAGGTTGAACCTCAAGAAGGTTCTGATATTGAGTGTGGAGAATCCATCCCAACCGGCCTCCCTGAAGGATCTCAGTCAGGAGACCGCGGACTTCTTCATGAAGGCTCCCGACAACAATCTTCTGGAGCTTGCGCTGTGCAAAAAGGCAATCCTTGTCGAGGGCGACGCCGAGTTCATTCTCATGGACGCTCTCTACAAGAATAGTGCCATTGGCGCCTGTACCGACTCAGATGGTGTCCATGTGATCTCTGTGGACGGGACGAGTTTCAAGCGTTATTTCGAACTCGCCAAGCTACTTGGGATCAAGGTCGTAGCCATTCGTGACAACGATGGCGACTACCAGGCGAAATGTGTCGCCAACTACGCTGACTTCACCTCGGCTTCTATCAAGGTTTTTGCAGACGCCAACGATGCGCGGTACACATTCGAAGTTTGCATGTACCAAGACAACAAGTCCATTTGCGACAGCCAGTTTCTAGCCTGCATCATTCATGAATCTGCCTGAGCGGAGGCATGTTGATGATCTGAGCGGTTGAAAGTGTGCATTTTGAGCCGGGAGTTAATTTCTGGTCTCACGGAGAGGCCGCCCTTCATCTCTCCAGCCGGTTTCTGGTACAACTGGTCGCATTTGAGACACGGCTATTCCCGACAGGCTATTTGACTGTTCTTGAGCTTGAGAGATCGAGTGTTATGGCCTTGCCCGGAAGTTATCCGGCGGCTGCGCCCAGAGCCATGGCGATCTTCTGAAAATCGTTCTGCCAGGGGAACGACTCTGGCAGATGCACCACGACTCGGCGTACCGTGGACACCACCCGTGCACCGAGTTTCAGAAGCCGTTCGCGCAACGTCCAGACTTGCGCTCTGGATAACGATGTCAGCGCAGCGTTCAGGCGGATCTCCTGCAACAGCACATACGCTGCTGCCGCCATCAGCACGCGCAATTGATTGGCCCAGAAATTCGTGCAACTGGTGCGGTCCACATCCAGCGCCTTGAGTTCCTTGATTCTGTTCTCCACATCGCCGCGCTGGCAATAGACTTCCTCGTACAGCCACTGTGCGCTTTGCTTCATGTTGGTGACCACGAAGCGAGGGTTATCGCGCGCTTCTTTGCCATCGGCTTTGACCACCTCGGCCTTGATGATGACACGCCGCTCGCGCTTCCAACTCTTGGCCGCGTAACGTGTGTCCCCGTAAACATGCTCGGTGCCATCGGTCAGGCCGGAGCATAGCCGCGCGACGGTCATTGCTTCTTCGCAATAGCGCGTCAACACTGCGTTTGAGGCCATTCCCACGACATACTCCACCTTCGGCTCCGCATCCAGAAACTCGAACAAGGCGGGCGATGCAAAGCCTCCATCGAGACGCATGCGGATGCGAGATTTGGGAAACGACGTCCGCACCAACTCGATCAGACGCCGCAGCACACCCACCGCACCTGTCGCCGCACCAACATTGCCGGGCCGCAGTACGGCTGCGCACAGATACTGATCCTGCTCATCGTCGAAACTAACGAAGCCCAGCATGGGCAGGTAGCAGTGGTTGTCGTAATGCGTGTTGAAGAAAGAAAACTGCTGTGCCCCATAGGTTGCTGCGTCGGTCGGGTCCATGTCGATGGTGACCAAGCGGGCATGACCGTTACGGCGCTTGCCGTGGCGTGAGATCACGTTCTCGGCCAACGTCATGCCCATGGCGTAAAGTGAGCGCGGCGTGACGCTGTTTTCGAAGCGCGACAGCGTTGGCTGCGAGGCCAGATCGAGACCCTTGATCGGGTCTCGGCCCGCGAGCAACTTGTGCATCGGATCTGCGCCGATGCGAGCTGCGTCATTGGCGTCCTCATACCCGCAGGCCAGACCGTAGATGCGCTGCCGCATCAGGTGAGTCAGTGGATGATCGACCTTGCCTTGCTGGCGGGCATCCTGAAGACAACTGCTCAGTGACTCGATCAAGCCATCGCTAAAGCGCCGGTTGGCGGCAGCGAGCAGAATCGCGCCACCATCACTGCTGCCATGGGCCTGATCAAAGGCCAATACAACCGGACGCATCTCAAGATCGGCAAACAATACACACTGTGTCGAGGTAAAATCAGTCAAGCGAAAGTCCTTTTGTGCTGTAAATGCTGTCTAGTCAACATGTTTGTAGCACATCAGGCTTTCGCTACATACCGCTTCGTGCATTATTCAGGCTAGCGGACCGCAAGAAGCTGACTGTGCAGGAATACATGTTAGATAACAAGACAGATGCCGCGTTCCAACTGCTCGATAAGAAAGGCGCGGAGCTTATTGCGCCAAAGTACATCCAAGAGGCAGTCGCATGGATAAGAGCGTAATCCTTGCCGTTGCTGGATCCGGCAAGACCTCCCGCCTTGTGGCAAGTCTCGATGAGGATCAACGCTTCCTCGTCGTCACGTATACCGAGTCGAACCACGACGATATACGTCGCAAGATCATCCAGCGGTTCGGCTATTTTCCAGCAAATATCACACTTTATACCTACTTCGGGTTCCTGCATGGATTCTGCTACCGACCGTTTCTCCGGTCGAAAAAGAACACCAAAGGCATGACATTTAAGCTCCCGCCACCATTCCCTCGGTACAAATTAACAGATGATCAGCATTACATGTCCTCCAGTCGACGGCTTTACCACAACCGGATCGCCAAGTTCATCGAACAGTCCAACCTCCTAAATGCTGTCATAACTCGCATGGAGAAATATTTTGATGCCTTCTTCGTGGACGAAGTTCAGGACTTCGCAGGGCATGACTTCAATTTTCTACTGGCAATCAGCGCTGCCAAGCTGAACGCCAAATTTGTCGGTGACTTCTTCCAGCACACGTTTGACACGAGTCGCGACGGGAATGTGAACGTCGGTCTCCACGATGACTACACCACCTACCTAGCCAAGTTCAAAGCGGCCAAGCTAAATGTCGATACGGACAGCCTCAAGAAGAGCCGCCGATGCAGCAAGAATGTCTGCGACTTCATCACTGAGAAGGTCGGTATCTCTATAGAAGCCTATGAAGATCGGGAGAGCATCGTCAGGTACGAGGATGACCCAGAAACGGTGCTTTCCATCTATGAAGATCCGAGGATAGTAAAGCTTTTCTATCAGGAACATCACAAATACGCCTGCTACTCCCAAAATTGGGGGGCGTCGAAGGGCGTAGATCGATATCAAGACGTATGCGTGGTCCTGAATTCAGGCAATGTGAAAGCCTGGAAGAGCGGAAGCTTCCGCGACATCAATTCGAAGACGCGCAACAAGCTCTACGTTGCTTGTTCAAGGGCGAGGGGGAACCTGACGTTCGTTCCTGAATCGCTACTCAAGGACCGCAAGCAACCCTAGTTATTCTCCTGAAACGAGCACGGTGCCTTCATTTGGCCTTCGAGAGGAGATGTCAACATAAGGTAATGAAAAGTCGCCCAGTATTCAGAGATTCGGATGTCAACTGTGGCTAGCCCAATGCACTCATTGACCCTGGAACTGTCCCTTAAAATCCTCTAGCGCAATGGCGAAGTTCTCGGGGCCACCATCCCCCATGCGGAGCAGAGCCTTTTGTGTTCCGCGCGGGGGAAGTCTCCACAACAATACCGTCAGCCAAAATGGTCATGGTGCCTCCCGGACTGTAGGGGGTTGTCGATGGTTTACTCTTACGCCGCCCTGGCCACTTGCAGTTGCAGCACCGGAGCAGTGCAACCAACCAGGGCTGGACCTGACTCCGGGCCACTGGGCGGTCCATCTATCAGGGCGGCCAAACGAAGGACGCGCTCACTACCGCATCTACCGCAGCGTTCACGGTGCGAGTTCGTTACCGTCTCGCAGTTCTCGCAGTAGATGGCTTCTTCAACTGGAATGCTAACGAGGTTCGGTTCCGATCGAAGCATTCTGACGTTGCGCATGGAAGGCCTCCCTATAGGTTGGTGGCCGCTACGCTACTTGCTGGTCGGAGGTGGCTTCGAGTTCCACAACCAATTGCTTCAGTGCGGCAAGACTGGGCAGGTGCCTGATTGAAACGATGTTCAGCTTGCGCATGGTTGCGGTGAATTGGGCGTTGCCAGCCAGTTCAGCCAGCGTGTGGAGCCGCTCAAAGCCGCGCGCCGTGGCCTGTATCCACTCCACAACATTCTTCTGTCGCTCGGCATTCGGGATCGTTCGTGCGTCGCGGCTGTGGCCGGCTCGCCGCAAGATCTCTGCGTAGATGTGCTCGCCCAGCGTATTGCGAAAGCCTTCGATCTCTGCCGTCAACTTGTGATCGACAGGACCACGCGCATCGACGGCCTGGCCGTTTGCCGGAGCCAAAGTCACTCCCGGTGGCAGCGCCCACGTCGGCAACACGGGAAGCGCAACCGGCTCTCCGCGCCGATCCAAATGCACCCAGGTCTCCTCGAAGCGGTAGAGATACCGCCCAAGGCCGAAGCAACTGCACGCGCGCTTGAAGGCCTGCGCGTCCGCCGCGGTCACGGCATTTTCCCGGTCCGCCCATTCTTCTCCGGTGCCGGTGTGGCTGCCCAACCGAGTGATTGTTACGGCGGTCGCGACCAGCACTTTGCTGGTGACAACCACTTTGCCTTTGTCCACGCGGGTCAGCGATGGGACGGTGGAGATGGTGTACTCCCGCGTCCACCCCGCTGGCGTGAAGAGTTGGTTGAGCCGGTCTGTGTACGCTCGCGGGTCAGCGAATGGAAGGATTGCGCCAGACCGACGATCATCCGATGTGCGCATGACACGCCATTTGATCTGAGCCGGATCGAATGGCGTTTCGAGTTGAGCGAAGAGTTTCTCCCGCTCCGCGCCTGCGAATTTCGCTACTGTTGCCATAGTTCAGCTCCTTCTGTGCGAAACCTTCATCGAAATTCTGGCAACTTGGATCACCAAGTTGCTGCTGTGGTCTTGCGTCCCCTCTGAGAACCTGAGAGCATGACGCTATGCCAGATCTCATACAGATCGGTGTTCACCCTCCGAAACCTGCGTCCGGTTGTGTTCAGAATGCGTTGCCACGGACCCGTGTCTTCTGGCTTCAAGGTGTCACCTTGCTATGGATGGTGATAGAGTTCGGCGTATCCGCGTATGCTGCGATCACCGCACACAGCCCCGCGATGTTGGCCTTTGGCTCCGATAGCCTTGTTGAGCTTGTGTCCGCCGCTGTGGTGCTTTTGCAGTGGGTTCCAGGTGCGTCTATTTCGGAACGCAAGGCAACGCGCACAGCCTCTATGCTGCTGTTCGTTCTTGCTCTTTTTGTAGTGGGGACGGCCCTTGCGTCTTTAGCTCTCAGGCTCCGGCCTGAAACCAGCCGGGCGGGGATTTGCATCACCATCGCCGCACTGCTCGCTATGCCGGTCCTCGCATGGTTGAAGCGTCGGGAAGCTCACCACAGCGGAAACACAGCCTTAGCCGCCGACGCAGCGCAGTCGGCTACTTGTGCCTATCTTGCGCTGATCGCGCTGGTAGGACTTGGCGTAAACGCACTCTTCCATATCGCGTGGTTCGATGCCGCCGCTGCGCTGGTGGCAGTTCCTATCCTCGTCAAAGAGGGTATGTCGGCTTGGCGGGGACAGACCTGCGGATGCTGCTGAGGCTCGATGCCGGTCAGCTTGGAAAGTTGCTACCTGTCTCAGTAGGGTACTTCTTCTCGCTCGATTTCGTGTTCGGCGCTGAACTCTTGCGGCACGAATTCATTCCCACTGGCATAGTGCTCCGTTCCGTTCGAGCCGTTAGCGGTCGGCGCCTGCGACAGGAGGCTGACCTCATGCACGACGACTTCCGTGCGAAACTTCCTCTGGCCTGACTCCCGATCCTCCCATGAACGGGTGCGCAG
>Ga0224529_1002129_pt1 | contig 10243 bp, 3 predicted proteins | sample CBST50metaG_FD_179893 | JGI IMG/M metagenome (GOLD analysis project Ga0224529, IMG submission 179893) | Peat soil microbial communities from Stordalen Mire, Sweden - C.B.S.T50 | ecosystem: Environmental > Terrestrial > Soil > Wetlands > Peat | place: Sweden: Norrbotten County, Stordalen Mire... | reverse complement strand
GTTGCTTGGAGATGGCCAGACCCAGCCCTGTACCGCCGTATCTCCGCGTCGTGGAAACCGCCACTTGGCTGAATTTGCTGAATAGAACTCCGATCTTGTCTTCCGAAATACCTATGCCCGTATCGCGCACCGAGAAGCGCAGCAGACAATTGGATTCTTCTTCTTCCTCCAACGTCACGCTGACTCGCACGTCGCCCTTCTCCGTGAATTTGATTGCGTTGGTGACCAGATTGGTAAGAATTTGCCGCAACCGCCCTAGGTCGCCGCGAAGCTGAGTTGGAACCGCAGGGTCGGCAATACACAACAACTCGATTCCTTTAGCCTGTGCCGTCACCGAAAGAACGGAGTTAAGATGGTCAAACAGTATCCGAAGATCGAAATCGACCATCTCCAGTTCGAGCTTCTTCGCTTCGATTTTTGAGAAATCTAGAATGCCGTTGATGAGTTGCAGCAGTGATTCGCCGCTGGCGCGGGCGATCTCCGCATAGCGACGCTGCTCGGCGGTTAATTTCGTATCCAGCAAGAGCCCGACCATGCCGATGACACCATTCAGTGGAGTGCGAATCTCGTGGCTCATGTTAGCCAGAAACTCGCTCTTGGCCGCATTGGCCGCATCTGCAGCGATCGACGACGCGCGGGCGCGCTCGGTTTCAAATTGCAGGCGCAAATTGGTTTTCATCAATGCGGCGGCTGCTTGCTTCTGCGAAGTGATGTCCCGATTTGTGCCCACGATCTGCAAGGGGTTGCCTTTCGCATCCCACCGCACCAGAGCATTGGCGCGGATGTGGTGGATGCTTCCATCGGGCCATACGATGCGGAACTGGCAGTCGAACTCCTTTTCACCTCGTGCTGCCGCATACATTTCCTCTTCCATGCGGCTGCGATCCTCCGGGTGCACCAGAGCCCGGCAGGTTTCCGGACTAATGCTGAACTCATCCTTCGTGGTAGCGTAAAGGCGGTACATCTGCTCGTCCCAATGCAGCACATTGTTCACATAGTCAAGGTCCCAGATGCCCGCGCCGCCTGCGCTGGCAGCCAAAGCCAAACGGTCTGAGGTTTGCATCAGAAGTTCTTCCGTTCGTTTCCGCTCGGTAATGTTGACGTGCTCAATCACAACCCGGGGAATGCCGTTCGAGAAGAATCGCGTGACTCGGCCCAGGAACCACCGCGGTACTCCCGGAGAATGGCAGGGATACTCCTTTGAATAGAGGGGAAGTTCCCCTTTCAGCACGGCTTGAATGCCGGCGGCGAATTCCTCAGCTTCGTTCGAATCGCTATCTTCGCTTCGCCTGCAAACATCCATGTAGTTAGCGCCTTCGCCGATCAGGCATCGCCACGCATCTATATTCAAGGCATTGCCGGAATCTACTGGCCTGTTGTCCTCTGCAAAATTCCTCCACGCCCGGTTTACAGCGATGATGGTGCCAGTCTCGTCCAGGACACACATGTGAGATGAGAGGGCATCGATTGTCGATTGGGCAAGTTCTCGGGAGGCAAGTAACTCTTGCTCGGCCAGCACGCGGTCTGTGACATCTCTACTGGTGCCGACCAGCCCTAGGAATTCGCCATCCTGCGAAAAACGCGGCACCCCGTATGATTCCACCCAACGCCAACTGCCATCAGCACGGCGGCAGCGCCGCTCAGACTTGAAGGGCGAGCGGGTTTGTAACGCATCGTTCACCGCTCCGAGAAACTCCGGTGCATCTTCCGGGTGAACCAGCGACCTCCACGCTTCCGGATCAATTTGTATGGAGGTCCACCCGGCAAACTCCCGGTATGTCTGATTGACGAATCTGGTCCCCCCGTGCGGGTCAGTGACCCATATCCCAATTGGGCAATTGTCGGCCATGATGCGGAAGCGGTTCTCGCTTTCGATCAACGCTTCCGCCGCCTGCCTGCGCTCGGTGATGTCCTCAACAGGCGCCACAAAATAGAGAGGATTGCCGTCGGCATCTCGTACTACAGAGACCCTGACATGTACCCATACCACCCTTCCAGAGCGATGAATGACTCGGAGCTCCTCGTCTACGTATCGTCCCGGTTGTGCTATCAGCCTGTTCTTCTTCCTCATTGAGCATTTGAGGTCGTCGCCATGGGTGAGCGCCATCCAGGTAGTCTGAAGCAGTTCCTTTTTGGAATACCCAAGAATGTTGCAAAGCGCGGCATTGACCTGCAAAAAACGGCCATTGAGCCCCGTAGTGCATACGCCGCCTGGTGCATGATCGAATATTTCGTGGAAGAGCGCTTCGCTCTCCCGAATCTGTCGTTCCGCCGCATGGCGTCGCCTGATGTCATGCACGATTGCGGATGTGCCAACCATCTCTCCGGCACGATTCCGAACCGCGGCTAGGGTAAGCAGCACGTCAATTATGCTGCCGTCTTTGGCCAGAAGAACTGTTGCGAAAGAAGGGACGCAGCCGCCGCCGAGGAGCACCTCGTTGGCCTTGTTCGCTCTCTCGAGATTTTCCTGTGGAAGAAGCATGGCGAAGTTTTGCCCGATGGCTTCCACGCGAGAGTATCCGAATAGCGTTTCGCAGGCATGGTTCCAGCTGATGATTGTTCCATCCTGCGAGAGAGAGTGAATCGCATCGGGAGTGGATTCCACGATAGCCGCCAGCAGAGCTTGCGTGTGCTCCGCTTCACGGAGATCTCGCTCCGCCTCGTGACGCCGGGTGACGTCGCGAAGGACTGCCGACATGAACATCACCTCACCGGTGGAACTCTTCACCGGAGACCCAGTAACGGATACATGGAATCTCGATCCGTCTTTGCGGAGACACATGCTCTCGTACTCGGAGACGTTGATTCGCTGCAATATCTGACAGGTGAAGTAGTTCAGGCCGTCCATTCGCTCGGGCGCCACCAACATCGATATGTTCTTCCCAATCGCCTCCGATGCCGAATATCCAAAGATGCCTTCAGCGCCACTGTTCCAGGCGACGATGATGCCTGCCGGCGTGCTCGCGATCATTGCATCGTTGGAACTCTCGACAATCGCAGCCAGGAAACTCTGAGTTTGTTGGTGAGCCCTTTGCTCCGTCACATCGTGCTTGATCGCGATGTACCCGGTGATAGCGCTGTTCGAGCTCTTGACGGGTGCAATCCGCATCTCCTCGTCAAACAGTGTGCCATCCTTGCGCCGGTTGGTTACATCTCCTTGCCAGACTCTGCCGGAGAGGATAGTGCTCCAGAGCTCTTCATAGAATTCAGCGGAATGGCGCCCGGATTTGAGGAGGCGAGTGCTTTGCCCGACAGCTTCCTCCCTGGAGTATCCCGTCAATGTGGTGAACGCAGGATTTACATACTGAATTCTTCCATGCGTATCGGTAATAACCACGGCATCCGCCGCATATTCCACGGCTTTAAGCAAACATGCATATTCACCTGAGCACTCTGGTTCAAACACGCTTCACCCCCGATCGGGTAGGTCACTCCATACCTATCGGCCCTTGACCGGAGATTTCCTAAGTTTATTTTGATGAATGGCCTCATTAATTAATGCCACCGATAATTGTGCCGATAGGGAAGATGGGTGCTTGCGTCTCTTGATACGCATTTGCACACCGGGACGCCGTCTCCCGAGCGACGCCGAATAATCCATTTCCAAATCACGGACTGATCAATCTCACCGGAGCGTCGGGAACTCTAGGTCCCCTGCAAGGAAAAGGAGCGCACGATGAAGAGCCTGGTTGTCGAAGACGACGCAATCAATAGAAAGCTGCTGTGTACTTATCTTTCCCGCTACGGGATTTGTGACATCGCCGTGGATGGAGAGGACGCAGTGAATGCCGTCCATCGCGCTCATCAAAGTCATCAGGCATACGATTTGGTCTGCATGGACCTCAGGATGCCAGGGATGGACGGGCAGGAAGCGATTCGAGAGATTCGCAAGCAGGAAGTCACGTCTGGCGTTGATAAGCCTGCCAAAATCATCGTGACGACAATTCACACCGATATGGAAGACATCACCACGGCCCTGCTGGGCCGCTGCAATGCTTATATGGTAAAGCCCATCGATATTGCAAAACTAAAAAAAGAACTCAAGGACTTCGGCCTGATTCAATAATTGCCCCTCGACGCTCGCCATTTTGTCAGACACAGGCCTGCGCGATCAGTGCCATTTCTCGCTTGCTTCGCGTGGGAATGCGGCAACTAATTCCGTATCCCCAACTCGCAGAATTGTGCCCTGAGCATTGATTCTCGATCCTGAGCTACTGGTTCAATAGGCCCTGCGCGCCGAGGCGACCAATGCACAAGAAGGCGTCCCGAATAGGAACAAATCGCGCGCTAACGCCCAAATTATTGATCCGGCACGAAAGGACTGCGTTTATGTGGCACACTTCGCATCCGGGTGCAGGCAATATAGTTCTACCCGTGCGGGCTGTTTCTGAATGCTGCGCAGGGACTTGGGATTGCTCGTTATACCACTGGCTGTTAGTATTGCTATCGTCGGTAGGCGTCGATTATTATCGTAGCGCCATCGGATTTTGCGAGAAATAGACTCATTCGTATCGGCTTTGTCCCAAGGGAACACTGTCGTTCTTCGTTGTTCGCAATCCCATCTAGGTCTGATCGTTGTCAGCAGTTGTTCTGGATGTACAGAACAATACAGACTATTCAGGCCGTTCGATGTGAACTGCGGATTAGACCGCATACGGAGATGATTATGACTCGCAATCCAGTCCAAGTATCCAGTCTGAAGAACCACGAAAGCAATTTGCCTGTACTTGCAACAGTTGCGTTCGAGGATAATCAGACGTTGAGGAACCACTTCCAGGGTACTCGTGGCTGGGCAAAGGCAGCCGTCGCACGGCGTCTTATACCGGGAAACATTCGAAGCTGGACGCTGGCTTTGGCGGCCTTGCTGGCAGTTACCGGGGCGTCGGCGCAAGCCGTCTTTGGCACAATACCCGTGGGAGGCGCCAATCCGCTTACGGAACAAACCGTCCCCGTCACTTCTCCCTTAGGCGGCACTGTAAGCAGTGTCAAGGTGCTGACTCTGGGTGCATCTGGCCCTCAGCTTGATTTCCAGGCGGGCAACACGCCCAGTTGCGTCTCGACAACCCCCTTGGCGACCAATGGTGTCTGTCAGCAATCAGTCACGTTCTCCCCCACAACTCCCGGCCTGCGCATCGGCGCGGTGGTGCTGCTGGACACGAACGGAGCGGTTCTGGGCACGACCTTTCTTTCTGGCACTGGGTTGGGCGGATTAGGCGTCCTGGTCCCAGGCAACGTCCTTCCTGTAGCTGGCCAGGACGGTTATTATCAGGGAGCGCTTGGCGATGGACAGGTTGCCACAGCGGCAGAACTTTACCTGCCCACCAGCGTGACTGTGGACGGCGAAGGTAACCTCTATATCGCTGACAGCCAACACAACCGGGTTCGCATGGTCTGCGCCAGTTCTAACGCCGCTAATGCCGTCATCAAAAACACATACGCACACTGCACCGGCAGCGGCATCATCGTCACGATTGCGGGCAGCGGCAATGCGGCCCATACAGGCGACAACGGAGCTGCCTCGGCTTCGTCTTTGAATAATCCTTCGGGAGTAGCTCTCGATGGGGCTGGCAACCTGTACATTGCCGATACAGGCAACAGTGTGATCCGTGTGATTTCGGCTGCAACCGGAGTGATCACCACTATCGCCGGCAACGGCACCCCCTGCGCCGGTTCCATAGGCGACAGCTGCGCGGCCACCGATGCGGTACTGAACGGACCCACAGGCGTCACGCTCGACAAGACCGGGAACCTCTACATTGCCGACACATACAACCAGCGCATCCGCAAGGTTACGGCCTCCGGCGGCACAGTTACCGCAAGCAGCATCATCACCACGGTGGCGGGAAACGGAAACCCGAGCCCGAACGGAGACGGGACGGGAACCTTTTCCGGAGATAATGGGCCGGCCATCAGCGCGGGGCTGAGTCTTCCTCGTACGGTGGCATTCGACGCCACCGGAAACATGTACATTCCTGACTCGACCAACAATCGCGTACGCAAGGTGACAGCCGTAAGCGGCGTCATCCTCCCGGCCAGCGTGATCACCACTTTTGCTGGAACCGCCAACCTGGGATACATGGGAGACGGCGGCCTGGCGACGCAGGCGGAATTGTGGGCACCATCGGGTGTGGCTGTCGATGCCGCCGGAAATCTGTTTATCGCGGACACGCAGAATGCAGCAATTCGCAAGGTGAGTTCCGCATCCAGTGCGACTCCCGGCATCATTTCGACCCTGGTCGCTAGCGCCAACGGCATTTTCTATTTCAACAGCGCCTTCTCGAAGATGGCCTTCTATGGCCCCACCGGTCTCTATCTGGACGGAAGCGGCAATCTCTACGTGGCCGATACCATCGATATGGTGGTCCGCAAGATCCAAGGAAACTTCGTCGCGCTACAATATCCAACCGTAGTGCGCCAGGGGAACGTGTCCGCCGCGCAAGCCCAGACGATTGAGAACGATGGCAACGCTGTGTTCGATTTGACCAGCATCGTCCCAGCCACCAATGCCGCGGTGAACGATTCTGGGATTACGGATCCCTGCGACGCCCCCGGTACTCTAGCCGTTTCCGCCGATTGCGCCATCGGAGCCGTGTTTGCTCCTGCTAAAACTCCTGCTCTTACCGGCAATCAGGCAGAAACTCCCACGATTGCGGTTGCTGGCGACAGCCAGACCGGAGTTGTCCAATCCAGTTCTCCGTTGAACATCCTGCTGGTAGGAACCGCATCACCGGTCAACGGGACAACCGTCGTGGTGACGTCCAATAACAACCCCTCCGGATTCGGGCAGAGTGTCACCTTTACGGCCACCGTAACCACCGGCGCGGGAACCGGCAATCTTACCGGCACCGTCACGTTCTTTGACGGCACGACGACCTTGCAGGCCAAGGTCCCCCTCAACGCCCCAGGCATCACTGCCACGGCCACCTTCGCCACCACCCAACTCACAGTTGGAACACACCTTATCACCGCTTCCTACAACGGCGACGCCACCCATTTTGCCAGCTTGTCCACTGATCCCAATGACACAACACCGCCGCTGACTCAGAACGTCCAGGAAGGCACAGCCACCGCGCTTCTATCCAGCCAGAATTCCTCTGCTGTCGGTCAGAATGTCGTCTTTACCGCGACGGTATCGATTTTCGGCGGTGGTGGCGTGACCCCGGTTGGCAGCGTCACCTTCTTTGACGGCACGAATGCTCTTAACACCGTTGTGCTCAGTACCGTCGGCGCGACGGGTGTGGCGTCGTTCTCTACCGCCGCACTGGCGCAGGGATCGCACTCCATCACCGCGAACTACAGCCAGGGAGTTTCTGCTCCTACGGTCGCCGAGTTTGTATCCAGCACGTCCAATACCGTGACCCAGTGGGTGCAGACCTCATCGTCCATTGCCGTGGGTTCTTCACTCAATCCATCGATTTACGGAAATCCAGTCACGTTTACCGCTACCATCACGCCCAGCGGGTCCGTGCCCGCCACCGGGGCAGTCAAGTTCTTCGATGGCGCGCAGTTGATCGGAACAGGAAACCTGGTGGACACAACCAACCAAGCCACCCTTACCATCTCGACACTCAATGTCACCACGCATCCCATCACAGCGACCTATGCGGGCGATGCGAACAACGGCGCCAGTGCTTCCCTGCCCTATTCCCAAACGGTCAACAAGACCCAGACCTCGACCACGGTGGCGGCTTCTCCCACTCCCAACGGCATTGCCGGTGGATCTGTCACCATCAGCGCGACGGTGAAGGTGATTGCGGGGTCGGCGACCACCACGGGCCAGGTGATCTTCACCTCTGGAGCCACCAATCTTGGCCATGCTAATTTGAATGCGTCGGGCACGGCGAGTATCACTCTGACCGACGTGTCGCCGACAACCTACTCGATTGTCGCAACCTACCAGGGCGACTCCAACGACGACGGCAGCACATCGACTCCGGCTTTTGCGTATACAGTGGTGCAGGCAACAACGCAAACCACGGTCACCGCAACCCCGAATCCAGCGCTGGTCCAAGCGGCAGTCACTTTCACAGCCAAGGTGACAGGCAACGGCGGAATTCCGACCGGCAGCGTCATTTTCTCCGCCAACGGAACGCAGATTGGCACAGCAGCAAGCCTGGACGCAACCGGGACTGCCACGCTGACTTATTCGGGACTGGCGGCTGACAGTTATACGATTACCGCGGTCTACAGCGGCGACGGAGACGATCAGGCGAACATCGGCACCAGCGCGGTTCAGTTAGTGATCGGTAAAATCCCGACCACCACGGACTTGGGCAGTTCCGCCACCACCGGATCCACCCCACAGGTAATCCTGGTGGCGGCAGTTCTGCCTGACAACTCGCCTGTGCCCACCGGCACCGTCACCTTCAACAACGGAGCCACTCAAGTCGGATCGGCGCAGTTGAATTCCAGCGGCTTGGCCACACTCACGCCGAATCTGCCCCTCGGAACCTACTCCATCGTCGCCGTCTATAGCGGCGATGCGCTGCATAAACCGTCCACATCCCAGCCCGTCACCGTCTCCGGCACAGCCGTGGGATTCAATCTCGCTGTAACTCCGGCCTCGGTGACCATGGCCACAAAGCAGAGCGCCACGGTCAAGGTGACACTCACCTCCATCATTGGCTTCTCGGACTCCATCGGCCTGGGATGCGCGTCTCTGCCGCCGGGAGTAACCTGCCACTTCTCCAGCGACAAAGCCGCTCTTTCTGCCAACGCCATAACCACTGTGCAGTTGACCATCGACACTAACAACCCGCTGTCCGGCGGCACCTCTGCCATGAACGCCCAAACGGGCAACCATAGAACGTATCTGGCGGGTCTCTTGTTGCCTTTCAGCCTATTTTTCGGCTGGCTATTCTGGCGTCTCCGTAAGCAGCGCCGGGCTACCTTCATCATGGTTTTGCTCCTCGCGCTCTCCGGAGCCGCGATGCTGGTAACCGGTTGCGGTGGATTCACCTCAAGCAGCGCAGCGCCAGGAACCTATGTGATTCAGGTTACTGGCACCGGCGTGAATAGCAATCTCATCCATTACCAAAATGTGACGCTAACGATTAAGTAGTCGTGCGGAATCATAAGAAACGCGGGCAGGAGACAGAGAATGCGCTTCCATCTTTTAGGCAAATATTCGTGTAGAAACCGGAAATTGCAGTTTGGCCGCACGGTGCTCTTGCTGGCAGTTTATCTGCTCTCGGCGAGTCTGGCATCTGCTCAAGCTGTTGAGTCGGCCACTCACGGCGGTTTCACCCTATCGGCGGGCGCCTCTGGTTCCGGTTTCTACCTGCAATATGGCGCACGCAAAATGCTTGGTGTCACCGGCTTTATCGATGCGGACACTTGGCGCAGCATTGGCATTGAAGCCGAGGGGCGATGGCTGGAGATTCACCAGACCGCCAACGTTCACGCCGAAACCTATTTGATTGGTCCCCGGTATCACAGGAATGTTGGCCGTTTCCAGCCTTATGCCAAGGGGTTGGTCGGATTCGGCCAATTCAATTTTCCCTATAACTATGGCCACGGGAGCTATCTGGTGATTGCTCCCGGGGCAGGCGTAGACTACCGTCTCAGTCATAGGTTCCGCTGGCGCACGGACTTTGAATACCAAATCTGGCCCCAGTTCAACTATGGTGCCGCCGATACCTCCATGACCAGCCTAGGCGTCAGCACCGGGATTCGCGTCCGTATTTTCTGATTCTCTGTTATGTTCTCAAACGCCATGACAATGCATGGCATCGCGGACTCCATGCTCGTCAATAAGAACTGCTGCAGACTCGCAATGGTACATCCCGTGCTAAGCGAGACCCGTTGGCGCAGTGCCCTCACGTTCCAGAACTGGCATGGCCGTGTCATTGCTATAGAGCGACGCCGGCCTGTGAGTCTTGGGGTCGACAAACATCGTCAATGCGCGCCAGGCAAGTGGATGGCACGGCATAGAACATTTGCGCCATTGGTCACAGCGGCAAGTAAAACATCAAATTCATGTACTCTGCTGCCATTATCAAAAGCGTGGCTCGCCGTTACCTACCTTCTATCTACAACTGATGTACTAATGCTCGAAACCAGTCCTCCAAAAAACATCTCAACTCCTCCGGCGGCCGCAGCCAAATATCCGCCGCAGTTTCGTGCCATTGATGGCGCACCAGTACGCTCAGGCCTTGGGATTCAACTTGATTCACGGCGCGAAAGGCAGACTCATCCGTACAATCGTCGCCTAGATAAGCAACCGGCGCGCCCGCATCAGCCT
>Ga0224529_1002128_pt1 | contig 10245 bp, 10 predicted proteins | sample CBST50metaG_FD_179893 | JGI IMG/M metagenome (GOLD analysis project Ga0224529, IMG submission 179893) | Peat soil microbial communities from Stordalen Mire, Sweden - C.B.S.T50 | ecosystem: Environmental > Terrestrial > Soil > Wetlands > Peat | place: Sweden: Norrbotten County, Stordalen Mire... | reverse complement strand
CGGCTCTGAGCAGGAATCTGTAAGACTGCGTGATTTGCGCGGATTTTGCTTGAGCGTCGGGATCGGCTATTCTTCTCCCGATGCGCGACAACGATTGGACGCGGGTATTGGGTTGGCCGGGCTACAAGGTCTACCGGCATGAGATTGATGAGTCAGGCAAAAGGCTGAAGCTTTGGGTTCGGCGCAAGCGGGCCAACAAGTTGCTGGTTTGTTCCGGCTGCGGCAGGGCAAGGGGCGAAATTGTAGCCAGCTATGAGCGGGAAGTGCGGGATCTGCCGTGCTTCGAGTACCTGACTACGGTGGTCGTCGAGTTGTACCGGGTGCGCTGCCCGGACTGCGGAGTAAAGGCGGAAAAGGTGCCGCTGTTGCCCAGCAAAGCACCGTTCAGCCAGCGCTTCGAGGATGCCGTGGGTCAAGCCTGCGAGAGCGCCGCGGCCAGCCGGGTAGCGCGGCAGTTCGGCCTGGCGGCCAGCACGGTGCGAGCCATCGATCAGCGATATCTTACGCGCTGGGCCGCGACGCGACGCAAGCCTGCACTGCGGCAGATGGGCGTGGACGAAATATTTCTGGGCAAGAAGCAGAAGTTCATCACTGTGGTGAGCAACCTGCAGACCGCCGAGCCTCTCTGGTTCGGCGCCGAGCGAAAGAAGGAAACGCTCGACGAGTTCTTCACCAAGCAACTGAGCCCCTTTCAACGCGGCGCCGTGCAGGCGGCCTGCGTTGATATGTGGGAACCGTTCAAACAGAGCATCACTGAGTGGCTGCCCAACTGCCGCATCATCTATGACAAGTTCCACATCATGAAGCACGCCAATGCAGCGGTCGACGAGGTTCGCAGGGCCGAGTTCTTCCGCAAGGGCGGGCCGGCGCGGGAACTGGTCAAGGGCAAGCGCTGGCTGCTGCTGACGCGCTGGGTGCATCTGACCGCGCCCAAGAAGCAGCAACTCAACGAATTGTTTGCGCTGAACCGGCGCGTCATGAAGGCCTACCTGCTCAAAGAGAGCTTGGACCGGCTGTGGAGCTATCGCTACGAGGGAGCCATGATGCGCTATCTGAAGAACTGGATCGATCAACTGCGCTGGCAGCGGCTCAAGCCCATGGAGAAGTTGGCCGACATGCTGCTTCGCCATCTGGAGGGCATCCTCAACTACTGCAGAACCAAGGTTCCCCTGGGAGTCGTCGAGGCGGTCAACGGCAATATCAAAGCACTCCTGCGCCGGGGCCGCGGCTACCGCAACCTCGACTACCTCCTGCTCAAAGCACAACGGCTGGCTGCCACGAGAACCCAACTCGTCGCTCTTCAGAAAGCCGCGTAAAACAATGACTCTTACACTTTCTCGTCAAGAACCCTATTTTCAGATCCTCAACATGCCGCCTGCCTTCTCGCCGACTGATGTAGACAACCAGGTTGATACTTCGACGCACGTCTTCTTCTGCGACACTCAGTTGCAGATTCGAGGCGCTGCGAATGGCGAGACTGGCGAGGCGATGGATAGCCTCTTCCGCGCTGCTGGCGTGGATTGTCGCTAGCATCCCGCGGTGGCCAGTATTCATGGCATCCAGCAGCGTTCGCGCTTCAGGGCCACGCACCTCGCCGACGATAATGCGGTCCGGCCGGTGCCGCAAGACGGCTTTCAGCAAGTCGTCAAAGGTCACCTGGCTGCGATGCGTATCGGTCTGTGACTCGGTGGAGACGATGTGCGGCTTGCGGATGTGTAACTCGGCAGTATCCTCAATGAGAAGGATGCGCTCATGTTGAGGAATGGCATCGGCGAGCACGCCGAGGAGCGTTGACTTTCCACTGCCTGTTCCGCCGGCGATGAGAATATTCTGTCCTTCGCGCACGGCCTCGGTGAGCGTGGCTGCCTGTTCCTCGGTCAGCATCTCGACCCGTATGAGGTCGGCCAGAGTGAAACCCCGCGATGTGAACCGGCGAATCGTCACGAGGGGGCTGGGATTGACCACGGGCGGAATCATGGCGGCCATGCGGCTGCCGTCGGGCAGGTGCAAATTGAGGATGGGAGAATCGGCGTCCAGTTTTTTCCCGAAGCGGTTGGCGATCACCTCAAGTCCGGTCTGCAATGCGCCATCGTCAAACTGAACATCGGAGAGCCGTTGAATCTGTCCGTTCTCTTCGATCCAGACGGAGCCGTCTGGGTTCACCATGATCTCGGAGATGGTCGCGGATTCGAGCAGGTGCTCGATGGGTTTCAGGAACGGGATAATGACTTCAAAGCTCATTTGGAAATCCTCTCTGGATCGAAGCCGATCCGCTCCTGGTCGAACCACGACATGGTGACAGGCAGGAAATCCGGCTTGAGGTAGCAGTAGGTCGGCGGCAGCGGGCTGACGCCATCGAAGGCGACGACCACGGACTGCGCGTTTTTCAAATCGAAGAAGACCTTCTCCTCGAACAGCGGCTCCTTATGCTTCTGGTACTGCTTGGAAGCCGAGACCGACCCTTTACTGGATGAAGTCCGGCCAGAAAGCCAGCCGACGTTGGCGTTGGTGGAGGACTCGGAGACGGTGTAACTGATGCGCGTGCGGTCGGCTTTGCCACACAGTTCCGAGGCGTACCGCGCCGTCTCCGGGTCCGTGGTCGTGAGGAAGACCTTATTACGGAGAGCCTGCAGCAGGGTCTTGACACCCTCATTGGGCAGCGCGTCTTTGAGGCTGGATACGCTTTGCGTAGCGACGATGGGAATGCACTTCGGCTGCCTCGATAGGGACAGCCAGCGTTCGTCGCCGGTGGGATTGTCGGCACCCACCGTGGCGAAGTTCTGGTACTCGTCGCAGATGAAGACGGTCGGGCGATAGTGTCGCTCCGGATGCGCATCCATCCGCGGGATGCGCAGCATTACGGCCCGCTGATAGTCGATCTTCATCATGGTGCCGATGGTTTTGGCCAACGCGGGGTTCAGGGCCACAGGAAAGTTCAGGCCAACAACAGCGCCCGATTCGATCAGTTCCTCGAACGGCCGCAAAACGACGCCACGCGGATCGGCGGCGCATGGCTCGCCATCATAGAGTTCTTTCGGTGGGCAGAAGACCCGGCGCACATCCGGGTCGGTCTCGAAGAGCGACAGAAAGACCGCGATGCCTTGGACGATGCTGGTCTTGACCTCGGAACGAAAGAACTTCCAGTGCTCCCAGTACCAATACTGGACACTATCGAAGCGTCCGCGCTGCTCCGGCCGGTACGGCTTGTGTGTAAAGACATCGAAGGCCGCCAAGGTTTCCTGCGTGAGAAGAGTCTCCAGCACCTCGGTCCAAGCGATCAGATAGAGACCCGCATCCTTATTCCACTCGAAGCCAAGCGGGGACAACAGGCTCTCATGTTCCCGGTACGCATCTTTATCTATGCCGATATAGCTGGTGGTGCTGAAGCGCGAACCTACCTCGATGAGCATCTCCTCGAGCCTTCCCGCGCTGATGACGGTGCGGAAGAGATCGGCCATCGTGAGGTATCCGTCGCGGATGCGGTGCAGCATGATCACGTATCGGACAAGGTCCGTGTAGGACTGCTGCCAAAACGGCTCTCTGCCCTTGCCCCAGATCGAGGTGATGATGGAGGCGATGTTGAATGCCTGGGCGTAGGGATCGAGCGTGCTGTTCATTGGGTTATAGCGGATATCGCCGTCGAGCGAAACCTCGACATAATCCCGTTCCCGACCGCACCATTTCAGGATGCGCTGAAGCTGGTGGCAGAGATCGCCCTTGACCTCCAGGACAATGCCCGACAATCGACGCGCCGGGTCATTGGCACGATACGCGAACAACTGCCGCATCGCCGGCAATATAAGCCCATAAGTCTTGCCACTCCCAATTGAGCCGAACGATGCGACGCCGGTATAGAGGCCGCGCTCCGGGATAGACAGCCACTGCGGAGCCGGACTGGGCTTGGGCACGAGCTGGTGGTGGACCTCGCCGAGTACCAGTGAAAGCTCAGTCCGAGTATGCGGGTCGGGATAAGGAGGCAGTGCGCCAGCGGCCAACTCCGACTCAGTCCTGTAGAGATGAACGTACAGCAAAGAGAAGATCATGGAGAAGACGAGGAACGGCGTGCTGTACAGAAAGATGATGTAGCTCCATACCAGGCCATGAAAGACTTGAGGCCGCTCTAGCGCGATGAGGCGCAGCAAGGGATTCGCCACGTTCATCGGGAAGATGCTGTTGAGGGCGATGCCGCAGGCCGTGCTTAGCCCCAGCGAGAGCAGGAGACGGTGCTCGACCAGCGGACGGATGATTCTCTGAATGTGTGGAAACTGGCGCATCGTTTGAAGCCTCCCTCTATGCGCGAACCGCCGCCGCGTCTGACTTTTGAGCGGGTTCTGTGGTTGCTTTAGCCGGCGCAGGTACAAGCCTGGCGGTGCTCGCAGACCGTCCTGCGGCCGTAGTGAGGCTGGCTTTGTGTTTCAGGAAGTCCTCTTCCTGGGTCAGCGCGAAGCGCAGCAGTTCGTTCACGATGTACTTGCGGTCGTTGTTCGACCAGCTCGCCAGCAGGTCGATGTCCTGTGAGATGGTGTCCTCGATGTTGGTCTTGAGCAGAACGAGGTTGATCTTGCTGGCTCCATGCTCGATCTTGAATTTACTCATCGGTGGATTCCTTTCTCGCCGCACTCGCGGTCAAGTTGAGGGTTATGGCAACACAGCGTGTGTACCCGTTCGGATTCGCTACAGGTACTCGGCACATACTTTTCCGGTACTTACTTCGGTCAGGCGAAGTACCGAATCTGGACCCAACCTGGTACTGGCCAGGACTGAATCGCGTACCTAACTCGGTCCAAGGTTGGTACGTTCCGGTGCCGGGGGTGGGAGCGACCAGCGCGGCGTAGCCGACGCGGCAGGCTGCAAAGCCGGGGTCGCTCCCACCCCGGCACATATCTTCCCTTGACCCCATCTTTTCGCGTAACTCGTTGTGTCCGCATGATTAAGCATCCTCCAGCAATGACCGCTGGCCTGACCGAAGCCGTGACCCATGTCCCTCACTGGTTTTCCTCTCCCGCTTCAACGAAAAGAGTGGGTAGATGTATGGCAATGCCACCGTCGTGAACTTTGCCTGCGGACCATGCCGCATAAACCGCTGCCGAATCTTCTCTGGGTTGGTGCTGTGCATCTTCCACGCCGCATACAACGCCTGGTGCTCAAGCGTGGTGTAAATGGGTTCGCCCTCGCGCAGGACCGCAAGGTCGCGCAGGGTAACGGGCTGGTTTTGTGCCTCGTATATCTCGCGAGCACGTAGATATTGGAGAAAGTGTTCGACGCCGAGCGGTGTCTGTTCACTGACGCCGGCGACTTGTGTCTCGGTAAAATGAGCGGCGAAGGCGGCGCGAGCAAATAGAAAACTCTTCCCGACGTCGGAGAGATAGACGAGTTCGAACGCGCGAAGCGCGGACAAGAGCGGGCGGTATTGGTCGAGATAACGCTCGAACCGGGTGAGCGTAACCGAGCCATCTTCGAAGAAGGTGAAGCGAGGTACGCCATCCGGTGAAACGAAGATGGGATAGCCATCCGGGAAGAGCACCGCCCGACCTGCCCAACCGCGAGGCAGGAGTTCGGAGCGAACGCCGCACCGGGCTGTGAAGAAATCGACCTTGGCGGCCTCATCTTCGAGGATGGTGTCGCTGAGATTGTCGAGGACGAAGTCCAGAATCAGGAGGCGGGACTGCATATAGCCGAAGCCCTTGAAGCGCCGGTGCTGGGAGTCGCCTCGGAGGATGGTCTGGTACACCGGGCGCGATGTCAGGTGATACACATGACGAGCCTGGCCGCACTCAACCACCTGAAGGTGGTCGCGGTGCAGGGCCTTTTGAATGAACTTGTCAGCGAGGCCGCCCCGGTCGCGCTGGACGAAGCGCGAAAACTGGCGGCGCAGGAAGTAGCCGGAGTGGACGGCGACCAGATACAGGAAGGCAGCCTCCTGCTCGGTGTACCCGGCATTCTCCAGCATCGGAATGGGATCGTAGCCAGCCATCACAGCTCGAGAATGTTCTCCATGAGGTGGCTATCGTCTTCAATTTTGGCGGCCAGAGTGGCGCGGTCGGAGGCCGAAGCGTAGTTGCGGAAGCCGGCCTGCGCCTTCGAGCGCAGATGTCCGGCGTGATAGGCCGCGGTCAGGACCTCGATGTCCTCGTGCCCCGTGCGTGACCCCTGATCGATATCCTGCTGGACCTCTCGCGGCAGGTCGTAGTCGATACGGGCGTCGGGAATCTGAATCTTCCCATCGACGAACGGCAGCTCTAACCGCGTGGCGACCTGCTGTTTGATATCGCCCATGTCGCGCTTGGGATCGGCTTTGCGCTCTGCGTAAAGCGCCTTCTGCACTTGAGCCTTGATCTCGTAGTCGAGCCTCACCCGCAGGTTGCTTCCGCCCTTGCCCTCGATGCGTTCAGCCTCTTTTCGATACGCACGATAGATTTGCGAGTCATGTTCGACCTCGCGAGGCTTGACCAGACCGGCGTATACCCTCTGGTCTTTCGGCAGGTCGCCCTGCCTGATAAGTAGGCTGCGACCTGCTTTCGTAAGCGTGACCACCTCGACGCGCTCGATGGTTCGTCTCTTTCCGTCGTGACGGAGATTCACACGCTGCGTCTCCAAGAGTCCCTTGTCCCGAAGGTAGTTAAGATCGTTCTCCAGTTTGCGCGACTTGCCATCGTAGATCGTCTGGTCCAGGTCTCCGACCCGGACCACCCGGAATCGTCCCACCTCTGTGAGCAGCTTCTTTTCCTCATCGCGCAGCTCAAGGCCGATGACCTCCCGAGGCATACGGCGGGCGCGGCGTGTGTCCTCAGGGTCTACAGTCCGTGTCCGTGGCTCCCGCGGAACGGCGCGCGAAGCAGCGCCACGTTCCCTGCGGGGGCGCGGATGATAGGGCTGGCGATTGCCGACGCGTTCCAGCAGAGATTCCAGGCGTTGCTGAATCGGTGTCTCTGGCGCAACAGGCGGAGTCTTCCTGCTATCCGAGGGTGAATGATTGTCCGGCGCAATCTCGCGTCGGCGTGGCATGTCCTGGGGAATGTCCAGCCTCATGCGCCCTCCCCGTCATCGCCGCGCTCCGCAGGAGCAGGCGCAAATTCGAGCAAAGTCTGAGCCGACGCGGATTTTGCGGCAGGCTTCTTCGGGTGTTCATTGGCCGGAGCAGCCGGGGCGGTCTCGGAAGAGACCGGCGCCGACTTTGGGCCGTGACCGACTACATGACGCATGTCGTAGTCGGCCACGCGAGTGAAGCGGTTCATCTCTTTCTCGGCGGCCTCGCGCATGGCGCGGACCTTGGCCACAAGGTCCGGCGTGCGCTCCAGGTACTGATCTTCGCTCTGCATGGCTATCGCTCCTCCTCGTCGCCGAACTGCGCGAGGATTTCGTCCGAGAGTTCGCTCTGCCCGGTGTGTATTTCCTGATCGAGATGCCGGAGCTTGCGGCCCGTATCGCGCAGGAAGAACTTGCGCTCGATCCAGATGGTCAGGCCGAGCAGGTTGGCGAAGAGTAGAACACAGTAGAGAGCGATGCTTTGGAGGTAGACGTGGAGAATGAGGCTGCGCCACGGCACGAGGAAGCGCATCTCATGGCTTAGCCAGAAGCCGAGCGCGAGAAAGATTAGCGTGGCGACGAAGGTGGCATTGGCGATCATCTGTATCCTCTCTGCCGCGACGAAAGTGCGGCGTGATCAGAAAGAGAGCGGAGAGGCCGTAGCCTCTCCGCAAAAAAGAGCACGCGGAGCATTAGCCGTGGTACTCCTCAATAACTCCTACGACGGGAATCTCCAGTCTGCGAATCTGTGTCGCATGGATCTCATAAACTGGATTCGTAAGGTTCAGCGAAGCATAGCGCTGAATCGCGAGTTGCCCATCGACCTCGATGTACTCGCCTTGCTTCATGCCCCGCGTGAAACCGCAGAAGAACGGTCCTGGGCAGATCACGCGAAACCACGCGGTCTTGGAGAGCCATTCATTGCTGGGCCGCCACCATACGCCCGATTCCACGCACAGTGTGAGCACGGCGAAAGCGTCATCGGTGATGCCGTCCGAAGAGGGCGCTTCGGCGTCCTTGCCGAGGAAGCCGCGTAGCTTGATGGTGTTCTCGAAAAGATTCATGGTTGCACCTCCTGAGAGGGGAACGCGGCCTAAGCCGCGTCCTCCTCGGTGATCGGCTCGGCGTCGAGGTTATCTTCGCGTGAGCTCTCGGGCTGCACCAGCTTGCGAACGATGCTGGCGCGAATCTCCCAACCACGGCGCTTGACCGTGGTCTTCTTCTTGCCATCGCCGACCTGAGCGTCGTACTCGGTCGAGCGCAACTCGCCTTCGATCTCCACGTAGTCGCCTTTCTTCAGGCCTTTCGCGTAGTCGGCGGGCTTGCCGAAGGCGACAATGCGATGCCACTCGGTGTGGTTCACCCACTGGCCGGTCTGCTTGTCCTTGTAGCCGGACTTGGTGGCGAGCGACAGAACTGTAAAGGTCCGCTGCTGTTTGGTGGCGATGTTCTCAGCGTCCTTGCCGAGATAGCCTTTCAGAGTGATCTTGTTTTCGTAGAGTGCCATTGCTTTTTCTCCTTGTTTGTATTTGCCCGGATTACCCTCGGGACACTCTTGCGCGAAGCGACGCGAGTGTGCCCCGCTCCCAAGGCCAAGCGGCGTCTTTTTCGGAAGGTTCAGAAAATCTTTTTGCGTTCGTCGCACACAAGATTTTTTGAAAGCCGAAATCCGCAGGGCGGCGAAGCCGAAGCAGAGACGCGCCGTGCCGCCGGGCGCGGGATAAGCACCGAGCGAGTGACCGAGGGTGAGCAGGGAAAATACGGGAGAATTGGCGCTCTAGGTAAACACTTGTCTGAAGGGCGCCTATATAAGGATGCCGATCGAGCCACGTGGCGACGGAACCATAACCTGTCGTTTGCCATGCTTCCGGCTGTAGAAGCAGAGAGCGGGTGGACCGCGCGTTCCAGTGCTTCGCATCGTTCTCGGCGTCCCGCCGTGCGATGGGCCTGTACCTGTGCGACGTAATCGAAGACCAGTTGCACATCCTCCGCGACGGATCGGCGAGGGCAGGTATAGACCCGCCTGCGCGCACTTGTTGGGAGGTACGCGCCAGCATTGCTCGTGTTCGCACCCGCCTGCTCACGAGGATCTCCGCGAGACGATCTCGTGGACTGCCGCGACGCGTTGTCCGATCCAGCGCATGACCGGAACAGCCATCGAATTGCCGAGAGCGCGGTAGCGCGGACCATCGGCAGCCAGCTTGCCGCGGTATTCGACCAAGGTGTAATCGTCGAGGAACCCTTGCAGCCGCTCGCACTCACGTGGAGTCAGGCGCCGCACGGCCATCCCTTGCTGCGCGATTGTCGTCGAGCTGTTCTCGATGCTGCCTGGAGGTTTCGTGCGAACGCTTCCCGCGACGTCTGTCGGCTTAGCTGTACTCGCAGTGCCGTCGCTGCCACGCAAGGTGAAGGCGACGGCTACCTGCCCGCCGCCATTGGCATGACTGCTCTCATGTCCCATTCCACGCAGCGTGGGCGCGATCTCATCCACGTCTGCTCCATAGTCCTTCGCGGAAAACGCGACATAGCTGTTGCTGCTGCCCCCGGATGCAGAGCGCACACTGGCGGCGTCTGCCGGTTCCGGCATGGCTCCACCATCGCGTCCACGCAGGTTGAAGGCAAGGGGTAGCAGTGCGGAGCTATCAGAGAGATCCCGGCCGGAAGAAGCTCCATACCGTGTGCTCAGTGTTCCCGCGATCAGCGGCACGCCACGCCCGGTTCCATCTTCGCTGGCATCGAACCCATCGGCGGAAAGCGCATGCGTGACAAAAGTTTCTGTCTCGAAGTCCATGCGGCCCGAAGCGCTGGCGCAGGCATTGGCGGCTGTTGCCACATCGATGGGACCTGCTGTGTTGTTGCCGCCGAATGCTAACTGGCGGATTAGGCCACCATCGAGGTCGAAGTCCGTTCCTGGTCCGCCACCGCCGTGAGTGCGTGCGCTAAGGGTTGGGGCAACGTCTTTCCGCGTTTTTCTGCGCGGCGGAGGATGCCCCGACAGGCTCGACCGCTCAAGAAGAACCGCCGCGGCAGCTCGCCAGTCTCCAAGATATCCGACAACGAAGACGCGACGCCTTCGCTGGGGTACTCCGAAGAATTGAGCGTCGAGAATTCTGTAGGCGACCCCATACCCGAGTTGGACCAGGAGCCCGAGGAAGGCTCCAAACGTCCGTCCATCGTCAATCGACAGGACACCGGGGACGTTCTCCCACACCACCCATA
>Ga0224529_1002123_pt1 | contig 10259 bp, 10 predicted proteins | sample CBST50metaG_FD_179893 | JGI IMG/M metagenome (GOLD analysis project Ga0224529, IMG submission 179893) | Peat soil microbial communities from Stordalen Mire, Sweden - C.B.S.T50 | ecosystem: Environmental > Terrestrial > Soil > Wetlands > Peat | place: Sweden: Norrbotten County, Stordalen Mire... | reverse complement strand
GTCTGGGCGCGCAGGGCGGAAGGGAGCAAGAGACCACCCGCGATGAGGCTGGATTTCGCCAGCAGTGACCTGCGCGTGAGATCTGATTGTGAGCCGCGTTGCTGATTCATTCCGGGTTACTCCCTGATGCGTGCGGTTGAAATGAAAGACCGCACCTGGGTTGGGCGCGGTCTAATAATACAGATTCAGAGGTACACCATACGACGCTAGTGGGCGGCGACGGCGGTCTTCTAGCTGAGTTCGCTGAGGCGCTTGGCAAGAAGCTTTTCCAGGTCTTCGAGGGCCTTGGAGAAGCCTTCGATGCCTTCCTTCAGCTTGTCGTGGGCCATGCGGTCGGCGGCGTGCATACGGTCGAAGGTGGCCTTGTCGATGGTGAGCCGCTCGATGGACATGGTGGCGGACTTAGCGGCGTCGAGCTTCTTCGGCAGGTCGGCGGAGCTGGCTTCCAACTCGGCGAGGAGCTTGGGGGCGATGGTCAGCAGGTCGCATCCGGCGAGCTCGGTGATCTCGCCGATGTTGCGGAAGCTCGCGCCCATGACCTGGGTCTTGTAGCCGAATTTCTTGTAGTAGTTGTAGATGGTGGTGACGGATTGGACGCCGGGATCGGTGGGGCCGGCGTAGTCCTTGCCGGTGTCCTTTTTGTACCAGTCGAGGATGCGGCCGACGAAGGGCGAGATCAATGTGACTTTGGCCTCGGCGCTGGCGATGGCCTGGTGTAGGCCGAAGAGGAGGGTGAGGTTGCAGTGGATTCCCTCGCGCTCGAGGACCTCGGCGGCCTTGATGCCCTCCCACGTGGAGGCGATCTTGATGAGGATGCGCTCGCGGCCGATGCCGGCCCTGTCATACTGCGCGATGATCTCGCGGGCCTGGGCGATGGTCTTTTCGGTGTCGTAGGAGAGGCGCGCATCGACCTCGGTGGAGACGCGGCCGGGGACGATGGCGAGGATCTTGCGGCCGAAGGCGACGGCGAGAGACTTGAAGGCGAGGGCGGCAACGGCCTGGTCGGTGGCGGCGGGGCCTGCCTCGGCGCGCGCCTGCTTGAGGACGCCGTCGACAATGGACTGGTAGGCGGGCATCTGGGCTGCAGCCGCGATGAGCGAGGGATTGGTGGTGGAATCCTGCGGCTTGAACTTTTCGATGGAGTTGATGTCGCCGGAGTCGGCGACGACCTTGGTCATGGTGCGAAGCTGTTCGAGAAGAGTTGCCATGGATCTCCTTGTGCGTTGTCTGCGCTTCAATTTTATCAAGATGGCGCGGGTTGTGCCGGCTGCGGGAGTGTGTGGCCAGGTCAGTTGATCGGCATGTACCCCCCCCCGTGCTAATAGCGTAAAGTATTCAAAACATGTTGGTTAAGCTCGCGCTAAGCGCTTGAGACGTATAAAAGGCGAAGAAGACAGTGGTAAGTGGTAGGTGGTCAGTTGAAGGCGAAGACCAGACTGGGTTCGGTTGCTTCGGACATGCGGGTTCTCCTTTTGTGCGTGAAAAAGTCTCAAAGTATTCAAAAAAGGCATGTTAAGTCTAGACTTATCTGGACTTGGTCTGGTTTAAGTCTGGACTAAGTCTGGACTTCGTTGAGACGGTTGAGGGTTAAAATCGAAGGCCCGGCGAGTTGGCCGGGTCTGTTTGAATTTGCTTACTGATTTAATTATACGCGTTGGAGGGAAACTACTATGCCAACTTCTGAGGATTTTTATCTGGATTGTTTTGTTATGGTTAGATGGATTTTCGGAGTGACAGGGGCTTGACACGGCGATTTTGCCGGGAAAGGCAGAAAGATTTTTCGATTCATGCAATTGCCCTGGGGGGCGTGGCAGTGCGCCAGTTGCGCTCAAACGGCGGGGCACGACCTTCGGCTATACTGGCGCTCAACGGTGAAACCGCCCTCGACTGGAGCAACCGAAGAGTGAGAATGCGTCGCAATATTCTGTGGATGTTATTGCTGTTGTCGATCTGCGCGCCGGCGTTTGGGGAGACCTGGTATGTGCGCAAGGATGGAGGGACGCGCTATTCGGCAAAGGCGCCGACGGGCCAATGCGATGGCAAGGCGGACGCCGCGTATCGCGGCCGGGGAGTGAACCAGCACTGCGCGTTCAAGGACTACCGCTATCTGTGGGACGACCAGAGCTACGGCAACGATGCGTGGGTGATCGCCGGCGGCGACACGGTGATCCTTCGTGGCGGGCCGTGGCGGGTGGGGTTCGATGCCGCAACCGGCAAGGGCGCCGGGTACACATGGTGCTATGGAGGACAGGGGCCATACGCCTGCACCAACCCCGTTATTCCGGCTGGGACACCGAGCCGGCACACGCGCATCCTGGGCGAGAACCATGCAAGTTGCAGCGTGGGGAACGCGGTCGATAAGACAAAGACGACGCGGATCTTCGGCGGGTTTGGAGTTGGCAATACGCTCAACCTGGCCGGAGCGCAGTATGTGGATGTGCAGTGCTTGGAGGTGACCAGCCACGCGCAGTGCATATCGCATGGCGATCCGATGCTGCCAAGGGGCTGTAGCAGGGGCGGCCCGCTGGACGACTACGACTCGGACGGCGTCTCCACCGACGTGCATACACACGATCTAACGATGCAGGACTTATGGATCCATGGGCACACGGACCGGGGGGTGATCGGAGCGATTGGTGGAGTCGTTAGCTGTTTGCGCTGCGACATTGCGTACAACGGCATGGCCGGGTGGGACTTCGACGATGGCAGGCAGACCGCGAGCGTCCATGGAGTGTGGAACTTCAACTACTCCACGATTGAGTGGAGCGGATGCAACCAGATCTATCCCGGTACGGGGGCCACCTCCTGTTACGGACAGAGCAATGGAGGCTATGGCGATGGAGTAGGAACGCCGCCGGGGATGTGCCTGACGGCGAACGTCGACCACTCCGCGTTCAACTACAACACGCAGGACGGGCTGGACCTGGGGCACATGGACACGGGCAGATGCTCGTTGAGCATCACGAACTCCACGGCGCGGGGCAACAATGGGCAGCCATTCAAGTGGGGGCCGAACGAGAACCCGGCGGTGTTCACCAACAACACGGTGATGGCGAACTGCATGAGGATGTCTCAGCCGATGGCGGGCCTGCCGAGCAGCTACAACGCACATCTGGGCGACTTCTGCCGCTCGAACGATGCGCTCTCGTTCAACTTCCGGCAGGGAGGCTGGGCGCAGATCGCCAACAATACGATCGTTACCTATGCACCGACCAGCTTCGACATTGGGTGCTGGGACGAGGGCGGCTGCTCCTCCAGCACGCTGATCTTCAAGAACAATATAGTTCTGGGATACGACAATCCCGGAACCTACAACCTGGGAGGAAAGCCGGGCGGGCCGGGCGGCTTCTACTACCAGAAGAAGATCGGGAATGTGATCCGCACCAACAACCTGTACTACGGAATACGGGGCGTTGGGTGCCCCGCCGGAACCATGCACGAGAGCTGCGGGGACCCGAAGTTCGTCTCCGAGCCGCGTTTTTACCGGGAGCAGGACCTCGACCGGTTCGACTATCATCTGTCGGCAACGAGCCCGGCGCGGGGTTCCGGAGCCAGTCCGCAGTAAGTGCATGAACTGCGAGAGTGTCTTCAAACCAGGCGTCTCTCGCGAGCAAGAACAAACAAAAGAAAATGCGGGGATCCTTCACTGCGTTCAGGATGACAACTTTGAAACATGGTAACACCTACTTGGTCATTACTCTGAGTCCGGCGCAACGCAGGAGCATGGATGCGGCGGTGCGGATGTTGCCGATATCGAATGGATAGAGGGCCAGGGCGCGCATGGAACTGGCCAGGGCAGGCCACGGGCGGCGACGGAGCGACAAGGCATCGGCGCGCTGTTTGTAGCACAGGCTGAGGGCGATGCGGCGCGCCAGCCAGCCGCAACCGGGAGCACCGTAATGTTTTTCGATGAACTGCATCTGGGCCTGAAGCATGCGCTCGGGATCGGTGGTCATGGAACTGGGCGAGACGCGGTAGCAGGCGATGACCCTGGGGACAAAGGCAACCTCGTAGCGCAGGGCGATGCGCAGGCAGAGGTCTCGGTCCTCGGTGGCGCGCATGGTCTCGTCGAAGAGGCCGACTTCGTCGATGCACTTGCGGCGGAATGTAATGGTGGGGCAGGGCAGCTCAACCTGGCGCATGTAGATGTGGGGCGCGATGCGGCCTTCGGCGAACCTGCGATTTCCCACGAATGAATCTCCGGGCCGGCCATCCTGGTCGATGCCGGTGATGCCGCCATAGGCGAGGCCCGCCTGCGGACGCTCGCGCAGAATCTTCACCGACTCCTCGAGCCGGCAGGGCAGCCACACATCGTCGGCATCGAGCAGGGCGAGGAACTCGGCGGACGAGGCGCGAATGGCGGTGTTTCTTGCCGCGGGCAGGCCGCGGTTCTCCTGCTTGATGTAGAGAATTTTGGGGCCGAAGCGAGTGAGGAAGGGGGCAACGACTTCGGCGGTGTTGTCTGTGCTGCCATCGTCGACCAGCAGAATCTGCCAGTCGTCGAAGGTCTGCGACGCGACGCTATCGAGTGCGATCGGCAGAGTTTTTGCAGCATTGAACGCAGGGATAATTACGCCGACCGTAGCCATTCTGCCTATCTTCCCACATTCACGGAGAGATGTTCCCGGAAATTCGCATTTCCTGGCGCGCCATGGGTCAACCCGGCCGTATTGCTGTTCGCTTCAAGGCATCTGGCGATCTTCTATACTGACCCTGGTGAAGCACTTGCCGACGGAAGAGATATAGAGGGACAAGGAAATCGATGAGAGCACTTGTGATCGACCGGCCCGGCGAGGCGCGAGTCATTGAGATGGAACGTCCGGTTGCCGGACCGCGGGAAGCTACAATGCGGGTTCGCCGCCTCGGTTTGTGCGGGAGCGATCTGAGCACGTATCTGGGCAAGAACCCGATGGTGACGTATCCGCGGATTCCAGGCCACGAGGTTGGCGCAACGCTGGAGCATGTGCCGGCAAACGACCTCGGACTGACGGCGGGGATGAATGTGACGCTGTCGCCGTATACAAGCTGCGGCAAGTGCAGTTCCTGCCGCCAGGGGCGCTTCAATGCGTGCCGCGACAATCAGACGCTGGGGGTGCAGCGCGACGGCGCGCTGATGGACACCATCTCCATGCCGATGGCGAAGTTGTACGCGGCCCCGCTGCCCCTGGAAGAACTGGCTCTGGTAGAGCCTCTTACTGTTGGCTGCCATGCGGTTGCGCGCGGATTGGTGACGGCGAAGGACACGGTTGCGGTGTATGGATGCGGTGGCGTGGGACTGGGCGCGGTGGCGGCGGCGGCCTTTCGCGATGCGCGCGTTGTTGCCATCGACATCGACGACAAGAAGCTGGTGACTGCCAAGGACGCTGGCGCGCGGGACCTGATTAACTCCACGCGCGACGATGTACATGCACGGCTACAGGAGATCACGGGCGGCCACGGGCCCGATGTGATTATCGAGGCGATTGGCAGGCCCGAGACCTATCGCGCTGCGGTCGAGGAGGTCTCGTTCGCCGGGCGCGTTGTCTACATTGGATACGCCAAGGACAACGTCAGCTTCGAGACGCGGCTGTTTGTGCAGAAGGAGCTGGACATTCGCGGCTCGCGCAACGCGCTGCCCGAGGACTTCAAAGAGGTGATCCGCATGCTCGAGCAGAAACGGTTCCCCACCGCGAAGGCAATCAGCGCGACCGTTCCGCTGGACGAGGCGCCGGCGATCCTGCGCGCGTGGAGCGAGAACCCGGCGGCGTATACCAAGATCATGATCTCGTTCGATTAGTCCCTGCCCGGTGGCGCTTCGCTGTTGAATCCGCCGGCTCAATCTTTCTGCGCGCGTCATTTGTCTCTGCGCAGAGGCCGCAGGGTTGATATGCTTACCTCTGACACGAATCATGAGCCTGAAAGCAAAGATCGAAGCTGTTATCTATGCGTCGGAAGAGCCGGTGACGCTGGCGCAACTGCTGGGCCTGCTGGGCGATGAGGCGCAGGCGGAGCTGGACCGCGCGGTTTCGGCCCAGCAGACGCTCTCGCTGAACGAGACGGAAGCGGCGGAGGCAGACCCAACGCTGCTGGCGGACTTCGATGCGACGGCTGGTGAAGCGGTCGCTGAACCCACGTCTGAGAATCCAGACGTGGGGCACACAGTAACGGAACCGAATCCTCAGACTGCGGAGCCGACGGACTCGGCAACTGACTCCTCCGCGACCGATGCGGCTGCGGTCGATGCGGCGGCGGCGCGGGCGGAGCGGGCGCGCATGGTTCGGCTGCGCGCGCACTTTCGTGTGCTGCTGGACCGGTTGATCGCGGAGTACGCGGCACCGGAGTCGGACCGCGGGCTGGAGATTCGCGAGGTCGCTGGCGGCTTCCGTTTTGCCACCAAGCCGGAGTACCACGACGCGGTGCGCGGCTTCGTGCGCACTCTGAAGCCGCCGCTGAAGCTGACGCTGCAGTCGCTGGAGACGCTGGCCGTGGTGGCGTACAAGCAGCCGGTGACGGCACCCGAGATCTCGGAGATTCGCGGCGTGGACTCGAGCGGCGTGCTGGGCTCGCTGCTGGCGCGCAAGCTGATTGCGACGGCGGGGCGGAAGCATGTGATCGGGCGGCCCATTCTGTATAAGACAACACGCGAATTCCTGATCAAGTTTGGGCTGAAGGACGTCTCCGAGCTGCCCTCGATCGAGGAGTTCGAGAAGATAGCCGGCCAGTTGGCCGAGCAGGAGGAGATGGCGATGGAGGATGCGCCGCTGGAGACAGTCGAGACGGCGGAGAATCCACCTGCTGAGGAGACCGAGATACAGAGCGGCGAGAACGCGTGAATCTCTTCCAGTGCACGATCACTATGAGAGTGCAATGGATGATCTGCCCGGCATGGACAGTTGATCGCGTATAGCAATCAATAATTATTGATAAACAATAAAAAACTATTGACAAGCGGAATACTCTGCGTATGATCGAGGCGTGGAGGAGTTTTTATGCGACCTGAAAACGAGGCGAGGCTACGGAAGATTCGGTGGGTCAGCGGAATTATGCGGGCGATCTGCAAAGTGATTTTGGGGCTTTACCTTCTTGTGCTCGGCATCTTTGGGTTGATGTTCTGCGTGTGGGGCATTCCCTCCGGGTTTGGCTCGGGCGGTGCCCGCTTCGTTCATTTTGGGTTGGTTGCTGTCACTGCAGGACTTTTGTTCAAGTGCGGGTACCATCTTTATCGGCTGCTCGGCAATTATTCGCGTGGGGAGATTTTCACTGCCGGGTCTGTGGAGCAGATTCGTCAATGGGGCATTGCCTGTGTGTTGTTCGGAACTGCGAAGTTTGGAGCCCTGTTCGTGCCGTTTGCCGGTGCTCGTGAATACATGAGCTCAGGCCAAGGCCTGGGTTCGGTGGTGAACGGGCTGATTATCGTGGGGATCTCGTGGTTTATGGCGATGGCGGCGGAGATGCGCGAAGAGCAGGAGCTGATCGTTTGAGCGAGGGCGAGCGATGCCGATTGTGGTGAATGTGGATGTGATGCTGGCGCGGCGGAAGATGCGGCTGAATACGCTGGCGGAGCTGGTGGGGATTACGGCGCAGAACCTGTCGGTGCTGAAGACGGGGCGGGCCAAGGCGATCCGGTTCAGCACGCTGGAACGGCTGTGCGAGGTTCTGGAGTGCGAGCCGGGGGATTTGCTGGCGTATGAGAAGGGTGCGGCGGAGGGGACTACAAAGGCAAATACGGAGAGATGATTATGCAATTAGCTCCGGCGCTCACGCCGCAAGGCCCAAAATCGAGGCCTTCATGGGGCTGCGCCCCATGCTGGTATAGGGCGCGCCGTTGGCGCTTTTGCGGTCCTGCCTGAGCAGACTGGATAATCATCTACGGAGATTCTGGCTGCGCCAGAATGACGACTTCTGTGGTGCCGCGCCAGAATGACGACTCTCGAAGGGATTAGAGGCCGAGGAGTGGGGTGGGCGATAATGGAGTAGGGCTGCTTTTGACTGGCCACTTGAGAAGAGCGCGACCGCGACGAGCAACTCCGCGGACAGAAGGATGAGGCAGGGATGACGAAGGCGATAGTGAAGTTGGCGGGGGCGGAGAAGCAGGACAAATACGGAGATTCTGGACTGCGAGCAGTCCAGAATGACGGCTCCCAAAGTGAGGACAAGCTGGAGCGGCTGCAGAAGATACTGGCGGCGGCGGGGGTGGCCAGCCGGAGGAAGGCCGAGGAGATCATTCTGGCCGGGCGGGTGCAGGTCAACGGTACGGTGGTGATGGAACTGGGGACAAAGCACGACGCCGCGCGCGACCACATCCGCGTGGATGGCAAGCTGCTGAAGGGGCCGGAGGTGCGGCGCTACTACATGCTGAACAAGCCGCGCGGATATGTGACGACGCTCGACGATCCGCAGAAGCGGCCTACCGTGATGGACCTGATGATGAAGCCAAAGGCGGGGCCGCACGGCGACCGGGTGAGGCTGTATCCGGTGGGGCGGCTGGACTATCTGTCGGAGGGGTTGTTGTTAATGACCAACGACGGCGAGTTGGCGAACGCTCTATCGAAGGCGGCGGCGGGCGTGGAGAAGACCTACCTGGTGAAGGTGAGCGGTGTGCCGGAGGCGGCGGGGCTGGAACAGATTCGGCGGGGAATCGTGATCGACCGGGGACGGCTGGACGAGGTGAGGGCTGGGCGGAGAGACCGGATTGTGACCGCTCCGGCACGGGTGGAGATGGTGCGCGGAGGAGACAATCCCTGGTACGAGGTGACGCTGACCGAGGGGCGAAACCGGCAGTTGCGCAAGATGTTCGAGGAGATTGGGCACCACGTGGAGAAGATCCGGCGAATTGGTTATGGCGCGCTGCGACTGGACGTTCCGCCAGGCGAGTTCCGCGAGTTGACCCTGGGCGAGGTGATGGCGCTGGGACGCGCGGCGGCGGGGAAAAAAGTGGTTCCCAAGAAGAGGACGCCGGAGTTTGCCCAGTTGAAGGCCCCGGGGAAGAAGAAGAAAAGGCAGGGGTAAGGGGATCGTACTTCTGTGGCACGGCGGGATGGGTTTGCAGTGAGCAACTACACCGCCGGAAGCGGGTTCCATTCAGGGAATGAGCGAACGACTGAGGCATGTGCGCGGGGACCGGGCAGAGATGGGGCCGGAGCGCGGCGGATGGGGTTGGCGATGTGGGCATGACCCAAAAGAGGGTTTGACGAGAGTGGGCCGGAGAGCCTAGAAATACACGCGGATTAACACTGCGGTGGAAGACAAGATGGGGTGAGAACCGTCCAAATAGAGAGAGCGGTTGGAGCACGGGCCGGAACGCGAAGTGGAGAGCGAAGCAAGGTGGAGATTCGCCGATATAGAAACAGGCATTGAGCAGACGGACGATCGAGAGACCCCCCGGGACAGGATTCGGGGGCAGCAAAGGAGCAAGACAAAGTGGGAATTGAGCACGCAACATTTGGAGCGGGATGTTTTTGGGGCGTTGAGGCCCGATTCGCAGAGATGCCGGGAGTGATCGATACGGCGGCTGGATATGAGGGCGGCGATCTGGAGCACCCGACCTACAAGGACGTGTGCAACGACCACACGGGACATGCCGAGGTGGTGGACGTGACCTTCGATCCCGCGCGCGTGTCGTTCGATACGCTGCTGGATGCGTTCTTCGCGATGCACGACCCGACCCAGGTGAACCGGCAGGGACCGGATTGGGGATCGCAGTACCGCAGCGTGATCTTTGCGCATTCGGACGACCAACTGTGGGAGGCAAGAGCGAAGATCGCGGAACTGAACGCAACCGGCGCCTATCGCAAGCCGGTGGCGACGCAGGTGGTTCCGGCATGCACCTTCTGGAAGGCCGAGGAGTACCACCAGCGGTACCTGGAGAAGCGCGGCATGGTGAGCTGCCAGATCTAGGTTCGAGGTACGAGGTACGAGGTTTTAGGCGGCAACTCGGGGTGGGGCGGTCTGCGGCGAGGCGGGAACGAAGAATCGGCGGCGAATCCAGAAGGCGACGTTGACCAGGCCGATGAGGGCGGGGACCTCGATCAGCGGGCCGACGACTCCGACGAAGGCCTCGCCGGAGTTGAGGCCGAAGACGGCGACCGAGACGGCGATGGCCAGCTCGAAGTTGTTGCCGGCGGCGGTGAAGGAGAGCGCGGCGGACTACGCGCAGTCCGCGCCCAGACGCTTGCCCATCCAGAAGCTGACCAGAAACATGATGAGGAAGTAGAGCACTAGCGGAAGCGCGATGCGGGCCACGTCCAGCGGCAGACGCACGATCAGATCGCCCTTCAGCG
>Ga0224529_1002119_pt1 | contig 10274 bp, 8 predicted proteins | sample CBST50metaG_FD_179893 | JGI IMG/M metagenome (GOLD analysis project Ga0224529, IMG submission 179893) | Peat soil microbial communities from Stordalen Mire, Sweden - C.B.S.T50 | ecosystem: Environmental > Terrestrial > Soil > Wetlands > Peat | place: Sweden: Norrbotten County, Stordalen Mire... | reverse complement strand
AGTTGATGACGGCGACGGTGCCCTCGTCGGGCCGCAAGAACTACGAAAACCGCACGCAGGAGGTTTCGGCCATTTCGCGCGGCTTGAAGGCGCTGGCCAAGGAACTGGGCGTGCCGGTGCTTGCGCTGTCGCAGTTGTCGCGTGCCAGTGAGCGCCGCGGCGACGACAAGCGGCCAATGCTGAGCGATCTGCGCGAGTCGGGCTCGATTGAGCAGGACGCCGACGTGGTGGCCTTCATCCATCGCGAGTCCTACTACAAGCGCGACGAAGAGATGTCGGAATCGGACCGGGCCAAGTCGGAAATTATTGTGGCCAAGCAACGCAACGGCCCGACCGATACGGTGATCTTGAACTTTATTTCGCGCTATACGCGCTTCGACAATCCGAGCGAAGAACCAGCGGCATAGGGCAGGATCGGATTGCCGAAAATACCAGCCACGACAAAGGGAAGATGTTGGCGCAGGAAGAAAATGCAGGTCCTTCGACTGCGCCTCTCGCGATAAGGCTGCGAGAGGCTTCGCTCAGGATGACAGCATCATTTTTGTATCGAATTTTCTTTTTTTTCTGGTTTTTCTGGTTTGTATTGAATTCTGGTTTGTATTGAATTTCTGGGACACGACCGAGGGAGACTGTGAGCAGGTTCCTCAGCGGATGCGGAAAAGGCGCCAAAGAGTGAATTTGCGAAAGGCCTTCCAGTGGTCGATGCTGTTGGCGATGGTGCGCTTGCTCCAGACTTGCCCGTCGATTTCCTCTTTGCTCATCTGCCGGTGATCCATGCGCTTGCCGACGCTGCCCAGGCAATAGGAACAGGACTTCAAGGGGGTGGAGCGCTCAAAATAGGCGTGGGCAAGCTCGGCAAAGTCCGCGCGCTCTTCCAGCTTCAGGCCGTCTTCCTGATGGAAGTCACGCTCGACCAAGCCCTGCCGGTACAGGCGGTAACCGAGGAAGGGCGACCGCGAGCAGCAGTAAAGATAGCCGCCCTGAATGGCGTAGCAGCGCTGCGACCAGGCGACCACGCAGGTTTGGAAGATGGCGTCCACCTGGCGGGAATCGGTATTCCTTGTCCCGACAACGCTCATGCTGAAGCGGGGCTGGCGGAAGATTTCCAGTTCAACTCCGGCAGCCTCACAGCGCGCGCGAATTTTGGCGATGGCAGCTTCAGGAAGCGGGCGGGAGGGGTAATGGCTGATGGTGATTTTCTGGACCGCCTGAAAGAGTTCGTCCGGCTGATTCTGTAGCAGAAAACCGTTTGTGACGAGGACGATCTGATCGGCAATCCGGCTTTCACGCAGGCAAGCCAGAAATTCCAAGATCCGCTTTTGCAACAGCGGTTCACCACCCAGAATCAAAAAACTGTCGGCGTGGATATAGGGCGCAAGCATGGCCAGTTGCCGCGCAAATTCTTCTGGAGAGATGGACTGATCGAACTCCGCATCCTGAGCCGAGAAAAAGGGCGACAGGTGATCACAGTGATCGCACCGCAGGTTGCATTGGTGCGACACGTTGTATTCCAGCTTTTGTACCCGGCGTGGTTGAGGCAAGGCAAGAAACCTTTCGGCCGTAAGGCTAGAGCATTTTCGATTCACATATTGTCATTGTGGCAGTGTGCAAGGAGGCTTTTTCTTAAGGAAAAAGCCACTTGGCTGCCTCGTTATCTGTTAAGCGCAGAATCGAAAACGCTGTACTGGTTTTTCATAATACTCTACTCAGAATTGGCCATGTTTTCCGGCTGGTGATGCCATTCCGCCTCCGCCGCAGCTTGCCGGAACGCCAACGAAAAGCGTCCTTGACCCGGTCACAATTCATTCAGAATCAACGCGACGCGGCCGGTGAGCAGATCGCCGGGTGACTCGCCGGGGTCAACCTCGAGCAGGTCCACGGGGAAGGCGATGTTATGCGGGCGCAGGACGAGGCGGTTGGAGATGAAGTCCACATAGCGCAGGGTGAGGTGTGCGCCGCGGCGGACGGCGTACACGTTGGGGCGGCTGGGCCGGTAGGGCACCAGCGAGTTGTAGTGGCGGTCAATGAGCGTGATGGCCTCAGGCATGACCAGCGGCTCCATGGCCAGGGCGTCGTGTGCCTGGATGCGTACGGCGACAAAGCGCTGCCAGGCGCGGCGGGAGGAGGATGCCCGGGCGCGCATGGACTGGAGGACGCCGGCAGGCAACTGGAGCATGGACTGCACAGCGGAGGGGCGGATATAGGGCTCAAAAAGGGCCATTGCGTGAGAAACGATGGGAACGGAGCTGCTTTCTCCCTCGGCGGGCAGATCGCCGACATGCTGGATGGTGGGCAGAAGGTCGGCAACCGTGAGGTGCTGGGCGACAAGGATCCGATCCAGCGCCTCCAGGGAGAGCTGCCGCCGGCAGTGCAGGAAGTTGGACAGATGCGCCTGGCCAAAGCCGGTCTGCCGCGCCAGCAAGGAGACGCTGAGCGTGCCCCGCTGTATCCTGCGCAGCAGTTCCAAGCGGAGACGTTCGTGCATCTGGGTAAAATTCATCTGTGGATAATTTGCCACCAGCAATAGGGGCGAATGGTCTTTGTTTTCCTCTGGAAAAGCTATCAGGGATGATTGGCCTACATTCTCTGCGCTGAACAACAAATTGAAAAGAGCCCGAGCGGAAAAACCCCGAGGCTGGTTGACGCTAAAGAATCAGATTCCTAGATTAGGTTTACTTAATCTCGTGCTGGTTTGTGGGAATCAAGTGGGAAACGCTTCATGGCCGCAAGGCCGAGAGGGACGGAAATCCGCCCCTTCTCGACTGCCCATGAACAACCAATGGAGGCGTAAAACAATCCCGGTAATTCCAACTGTGCCCAGGGCGCCGACCAGAGGCGTCCGGGGCAAACCAGCCGAAAATTCCAGAATCTGCGCGCTATGAGCATGACAAACAACGAGAGAACACGGGCGGCAATCCCCCATCAGGACGTAAGAAACCTGAGTTGTACTGCCTGGTTCTCTTCACCCCGCGGAAAAACGATTACAAGAAGAATCCGTCGGGTTAAGACAAAAACACGGAGAAACAGTCATGGAATTGCGCGTGCAATTGAAAGTATGCGAAGGGTGCGGTTGCCTTTGGTTCCGGGCCCAGACACATGGAAGCGTGTATTGCCAGGAGTGTGAAACAAAACTGCAGGACTTCCCGCCGCCGGAGAGCCGGAAGCGGCGCGGGCGTCCAGGCAGGAAACCGCTTGTCAGGGTCTGGACGGCTGCTGAAGCAATGGGAGGTGCGCAATGAGCGCAGCACTCCAGTTGCCGATGGTTTGGGCCGCAAGCAATAGCTTGGTAACGTGGCAAGAAGAACGGAGGAAATGGGAACAGGAAGCGGGGGCACGGCCTGAACCAAAACCGGCAAAGGCAGCCACCAAGCCGGAGGCCGAACTGCCGGTTAGCCTGGCATTTTACAGGAAGCACACGGAGAGCATGTTGCGGCGCTATCTGTATGCTTCCATGCAGGTGGGCCGGGCACCATCCATCCTGGGCGATCCGGTGGCGCGGGGATGGGCTTCGAGCCGGCCGATTCGTACATTCGAGGACGCGGTGATTTTTGTTCTCGACGTGGAAAGCTGTCTGGACCATCTGAATTCACTGGATCGCCAGATGCTGAGCCGGATCGTACTTCAGGAATACACACAAGCAGAAACAGCCAGTCTGCTGGGAATGAGCCAACGCACTATTTCATACAAATTCCCACAGGCATTGGACCGTCTGACACAGAAGCTGCTGGCAGCCGGTCTACTGGTGTTACCGCACTAATATGTATTGGAGATGAGGCAGTCGCCGGAGGGCGCACAGTCTGTGCGCCCTCCGGCGACTGCCTCATCATTACGGAAGTTTGCGCGACCCTTTGCGGGAGAGGCGCACCACGATGATGGCCTTGCAGGTAAAAAAGCAGCAGGCAACGCAGTATTTTCTGCTATGGTGGACGCATATCCACCGATCCGCACCGGGAAGCGCGTCAGTTCCGGCGCATGGCAATTGAAAAAACCGCTGTATCGAGGAAGCAGAAACGCAGCCGCTTCCCGATAGTTACATCGTTTGAATGCTTTGGTTTTTGTTTTCGGCCCCGGAATTCTGCTTTGCACAGCTACAGACCTCAAGAAGGTGAATCTGTGACGAAGCAACTGAGTACCTCGCTCGAATACTCGCCTCTGGTTGCCACATTCGACCTGCTGACACTTCATTCCTGTTCATGGCTGGCGATCAACGCCGTGGAAGAATCCTCGCGCGGCTTCAACCTGCGCGTCTATGCACACCTTTTTCCTCTGCTTTCAATCCTGGCGGTGGTGAGCTTTTCTGTGTGCGGGCTTTACAGAAGCTGGTCGCGACGCCCGCTGGCAGGCATGGTTTCATCACTGCTTCTGGCGGAGTGCCTGTATATCACCGCGTGGATGTCAATGTGCGGCTGGGAGCCGCGATGGACGATTTCGCGAAGCGTGATTGCGGTTTCCGCCGTACTGCAGTTTGTTGCCGTGGCGGCAGTGCGAACCGTAATCCGAAGGCTGGTCAGAAACGAAGAGAAGCTGGAAAACGGAGTGATTGTTTCCAGCAATGTTACAAGCGCAAAGACCTTCAGAAAAAAGCTGCAAAGCGCTTCCCCGGCGTGGTTGACCTCCAGCGATTGCCTGACAAACGACGAATTTCTGGAGTTATCCGACGAGGAAATTCAGTGGGGCACGGTGGTGGTGACCGCGGACGTGAAAGACAAGACTCCGATCATCCAGAGAGCGTCCCAGTTGCGGAAGAGCGTGTTCATACTTCCGGGAAGCCTCGAGTTGCGGATGGCGGGGGCGCAGCCGGAGAAGGTGGACGACGTTCTGATGCTGCGCATGAGCCAGCCCTATTTGAAGCCCGCGCAAAGGTCCATCAAGCGGTTGCTGGATGTGGTGGGATCGCTGTGTCTGCTGGCCCTTACAGCGCCGGTGATGATTGTCTCCGCAATTCTGGTCCGGCGTTCCTCTCCGGGGCCGGCGCTGTTCAGACAGATACGCGTAGGGCCTGACGGAAAGGAATACACGCTCTACAAATTCCGCACCATGATCGCCAATGCGGAGCAGAAGACGGGACCCGTCCTGGCAACTCCAAATGACCCGAGAGTTACCGGAATCGGCCGCTTTCTGCGCGCGACACACATCGATGAACTGCCGCAACTGATCAATGTGATCATGGGAGACATGAGCCTGGTCGGTCCCCGGCCGGAGCGGCCGTATTTTGTCGGGATTTTCAGGGAGCAACTTCAGGGGTATGAATTCAGACAGGCAGTAAAACCGGGCATCACCGGGCTGGCGCAGATCCACGGGCGCTACTCAAGTTCGGCGGAGCGGAAGCTGCGCTTCGACCTGATGTACATCTACAATTACTCGCTGGCGCTGGACGTTCAGATTCTTGCCAGAACTGCTTTGACGGTGCTTCTGCCGAGTCATGCGGAGGGGTTCAAAGAAGGCGCTGTTTCGACGGTGTGGAACGGCGGGAATTAGGGCGATGCAAACGATGCAGCGGGTTCGCAGACCATGTCCCGCGCTGGGAATGTACCATAACTCGGAAGTTCCCCCCGTTGACGGCGTTTCGTTTTGCCTGTATTCATGGGGGAGCAACAGTTTTGCCATGAAGGTCTTATGCTGATTCGTTCCAGAGCACCGTTGCGGCTTGGACTGGCCGGAGGCGGTACGGACGTTTCCCCGTACTGCGACGAATTCGGCGGCGCGATTCTGAACGCCACCATCGACTATTACGCTTATGCCGCGCTGGAGCCCCTGGAAACGGGGATGGTGGAGTTTGTCTCCGCGGATCTGCATGAGAGCGCCTCCTACCCGGCAGCGGTGGTGCTGGAGAACGACGGCACGCTCGACCTGTTCAAGGCCGTGTACAACCACGTGGTCCGGTGCTTCAACAATGGCAAGGCACTGAGCCTGCGTATGAGCACGCGCGTGGATGTACCAGCGGGTTCCGGGCTGGGCTCGTCTTCCACGCTGGTGGTCGCGATGCTGGCGGCATATGTGGAGTGGCTGAATGTACCGCTGGGCGATTACGAGCTGGCGCATACGGCCTTTGTGATTGAGCGCGAGGAGGCGGGGCTGGAAGGCGGCAAGCAGGATCAATATGCAGCAGCGTTCGGCGGCTTCAACTTCATGGAGTTTGGCAAGAACAGCCGGGTGCTGGTGAATCCTCTGCGCATAAAGGATTGGGTGGTTTCTGAACTGGAAGCCTCGCTGCTGCTGTATTTCACGGGAAAGTCGCGCACGTCGGCGGACATTATTCAGGAGCAGTCCCGCAATGTAAGGGACAAGAACGAGTTGGCCGTGGACGCAATGCACTCCATCAAGGAAGAGGCGTTCCGCATGAAGGAGTGCCTGCTGCGCGGCGATTTCAAGCTTCTGTACGAGGTTCTGCGCAGCAGTTGGGAATCAAAAAAGAGAATGGCCAGCAGAATTACGAACGAGCACATCGAACACCTGTACGCCAGTGCGCTGGATGCGGGCGCGCACTGCGCCAAGATATCGGGAGCAGGTGGCGGCGGGTTTATGATGTTCCTGACCGACCCAATACAAAAAGACGAAGTAGCTGAGGCTTTGCGCGCCAATCACGATGGCGGCACTGCCTACGGGTGCCATTTTACTGGATCAGGAGTGAAGGCGTGGAGAGTTCCATAACTGAACTTGTGCGAGAGCAATTGGCAAACGGAATCGCCGTTGTGCAGGCCATTACCGAAGACGCGGCCGCGCATGTCACTTTGGCGACGGCGGCGGAAGCGACCGCAGCCGCGATGAAGGCCGGACACAAGCTGATGGTGGCAGGCAACGGCGGAAGCGCGGCGGAAGCGCAGCACATGGTGGCGGAGTTTGTCAGCCGCCTTTGCAAGGATCGCCCCGCGATGCGCGCGGTGGCGCTGACAACCGATACCTCGATTCTGACGGCAATCGGAAACGACTACAGCTACGATCAGGTTTTTGAGCGGCAGATTGAGGCGCTGGGGCAGCCGGGCGATGTGTTCTTCGGCATCTCGACCTCTGGCAATTCCCCCAACGTGGTGCGAGCCTTGGAACTGAGCAGGAAGATGGGCATCACAACCGTCGGATTGACCGGTAAAGCGGGCGGCAAGATGAAGCCGCTGTGCGACTACTGCATTTCAATTCCCTCCAATGTAACGATGTACATCCAGCAGGCGCACCTGGCCCTGGAACATATTTACTGCATGATCGCCGAGCAGATTTACTTTGGCCCGGAGTTCGCCGCAACTTCTGTGCCCAAGGAGTAACCAGCATGGAAACGATTGTTCTGGCCGGGGGACTGGGAATGCGGCTGGCGGCAAGGCTGAACGGCATCCCGAAAGCGATGGCGCCGGTGGCCGGGCGGCCGTTTCTTGAAATACTGCTGAACCAACTGAAGCAGAGCGGGTGCAGGCGCGTTCTGTTGTCGGTGGGGCATCTTCATGAGGTGATCCAGGAGCATTTTGGCGCGTCTTTCCAGGGGATGCGGCTCGACTATGTCGTCGAGAACACGCCGTTGGGCACGGGAGGCGCAATCCGTGCGGCGCTTGCCGAGGCCAAGGAAAAGTCCGTTCTGGTACTGAACGGCGACACCTATTTGCAGGCTGGTTATGCGGCCATGATGGAGTTTCATGCCGCCGAAGGCGCGGCGCTGACCATGGCGGTTACATGGCAGGCAGATATTGCGCGTTATGGCGGCGTGCTGATTGATGGCCGACGCATTACGGGCTTCGAGGAAAAGGGCCGGTCCGGTCCAGGGTGGATCAACGCGGGCGCGTACGTTCTGGATAAGGACATGCAATGGCCGCTGGCGCTGGTGGGGAAATTTTCTTTCGAAAAGAATTTTCTGATGCCGGAGATTGGGCGTCTGGCTGCCGCGGCCTATGTGGTGGATGGATTCTTTCTGGACATCGGCGTGCCCGAGGATTTGGACCGCGCGCAGAGTGAGCTGGCGGGATTCTGACGGTTGCCCAGTTTCCTGCCCATTCGTTGCATTCAGAATAGGAAAATTCCTGGATAAGATTTGTGGGTTCCCACCCTTTCGACAGGAAAAAGTCGAAAGGATGGGGCACGGAAGATTTGTGCAAGAGCAAGGACAAAAAGCCCCTGCTCCCCTCCGCTATTGAAAGACAAAAGAGCCGCAGCCTCTTCCATGGCTGCGGCTCTCTTTGTTCGGCCAGACTTCAGCCGGAACTACATGTCGCCTGAATTACATGTCCCTGTATTACATGTCTTTGACGCCTTCGACGAAGGCCTTGAGCTTGCGTGAGCGCGAAGGATGACGGAGCTTGCGCAGGGCCTTGGCTTCGATTTGGCGGATGCGTTCGCGGGTAACCTGGAAGCTCTGACCAACTTCTTCCAGCGTGTGTTCGGAGCCGTCTTCAAGGCCGAAGCGCATCTTGATGACCCGCTCTTCGCGCGGGGTAAGGGTGCGGAGGACCTGCGAGGTGTACTCCTTCAGGTTGACGCTGATAACCGCTTCAGAAGGAGAGACAGCCTGACGGTCTTCGATGAAGTCGCCGAGGTGGGAGTCTTCCTCTTCGCCGATGGGCGTTTCGAGGGAGATGGGTTCCTGCGCAATCTTGAGCACCTTGCGGACCTTGGCAACGGGAATGTCCATGCGGCGGGCAATCTCTTCGCTTGAAGGCTCGCGGCCCAGTTCCTGCACCAACTGGCGGCTGGTGCGGATCAGCTTGTTGATGGTCTCGATCATGTGCACCGGGATACGGATGGTGCGGGCCTGATCCGCGATGGCACGGGTGATGGCCTGACGAATCCACCAGGTGGCGTAGGTGGAGAACTTGTAGCCGCGGCGGTACTCGAACTTATCGACGGCCTTCATCAGGCCGATGTTGCCTTCCTGAATGAGGTCGAGGAACTGGAGACCGCGGTTGGTGTACTTTTTGGCGATGGAAACGACGAGGCGAAGGTTGGCCTCAATCAGCTCGCGCTTGGCCTGATCGGCGTCCATGTCGCCTTGGATCATTTCGCGTTGTGTGCGCTTGAGCTCAGCGATGGAGACGCCCGCATCGCCCTCGGTTTTTTCGAGGTCGGTTTTGCAGTTCTTCTGCTGGCGGCGGTACTCCTTTTTCAGATCCTCGCTTTTGGAGGCTTCGAACTTTTGGTCGAGCGAGCGAATCTGCCGTTCGAGGGTGCGCATGGTGTCCACGGTCTTGTTGACCTTGTCCAGAAGGCGCTTGCGCTCCATGGCGGTGTACTTGAACTCGCGGACAATGCGGGAGATAAGGATCTTTTCGCGGGCGATGAGCCAGCGGGTGCGGCGGGCTTCGCGGACTTTCGCCTTGGTGGCGGGTGTTGCCGCGACCTGCTTTTCCTCAAGCTGAAGAATTTTCTTCTGGTGCTTCGCCATCGCGTCAATGCGGGTGACAGTGGCCTTGACGCGAGCCTGCACCACCTCTTCGGTGAGCTCCTCCTCGTCGAAGACTACGATTTCTTTTACGTTGCGCACGCCGCGCTTGAGGTCTTCGCCCAGTGCGGCAATTTCGCGGATCACGATAGGCGAGCGGGAAAGAGCTTTGAGTACGCGCAACTGGCCGCGCTCAATGCGCTTGGCGATTTCGACTTCGCCCTCGCGCGTGAGCAGCGGAACGGTGCCCATCTCACGCAGATACATGCGAACGGGGTCGTTGGTCTTTTCCATGGTGCCGGGGGTCAGGTCGAGTTCGACCTCTTCGCCCTCTTCCGGCTCGAATCCCTTGTCGCCGTGGTGCTTGGAGTCGCCCAGCAGATCGATTCCCTGGGTGCCGATGGTGGTGATCAGGTCGTCCAGATCGTCGGCCGAGGTGACATCTTCCGGCAGCATGTCGTCCACTTCGCCGTAGGTGAGATAACCTTTTTCCTTGCCTACTTCGATCAAGCTGTCAACATCGTGTTCAAACTTTTCGTCAGTCGCCAAAATATTCCTACTCTCTGCGGCATGATCAGGAATCCTCGATCGTGCCCGAATTCATACTGGGCCGCAGTGCCATCGGGATGCATGATCCCGTGTGTTGCGGCCGCGCAAAACAAATTCAGCACCGTTTTGCGCACCGATGCGAGTCGAGCCCGGAATGAGCGAAAAAGATTTCCCCTTGGGGAATCTCCGCACGCATACGGACACAAACCTGCGGTCACCCGCAAAAAAAGAAGCGGTTTCATATAATTGCTCGGAAAAGGATGACAAGCGCTTCAGGTTCTGCCTGGTCGCCCGCGAGCCGAAGCTCATGTATGGGGCAAAGGGGCGCGCATCCTCACAGAGATCAACAGATTACCACGTTTTACCCAGG
>Ga0224529_1002117_pt1 | contig 10282 bp, 8 predicted proteins | sample CBST50metaG_FD_179893 | JGI IMG/M metagenome (GOLD analysis project Ga0224529, IMG submission 179893) | Peat soil microbial communities from Stordalen Mire, Sweden - C.B.S.T50 | ecosystem: Environmental > Terrestrial > Soil > Wetlands > Peat | place: Sweden: Norrbotten County, Stordalen Mire... | reverse complement strand
ATCGCACTCCGACGATCTGCTGCGAGAGAAAGCCGTGAACGCGCTTTCGGCTCCCGACCGCAATCTGGCCACGGCGCTGGTGCTGGGCGTGCTGCGCTGGCAGATTCAGCTTGACCACCAGTTCCAGGCTCTGCTTTCCCATCCAGATGCGAAACTCGATCCCGAAGTTCTGATCGCGTTGCGCCTAGGCGCCTTTCAGTTGCTGCACATGAACCGCATTCCCGCCCGCGCCGTGATTGACGAAAGCGTGGAGCTGACCAAGCAGTCAGGCCACCGCTTCGCATCCGGCATGGTCAACGCCGTGCTGCGCAAGCTCGCCATAACTCCGCAAGTCGAGATGGCGCGGCTGGTTTTGAAGGGTCACGGCTTTAGCCGCGCCAAAAGGCAAGTCAAGAAAGAGCCGGCTTTACAGGCTGCGGAAAATCAAGTCGTTTTGTCCAACACGGCAGAAGTTTTGAAAGGGCACGGCTTCAGCCGTGCCGAAAGCGCCGCAATACCAACCGGGGCTTTGGCCCCTGATGCAAGCCCTGCGGAAGCTCTCGCCCTTGCCCAGGCTCACCCCGCCTGGATGGTCGAGCGCTGGATCAGGCTTTACGGCCTGGAAGCCACGCGGGAAATCTGCCGCCACAGCCAAAGCCAGCCGGTGCTGGCGGTGCGGCTGGTTAGCCCGGAGGCCGCAACCGAACTGGCCGCCGATGGCATCATCCTCGAACCCGGCGAACTGCTCACCGCCGCCCGCACGGTTGTCTCCGGCGATGTGACCGCGACGGAGGCCTTCCGCACGGGCCGCGTGCGGCTCCAGGACGAGGGCTCGCAACTGGTGGCCGAGCTTGCTGGCTATTCCACATTTCCCGACCAAAGAGTAAAAAGCGTCCTCGACGCCTGCGCAGCGCCCGGTGGGAAAACGCTGATTCTGGCCGAGCGCAACCCTACGGCCCACATTGTCGCCTTGGAAGCCAGCGCGCCCCGGCTGGAACAGTTGCGCCAGCGTCTGGCCTTCCTGGGCGAGCGCGTCGAATGCCGCCGGGCCGACGCCGCCGCGCTTACGGAAGAGGCCGTCTTCGATCTGGTCCTGGCAGATGTGCCCTGTAGCGGCACCGGAACGCTCGGCCGCAACCCCGAGATTCGCCACCGCCTGCGCCCCGACGATTTGCCCCGCCAAGCCGAGCGGCAGAAAGCGATTTTGGCCGCTGTTTTGCGCGCCGTCCGCCCCGGCGGCCGCATCGTTTACTCCACCTGCTCGCTGGAGCCGGAAGAAAACGAGCAGGTCGTCTCTGCTGTGCTGACCGCTACGCCAGGCGCGCACCCGCTTTCGCTTGGCGGTCGCATTGATGAGCTACTGGCCGAAGGCATTTTCACACCGGAAAGCGCCGAGCGGCTGCAACGCTCGCTCACACCCGAAGGCGCGCTGCGTCTGCTGCCCGGCGTCTTCCAGACGGATGGCTTTTTCATTTGCATGATCGAGAAAAACGCCTGAAAAAACGGCTGCTCCATCTGTCAACGGCCTGGTCTCTGATTGCATAATCTTGTGACACTTGGCAGAGAAGCGCGGGTTGGGAAACCCTCGCTACAGCCGGCCAGAAGGCCGGCGATCCATTCCAGATGGGTACATATTCATGCTGTCAGAAACCTACTGGCGGACCAGCCGGACATCTGACGTATCTGAATCGGCAAATTGGTGTTTTCGGCGCAAGCGCCATTGCTCTGGCTTTGTCCTAAATTGCCTTGCCGCCGTGCTTCTCGATATACGCCCCAACAATCCGCGCCGCTTCTTCCAAAAACTCCCGGTCGATCTCCGTGAAGGCCGCCGGGGTGTGACTGTCGATGTCGAGCTCGCCCACCACCCGGCCAGCAGCGCGGATGGGAACCACAATCTCGGATTTTGTCTGGATCGAGCAGGAAAGATAACGTGAGTCGGCGTTCACATCATCCACCAAAACCGTCTCTTCCGAGGCCACCGCTGCGCCGCAAATGCCCTCCGTGACGGGGATGCGCACGTGCCAGGTCAGTTCTCCCACGAAGGAGCCCAGAACCAGCGTCTCCGGGTCCTGCGGGTCGAGCATATAAAACCCGGTCCAGTCGTAATAGGGAATCCGGGCGGCAATGGCCTCCACCATGTCCCGCTCCAGCTCATCCAGAGAGGGCGCCACAGCGGCCATCTCCCGGAGGCGCGCCAGCAGGCCGGCCCTCTCTCTCGCTGCTTGTTCAGTTCGTTTCAGTTGCATCTTCACGCCTTATGACCGCTGCAGGAAATCAGGATCGACCGGATTCTCGAAGAGGGAGGCGTCGCGGGTGACAATCGCCAGCCCCGAGGGCGTGACAAAATAGCGGCGTTTATCCTCGACCGGGTCATAGCCGATCACCGTGCCCTCCGGAATATGCACGTCGCGGTCGATGATGGCCCGGCGGATGCGGCAGTGGCGGCCGATGTTCACGTGCGAGAAGATGATGCTCGAGTCCACGTTCGAGTAGGAGTTGACGCGCACATCCTGCGAGACCACGCAGTTCGACACCGTGGCGCCGGAGATGATCACGCCAGCGGTGATGATTGAGTCGACCGCGATGCCCGAACGGCCCGGCTCGCCGAAGACGAACTTGGCCGGCGGATACTGCCGCACGCGCGTGCGGATGGGCCAGCTCTTGTCGTACAGGTTGAAGACGGGCGAAACCGAACAGAGGTCCATGTTGGCGTCGTAGTAGGCGTCCAACGTGCCCACGTCGCGCCAGTAGAGCGCCTGCTGCTTATTTTCGTCCACAAAGCTATAGGCCATCATCTTCCTCTGGCCCAGCAGATTGGGCAGGATGTCGTGGCCGAAGTCGTGTTTCGAGTTGGGGTTCTCCGCGTCGGCAATCAACGCCTTCAGCATCACTTCGGTGTTGAAGATGTAGATGCCCATCGAGGCATCCACGGCCTCCGGGTTGAACGGTGACCGGAAGCTGGTCGAGACCGGCTTCTCCTGGAAGCCGAGAATCTCGCCCGTCGGGCCCACTTCGACCACTCCGAAGCGTGAAACCGTGTCGGGCGCAATCGGCAGCGTGGCCAGCGTGACCTCCGACTTGGTCTCGATGTGGTATTCCAGCATCCGGCTATAGTCCATCTTGTAGATGTGGTCGCCACCCAGGATAATCGTGTACTTCGGCTGCTCGCTGCCAATCGAGTAGATGTTCTGGTACACCGCGTCGGCGGTCCCCATGTACCAGTTCGCGCCCGTGCGCTGCATCGGTGACAGCAACTCAAAAAACTCGCCCAGCTCCTGCGCCACAATCCCCGTCCACCCCTCGCGGATGTGCCGGTTGAGCGAGAGCGCCTTGTACTGGGTCAGAATGTAGACCTTGCGCAGGCCGGAGTTGATGCAGTTGGAAAGCGTGATGTCGATGATGCGGTAGTGTCCGCCAAAGGGCACGGCCGGCTTGGCCCGATCCCGAGTCAAGGGAAAGAGCCGCTCTCCGGCTCCTCCGGCCAGCAACACTCCAAGTGTGTCTCTCATGTCCATAAAACACCGCCTTCGCGTCGTTTCCGGCGCCGTCTCTTTTATTAGACAGCGATCTTTCGCGCACTGCTGCCGAACGATGGAGGATAGCACACGAAACTTGAATTCGTCTGTCCTTTTACTTTATCGAAAAAATCGCCGCAAAAACAAAACCGGAGCCGTCCGTGGCGCATCTGCGCCACGAGCGGCTCCGGTTTTGGGAAAAGCACCATTTCTTTGCGGCTTTGGCTTTTTAGCGCTTCGTCTTGAACTTGTACTGCACCCCGACCGAGATAGCGAAGTTGACGTCGGTCTGGGTGACCTTGTTGCCGTAGTTGATGCTGTAGCGGGTGATGACCGCATCCGGCGTGATGCGGAAGACCAAGCGCGGCGAGCGGTTCAGATCAATATGACCGCCGATAATCGCCGCCGGCGCCGTTTGGTTGTTATAGAAACCCGCCGTGAGCGGCGTGTGGTTCTTGCCCGCGCCCAGGTGCGAGTCAAAGTTCGCTCCGCCCACCAACGCGTGCGCGATCAGATCGCCGTGCTTGTTGTGCGGCCCCAACCACTCCGGACCAGCCGTGAAAAGATACTCGCGCACAAACGGCCCGTTGATGCTCTCGGTATTGGGCGCGGCGCCGCTGGTGCCAAGGTAGGCGCGGCCAGAGCCCTCAGCAGCCCAGTGCCTGCTGAACCAATAGGAGGCCGAAAGATCGAGCCCGCCCAGATTGGAGCCTTGCAGCAGGTTCGGCCCGGCCTTCATGTGGTCGTAGGCCATGCCAAGCGAAACGTCAAAGCGGTTGTCGTAGCGCACATTGGCCAGCGGATCAGAGGCAATGTAGGTGCCATTGCCGGCGACCGGAGTGGCTGTGCTTTGAGCCTGGAGGCGGCTGGCGGCGCAGAGCGCCAGGGCAGCCAGAGCCAGAAGAGAGGCGGAATATTGAACTGAAGTACGCATCACCATCAGCTTACAGGAGCACACCGGCGCTGGACAACGAAAACCCGGCGGTATTCATCGATCCGGCATAAAGGCACACCGTCTGGGTGCCCCATATCTGGCGCAGTTTCATCGCGCCAGATGTGGGAGGTCCCATTGCATTCATTTCATGCCGGATCATAAATTTCCTTCACGGCTCGCAACGCTCGGTCCAGCGCGCCCATGTCAGGTAGCGCGCCGTCTTCAGGACTTCAAGGGCTGTGCCAGTGGCGCGTTCCGCAGCCGATTCCGGCACAAGGGGCGGCGCGGCGTGGGTGCGCCACTCCAACGGCAAATGGCTGAAGATGATCCCCGCGCGGGGCAGATGATAGGCGCTCGAAACCACCTCCGCCGAAGCCCAGCCGTGCGCCTGCATGATCCGCGCCGAGTAGCAGGCGTTCTCAACCGTATCCTTGGCCTCGGGCTCGACCAGAATCGCCGCATCGGGAATTCCCTGCGCCCTGGCCGCGCGCGCCATCACCCGCGCCTCCACAAAGCTGCCACGCGTCATCCCGCCGGTCATAATCAGCCGCGACGCCACGCCGCGCTCATACTCATGCACAGCCTCGGTCACGCGGGCCAACTGCACCGGTCCAGGGTTGCCGTCGCGGTCGGCCGGATTGCCCAGCACGATGATGGCGTCAAAGCGCGTGCGTTCGGTATTGGAAACGGACGCCAACTGCCGCGCCGCCGCACCCCAGGCCAGAAGGACAAAAATCAGCAAAAACGCCGCCAGCGTAGAGCGTCCGCGCCATCCGAGGCGTTGCCGCTTGATCGCGCGGCGACGCCTCGGATGGCGAACCGGCGAAATCTTGGATGTGCGCGCGCTGGTCAAAGCAATACCCCCAGCTCTCACTTTACCCGAAGGCTGGGAGTATTACAGGCTGCCATCATTTCAGATCGGCGGCTTCGTCCAACGCGGACAAAACGAATTCGCTCAGCGGCTTGCGCGTGCGCGGCTCGATTTCCGCGGCCAGCAGTTGTTCGTGGCCAAGAGCGGAGGGTTCTCCCTGGTAGCCGAGGGCGATCACCGAGCCAAACGCATAATCGGCTGGAATGGCGAAGGCCTTGCGCGCGGCATCCTGGTCAAAGCCGGCCATCTGGTGCGTGGACAGGCCCAGCGCCGCGGCTTGCAGCGTTAGATAAGAGGCGGCAGCGCCCAGATCATAGACGGCATAACCGTTGGCTGTTCCGTTGTGAGAAAAATTGCTCTTCGTTATGCCCAGAATCAACACCGGCGCCGCGCCGGCCCAGCTTTGGTTGAAGCCGATCAGAGTGGAGAATATCTTTTCATAGGCCGGCGAACCACGCCTTCCCACCAGGAAGCGCCAGGGCTGCTCGTTGTAGGCCGAGGCGGCCCAGCGCGCGGCTTCAAAGACTCTTGCGAGGTCGGCGGCGCTGACTTCGCGGCCGGAAAAGGCGCGCGTGCTCCAGCGGCTCAGCACAACCGGCAAAACGCCCTCGACGGGCGGCGCCTGCTTCAACTTGTTCACTTCAATTGCGGATAAAGCCATCGTCGAACGCTCCTTGTAAAGAATGAACTGCACCTGCTTGGATTCGACGCGCGGGCGAAAGGATTCCCCGTTCGGAGAAAAAACTTGTTTGAACGGCTATTCCGCCGCGCGCGAATGGGAAGGGCTGAAGGCGCGGCGGCTTCTCGTGAGCGGTAAAGTCTTAACAAGGATCGTCCGGAGCTGTGGATCTTCGCTCCAAACAGAAATTTGCAATTCTAAGTGGGGGAATAGCCAGACATACGACGCCGTTCTTCCCGGAGGGAAGAGACGAAAATAGCCCAGGGTGAAACCCTGGGTAAGTGTTCGACCGAGGAATTTCCGCCCCGTAGGGGCGGTGTGAAAGCCCAACGACGTCACTGGATTCCGTAACCCACGGCGCACGTGTTCGATCCGCCCCTACGGGGCGGATACACCTTTCTTCGCCTCTTACCCAGGGCTGCGCTACGCTTGCCCTGGGCTATTTTCGATGACTCCCTACAGGAGCAGACCGATGAGTTGTTCATCGGATAGCCGATGTAGAGGTCCACTTAGAATTGCTGATCGGGAACGAAGTAAGCAGCCAAGTCCGATCGAAGGCATTTAGGATTGAAGGTATTGTGCAGACGATACGGGTGGAAACACCAACGGCGAAATACAACGTGACGGCGGGCAGCGGGCTGCTCGGCGGGCTGGCTCCAAGGCTGGAGCGGATTGTGGGTCCGCTGCCGCGACGGGTTTTTGTGCTGACTTCGGCGCCGATCTGGGCGCTGTGGGGCAAGCGTTTTCTGGCATCCTTCGCCGAAGCGCCAATTGTGCTGTTTCTGGAGCCGGGCGAGAAATTTAAGACGCTGGCGAGCGTGGAGAAGCTGGCGCGGCAAGTGGCGCGTGCGGGCGGTGATCGCGGCTCGCTGCTGATCGCCTTTGGCGGCGGGATTGTGGGCGACGTGGGTGGCTTTGTGGCCGCGATTTTCATGCGCGGCATTGCCTATATTCAGGTGCCGACGACCTTCCTGGCGCAGGTGGATTCGTCCGTGGGCGGCAAGACGGGCGTGAACCTGCCCGAGGGCAAGAACCTGGTGGGCAGCTTCCATCATCCGCTGGCGGTATTCGCCGACATTGAGACGCTGGGAACGCTGCCGGAGCGCGAGCTGCGCGCCGGGCTGATGGAGAGCGTGAAGGCGGGCATCATCCGCGACCGCTCTCTGGTTCGCTTCATGGAAGGCCACGCCGACGAGGTGCTGCGGCGCGAGCCGAAGGCGCTCGAAAAGGTGATTGCCGCCTCCATCCGCATGAAGGCTGGCGTAGTGCATTTGGACGAGCGCGAAGGCGGACTGCGCATGATTTTGAACTTTGGCCACACGGTGGGCCACGCGCTGGAGCAGGTGACGCACTACAAAGTGCTGCTGCACGGCGAGGCGGTGGGCTGGGGCATGGTGGCCGCGCTCTACTTGGCCCAGCAACGGGGAACCATTTCGCCGGCGCAGTTCGAGCGGCTGGAAACGCTGGTCAACCTCTATGGGCCGCTGCCGGAGCTGAATCTGCGCGCCGCGCGGATCGTGTCGGCCACCGGCGGCGATAAGAAGAACCTGGGCGGGGTCCGGCGCTTCGTGCTGCCGGTGGGCATTGGCAACGCAGGCATCGTGGAAGACGTGACCGAGGCTGAGTTGCAGGCTGCCGTGGAGTATATGTTGGCGCGAGCCGGAGAAACGACGGTTGGTTGAGAGCTGTGGTATCCCACCCTAGGCTCAAGAACAAAGACGCGCCGAGGGTGGGGCACCCAGGAATCGGCTGACTGGTTGAGATTTGTGGTTTTCCACATCTCAAAATCGAGATGTGGAAAACCAAGCTTTTGTACGGGAACGAGCAGAAAACGCAGGTCCTTCGACTTCGCTGCGCTTCGCTCAGGATGACATTTCATTTGATGACCACGACCGGCGCCAGACCGCAGGGAATCAACGACGAAGCCAGTGCGGCCAAGGCCGTGCGGCGGATGTTTGACGCGATTGCGCCGCGCTACGACCTGCTGAACCATGTTTTGTCCTTGAATGTGGACAGGCTGTGGCGACGCCAAGTGGCGCGGCGCTTCCGGGCGGTGCTGACGGAGCCGGACGCGGCGGTGCTGGACCTCTGCTGCGGCACAGGCGACATGACGCTGGCCCTGCTGAAGCGCCGTCCGAGGGGCGCGCGGCCGGTGCTGGCGGCGGATTTTTCGCCGGAAATGCTGCGACGAGGCGCGCAGAAGTTCGGCGGCCCGGGCGTGGGCCGGCGCAAACACGGCGCGGCATATGCCATGCCGCTGGAGGCCGACGCACTACACTTGCCGCTGCGCTCCGGCTCCCTGGACCTGATCGTAACGGCCTTTGGCTTCAGAAACCTGGCCAACTACGAGGCCGGGCTACGGGAGTTCCACCGCGTGCTGAAGCCGGGCGGGCAGTTGGGCATTCTGGAGTTCAGCGAACCGGGCGGCAAACTCGGCCAGGCCTACGCGCTCTACTTCCGGCGGGTGCTGCCGGTGGTTGGGCGGCTGCTCGGCGGCCAGAGCGGACCGTACAGCTATCTGCCCGCGTCGGTGGGCAAGTTTCCGCCACCGGAGGAGATGCTTGGGCGGATGCGGGCAACCGGTTACGAGCAGTGCGCGTGGCAACCCTACACATTTGGCATTGCCGGACTGTACACGGCGGCGCGCCAGTTGTAGGCTAGGTAAGCCATGACACTCGCCACCGAGAAAGTCCGCAATTTTTCCGCCCAAAAGCGGCGCGTGGCGCTGTATTCGATGCTGGCGGCCCTGGCGATGACGGCGCTGAAGCTGGCGGCGGGCCTGCTGTCGCACTCGCTGGGCGTGCTGTCGGATGCGGCCCACTCCGGGCTGGATATGGTGGGCGCGACGCTCACCTTCTTTTCCGTGCAAGTGAGCGACAAGCCGGCCGATGAGGACCACACCTACGGCCACGGAAAATTCGAGAATGTTTCTTCCTTCTTTGAAGTCATTTTGATGGCTGGCTCCAGCGTGTGGATCATCTGGGAGGCGATCCAACGGATCCTTCACCCCGGCAAGACTTTGCAGAACCTGGCGCTGCCAGTGGCGGTGGTGCTCTGCTCGATTGGCGTGGACTACTGGCGCAGCCGGCAACTGCGCAAGGTGGCCGAGCGGACCGGCTCGCCGGCGCTGGCCACCGACGCATTTCACTTTGCCTCGGACATCTGGTCGTCGCTGGCGGTGCTGGCTGGCCTGGGCGCCAGCGGGGCGGGCATACACTTCGGCATCGGCTGGCTGCGCTACGCCGATCCGCTGGCGGCGGTGGTGGTTTCGGTGATGATTCTGCGGCTGACGCTGGTGCTGGGCCGCGAGGCGGTGAACGTGCTGCTGGATGAGACACCGGCCGAGACGCAGCGGCAGCTGATTGAAGAAGTGACGCGGGTGCCGGGCGTGCTTTCCGTCGAGCAGGCGCGCGTGCGGAAGGCCGGAGCCAGCTACTTTGCCGACCTGACGGTGGCCCTGCCGCGGCGCTATACCTTCGAGCACACCGAGGATCTGGTGAATGCGGCCAAAGCGGCCGTGCATCGCGTGCTGCCGGAGGCCGACGTGGTGATCCACACCGTGCCGCGGCAGGCCAAGGCCGAGAGCATCTTCGACCGCGTGCGGGCGGTGGCCGCGCGCCACAATGTTTCCGTCCACGAGCTGAGCGTCCGCTCGCATTTAGGGCGGCTGCGCGTGGAGCAGCACCTGGAGCTGGACGAGACGCTGCCGCTGCTGGAGGCGCACAACTTCGTGACCGCGATGGAGACCGAGATTCTGCGCGAGGCGCCGGAGGTGGACACGGTACTGACGCACATCGAGAGCGAACCGGCCACCATCGAGCAGCCGGAGGAGCTGGATCTGGTGGATCGCCAGATTGAGCAGGCGATCCGCGCGACAGCCGCGCATATCCCGGAGATTACTGATGTGCATGAGATTCAGGTCCGGCGGCAAGGGGAGCGCATTTTTGTTGCCTGCCACTGCACGCTGCCCGACGAGATGACGATGCAGCGGGTTCACGGGGTGATTACCGAGTTCGAGGACCGCTTCCGCAAGGAATGCCCGGAGATTGAACGGGTGACGATCCATCCCGAGCCGGCGACGGATAACTTGCGGTAAGCAAGCATTGCTAACGCAAAGCGACCTTCTTTTTCAACGCGCTTTGCACGATATACGAGGAGCGGGAAAGCCCCTTATACCAGGGCGGATTCAAGCTCCAAGTGCAACATTGTTGATTTTAACTGACCAGAACTTTTGGAAGTTGAAGGCTCCTTTGGGGAGGAATAATTCCGCTGGCGCTTTCCATCCGAGCGACTTTCTTGGTCTT
>Ga0224529_1002113_pt1 | contig 10300 bp, 14 predicted proteins | sample CBST50metaG_FD_179893 | JGI IMG/M metagenome (GOLD analysis project Ga0224529, IMG submission 179893) | Peat soil microbial communities from Stordalen Mire, Sweden - C.B.S.T50 | ecosystem: Environmental > Terrestrial > Soil > Wetlands > Peat | place: Sweden: Norrbotten County, Stordalen Mire... | reverse complement strand
TGGCGCGAATTGTTGCGCCGACTCTGGTCCGATACCATCCCCGCAGATTCGAGTTGGATGCGGCCCAATCGCCGCCACATCTGGAATGGACTCTATCTGCCTGGAGTTGTACGCGAGGGTGTCAGCGAGATCGCCATCGCTGTCGATTGCTCAGGCTCGGTGAATGGCCGGTTGTTGCGGCTCTTTGAGGCTGAGGTTTGCTCGATCCTCGAGGGTCAACGCCCACAGTGCGTTCATGTCTTGTACTTCGACACCGAGGTACACAAAGTAGAGACCTATCAAGCAGGAGAACCGGTTCATCTCAATCCCGTTGGCGGCGGAGGAACCGACTTCGGTCCGTGCTTTGATTGGCTGGCAGAGCATGGCATTCAGCCGCAGACTCTGGTATTTCTGACCGACCTCTATGGGGCATTTCCCGACGACGCTCCAGACTATCCCGTGCTCTGGGCCTCTACCGGCGGTCGTCATGCGCCCTTCGGAAGCGTCATTCCCATGTGCGCGGCGTAGGTATTCGAGTCAGCAAGTTCTGAATTGGAATTCGTGTTCAAACGTGGCCACCAGCGAGAGCTGGAAGAACGACTTCGCCGTGACGTAACAGCACACGAAATTGGCCCCACCGCAGGTGGCTGGTGCAATCTCGCCAACTTCGCCAAGACGCTCCAGAAGGGGCAACTCGTCAGCCTGGAGGAGAAGATCAAGTACCGGACAGTCGAGGAAGATGTCGAGGGCCAGCCGTTCAAGCACACCATCGCCGAGATCCACACTTCCAGCATGAGGCGCCTCTCGAAAGTCGAAGCCGCCGACGATCCAACCGACGGCGCAGACGAGGAGTAGTCAGCGTCCGATTAGACTAGGGGCGAGCGGATCGCCCTTGGGCATCGTGGTACAGTAAAGGTCGCTAAAACCTTAGATTCCAGATGGAAGCCGCGGGAGAAATGGTTTGGTGAACAATGCATCACACACGAGTTGCCTTCTTCTTTCCCGGCCATTGTGCCATCTGTAGCGCGTGCGTTTCAACCCAGGCATCAAGTGATTGCACGACGCTACTCAGCGAACGGCCCAGCGGCGTCAAACTGTATTCGACATGCGGTGGAACTTCCTCGAAACTGTGACGATGCACCAGTCCATGCTGCTCAAGACGCCTGAGCGATTGGATCAGCATCTTCTCCGAAATGCCGCCGATGCGCCGCCGCAACTCGGATGTGCGATAGTGTCTCTCGCTCAGTGCATGAACGATCAAAAGTGACCATTTTTCGGCGAGCAACTCCAGCACCTTGCGCGCAGGGCAGTCGGGCAGGAAGACATCGCAGGTAAGCGTTCGGAATGGGGTTGAATCTCTTTTCATACTTACCGATAGGTTAGTACTTGTTTTATAGAATGTATAGGGCTAATGTTCATTCATCGGCTCAATGGACTTTCAACATCCTGCGGCCCACACCGAAAGGAACCCTCATGAAGCCTCTGTACTTTCTAGTCGCAGGCATGATCGGACTTTGCGCGCCGCCGCTCTCGATGAACGCCTTTGCACAGCCCACATCGACACAAGCGCCGGGCTACTATCGTGTCCAGCTTGGCAGTTACACCGTGACCGCTCTGAGCGATGGCACGCTGCCGATTCCCTTTGCCAAACTGCTGCACAATGGCGCGCAGGCCGAGATCGACCAAGCTTATCGAAACGCAGGAATCGACGATCACCGTGAGACCTCGATCAATGCCTTTCTGATCGACACGGGCAGCAAGCGTATTTTGGTGGACGCAGGTGCGGGCGACTTTTTCGGGGCTTGCTGTGGCCATCTTCCCGAGATGCTTGCTGCTGCCGGATACGAGGTGAACAGTGTTGACGCGATTCTGTTGACGCACGTGCATGGTGACCACTCCGGCGGCATCACCCATGATGGCAAGCGCGTCTTTCCGAATGCCACGCTCTATCTTGCCAAAGCTGAGCTTGACTACTGGATGAGTGATGAGGCCAAAGCAAAGGCCAAGGCAAGTCATCAGGATATGTTTGTGAAGGGCCGCGCCGCGCTGGCTCCTTACCTTGCCGCTGGTCGCGTCCAGACCTTTACACTAGGAGCGGAGATTTTTCCTGGCATCCATACGGTTGCCGCGCCAGGTCATACCCCCGGCCACACGCTGTATGAGGTCACGAACGCGGGCCATACGATACTCTTCATCGGCGACATGATCCATGTGGCCGAGGTACAACTGCCTATGCCTGCGATCACCGTGGACTATGATGACAACGAAGCAGAGGCAGCCAAGACTCGCATCGGGACATTGGCCATGCTTGCCCGAACGCATGAACTCGTCGCCGCGCCTCACATTTCCTTCCCCGGACTTGGGCACATCTACAAGCAGGCAAACGGCTACGCCTGGGCACCGGTTCCGTACGCCGCACATGTGGTTCAAGTTGGGCAATAGCATAAGAATGTGGATGCGTCGCAGGCCGCATCCGCATTTCTAATGGTCGAGACTTATGCGGACTATTTGCGTAATAAGCACCGGAACTAAGCCGCTGGAAGTCCACGTCTCGATGAATCACTGAAGAAGGGTAGCCATTTTTCTATGGATTGTTGGCCCATTTGAAGATGGTCTGCCCCTTTCATGTTGCAGACATATCAGTTTCCAGCAAGCGTTCGAGCGCTTCAGCTTGCTTCGCAAACTTCTTGGGGCTGAGTTTGGCCAACTGGCCGAGGTTGTGCAGCTTCCATCGAATACCGGGCAACTTGGCAAGATGGGGAATACCCAGTAGGCTCCAGTCCGGCAGGTTGCGGACAAAAGAAATCAGGAATTTACGCTCAGCCGCATCCAGACCTAGCTGAATCTCGCGGATGAGGCGTTCCCGCGTGGCAATCAGCTCGCTCAACTCGACCGGCTCGGCCGTCATTCCCTTGAAGGTGCGCTCATACTCCAGGCTGATATCGCGGGCAGCGGGGAACAGCACTTCATGCACCGGACGATTGTGGCAAGCCAGGTAGACGACGAAAGCGCGGCGGATGGCAGGTGTAATGCCCTCATGCGCGAAGAGCTGCAAGCAGTCGAACAGATCACGCGGATGTTGCCGGTCCATCGCAGCAACGAGCTTGCCTCCATACATATCTTCGAGCGAGACAACCGGCAGTTCGAGATCGGCCAGCAGGACTTCGCTCGCCCTGGGAGAGAGCGATGCATTGCGAACCGGATGCACGGTTCCGCGCATCACGAAGTTCACCTCAACTTTCAACTCGACGTTGCCGCGTCTCACCAGGAGCTTGGTTTCGCCGGCATCTGCGGATGCAATCGTGTGCGTCAGAAATCCCCGGCCGTCAGTCGCTCCGCAGCGTTCCTGATTGCATCATTGATACGGGCCAACGCCTCTTTCCGTGGAAATGTGTAGTCGGGAAAGACCAGATCGAGATCGACGGAGAGGCGCGGCATATCGCGCACAAAAAGGTTGATGGCCGTGCCGCCCTTAAGAGCGAAGACGCCATCCGCAAAGACAATGGGCGCAACCTGTGTCAGCAGCCTTACCGTGTCGAGATAAATTTGGTTCATGGCTTGAGCACCAGTAGACCCTCAGCGGAGCGAGAAACCCAGGGTCGTTCGCTGCCGGTCGGCAATTCCGCCGGATCAAGTTTCTTGATCCATGGGAATGAGAATTCGCGCCCCAGTTGCAGACAGAGGCGAACCGTCTTGACGTTCGTGCAGTGTTTCAGCAACTCGCGCAGCACATCAGCGCGAAGGTTGTAGGCACTTTCCATCAGTTCTTTTGCCTCCTGAAGCGGCTGGCGCACACCAACTTCGCTCAGCAATTCCAGCATCGCACGCTCTGGCGCGGACACCAGCGGACCGTCTGGGCGATCTTCAAACGGCGCGACGTGTAGCAACTTGTCCGGTGGCTCCGCAAAGAGACGCTTGCGGTGATATTCCGCTGGAAATCGTTCCACAAACCAGGGAGGCAACTTGGCCGCCACCGAACCATACAAGTGAAGCGTCTCCTGCTGGGCAACGTAGTGGCGCACGCCATACCAGTTCAGTGCGGTTTTGCCGCCGACGTGAAATCCGGGGATCATACGCTCCAAAAGACGCAGGGAAGGGTGGAGTCCAGGGGCCTCTCCTGACCGCACGAATACCCCCCTTGCCAAACGATTCAGCCAGCACGAACATAATGAACGGCAAGATCGGCAGATACGCCCAGACTGGCGAGGTCATCCGATGTAACCGGAGTCCCTGCTACCGTTCGCGCGTAGAGGCGATTTAGTATGCTCTTTCCAGTCGTAGCCACGCTGCGATTATATGAACAATATCAAAACAGCGTCAATTTAATACTGATCGTACCGTAGTAGCAGTATTACGACAATTAATACAATACTAAATTTTCAGAGTGCAACTAAGGTCATCGTCCTTTGGCTGCCGCCAGCGTACACGCTGATCAATCAGGATGTTTAAAGAAACCAATTCTTCGCAGGGCTGAACTCGGCTAAGAGGAAAATGCGCAAATTGCCGCGCCGAGAGCGCCATTCAACGATCTACGCAACGAAAAATATGTGTTCGGAGCGCTCTCATGAGCAAGAGTATTTTCATCTTCACCGATGGGTCAGCCATTGGCAATCCTGGTCCTGCAGGTTGGGCTGCTATCGTGATCCGCGGGACAAGACGGCAGGAGATCGCCGGGTCGGCCCCGTGGTCGACCGTCTCTGAAATGGAACTTCGCGCCGCAGTCGAGGCCCTGCGCCTAACGCCAAACGGTGCCCGAATCGAACTGCGGTCTGACTCGGAATTGCTGATCGACGGAATGCGGTTCCGGGTCTCTCGCTGGCGGCGATGTGGCTGGCGCAACAGCCGTGGTTTTGAGTTGAAGCACCAGGAACTGTGGCGCGAACTGCTACAGCTAAACGAACTGCGAACAATTCGCTGGCGATGGATCAGGGGACACAATGGCCACCCCATCCAGTCTCGCGCCGATGCACTTGCCTACCAAGCAGCCAGAGCGGTCGCCGCTCAGGAACGAATTGCCGCCTAATGCTGCCTGTACACGCAACTCCAATGAAGGAGCAGACCATGTCAACGATTGCAGAAACGAATTCGCTCTTCGAGATCGATGCTGAACTGGATAGCCTTCTCGATGCAATCGAGGAGCAAACTGCACAGGGCGGCGAGCCAGCCGAAGAACTCGCCGCCCGCTTTCAACAATTCTGTTCGGCGCACGGTGAAAAGGTGGACCGGATCGGGCGCTTCCTGCGCCGGATGGAGGCCCGTGAGCAGTTTTGCCGCGCTGAGGCTGCACGCCTCGGCGAGCGGGCACGAGTCGCGGCCAGCAAGGTTGAGCGAACGAAGAACATGGTGCTCTACTACCTGCTGAGTCGGGACCTCAAGAAGATCGAAGGCAACCAGTTTACATTGCGCGCGCAGAAGAATAGCCAGCACTCCGTGCTAATTTCCGACGAAGCCGCGGTGCCGAAGTGCTTCTGCAGAATTGATGCACGGATCGCTGGCATCGTCTGGGAAACCGTGCTTTCGTTGCTGCCCGAAGAACTCGCAAAGATATTGGAATCGTCCGTCCAGGAGGTGCTGCCCGACAATGACGCTATCAAGGTGGCTGTGGCGCAGAACGAAGTGGTTCCCGGCGCGGAGGTGCGCCGCGGTTCGCATCTGCGCGTTGTCTGAACCCGAGTTCCCGTTTCCTCTATGTACGATCGGCATCCAGTAGTGCGAATTCGGTGATGGACGGCGGGTGTCGCAAATTCGACTGCGCAATCAAACAGAATCTCTGGCGTGAGGCCACTCCGATTGGCTGGTTGGCCTTCGGCGCCACAGTTGTGCCCGGTCGTCTTGTGGGTTTGGCCAACTGAGAGCAAAGGGAAAAACGATGAAAATACACGAAAAATCTAAATACTTCGAAGCACTCGCGCGGAAACGGGAAGGGATCATTTCGGTATTGGTGCCGCTTTTGCGCGTTGAGTGGACGCCTGAGATTCGTCACCAGACTGGATCGCCGTTCTGGACTCAGTACGCGTTTGTGACCGTTGGCTCGTGCCAGGAAACCCTTGTCGCGTTTCACGTCCGGTATTCGACAGACCAGCCCAGCCTGGCGAACAGACGAGACAAATACAGTGTCCTTACCTGCGAAGAGGCCAAGCGACAGCCCGCAGCATATGGTTCACCTGCGTTTCTGACGCGACTGCATTCGCTAAATTAGATCCGAATTTTCGGTCTATTCCTCTGGCCGCAAAACCACCTTTCCGTCCCGACGATGCCGCCATTCGCTCACTCCTACTGCTCTTTCTGATTCAGTTTTTTGCGAATCCGAAGAGGGAGTAGCTCAAAAACAGCATGTGTACTTGAATAAACGCCCCAAGATTCAGAAGGCCTCATGCCTTCTAAACCATTCGAAATAAACATCCTACCTCGGTGATGACCCGGAAGGCGCAATGGAGGAGATGTCGGCGGGGCGCGTATGATACTCAATATCGTCTCAGAGTTCTCAATCATGGGTGGTAGATGGCTGCAGAAGGGAATTTCATGGGTGCAGCGACGAAGAAGTTCACATGCTCGACGGTCTCGCTTGCACCTGAATCTCCAGGTCTCTATGCCTGGTATGGGAAACCCGACATAGGGGACAGCGACTACCTGAGGCTCATAGTTCAAGGCAAGGATGAAGGTGAAACCCGCTTCCGATCCCTTCTCGCCAGGCACACTCAGAGATACAATCTGCCCGGAATGAACGTTAAGATCAAGAGTTCGTTCGACTCAGAGTGGTCCGCGAATTGTGCAGAGATCACGACGGAGAAGTTCATTGGAGTTCTTTCAGCGGAATCGAAAGATGAGAACCTCTCCGATCAGGACGCAAAGCGTCGATTGGCGAGTCTGGAAAAGACCGTTGCGAAGCAGAAGAGTCGTCAGGTATTGAAGAATGCCCTTGAGCAATCTATTCCGATCTTTTCCTCACCAATTTATATTGGGGTCACCGACAACCTTCGAAGGCGCCTGACTGAGCATGTGAGCCTCTTGGAAAGAATGGCGCGCGCTCTAGAACGGGATCCGAAAAAGCCAGAAATTCTGCGAACATTCGTCAACAGCCCTCAATTTGCGTTGCGCGCGCTCGCGGCTGGATTCGATGAGAACTACCTCGAAGTGCATGTCTTGGACTTCGCAGAGATTGCAGCTGACGGTTATTCGACTGAAGAGCTTCGCGAAATTGCTGAAGCTGCGGAGTGGATTCTGAACCGCTGGCACAGACCGTACCTTGGGAGGCGTTGATGAAGCTTGGCGTAAGCACAGACGTTGATTATCAGCATGTGGCATATGGAACGTGGGGTGAATTCACGACATCTGCCGGACAAGTCCAGTTTCTCGAAACAAAAGGAAGATTGGGCCAGAACGGAATTGACAAGGAATCTCGACTCACAAAGCTGCTTTTGCCAGTCCGCGAGATTCTTGACCTAAAGCAGTTGGACTTCAATCAGCTTCTTCAGCGTGACCTAGATGACCACCGAGTTGCCCAGAAGCTTGTGCCTTATGTCCTGCGACCACAGCCAACTGGGCCGGCTTTCTTCCCACCGATCGTCGTGGCCCTTCTTCCGTTTGATGGTAAAGATCCTAGGGACCAGTTTCCGCCAACGGCGAAGATTCCGTTTCTGGAAGACCACCTCGGGTCTTGGGCCGGATACGCACTTGCGCCTGCGTTCAAGTTCGAAAGATCTGTAGAGAAGGACGGTGGAGACTTTGAAATCCGAATTGGACGCTTAAGCTGGAATCCAGAACAGGCAAAACTTGTCGTCATAGATGGTCAACATCGGGCAATGGCCTTGCTCGCGATCGACAGAACTATCAATAACACTTGGCCAGGCACTGGTGAGAAGTACCGCCACTTTTATGAACCGGTCATCAAGGAGATCTTGAGTGACCTTAAAAGCCAAGGAAAGAGCGTGGATGGAACTGTCGAAAACGTAAGTTATTGACGGTAAGACAGTTAAAAGACGGCATAACCGGAAAAACCGGCCCAATCGGCGACTCTTGACACCAATTTGACACCAAATATCTGTGGGCCGTGAGCTGGGTCGTGGCGGGCCAGTTCACCAGCATTTTCTTCCGGCAAGACACCGTGCGCAGCATCGGTTTTACCCGGCTCGCAGTTTTTCGTCCCGGCATCATTGTCGGCAACGCTCATACCCCGACCTGGGTTCGCTGGTTGGGAAGCCTCGTGCCTAGTCGGTTTGGCAATAACTACCAGCATATTCTCGGTCGCTCAATCGCCGCAGAGATAGCTTTGCACAGTCGAGAGGCTGGCGAAATTATCTGCGAAAATGCCGCAATGAAAAAACTCGCTGCGCAGCTTCGATAGTCTGGCTTTGGAATCTTTACATGAGGTTAAGGCTGAATTAATGGCCAGAGATAAAACCGGAGAGCCGCACTTCTCGAGGTGATTGCCGAAGGAACTCCACTCCTGCCACGCAGCTTGGCCAGCGTAGGCCAGCGACGAGGCGGAATGAAGGTCCAGGGAGAAGCCAAAGTGGTTTTTCCCTGCCGTACGCAGAACAAAGCAGCCCCGGACGAATCCGGTGCATTTCGGAAATCTCGCTACGGTTGGCATGGAAACTGATCATCAGAACCAGCAGACATGGCGCCGGCAAGTGCCGTGCACATGATCAGTTGAGAAAGAGTATCCTCCTCTCTTCTTCACGCCCGATGTTATACCGCTGCGCGCTCGGCTGATTGAACGCGACGTATTTTCACTTTGATCTCAATCCGCGATCTGAGCCGATTGATGATCGACGGGCTTGAACATGCGGCCGATTACACCACGTTGAAATCATCGTCTGGAGCCCGGAGGGGCTACTCGATATATCGCTTCCAGACTTCATCTGTCACGTTGTCACTCGTCGCCACCCAATAGCCCCGCGCCCACAAATGCTGGTTCCGGTAGCGTTTGCGCAAGTTTGCATATTCGCTCAGCACTTGTGCGAGCATTTACCCTTCATGTACTGGACCGCACGTGACATAAACATATTCGGATCCCCTATCGGAGACTCTAAAAGGGGGCGCTTTCAAGTCCCAAATCACACGCGGTAAACCTCATGCGCAATATTCTGCCATTATCTGCGTTATACAGAGTGAGAGCGAAAGAAAGGGCAAGTTCATGCAGCCAGGCGCACGACGATTGGCCGATGTTTTTGCCCGAGAGAGAGCGCGATTTATTCGCTTCATCGATCGCCGGAGCTTCGACGACGATTCCCTTGATCCAGAAGACATCCTCTCCGAAGTCATCCTGCACCTGCTGCAACGCTCCACTCTCGTTGCCGAGATGGAGAACTTGACTGCATACATCTACCGGTCGCTCGCCAATCGACTAACGGACCATCGCCGCAAATCCAAACCCACCCTTGTTTTGGAGGATGCCCCAGGCGCGTTGGAAACAGAAACAATCACCCTGCCCGACACACGCTCGAGACCTGACCAGACATTTGCCCTGCAAGAACTTCAGGTATGTTTGCGTACTGCCATCGATCAGCTTGGCCTAAAGGAACGCGCCGTCTGGATTGCTACTGAAATCGATGGGCGCTCCTACAGCGAACTCTCCGAAGAGTGGTTAGAACCCATTGGAACCTTGCTTTCGCGCAAAAGTCGCGCTTCCGCCAGGCTCCGCCTACTACTTGCCGACTACAAAAATCACAAGGAGTTGCCATGAACTTTGAAAAACAGTCTTCCGGCCGCAGGCATACACGGCTGGCCCACGCGCACATCGTTTTCAGCCTGACAGCGGCGCTGCTTGCACTCATTTTTGGCTTCGCCGTCATGCTTCTTTGGAACGCAATCCTGCCCAGCCTCTTCTCTGTTCATTCCGTTACTTATTGGCAGAGCGTCGGCCTGCTCGTTCTGGCTCGCATTCTGTTGGGAGGAGGTCTGGGTTACCGTCGTGGCTTTGCCCGCCTCGGTTCGCGCCCTGCCTGGAGCGAGTACGAAGAGTGGTGGCGCGAATCGGGCAAGCAATCGTTTCAAGAGTTCTCGGCAGAGCGTCCTAACGATCAATAACGGCGGATGGATTTATTTTGCGCTGGCTTTTGAATGCCTTGCAGTAAATGCGCGGCATTTCCGTTACAGAAATGACCGCTGTTCGCGGTTCAATGCGAAATATCCGAATCCAAATATGAATATGAAGAGGAGAATCGATGTTCATTCCCGCTGATCGCACCGTTATAGACTGCTGCATAAATAATGCAATAATACTTACAGAGGTACAGTATCCCCATGTCCAGACTGAAGGCAAGCGCCGAGCTTTTGGAAGACCGTCGCCGTCGCGCCTTGGCGTTGTTGGATGACG
>Ga0224529_1002109_pt1 | contig 10314 bp, 5 predicted proteins | sample CBST50metaG_FD_179893 | JGI IMG/M metagenome (GOLD analysis project Ga0224529, IMG submission 179893) | Peat soil microbial communities from Stordalen Mire, Sweden - C.B.S.T50 | ecosystem: Environmental > Terrestrial > Soil > Wetlands > Peat | place: Sweden: Norrbotten County, Stordalen Mire... | reverse complement strand
ATACCATCTCGTTCACATCGCCCGTTGCGTCGCCGACCGTGAGCGCCACTCCATTGGTGAAGCTCAGCGTACCGTCGTTGGCATTGATGTCCGAGACGACAAAGCCTTTGTACTGGTCCAGCGTGCCGGACTTATCGAAGAGATTGTCCCTTTTGCCAAGAATGCGTATTTCCGGTTTGATACCGCCCGAATGGCGAATCTCCATCTCGACTCTGGCGACAGGTGGTTTGTCTTTGGAGACCTCGATGGATTGCAGATACAAGTAGGCGCTGGTTCCGGCCTGGCCTTTCAGGCTGATGCCACGCACGGCAATCTTCTTTACCAGCTTTTGGTTGTAGGCGTCCAGAGCATCGAGTCGGTAAATCTTGTTGTGCTCCTGCTTGTGCGTGGCGCTGTAGCGCAGGATAAAGAGCGGATTAAACTCCTTCATGGAGTCCACCGTCTTTGCGCCTTCCATCTTCTGCGGCTCGTCGAGAATAAGAATGGGTTGGTTGGCCGCAATCACGTCGATGGGACGTCGCGATTGAAAATCGTCCAGTTCTTCGTAAATGCGGCGGGCGTCTTTGCCGCGCGCATTGAAGGCCTGGACGTTGATGACCATGACATTGATGCTTGCATCGGAACTGAAGCTCTCTAGATTGTGCAGCGCCTTCGAGTCGTAAATGAAAGGACGGACTTTTTTGTGATATTGCCCCAGAAAATGCTCCGCTGTGTCGGTGAGCGACTGCGCAACACCTTCGCGAATGGCGATGCTGGGCACAACGACGATAAACTTGCTCCAGCCGTAGTGCTGGTTCAGTTCGAAGATGGTCTTGATGTAGCAATAGGTCTTGCCGGTGCCGGTCTCCATCTCGATGTCGAGATTCACAGCAGAGACTTTCGTTTGCTTGAGAGCAACAGAGACGGGAAGATTCTGACGCACCTGAACGGCCTGAATGTTCTTGAGAACTTCCGACAACGGGAGCGCGAGATCGTTGTTGCGAAAGCCCTCGTCCATCTCCAGCCGTGCGGTCTGACCTGTTTTTACCACGCCGGGGTCGATGCGATAACGCAGACCGTTGCAGGATGGTTGGCCCTTGAAGCAGTCCACCACGGCATCGACGGCATCGGTTTGGAAGGTCTGTACTTTGAATCGGAATTTCATGGCTTTCTCTGCAAATCTCGCTTTTTCTGGATGATCTTCTCTGCAATCCGATCACGTTAAGCCATTGTTTATCAATGGCTTACTCTGCTTTCCCGACGATGTTACTCTGCAAGTTACTCTTTTTTCTCTGCAAGCGTCCATCGGGGTGCCCGATCACTGCCAAGATTCCGGATCAGCCCACTTTTCCGCCACTTTGTCAGCAAGTTATTTATCTTGAACAACTTTTGCTCCTCGGTTAGCGTTTCGCTTAACTTGGGAACCAGCATCTGGTTGATTTCGGCGCGACTCGCTGTGCCGAACTTCCTCAAGAGCTCAGTCAACAGCTTGGCGTAATATGCGTCGTCAAGGGTGCGCGTGCGAATATAGGCCGCTTTGTTGCCTGCCGCTGCTGCTACGAGGGCTGATACATGAAGATGCGGTCGTCGGCCCTCAATCAACTTGGCGCGTTTCAAATGGGCGGCTGCACGTTCTGGAACGGGCAGATTCTTTTGTACGCGATCCAGGGCAAGAATATCGGCTAGCGGTAAATCCGTTTTCTGCATCAACAGCCGTGTGTAAGCCGGGCTAACCACGCCGCCATAGATAGTGATTTTTACTGCCCCTGCTTCCGTCAGGTCGTAGTCAGGCAAGGGGAGGTAACGCTTGGCCTGGCGCTCATGCATCTCGTGAATGCCGTAGCCCATTGTGTCGATCATATTCAGCTCGGCCATCGCTTGCGCAAGAAAGGGATTGCGGTAGCGCCTCGGAGTTTTCGTCCCCGGGATGTAATCGTCCGGCTGCCCCTCAAAGAACGAGCCTTCGTTTTCGAATCGCAGCCGGTCGGGTTGCTCCGTCACCACCACCCGGCCATTCCGGGTGTAATCCTGATGGACAATGCAGTTGTGCAGTGCTTCCAGCACAATTTTCTGGTCGTACTTTGAGACCTCGATGGGTAACAGCTCATCCTCCGGTAGCAGTCGAAGCTGAATATTACGGATGCGCTGATATAAGCGGCTGGTGCTCAGCAGGAAGGGCGGGCCGAAATGCTCATAGGCACGCTCTGGTCCTTCCAATTTCCAGGTCAATTGCGCCGGATGTGGCGAGAGAAGGCCGGCCGACTCGGCCTTTCCCAACAACAGCAGTGTGGTCCGGGTAATCTGGCCATTCTGCACGATGCGGCATCGTTCGAGGAAAGTAGCCAACGGCCAGTTCTTGACCTCATTAGAGCCAAATCGGTTGGCGTATTTTTGTGCGAAAGATTCGCGAGCCTTATCCAGCGCCGCCTCATCCAGATCGGCCAGAGTCGCCCCGGATACAACCTGCGCTGTCCAGTCTTCCTCCAGGGTTTGCCGGCGAATCTCATCCTGTTTATCCAGCCCAAGAGAGATAAGGCTTTCCCCGGCCCGAGCGAAATAGTGCCCCTTCCATGCGATCGGAATGCCGCGCGGTGCGGCTGGAATCTCGAAGAGCACCACCCGCCCATCCGGATGGTTCAATACGTGAATGTTCCGAAACGTAATACTTGGTTCTGTGCTCTGGGCAATCTGATGTTTCAGGCCCTGCAACCGTTCCGATTCACGTCGATAGTCGGAACCAACAACCTTGCGGGTCGTGTTGTTCACTCCGAATACGAGCCACGATTGGCCTATACCGCGCAGATTGGCCTCGTTGCTCAATGCGGAAAAATACTCGCCAATCTTGTCCGTGTCATAGTCTTTCCCCGCCTGTTTGAACTCCACCACTTCGTTTTCCCATGTGGCGATCAATTTATCCAGAATCTGAACCAGCGCAGCATGATCCATTTAGATGCTCTTGACCTCCGTCTCCGGCGAAAGGAGCCGGAAAATTTGGTCCACATTGATCTTGACGCTGTCACTGCCGTAGTTGGCGTCGCGGAAGACTGCCTTCAGCGGTTTACGCTTGGCAATCTCCTTGACCAACTCATCCGAGATTCCGTCGTCAAAGCAAGCCGCAAGCGCATTGCCGTCCACGAAGAAGACCTTCTTGCCTGCGATTGTCTCCTCGGCTATGGGCAGAGCTAGATCGACACCTTCATCCACGAGCACCTGAAAAAGCAGGTCTTCCGGCGTGCGATCCGGCTTGATGTTGTCTACCTGTGCCAGTAAGCTGCCCTGCTCAACAGCATCCGGTGCGTAATAGACATCGCGCATATTCGAGCTATCAATCTTCAGGACGCGGAAGCCTGTATCGAGATCAGGAACAGTCAACGCAGATTTATCCTTGATAGAATCACCTGACTTCCGAAGCCTGCTTTTTGCAAAGTCCGCAATTGTTGGATTCAGGGTTGCACCCGTTGGCTCGGGGAATTGCACAAGGATAAATCTCCTTGTGCCACTATCTTGTGCGTTGGCTGCAAATAACGCGTGGCCTGTCGTTGCTGAACCAGCAAAATAATCCAAAACAATGTCATTGCCATCCTGCGATGTCGCGAGTTGCAATATTCGTGCAAGAAGCTTTGTCGGTTTTGGTGTGATAAAAAGGTCCTCCCCGCTGCTGGCACCCATTATCCCGCTCAATTCCTGTTTTGCATTGCGCGTGCTCCCTACATCCTTCCAACTCCAGTAGGTTTGCGGAACGACACCAGCTCTTACTTCGGTGAGAAATCTCTTGATCCCAGGTCGATTGTCTCCATCTTCGCCCCACCATATCCGATTATCACGATCAAGCTCGTCAAATTTCTCCTTGCTTACGCGCCAATAACTACCTGCTGGAGGCCCGGCAATAACTCTGCCTTTTTTGGTCGAGATTTCGTAACGGCCCTGTGCATAAAAGTTTCTAGCTGCAAGATCGCTAAGAAGCCACGGACCTCGCGGATCATTGTCAGGATTTTTGTATCGCGCAATCATTGCCTCAGTTCGCTCAAGACCATTCGGACGCCAAATGTCTGCATTACGGGCATAAACGACAATGTAATCATGATCTTCACTGAAATGAATCGCCGTATTTTTGGGGCTATCCATTTTGTGCCATATTACCGTTGCAATGAAATTCTCTGCTCCAAACACCTGGTCAAGGACCATGCGCAAATTGTGAATCTCATGATCTGCAATGCTGATAAATATTGCGCCATCATCTGCGAGGAGATTTTTAGCCAATGCCAGTCTTGGATAAATCATCGATAACCAGTCGGAATGGAATCTCCCATTTGCTTCTGTATTCACAACCATGCGATTGCCAGATTCGTCTTTCTGGCCTGCACGAAGGTCATATTCTGCTTTATCTTCCGTGAATTTATCTTTATAAATAAAATCTTTTCCAGTGTTATACGGCGGGTCAATATAGATAAGCTTGACCTTGCCGAGATAGGTTTCCTGGAGCAGCTTGAGCGCGTCGAGATTATCGCCTTCGATGAAAAGGTTCTTCGTCGTGTCGAAGTCCACGCTTTCTGCGCGGCAGGGACGCAGGGTTTTGGCGATGGGCGCGTTGGCCGCTAGAACTGCCTCCCGCTTGCCGGGCCAATCCAGATGGTAGCGTTCCTGCGGTCCCTCGACGATACTGCCGGAGAGTTCCTGGCGCAACTGGTCAAAGTCAATAGAACGAGTCAGCTTGCCGTCCTCGCCGGTGGCTTCCGCGACGCAGTTGGGAAAGAGTTGGGCCAGCTTGTCGATGTTCTGGGCGGTCAGGTCGGGAGTATGCAGTTTGAGCTTTTCCATCTGAGCTTCCTATGGGGTCCCAGCGCTTAATGCGTAGATTCCGTGGTCTTTTACTACTTTACCCTTTGGAGTCGCTGGTTTGCTCCAGTTCAGCCAGTTCAGCCCGGCCTTGGCGTAGCGCGGCGTTGATTTCGACCTTGCGGTTGAACTGGAGTTCCTTTTTCAGCTTCATTTCCAGCTTTTGGCACTCGCGGCGCTTGATCCGAATCTGGTTGCCGCGCTCGACCGTCTCCGTCAGCGTTTCTCCGGCGCGGGAGCACAAGGCAAGCGGGCTGGCCAGCATATGCCGGCGGAGCATCTGCTCGTAAAGGCCGCCAAGATCCAGCGCCATGGGAAGCGGCAGCCGGGGCGCGGTGGCCGGTTGCCAAGGGCTCTCGAAGTAGGCATCGACAAGGAGCTGGCTGGAGCTGCCTTCGCTCAAGCGCTTGTAGGCAGCGGCGAAGCGGACCTGATTTTGGAAGGTCAGCTCGAAGAAGAGCAACGAAGGAATAGCCCGGTCGATGGTGCGCAGAATCTCTTCCTTCAGTTCGCCGGTTTTAAGGGCGATCTCGAAAACTTGAATCTCCTCGATGCCGGGCCGGGCAGGCAAATTGAGAGTCTTCGAGCCGAGCGTATAGCGCCAGATGATCTGGTTCACTTCCAAGATGAATCGCTGACGGATGGCGCGGCTGGGCTGCGCATGGCCATAGATTTTGTTCTTGGGCAGGATGCGGTCATAGCGTGCGCGCTCGGGATAGAGGAACATGGCAGCCTCAAATGGATGGCGCTGCGGCCGGTTCGACAACGAGAAAGGCAATCAGCTCGAAGTCGTCCAGCCCGAAGGCCGGGCCGGTGAGCGCTGTAGTCTTTTGGCCGCTGAAAAGGCTGTCCAGGTCCTTTTCTTCCTTGATTTGGAGAATGGAACGGATAGCGGCGGTAAGCAGATCGGAGTAGACGCCCATCTCGCGGCCATCCTGGGTGCGCTGGTTGAAGGGTTGATACGCCTCCAGAATCGGCGTATCGCAGGGCTTGGCGACGGAGCGAACCAGATCTAGCAACCGTTTGACCTCGGTGTGCGGCAGAACGGTTTTGCCCTCCATATCCACGTAAACCAGATAGTACGGGTGCAGGCGATTGAGCTGCTCGATGTTGACGCTCTGGTTTCGATTGCGGAGAGCGAAGATGACGCCGGGAACCAAGCCGCGCTCTGGAGCCGCGGGCAGGACAGCGTGCATCCCGGTGGGCATCTGCGAGATGTCGCTGTGGGTCTTGACGTAGTTGAGCAGGTCCATGCGGAAGTCGTTAAGGCCGAGGTCGGTAATGCTGACGCCGGCCTTGACGTCCTCCAACTCGATCACCTCGTCCTGCAACCGGCGTAGCTGCTCCTTGCGGTAGGCAAGGTCATTGGAGCGGCCATCAAGGGGATTCTCATCGCCGGTGGCCGTCACGTCGGCAATGACCATGCGGCTCTCGACGCGCTCCTTGAGGCAGATGTACTCATCGAGCGAAATGTCTGGCCAGTAGTTGACGAGTTGGATAGAGGCGTTTTTGGAGCCAATACGGTCGATGCGGCCAAAGCGCTGGATGATGCGAACCGGGTTCCAGTGGATGTCGTAATTGATGAGGTAATCGCAGTCCTGAAGGTTCTGGCCTTCGGAGATGCAGTCAGTAGCGATGAGCAGGTCAATCTCATCTTGCACGTCAGGCATCAACAGAGCCTTCTCCTTGGATACCGGCGAGAAAAGCATAAGCAGTTCCTGGTAGTCCGCCTTTCGGCCAAGCGTGGACTTGGGCCGGTCTGAGCCAACGACGCGCGCGGTGTTGAGGCCGTAACGCTTCTGAAGCATCGGAGCAAGGTGTTCATAAAGGTAGTCAGCCGTATCGGCAAAGGCGGTAAAAAGCAGCACCTTGCGGTTGCCCGGCCCACCGTCAACGCCAGGGTTGATAGGCGAGTCGATCTTGCCCAGGATTTGCTGCTTCAAGTGCTGGAGCTTGGCGTCATCGGCGGGCGAAACCTTGTCCATCTCGTCCAAGAGCGTCTCGATCACCTCCAGATCGGCTCTCAGGTCGCGTTCCCAAGAAGGCAAGTCCATGTCGGCCAGTTGGATAATGACCTTGCCAGAGGTCTGCTGTTCGGAGGACTGCTCTTCGGGATCGAGCAATTCCACATCCTCGTCCGGCTCGGCGTCATCGAACGCCGTGGACAGGTCGGTAAAAGTACCGCTGTGGCCAGTGCGCCGGTAGCTTTCAATCCTGGCCAGAGTGCCAAGGTGAATCTTCTGGAGCTTGCCGAGCGTAATTCGAAAAGAGGCTACGGAACTCTCAAGACGCTTGAGCAGATTGACCGTCATCAGCGAGCGAAGGCTTATCTCGCGGTCTTTCTGCTTGAGCCGCCCGCCGCCGCCGCTGACTTCGGTGTCATACATCGCCTCGTACTTGGCAAGACGGCTGGGCAGAATATAGGTGACCGGAGTATAGACTCCGAGCTTCAACGCCGTGAGTTGGACAAAAATATCATTGAAGCCCATCACATCCGTACGATTCGTGAGTTTGCAACGGAAGGAGAGCGGCTTGCGGCGCGTGGGGAATTCGCCAATTTCCTTGATGTCGTAGAAGGTGGTGATGTGCCGGCGAGAGCGGGCGATGGTGACTGAATCGAGCAGTTCAAAAAAGTCGAAATCAAGAGAGGCGAGAATCGCCTGCGGCGTCCGCTCTTCGGCAGGCAGCTTGGACCAGACATTGAAGGCGGCCTGCGCGCGACGGAAGATTTGATCAATGTCGCGCTTTGTCTTCAGCTTTGCTGTGAGGGATTCAGGTTGTCCTTCGTAGGCAAGGGCAAGCTGATTTTTGAGGTCATTAAAGCGGTTGTTGACGGGAGTGGCTGAGAGCATCAGCACTTTGGTGCGAACGCCCTGCTTGATGATCCGGTTCATGAGCCACTGGTAACGGGTCTCACGGTCCTTGAAGGCATCGTCATTGCGGAAGTTGTGTGATTCGTCGATAACCACCAGGTCATAGTTACTCCAGTTGACCCGGTCCAGTGGCATACCGAGTGATTCTCCGTGCTCTCGCAGCAGGTCCGTATGGCAGAGTACATCGAAGCTGAAACGATCTTTGATCAGTGGGTTGTTCTTGAGGTTTCCCTTATAGGTAATCCAGTTGTCCGTAAGTTTCTTGGGGCAGAGAACGAGGACTGTCCGGTTGCGTAGCTCGTAGTATTTGATGACGGCCAGAGCGGTAAACGTTTTGCCGAGACCGACACTGTCGGCAAGGATGCAACCGTTGTACGTTTCCAGCTTGTTGATAATACCGGTGGCCGCGTCCCTCTGGAAGCTATAGAGCTTCTGCCAAATCACGCTGTCTTGATAGCCGGTGCGCTCATTCGGCAGCACATCCTCGCTCACGTCCTCAAGGAACTCGTTGAAAATGCTGTAGAGCATCAGGAAGTAAATGCGCTGGGGCGAGTTCTCCTGGTAAACGGAAGCTATGTGGTCGCAGATCAGGCCGGTCACGTCCGTGACCTTGGCCGGGTCTTTCCAAATCTGCTCGAAGAGATCGATGAAGCTCCGGGTGGCCACAGGTTCATCCATGCGATTGACGAAGTTGGAGACGGCATTGCCCTGCTGATAGCCGAGATCGACGGCAGTAAAGCCGTGCAACGGGATGTAGACGGAATCCTGCTGTGGAGTGGCCACGCAGGCGAACTGCTGCATGGGTGCCCCAATTCGGTTAGATCGGAACTTGGCTTTCCGCCGAATCCAGTCGGCGCACTCCCTGGCAATGGCCCGCTGAGTAAGCCTGTTCTTGAGCTGAATCTCGAACTCTGTGCCAAAGAATCCCTGCTCCTTGCAAGGCTGCGGAATGTGAAACTCTCTCGGTTCTCGCCTGACCTTGTCGGTTACTTCGCCCGGAACAAAGGTCGGCGTTGTGAAGATGAACTCCAGGGAGTCAATCTGTTCCAGCTCCTGACGCAGGGCCTCGAAAGCAAAGATCGAAAAGCAAGAGGCGGCAATTGCCACCTTTGCGCCGGGGACCATTGTTCGTTTCAGGTCGTCCCCGAGGAAGCGGCTTACATTGTCAAGAACTTCCATGGTTTGGGCTTGTGAGTCTCTGGCACGAAGCCGACTTCCAAACATCCTCCGATCTGCTTGAGATACAAGAACATAGGCGGAAGAAAATCTTTGCCCTGAGCATAGAATTTTAGCACCTGCACCGGGAAACCATGTTTGTCTACCGTTCATTGAGGCTGTAAGCGGCTGTTGCACTGGTCGAGGATGTCGGCGCGGCGCATATCAGCGCGTATATGCTTGTTAGGTGGACCAGAAATGCCCTTCTGCTAAAGCGAGAACGCAAACGATGGCCAAAAGACGGGCAAAGGGAGCACAGACTGATCTTGTGGGAGCGCAAGGGGCAGTCGGCGACGGTTGCGATTCCACGACCTGAATTGTTCCATGTCATTAGGCGACTTTTGGGGAACAACCAACCCAGGTGCATCGCATTAATCTTCCAGCCATGGTCTTCTGCACTTACCACTCCCTTGGTTTACATTAAATATGATTCACGCAGCCATTCCTGCAGGTGGAAGAAGCGCCCATGACAGATAGTTTTTCCTTTGACTTATTTCTGAGCCACAGTTCGAAGGACAAAGAGGTCGTGCGTGAAGTCGCGAGGCGGCTTCGTGCGGACGGACTGCGCGTCTGGTTCGACGAGTGGAACATACGTCCGGGCGACAGCATCCTGGCAAAGGTAGAGGAAGGACTTGAAAACTCCAGGGTTCTAGTTCTATGCATGTCGGCAAATGCGTTTGGCTCGGACTGGACGCATTTGGAGGCTGGCACATTCCGGTTTCGGGACCCGCTGAACAAAGATCGGCGTTTTATTCCCTTACGGCTCGACAACGCGCCAATCAAAGGGGTGCTTTCGCAGTTTCTTTATATCAACTGGCTCCCAGATTTCCGCGAGCGAGAGTACACAAGGCTCCTCGATGCGTGCCGACCAACATCAACAGCGAAACGGGAATCCGATGCGAAGACCGCCAGCGAACAGCTAACAGAAAAGGTCCTGCACCTGGATTGTGGAGACCTGCAAATCGTTGCCTATGCATTCAGCCGCGATGGGAAGCAGGTCTTGACCGGTGGTTCGGATAAGAGTCTCCAGCTCTGGGACTTGGAATCTGGACGATGCCTCAAAACGCTGAATAGCCATCGCAGAGCTGTTCGTTATATCGATTGGAGCGACGATCAGCATCGAGCTCTCGTTGGCGGGGATGATGGCAGTGCGCGGCTGTTGGATGTAGAGGCGGACAACCTAATCGCCGATTATGGGAAAGCTATACTTTCCAGACGCCAAATGGAATGCTTCCGACTCTTGGCAGGTGGCATACCAGCATCGCATATGGGAGAGCTTTTAGGACGGCGGATTCAACAACGAAACGCAACGGGATGGTTAGAGTGTAACTGTTCCCAGAAGACCTGATGCGGGGTTTTGTAGCCGAGGCATTTTCTTGGTCTGTGGTTCAGGCGGTGTTGTGCCAGTGCG
>Ga0224529_1002105_pt1 | contig 10323 bp, 6 predicted proteins | sample CBST50metaG_FD_179893 | JGI IMG/M metagenome (GOLD analysis project Ga0224529, IMG submission 179893) | Peat soil microbial communities from Stordalen Mire, Sweden - C.B.S.T50 | ecosystem: Environmental > Terrestrial > Soil > Wetlands > Peat | place: Sweden: Norrbotten County, Stordalen Mire... | reverse complement strand
CCTTTACTGACCCCTTACCACTGACCCCTTACCACTGCCTCTTCGCCTTTACTACGTCTCACGCGCTTAGCGCATGCTTAACCGTCATTTTTTGAATACTTTACGCTATTGCCACCGGGGGGGGGGGCACTTCAACAGAAGCTCAGTAGAACCGCGACAATCCGGCAACTCTTCTACTGCGGAGAGATGGGCAGCGTCTCAGGCATTATCGGCGGCATCGCCGCAGTCAGCACATCCAGAGTCTCTTCTTTCAACTCCGGTAGCTTCTCTTCCAGCGCGATCTGCAGCACCTCGTCCATCTGCTCGACGAAGTGCAGCTTCATCTCGGTCTTCAGCAACTCCGGCATGTCGGCCAGGTCCTTGCGGTTGTCCTCGGGCACGATCACCTCGAAGATTCCCGCGCGGTGCGCTGCCAGCAGCTTCTCCTTCAGTCCGCCGATCGCCAGGACCTTGCCGCGCAGTGTGATCTCGCCGGTCATCGCGATGTCGCGCCGCACCTTGATCTTGGTCAGCGCACTGGCGAGGCCGGTGGCCAGCGTGATTCCCGCCGACGGCCCGTCCTTCGGGATCGCGCCCTCGGGAACATGGACGTGAATGTCGACGTGACGATAGAACTCCTTGCTCAGCCCCAGGTATTGCGCGCGCGAGCGGATGTAGCTGAGCGCCGCCTGCGCCGACTCCTGCATCACCTCGCCAAGCTGTCCGGTCGTCGTCAGCTTGCCCTTGCCGTCGAGAATCTGCACCTCGGTCTGTAGGATCGTCCCGCCGACCTCGGTCCACGCGAGGCCGGTGACCAGGCCGATCTCGCTCTTCTCCTGCACCTGCGAGTCGCGGAACTTCTCTACGCCCAGCAGCTCACTCAGGTTCTCGCCGGTCAGCACCTCGCGATGCTTCGCGCCGCCCTCCACCACCTTGCGCGCCACCTTGCGGCATACATTGCCAATCTCGCGCTCCAGATTGCGCACTCCGGCCTCGCGCGTATATCCGCGAATGATCGCCCGCAGCGCATCGTCCTCGAAGACGATCTGCTCCTCGGTCAGTCCCGTGCCAACGCGCTGCTTGCGCACCAGGTACTGCTTGGCAATCTCCATCTTCTCCAGCTCGGTGTACCCATGCAGCCGCAGAATCTCCATGCGGTCCTGCAAGGCGCTTGGAATCGTGTGAAGCACGTTCGCCGTCGTGACGAAGAGCACATTCGACAGGTCGTACTCCACGTCCAGATAGTGGTCCTGGAACGAACCATTCTGCTCCGGGTCCAGGACCTCCAGCAAGGCGCTGGCCGGATCGCCGCGGAAGTCCGAGGCCATCTTGTCGATCTCGTCCAGCATGAAGACCGGGTTCTTCGTCCCCGCCTTCTTCATCGACTGGATGATCTGCCCCGGCAGCGCGCCGATGTATGTCCGCCGATGCCCGCGAATCTCCGCCTCGTCGCGCACGCCGCCCAAGCTCATGCGCACGAACTTCCGCCCAGTGGCCTTGGCAATCGACATTCCCAGCGATGTCTTGCCCACGCCGGGAGGCCCAACAAAGCACAGAATCGATCCCTTCGGGTTCTTCACCAACTGGCGCACGGCGAGGAACTCGAGAATGCGCTCCTTGATCTTCTCCAGTCCATAGTGGTCCGTATTCAGGATCTTCTCCGCGTGCTCGATGGAGCGGATCTCCTTCGAGCGCTTCTTCCACGGCACGGCCAGCAGCCAGTCCAGATAGTTGCGCGAGACGGTCGATTCGGCCGACATGGGCGGCATAGCCTCCAGCTTGCGCAGCTCCTGGAGCGATTTTTCGATCACATCCTTCGGCATTCCGGCGGTCTCGATCTTCTTCTTCAGCTCGTCGAACTCCGACTTCTCGCCCCGGCCAAGCTCCTTCTGGATCGCCTTGATCTTCTCGTTGAGGTAGTACTCTTTCTGCGCCTTCTCCATCTGCCGCTTCACCCGCGACTGGATGGTGCGGTCCATATTCAGCTTCTCGATGGCCACATCCAGCACATCGCCCACGCGCGCCAGCCGCGTCTCCGGGTCGAAGACATCCAGCAACTGCTGCTTCTCGTCGATCGACAACTGCAGGTTCGCCGCAATCGTGTCCGCCAGCTTGGCCGGCTCGTCCATGCGCACGCCCGCTGCCATCGTCTCGTGGTTCAGCGACTGCTGCAGCTTCACATACTGCTCAAACAGCGTGTGAACGCGCTGCATCATCTGCTCAACCTGAGGTGTCATTTCAAGATGCGTCTTGCCCGTGCGCACGGTGGCAACGAAATATCCGTCCTCGTCCGACACCTCAACCGCCCGCGCCCGCTCCACGCCCTCCACCAGCACCTTGATGTTGCCGTCGGGCATGCGCACGCTCTGGACGATATTTCCGATCGTGCCAGTCTCATAGATGTCGTCCACGTTCGGCTCATCCACCGAGGCATCGTGCTGGGTCGCCAGAAAGATCTTCCGGTCGCCGCTCAACGCCTCCTCCAGCGCGCGCACGCTCGATGCCCGTCCCACCACAAACGGAGTCATCATATGGGGGAAGATCACCATGTCGCGGATCGGCATCATCGGCATCCGCCGGACTTCACCGTTCAAAACGGTCTTGGATTGGTTTGCCATGGTTCTCTCCGTAAAACGTGCCATCCGCTGCCGCAGGATGCAGCCAGCGGATATCGCTTCCCAGTGATTGTAATGCCTGTGTGCCGGTTCTTCCTCACACCCTTTGGTAACCCGGCAATAAACTGCGCGCGCCCACCCACCCATTCACAGACCGCAAAGTCCGACCGCTCACCCAGTTCATCACGCACTTCGCGGGGAACGTGCGTTTACACGCGCGCGAAGCGCACAACTGTTGTTGGTTGATGTTTGTGGGATATTCACCCACACGCAAATCGCCGCTGCCTTATCCAGCCTTTTCCAGCAGCGTCAGCAGCGTCAGCGAATGCTTCTTCACCATCTCTGCCGTAATCGTCAGGTCGCCGGCCTTCTTGTTGCCGGGCACATAGTACATCAGGTCCAGCATCAGCTCTTCGAGGATCATGCGCAGCCCGCGCGCACCCACCTTCCGCTGCAAGGCCTCGCGCGCGATCTCCTTCACCGCATCATCGGAGAAAGACACCTTCACGCCCTCATAGTCGAACAGCTTTGCATACTGTTTCAGGATCGCGTTCTTCGGCTTGGTCAGAATCTCGATCAGTGCCGACTCATCCAGCTCGTCCAGTATCCCCAGCACTGGAAGACGGCCCACAAACTCCGGAATCAGTCCATACTTCAACAGATCCTGAGGCTCCGCCTGGCGCAGCAACTCGCAGTCCCGCTGCGCGCGGATCGGCGTCACGTCGCCTTCCTTCGCATCGGGGTCCGCAATCGCGCGGAAGCCCAGCGTCTTCTTTCCGACTCTCCGCCCGATCACCTTCTCCAGCCCCACAAATGCCCCGCCGCAGATGAACAGGATGTTGGTCGTGTCCACCGCCGTAAACTCCTGGTGCGGATGCTTTCGCCCGCCCTGCGGTGGAACATTCGCCACCGTCCCTTCCAGAATCTTCAGCAGCGCCTGCTGCACGCCCTCGCCCGAGACATCGCGCGTAATCGAAGGGTTCTCGTCCTTGCGCCCGATCTTGTCGATCTCGTCGATATAAATAATTCCGCTCTGCGCTCGCGTCACATCGCCCTCGGCCGCCTGCAGCAGCTTCAGGATGATGTTCTCGACGTCCTCGCCCACATACCCGGCCTCGGTCAGAGTGGTTGCGTCCACAATTGCGAACGGCACATCCAGCATCTTGGCCAGCGTCTGCGCCAGCAGCGTCTTGCCCGAACCCGTCGGGCCGACCAGCAGAATATTAGACTTGGTCAGCTCCACATCATTGCCGCGCGAATCGTTGCCGCGAGTCTTGTTCATCTGGACGCGCTTGTAGTGGTTGTAGACTGCCACCGCCAGCTTTTTCTTGGTCTGCTCCTGCCCAATCACGTACTCGTCCAGAAACGCCTTCACCTCTTGCGGCTTGGGAAGCTGCGCCGGTGCGGCCCCCGGCAGCGCCTCGCCCCGGTCGTCCTCCAGGATCGAGTTGCACACACCCACGCATTCGTCGCAGATGTAGGCCCGTGGATAGTCGGATGGCGACGAGATGAGCTTCGCCACCGCGTCCTGCGACTTGTGGCAAAACGAGCAGCGAAGCGATTCGTCTGAACCGCGGGACGTTTTCATGGTTGCAGCAACTCCTAGGGAACTATTAAAGTCTACACCTGAACGATTCTTCATCCCACTACACGGAAGTCACCGAGATACCCCTTTCTGGGGACACACTTCCGTACCAGGATCTGAAAGCTCCGAGTTTCAACCGGAAAGAAATGCCATTCTGAGCGAAGGCTAAGAAACACCGCATTTCGCTTTTGTTCGCGCCCGGGAACACGAAACCCCGGTCGACTGGGCCGGGGTTTCGTGTTCGCAACAATTCAAGACCTACGTTCGTGGCCTGTCGATGATGTCGTCGATGATTCCATACTCCTTCGACTGCTCCGCTGTCATGATGAAGTCGCGCTCCACATCGCGCTCGATGCGGTCCAGCGACTGGCCGGTCGACTTGCTCATCAGCTTGTTGGTGATCTCGCGGATGCGCAGAATCTCCCGTGCGTGAATATCGATGTCGGTGGCCTGCCCGCTCAGCCCGCCCATCGACGGCTGATGGATCAGGATGCGCGCATTGGGCAGCGCGAACCGCTTGCCCTTCTTGCCCGCCATCAGCAGAAACGCCCCCATCGACGCCGCCTGCCCGATGCAGAACGTCTGCACATCGTTCTTGATGTACTGCATCGTGTCGTAGATAGCGAGGCCTGCCGTGATCGAACCACCCGGCGAGTTGATGTAGAGCTGAATGTCCTTCTCCGGGTCCTCGCTTGTCAGGAACAGCAACTGCGCGATGATGACGTTGGCTATGTTGTCGTCGATCGGCGTGCCAAGAAAGACGATGTTGTCGCGCAGCAGACGGCTGTAAATATCGTATGCGCGTTCGCCCCTGCTCGTCTGCTCGATCACCATCGGTACTAATCCCATGTTGTTCTCCCTCTTGCTCTCTCTGTAGTGCTGACTCACTGACTAGCTGATTCGCCGACTATACCATTTCTGAAAAGGGATGGGTCAGGGCGATGTGACGACGCCAAGCTGGGTGAGCAGGAAGGCGTAATCGAAGGCGATCTCCTTGAGGTAGTCGTAGCGACCGGAAGCCCCGCCGTGACCTGCGTCCATGTTGATGTGGAGCAGGAGCGGGGTGGCGTCGCGCTTGAGGGTGCGGAGCTTGGCGACATACTTGGCGGGTTCCCAGAACATGACCTGCGAGTCGTTGAGGCTGGTTTTGACCAGCATGGCCGGGAGGGGCATGGGCTGGCCTTTGGTGGACTTGAATACGTCGAGGTTCTCATAGGGCGAGTAGGCGAGCATGGTGGCGAAGGCCTCGGGTTCGTTGGGGTTGCCCCACTCTTCGTACTCGGCGATGGTTAGCGGGAGGGTGGCGTCGAGCATGGTGTTCATCACATCGACGAAGGGGACATGCGAGAGGACGACGCGGAAGAGGCTGGGCTTTCCGGCTGCGGCGGCGAGGTTGACGACCGCGCCCATCAGGAGACCTCCCGCGCTGCCGCCCTCGATGGCTACTTTGTTGGCGTTGCCGTAGCCGCGCATGACGAGTTGCTCGACGGCGGCGATGAAGTCGGTGAAGGTGTTGCTCTTTTCGGACATCTTGCCGGCGTCGTGCCATTGGTCGCCCAGTTCTCCACCGCCACGGATGTGGGCGTAGGCCATGACGACGCCGCGGTCGAGCAGCGAGAGGCGCGTGGGCGAGAAGCCGACGGGCAGCGGGTAGCCATACGCTCCGTAACCATAGACATAGAGGGGATTGGTGGCGATGCGGCGGAAGCGGTCACGGCGGTAGACGATGGAGATGGGCACCAGAGCGCCGTCGGAGGCAGTGATCCAGAGGCGCTCGGAGGCGTAGCGGGCGGAGTCGAAGCCGCCGGGTACATGTTGCTGTTTGAGCAGCTTCGACTCGCCGATGGCGACATCCGACTGCGCGCGGGCGACGTTATACTCGTAGACCGAGGGTGGCGAGACGAGCGACTGGTAGCTATAGCGGAAGACGCCGGTGGTGAAGATGCGGTTGACATGAGCGGCGGTCGAGTAGGTTGGCTCAGGGAAGGCGATCTCGACCGGCGGTTCGAGCGTGCTGTCCGCACGGAAGCGGAGGACCTCCAGCGTGGGCAGGCCGAGCTTTCGGCGGGTGGCGACGGCGAAGGCCTGGAAGAGGTCGAAGTCTTCCAGGGGATGGTCTGGATCGAGAGGGACCAGCTCCTGCCAGTGGTCGCGGCCGGGCGTGGCGGCGGGTGCGGTGACGACGCGGAAGTTCTTGCCGCGGTCGTTGGTGCGGATATAGAAGAGGCCGTCCCGATGATCCGGGTAGTACTCCTGTTCGTCGAAGCGCGGGGCGATAAGGCGGAAGTCGCCGGTGGGATCGGCTGAGGAGAGGAAGCGGAACTCGTTGGTGGTGTGGCTGCCGGACTCGATCATCAGGTAGAGGCCGTCGCGGGTGCGACCGAGGCCGAGGTTGAAGCGCTCGTCCTCTTCGTGGAAGACCTGCGTATCCTGCTCGACTGGCTCGCCGAGGGTGTGGCGGAAGATGCGGTCCTGGCGCTTGGTGGTCTCGTCCTCTGTGGAGTAGAAGAGGGTGCGCGAGTCGGCGGCCCAGGCGAGCGAGCCGACGCGCTCGGCGGTGTCCGCGAGGCCGGTTCCGGTGCGAAGATCACGGATGTGGAGCGTGTACTGGCGGAAGCCGGTGGAATCGGTGGAGTAGGCGAGGAGGTTGCCGTCGGGGCTGATGGCCATGGCTCCGACGTCCATAAAGGGCTTGCCTTCGGCGAGCTGGTTTACGTCCAGAATGACCTGTTCCGGCTGGGTCGGATCGAAGGCGGAGTTGAGATCGGGATTGGCGGCGGCGCGGCGGCAGTGGATGGGATATTGGCTGCCCTTGACGGTGCGCGTGCTGTAGAACCAGCCGCCGAGGCGGTAAGGGACGCTCTCGTCGGTCTCCTGGATGTGGGAGAGCATCTCGGCGTAGAGCTTGGTCTGCAACTCGGCAGTGGGAGCCATGACGGCTGCGGTGTATGCGTTCTCGGCGTTGAGGTAGGCGAGCAGCTCGGGCGAGTTCTTGTCGCGCATCCAGCGGAAGTCGTCGTGCAGAGTGACGCCGTGGAGCGTAGTCGAGGCGGGATCGCGGCGGGCGATGGGCGGTTGAGCGGACGGATTCGATTCGGCGGGGTTGCTGGAGTGCGACATTGCTGGGCGAGACTCCCGAGTGTTCATGGATATGATTGTTTGGATGGCACGCGATGGAAGAGGGATGTTGCCACCTCAGAGGATATAGGGATAGGATAACGCTCCAAGCAGGGGAGTGCTGAAGGCGGCTGCGAATTGGGAACCAGAGTGAGGAGCTTTGCTATGAATAAATGCGGATGGATTGCGGTGGCTGGAGCTGTCGTGGTATTGCTGCCGTCGGCGCTGGCGGCGCAGACGGATACGAGTCTATCGCCGCAGCCTGACCAGCAGAGTACGATGCCGGCGACCGGGCCGCAGCCAGCGGCGGGGCCGAGCTCGATGCGCGAGGCGCTGGGCTCTCCCGGCGTTCGAGGACAGCAGTTGGCGGACCAGGTGTTTCTGCGCACCGCGACCGAGGATGGCATTGCGGACGCGATGCTGGGGCGGCTTGCGGTGGAAAAGGGCGGACTGGATGTGAAGACGCTCGCGCAGAAGATGGTGGACGACCACACGGCGATCAACAAGGACATGGCGACAGTCGCCGACGCGCTGGGTGTTCTGCTGCCGAAGAAGATGAACAAGGACGGCCAGGCGGAGTACGACAAGCTGAACGGCCTCGCGGGCAAGGACTTCGACACGGAGTACTTGGTTTTCATTACCAAGGCGCACAGGAATGACCTGCACGACTTCTACATGGAGGCCTCGGTAGCGGCCGATCCTGGATTGGCGGCGGAGGTAGTGAAGGCCATGACGGTGATGCGCGACCACCTGGGACAGATTGCGAAGGTGGCTGCGCAGGATGGGATCACGTTGCCGCCTCGTCCGCCACGACCGGGTGGCGCTCCTTCGGGTCCACCACCACCTCCTCCGGCTCCCCCGGCGGCGAAGCAGTAGGGGCGGCCGGATTGGGCTCGTTGCTGCATATGCCCCCCCCGGTGGCAATAGCGTAAAGTATTCAAAAGATGCCGGTTAAGCACGCGCTAAGCGCGTGAGACGTATGAAAGGCGAAGAGGCAGTGGTAAGGGGTCAGTGGTAAGAGATCAGTAAAGGCGAAGATCCTGGCGGGTTCGGTTGCTTCGGACATGCGGGTTCTCCCTTTGTGTACGAAAAAGTCTCAAAGTATTCAAAAAAGGCATGTTAAGTCTGGACTTTTCTGGATTGAGTCTGGACTAAGTCTGGACTTGGTTGCGACGGTTGAGGGCCACGGCCAGTGGTGCGCTAAAAGGCGAAGACCTAATGGGTTCGGTTGCGGCGATCATGAGGTTCCTCCTCGGTATTGCTGGGGGGGGTATACCCCCCTAAAAGTCATAAGATATTCAAAATAAGATAGTTAGATCTGGATTCAATCTGGATCAAGTCTGCATGATCTTCATTCCAGACGGCTTAGATCTGTCGATCCCTGGAATCAATAACTTAGAGCGTTTTCACCAATAGTGTAGAGTATCGCACTGCGAACAAAATGCGGGGAGATGATTATGCAGTTAGCTGTGGCGCTCACGCCGCAAGGCCCAAAATCGAGCGGATCCGCGGCGTGGCCCTATGGGGCGGGCTTTCAGCCCTCGATTTTCTCCTCCCGAGCCTTCATGGGGCTGCGCCCCATGCTGGTATAGGGCGCGCCGTTGGCGCTTTTGCGGTCTTGCCTGAGTAGACTGGATAATCATTTGCGGGAATTCTTCCCCTTCGGCAAGCTCAGGGTCAGAATGACAATCTCAACAGGCACTGCGCTCCGAATGACAATTCATTTCCCTCTACAGCTAGCGGCTAAATGCGAAGACCCGGCGGTTGGCCGGGTCTGTTTGGTTTTGCTTACTGATTTAATTATACGGGATGGAGCATAACTACTATGCCAAGTATTTTAAAGTTTTAAGTGGTTTGGTTAGTGTTGGTTAGGAGGAAATTGGGGGTTCGAGGGTATTGACAACATCCGAACCGCGGTTCGCGGCTCATGGAGGGGAAGCCCACGGCTGATTTCTGGCTGTCTATGGGTGTGGAGTCGGTTTTGTAACTGATTGAAATAAAAGCGACAAACGACGTGGGCCTTGGGAAGCGATTTTGCTGGGGATTTTGTGTGAGAAAGGGGTGGAGTGTTGAGGTGGACCGAGCTTCGTCGGGGTTCCTTCGACAAGCTCAGGACAGGCTCTTCGCGCTCGAAAGACGCGCAAGGATGACAGCAAGAACAAACAACTGCAAGAACAAACAACGACAAGGAACAGGCAACGACAAGGGCAAAAGCAGATTCCTCCGCTGCGCTGCGGAATGACAAGCACCGTGAGGGCTGCGCCAGAATGACGACACTCGGGGCGAGAGCGGGACGGGGTAGAATGGGGAGCGATGAAGCGAACGCTGCGCTGGTTGACGATCGTTGTGTTGATGGTGGCTGCCGGGCGGGGGCTGCCAGGCGAGTCGGTGGCTGGGCTGCCGGCGCCGACCGGCTATGTGAACGATTTTGCCGGGGTGTTGACGCCGGAGACAAAGCAGAGCCTGGAAGAGCTTTGCACCGAGGTGGACCAAAAGGCGCACGCGCAGATCGCCGTGGTGACGGTGCAGAAGCTGGAAGCCGACCCAATGAAAGGCATGAGCGCCGACCAGATGCCCGCGCCTACGGTGGAGGAGTTCGCGGTCAAGCTGGAAGAGAAGTGGAAGGTGGGGGCCAAGGGGGCCGACCGCGGCGTGCTGGCGATCTTTGTGATGAACCCGGCGCCGGCCCACGGACGCATTGAGGTTGGCTATGGGTTGGAGGGGATACTGCCCGATGGGAAGGTGGGAGACATTGGGCGGGAGATGAAGCCGGTGCTGCTGGCGGGCGACCTGAACCAGGGAATCTCGCTGGGCGTGCATGAGATTGCGGCGGTGATTGCGACGGACGTGGGAGTGACGCTGGCCGGGGTGGATGGGAGCGATGCGCCGGTGAGAGTGCGGTATGACTCGCAGCCGCAGATGCAGGTGAACCCGATTGCGGCGCTGATCTTCGCGGCGATTGTGCTGGTGGCGATTGGGGTGCTGATCCGCACCGGACACATCGGGCTGCTGTTCTTCCTGCTGTTC
>Ga0224529_1002104_pt1 | contig 10329 bp, 6 predicted proteins | sample CBST50metaG_FD_179893 | JGI IMG/M metagenome (GOLD analysis project Ga0224529, IMG submission 179893) | Peat soil microbial communities from Stordalen Mire, Sweden - C.B.S.T50 | ecosystem: Environmental > Terrestrial > Soil > Wetlands > Peat | place: Sweden: Norrbotten County, Stordalen Mire... | reverse complement strand
ACTGGAACCAGCGGGTGTAAAGCTCCGGATAGTCGTCGTAGCCGCCCACATTGGCGCGCGCATCGGAGGGGTCCAGCAGCGGCTTGTGCGCCGGATGGTGCTCGGCCGGCAAATACTGCCAGCCGCCGGTGTCGTTGGACCAGTAGGTCAGCCCGGAGGCCGCGAAATCGAGGCCGGTGGGAATCTGACGCCGATAGGTGTCCCAGGTGGGAAAAATGTCCGAGGACCAGAAGATGGCGCCGTTCCTCTGCGCGCCCAGGTAGGCGTCGCGGGAGAGCGTCAGCGCCCGCCGCTCCGGCTGGTCCTGGCGGAAGCCGTCATAGAGCGCCCCCGTGTGCAAGAGCGGATAAACGTTGAAGTATTGCGTGCCGGGGCCAATGTGGAGATAGGCGCCGTTGGGAGGCAGATCAGGCTCGGTTTCGTCAGCCCACAGCGAGTCAAATCCCTGGCTGATAATGTCCTTCCGCAGCGTCTTCCAGTACCACTTGGCCGCTTCCGGATTGGTGGTGTCGATGTCCGATCCTGCGCGGTCATACGGCAATCCATCGACGGGCTTGCCGTCGGCATAGTGAATCAGCCAGCCCTTGTTCAGCAGCTCATCGTAGTAGCGGTCGGCGGGCACAAAGCGCGGCCAGACGCTGATCATCGTCTCGAAACCGAGTTCGTGCAGCTTCTTGTTCATCGCCGCCGGATCGGGCCAGAACTTGGGGTCAAAGTCGAACTGGCCCATCTTGGTGAAGTAGTACCAATCCACTACCAGCACGCTGGCCGGCAGATGGCGGTCGCGGTAGCCCTGGGCCACGTCCAGCAGCTCCTTCTGGCTCGAATAGCGCTGCTTGCACTGGATATAGCCATAGGCGGCCTTGGGCAGCAGCGGCGTGGGGCCGGTCAGCAGCTTGTAGCCAGCGTAAATCTCATCCGCCGTTTCGCCGGCGATCACAAAAAAGGAGACGCGGTCGCCCACCTGCGAGGTCCACTTGGTCTGCTCATTGAAGCCAGGCTCGATGGTGGTCTTCGACGGGTTGTCCCAGACTAGGCCGTAGCCCTTATTTGTGACCAGAAAAGGCACGCAACTGCTGGGCCCGGCCGGGGCGAGATAGTCCTGCCAGCAGCGAACCACATGGCCGCGATGGTCAAGGAAGCCCTCCTGGTTCTGCCCCAGGCCATAGTAGTGCTCGTCGTCGGGCGAGTTGAAGGTCGCGCCCACGGTGAAAAACTCTGGATCAGTGGCGCGGCGGTCGTGCAGCGGCTCGGCGGTGCCATCCTTCTGATTCAGAATCGCCTGCGTCCAACCGGTCATCTCCAGCAGCTTCTTGCCCCCCGGCGTCGTGAGCGTGATGTGCGCGTCCGGAACCGAGCCGATGAAGTAGGCGGCGCTATCGTCATAAGGCGCGCCACGCGGGCGGTCCACGGTGGCCACGATGCCGTCTGACTGGTAGATGTCGGCCTTCGGCGTCTGGCTGGCGCTCCATCCGGCGGCTGCCGGAGCCGCCACAAAGCCATATCCAGGCGCGGCCAGGGCTGGCTCGCGCTTCTGGCTGATCGTTACGCGCAGAATGTTGGGCGCATAAGGCTCCAGAACGATGGTTTCGCCCTTGCGGTCCAGTTCGAGGCGCTGGCTGGGGGTTTGGGCCGGAAGGCTGGCGGCGGTGAGGACGATTCCAGCAAGAAGAGCGAGGGCGGATGAAAACCTTTCCATCAAGAACTCCATAAGAAACGCCGGCGCGCTGAAACGCGCCACGATGAAAGTGTAAACCGGCGCACCTGGCCTTTGCAGTGAGGGGACAGAGCACCCGCGATGAAAATGGTACAGCCGCTGTTCCAGCTTGCTTATTTCGGAGGGAGCAGAGGCCTTCAGACCTCTGAGAAACAGACGCAAAAGTGAGGGGCTTCAGCCCCGGGCCTTTTGCCAGCAACCGAAGCAAACTCCCGCGCTTCAGGCGATACCATGAAGTGTGACGCAAACAAAGCTGGTCTGGCAATCGAAACTGGTGCTGCTGCTGGTGCTGCCTTTTGCCGGCGCAAGCGTGGTGTTGCAGGCTCACTTTTTTGCGGTAAATCTGGCGCAAATCGCCATCTGGACGCTGGGCCTGAGCCTGATTTCCGGCCTGATCGCCGTGCAATTGCGCGCCGCCACGCCGGGCGGAGCCTTTGCCGGAGCGGTCCTTACCGCTTGCCTGATGTTTTCCACCGCTAATTTTCCTTATCAGCCGTGGCGCACGGCGCTCGCACCGGTGGTGGCGCTGGTCGCGCTCACCTGGTTCGGCACGCGGCTCGGCCGGGAGCGGAAGGAGCGGCTGGGCACGGCCGAAGGGCGGCAGGGACGCTCGGCGGCGCAGGTGGCAGCCAATCTGGGTTTGGCGATGCTGGCGTCGAGCGAACTGGCGCAGTTCGGTCTCGTCGATTCCGGTTGGTTTTCGCGGCCCAGCCAAGCGCCCATGCTGCTATTCGCAGTAGGAATGGCGGCGCTGGCCGAGGCTGCGGCGGATACAGTCGCCTCGGAAGCCGGCCAGGCGCTGTGCGGCCGCCCGCGGATGATTACGACGCTACGCGAGGCCGCGCCGGGCACAGACGGAGCCATCAGCCTGGCGGGAACACTGGCCGGAGTCTGCGCGGCAGCAATCGTTTCCGGCGCGGGCGCATACGCGCTCAGCGGCGGCGCATTGATGTTCTGGATCAGCGGCGCGGGCGCGGTCTTCGGGCTTTTCGTCGACAGCCTGCTGGGCGCGACGCTCGAGCGGCGCGGTTGGCTGAACAATGACGCGGTAAATTTTCTATCAACCGCCAGCGCGGCGGCGGTTGCGCTGATGGCGCTGGCCGTTGGGGCTTACTTCAGATAAATTCGAGGTACCCCAGGTCCCAAAATCGGGACCTGGGGTACCCAGCATTGGTGGAAAAGTCTGATGGCTTACCCTAGAACCGGTTCCAGAGCTCCTGGTTGTAGACCGAGTGGTGGAACTGCACCTCGGAACTCTTGACGATCGATCCCAGTTCGCGCGGGGAGCGGTTGGCAACGGCCTGCTTCAGATCGGCGTAGCGGCCTTGCACATCGGCGCCCAGAATCTTCGCAATCCACTTGGAGCTTTTGAAGTCCGCAATCGCCTGCTGAATGTTGTCGGGCAGGAAGTGGCCACCTTCACGCAAGCTCTTGTCACCGGAGATCTGCCCGTCGATGCCGGTCTTGAAGATCGAGTAGAGCACCAGGTAGGGGTTGGCGTCCGGCGCGACGGCGCGCACTTCGGTGCGCATCGAGCGGCTGTTGCCGATGGGCACGCGCACCATGGCGCCGCGATCGACGGCAGAGGCGCGAATCTGGTTGGGAGCCTCGAAGTGCGGGTCCAGGCGGCGATAGGCGTTCACGCTGGAGTTGAAGACCAGGCACAGGTCAAGCGCGCTGGTCAGGATGCGGTCCAGGAAGCCCCAGCCGAAGGCCGAAAGCTGTTCCTCGCCCTTTTCGTCCCAGAACAGATTCGTCTTGCCTTTGGAAACGGAGACGTTGGTGTGCATGCCGCTGCCGTTCACGCCGACCACCGGCTTGGGCAGATAGCTGGCCGTGTATCCCATATTGCTGGCGATTTGCCGGGTCAGCAGCTTGTAGAGCTGAATCTGATCGGCCGCGCCCACCGCTTCGGCGTAACCGTAATTGATCTCGAACTGGCTCGGGGCCACTTCTGGGTGGTCCTTTTCGTTCTGGAAGCCCATGGCGCGCTGCACTTCAGCGGAGGTGTCAATGAACTGCCGCAGCGGGTCCAGCGGCAGCGAGTGATAATAACCGCCGGTGCTGATGAGTTCAAACTTGTTGGTCTCGCAATACTTCTGCTCCGCGTCCTTGCCGGCGAAGAGAAAGCCTTCGATCTCAGTGGCCGCATTGAGCGTGTAACCGTTCTTTTTGAACTCTTCGTCCGCATAAGCCTTGAGCACGCCGCGCAGGTCGCCCGAGTACGTGCTGCCGTCCTTGTCGATCACGTTGCCGAAGACCACGACCTTGCCAGTGCCGAAGACGTCGGCGGGAACCCAGTAGAAGGCGCTCCAGTCAATGCCCAGCCGCAGATCGCTCTCCTTCTGCGCCGTAAATCCACGGATCGAAGAACCGTCGAAAGTCAGGTTCTCATAGGACTTGACCAGGAACTTCTTGTCGTAGTCGAGCAGGTGCAGGCGTCCCTCGAGGTCGCTGAACAGCACGGTTACGGCCTTGATCCGCTTCTCATCGGCCAAATACTTCAGCCGCTTCTCACGAATCTCATCGATCGCGACGCGATTGGCGCGGTCTGCCTTGGCTTGCAGGTTGAGTTCTTCAAGCTCCTCGTAGGAGAGAGCAAGAAAATTGCGATATTCAGTAGGCATGGATCTCCTTTTTGGCTGCAACTGTGCCGGGTGTGGCCAGTTGCAGCCATTATAGAGTCCAGATTCTGGAAAGGGGAAGCGGATAGATACAAAACATAGCCAGCCGCGCTTGGCGCGCCGATGCCGGGGCCGTTCAAATTGCGGAGTATTTCCCCGCCGCGCTCCGCCAGTTTCAGCGAATGTAGCGCGGGCGTCCCCGCCCGCGCTTGTCCATAGCGAATGACCAATTCATGCAGTCATAACACTACTTGGTTGGAACCGTCGCGATCGTCTTCAGAATCCGCGCGGTGATCTGGTAAGGATCGGCCAGTGAATTCGGACGGCGATCTTCGAAGTAGCCCTTGTAGCCGTCGCGGACAAAGTTGACGGGCAGGCGGACCGAAGCGCCGCGGTTGGAGAGTCCGTAGGTGAACTCGTTGATCGAGGCGGTCTCGTGCTTTCCGGTCAGGCGCAGGTGGTTGTCCGGGCCGTAGACGGCGATGTGCTCGGCGCGGTGTTCCTTGAAGGCTTCCATCAACGCTTCGGTGTACGCCTTGCCGCCCACTTCGCGAATGAACTTGGTGGAGAAATTGGTGTGCAGACCAGAACCGTTCCAGTCGCCCTTGAGCGGCTTCGGGTGCCACACAACATCGACTTCGTACTTCTCGGTCAAGCGCAGCAGCAGGTAGCGCGCGATCCACAGGTCATCGGCCGCCTTCTTGGCGCCCTTGCCGAAGATCTGGAACTCCCACTGCCCCTTGGCCACTTCGGCGTTGATGCCCTCATGGCCGATGCCGGCGGCCAGGCAGAGATCCAAGTGCTCCTCGACGATCTGGCGGGCGATGGAACCGACGTACTTGTAGCCGACGCCGGTGTAGTACGGGCCCTGCGGGCCGGGAAATCCGTCCTTGGGGAAGCCCAGCGGACGGCCATCTTTATAGAGAAAATACTCTTGTTCAAAACCGGCCCAGAAATCGGGAGCGTCGGCAAAGGTGGCGCGCGTATTGGTCTCGTGCGGGGTGCCGTCGGGCAGCAAAACTTCGCTCAGCACGATGAACGCGTCCTTGCGGGCCGCATCTGGATAGAGCGCCACCGGCTTCAAAACGCGATCCGAGCTTTTGCCCTCAGCCTGCTCCGTCGAACTGCCGTCAAAGCCCCACAATGGCAAATCCGCAAGCACAGGCGGCTTGTCAAAGGACTTTACAGTTGTCTTGCCGCGAAGTTCAGGGATTGGTTTGGTTCCATCAAGCCAGACATATTCCAATTTGTATTTTGACATGAGTCTCCTTTTTTGCGTGCAGATCAAAGATGTACGCCATGAGATAAATTATTGATGAACCGCCGTAAGGAATCGATGAAGATCTGTTGAGCCTCAGGCTGCCTGCCCGCGCATCACCGCCGGTGGGCAACCAGAAACATCAGCAAAAGCGCCACCACGGGGATCAGCGCCAGGGCTGCATAATATAAAATTTTCCGCGTCTGCTGGGACTTGCGCTTGCTCCAGTTGCGCAATTCCTCGCGGTCCTCGATGCCCACCTTGTCCAGATTCTTCAAGTCCCAGGCAAAATCCGCGGCTTTGCCGTAGCGGTTGCGAGGGTCCCTTTCGAGAGCGCGGTAGATAACTTCCTGCAACTCCGGTGTGATCGAAGGCTCGGCAACCCGCGGCGGAACGGGGTAATTCAACAGCCGCTCGTTCATTATGGCCATCGGCGAAGGACCGGAAAAAGGCAGCTTGCCGGAGAGCATTTCATAGAGGATGATGCCCAGCGCATAAAGGTCAGTGCGCGCGTCGCCACGCTTGCCCTTCACTTGCTCCGGAGCGATGTAGTCCGGGGTGCCGAGCGCGGCGGTAATGTTGGCGTAGGTCAGCCTTCGCGCCTCGGCGTCGCCGGCAATGCCGAAATCGATGAGCTTGATGTTGTCTTCCGCGTCGACCATGATGTTTTCCGGTTTCAGGTCGCGGTGAACCACGCCGTTGGCGTGAATGTACTCGAGGGCTTCCAGAATGCCCAGCGTGATGCGGATCGCGCGCTCGGGCGAAATCCGGCCCTCGGAGAGAATCTGGCGCAGCAGACGGCCCTCGCACCACTCCATGACCATATAGATGCGGGAGCGCTTTTCATCGCCGTAAACGCGCATGACCTTGGGATGATTCAGCCGCTTGCCAATCGAGTCCTCGCGCTTGAAGCGGTCAAAGAGAATAAGGTCGGCCTCAAGATCAGGGTGGGGAATCTTGAGAGCGACCTGGCGGTTGTCGCGCACATCCGTGGCGCGGTAAGTAGTGGCCATTCCGCTGTGGGCGACAACCGCGTCAATGCGGTAGGAATCGATCTGCGAACCGGCTTCTATCGTGTCAAAAAAGCTCATCGTGCGGCACACTCCATCGAAGATTACTGCTCGATTCTATCGGGGAAAACCGCTCCATTCAGTAAGGATTTCGTAAGGCTTTTTCGACGGCTCAGGAAGCCAGCTTGCGGTAAGGCCGGCCGCGCGGCATGGTGCCCATCCGCTCGACCGAGCAAACACGGATGACCTGCGCCGTGGTGTTGTCGTTGCCATCCACTTCGACCGCGCGCGCCACCAGCTCATGGGCAATCTCCTCAATATCCTTGTCCTGCGAAACGATGGCGGCGATAGCCTCCTCGCTCATTTCGTCGTGCAGCCCGTCGGAGCAGAGAACCAGCACGTCGCCGGCATGCACGGTGAAGATGCTGGTGTCAGGAGCAACAAACATCTCCGGCCCCAGCGAGCGAATCAGCACGTGTCGGGCTTCAGACTCAGCCATTTCGCTGGCCGTAATCAGCCCCAGCTTGCGCTGCTGGTTCACCCATGTGTGGTCGTCGGTAATCTGCCGCGCATGTCCATTGCGAATCAGGTAGCAGCGGGAGTCGCCCACGTGGGAAACGATTGCCTGATCAAAGCGGAGCGCGCAGGCCACGATTGTGGTGGCCATATTCTTGCCCCAGGAATTCGGCCCGACGTTGCAATCGTGAACCGCGATGTTGGCCTCTTCGATAAGGCGCGGCAGCAGGTGATTCAGCAGCGCGCCGCCAGCTTTCTGCGCGAATGCTTTGGTCAAAACCAAAACGGCCGTGGCCGAGGCGACTTCTCCCAGGTCGTAGCCACCCACGCCGTCGGCCACCGCGAACAGATAACCGTGCGTAAACGTCTGCGGACGCGATGTGGGGATGAATGACCCCATCGAGTCTTCGTTGTTGGTGCGAATTTTGCCAGGATCGCTGGCCTGACCGAACTCAACCTTTAACATAGCTGCCACCATCCGTAAAGCTCAAGCAAAGCGGAAAAGATATTTCCAAACCTCAGAAATATCCGTCCTTAACCACCGCAAGGTGGCTCTCTGCGCGGAACTTTTCCGAAAAAGTTCTGGCAGAGAAGCCACCCGGCAGTTACCGCTGTTCCCGTCGAGCTATTGACTTACTTTCTCTTCAAGCAGAATCGCCTTGCCTTGCGCCTTGGAGGAGCGCAGGAAGTAGACGGTGCCGTAGATGCCCCAGATGGCCGCGATGCCCAGCGCCAGCAGCGGCTCCTTGAAGGTTCCCAGTCCGAATACGGGGCTGATGATGTAGAAAGCCATCAGCACCAGGTTGGCCAGCAGCCCGAAGCCGGGAATCAGCAGGTGACGCACCAGGCTGAAGTCAGGGCGCTTCCAGAAAGCCACAATGCACAGGAAGTTACTGAGCGCGTAAAGGATGAACGTGCCAAAGTTGGAAGTTAGCGTGATGGTCAGCAGCGAGTTAGGCAGCGCGGCCATTTGAGCGTGCGTCGTGAAACCAAAGCTGGAGAAGATGCCGTGAGGCAGCGCGGCAATAGCGGCATCGGTGGGCGCGCCGGCATCGGCAAAAACCAGCGAGGTGGCGACCACGCCGATAACGGCGGAGATCACAGCCAGCGTCCAGATGGCGCGCCGCGGAGAAAGCGTCTTGGCGTCAAGAATGCCGAAGGACTGAGGAGCTTCTTCGTCCTTGCCCATCGCGTAGGTAACGCGTGCGCCGGTGTTCATGCAGCTCAGCGTGGTGCCGATCAGCGCAAGGAAGACCGTGAAGGCTTCGGCCAGCATGAAGTACTTGCCCAGGCCCTGGCCGAGCAGCCCATCCCCGACAATGATCATCATGTCGCCGACCGGAGCCGCCGAGCTGGACGCACTCTGCATGGTATAGCCGGAGTTAAGGAAGTAGTTAGCCGCAAAATACTCGATCAGATAGCATATCAGGCCTTGAATCAACAGCGAGGCAATGACGGCAATCGGGATGTGCTTGGTTGGGTTCTTTGCCTCGCCGCCCATCGAGGTGACGGATTCAAAGCCGACCAGAATGAGAATGGCGACAGTGGCCTGAATAAACAGGAAGCTGAACTTATGCGGAGAAATAACCGAAGCCGCGGTGGTGTGAGTAAGGAAGTTGCCGGTGGAATCCTGCTCCGGATAGCTGATCGTATAAGGCACAGGCTTGCCAGCCTTGTCGAGCAAGGGCTGCGGCACGCCGCTGGCGTCGCGGATCGTCGAGCCGTCGGGCTTGGTGGCGAACTGGTAAGTATAGGTGGCTAGGCTTTGCCCGTCATATTGGAAGCCGGCCGCTCCTGTCGGATGGTTGACGCGATAGCCGAGCGCCAAAACGCTGAAGACCAGCAGCGCGGAGATCTGAATGATATTGATGGCCAGATTGACGGCCGTCGAAGCGCCGGCGCCCTTCGAGGCGATCCAGCCAACGAAGAAGGAGAAAAGCACCGCGATCAGCGCCATGAAAATCCATCCTGGATTTCCGCCGCTGATGAAGTTCGGGAAGAGGAAGCCCACCACATAGCCGACGAAAATGCCGGTCGTGGCGACCATAACTCCGGGATATACCCAATAGTAAAGGTGCGAGCCCCAGCCGACGATGAACTTGGCGACGCGCGCGTATCGGAAGGCTTTGTCGCGGGATAGCAGGGCTTGCTCGGCGTAGTAGTAACTGGAGCCTGTGCCCGGATAAATCCGGGAGATTTCCGCATAGGCCACGGCCGTCGCCAAACACAGCAGCAGGGCGCCGAAGATGCCCAGCCACATGGCTGGCGCGGTGGTTCCGGTGGTGGCTTGGATGTAGAAGGTGAGCCAAAGGAAGGCGCCAGGAGCGATAAGAGCCATTGCGTTGCTGGTCAGCCCGGTTAGGCCAAGAGTAGCCTGCATTTGGGGTGCTTTTTGTTCTGCCATGAGCATTCTCCTCTGATGAAAGGTGTGATTGTTCCCGCCGCTGGCGCACGGGACACGCAAGAAACTCTGCGGATTGAATCCTCCGTATGAGTTATTTTCAGATTAGGGCAGGACCAATCAGGATGGAATGAGGAACGGATCAGGACGGAATGAGGAACGAGTAAAGATAGAATAAGGATATAAGGATGGTATAAGAAAATGCGGGACAAAGCTCAGCGCGCATCTTGTTTGGCCCCGCGCTAATCCATCAGAAATGGATTAGCGCGGGGCTGTCAGTCAACATTATTGTAAATATAGTATTAGCGTTTGGGGACGAAGAAGACCACAAAGCCGGCAGTCGCCGTCGATTGCGCCTTTATTTCTGGATGTTATTGCCAAAGATAAAGCCGAATTCAAGTACGCCCCTGAATTGGTTTGCATTTGTTCCCGTCTTGCCAAAGACAGATCCCGATGTGTAGTCCGATGCATGCACCACGGCGAGATCACTGCGAAGGTACACGCCTCCCTTTTGGTAAGTCGGCGTTGCGGTGAAAGTAAAGCCTTTGCTGCCCGCTCCAAAGCCCAGCAAGTTGACCGATCCGTCGGTTGCGCTTCCCGAACTCGCAAGGTATTCCACGCGCGCCGGAAGCGAAAAGCCGCTCTTGAAGGCGTAGCTGACGTTCAATGCGCCGCCCGTTGCGGATGTGCCCTTGGTCACGCCGACCTTCGCATTGGCCGGCAGCTTGCCGTACTGGAAGTACGGCGAAACAATCCATGGGCCTTTGGTGTACGTATAGATCACCGCGTGCATATAGCTATTG
>Ga0224529_1002101_pt1 | contig 10362 bp, 9 predicted proteins | sample CBST50metaG_FD_179893 | JGI IMG/M metagenome (GOLD analysis project Ga0224529, IMG submission 179893) | Peat soil microbial communities from Stordalen Mire, Sweden - C.B.S.T50 | ecosystem: Environmental > Terrestrial > Soil > Wetlands > Peat | place: Sweden: Norrbotten County, Stordalen Mire... | reverse complement strand
GTGCTAGATCAGAGCGGCTCGGCGCTGCCCAGGGTGATGCGCAAGCGGCTGGGGCTGGGATAGACGGCGTGGGCCATTCTTCCTCGGGGGCTAGCATTTTTCCGGATGATGTAGAGTTCGGCGTGGACCAGGAGGTCCACGCTACAGCCGACCGGGAGGTCGGCGCTACACTTTCTCTACACCAACAGGCAAACCGCGCTAAAACAGCCGCGCCCCCGAAAGCATGGGGGCGCGGCTATTGACCGTGCGGCATGTGACGCGTGCTGGCTAGGCCTGAGTGGGCTTGAGGATTTCAGGCTTGATTTCGGAAACGGCAACGGCCTTGGCTTCGGGCTTGCGGATGTCGATGCCGCCCTTGAAGTAAGCGCCGTCTTCAATGCTGATGCGGGCGGCGGCGACGTCGCCGGTGAGGGCTCCCTCGGCGCGGATGTCAACGCGGTCGGTGGCGGATACGTTGCCGCGGACCTTGCCGAGGACGACGATTTCGCGAGCGCCGATGCTGGCGGCGACCTGTCCGTTGCGACCAACGGTGACGCGGTTGCCGGGCAGGTTGATGCTGCCCTCGACCTTGCCGTCGATGAACAGGGACTCGGAGCCGGAGATTTCTCCCTTGACGAAGAGCCCTTTGCCGATGGTGGCCTGGTCGCCAGCGTTGATCGGGGCGCGCCCGGCGGCTTCAAAAGCCGGAGTGGCAGGCGCGGGCCGGGCAGGCTCAGGGCTGTGGACGTGGCTGTTGCTGGAAGAGATCGATCCGGATTGGCTTGGTTTCCACATAGCGCTCACAATGATTCCTTTTCTGTCCTGCTGGAATGGGACACCAAGGCAGGGCTCTTACCGGGTACAAAAAAGATGAAGCAAAAATGGCTGGCAATCTGTCTGCGAGTAGCTCTAACGGCCACAACTAGGATGGTATCGCCTTGCGACCCGTTCAGGAGATTGCATTGCAGTTATTTTAAGACCGGCGGCGCGGAATTTCGAGAGGTAAAGGGAACAAGCAGAGGCGGTAGCCAACAGTGACAACAGCTTTTTGGGAATAAGAGAAATGTGCGGACCGATTGGGGAGGCTGTAGTCTGAATCTATGACTGATCGAGAACTGTTGACGCGGATTGCCCGCTCAGCCGGGCAGAAATCCGGATACAAGCAACTGGTGCTCGAGTTGGGGCTGGGCGGCGGACGGCAGCGGCGTTTGCTGCTGGAGCAACTGGCGCGGCTGACGGTGCGGGGCGAACTGACCAAAATAGACCGCGAGCACTGGGGGATTCCCCGGCCGATAGGTTCGGATGGGACACGCGGCAACCTGTGCGCCGGGCGGCTGGACCTGCACCGCGACGGCTACGGCTTTGTGCGGCCTAATGCGCGGCAGGCGACGGGGACCGAGGACATTTTTATTCCGCCCAACGAGATCAACGGGGCGATGCAGGGCGATCAGGTGTTGGTGGAAGTGGAACCGGCCAAGGCCGACGGGCGGCGCTATGGGCGGATTGCGCGGGTGGTGGAGCGGCATAACGCGACGGTAGTGGGGACGTTCCACTATGCGCGGAGCGATCGGGAGCAGGGCCACTATGTGACACCCTTCGACGAGCGGATGACGCAGCCGATTCTGATCCCGGATGGGCAGGAAGTGCCGGAGATTGACGAAGCTGCCACGCCGCACCGAGTGCTGGGTGCGGGGGCGGCGCAGAAGACGCTGGAAGAGCACGAGAGCCTGGAAGGCTTGATTGTGGATGTGGAGATCACCGCGTGGCCAACGCTGACCAAGCTGGCGGTGGGACGGGTAATTGAGGTGCTGGGCTCGCCGGACGACTTTGGTGTGGATGTGGAGATGATGATCCGCAAGCACCAACTGCCGCGGATTTTCCCGGAAAATGTGTTGGTCGAGGCGCGGGCGGTGGCTCACCTCGACCTTTCCGAGGTTGAGCGTAGAAAAGATTTTCGCAGCTTGCCCATCGTGACGATTGACGGCGAAACGGCGCGGGATTTTGACGATGCGGTGCTGGTGACGGAGCGCGCCGATGGGGCGGGCTACGAATTGCAAGTGCATATTGCCGACGTGTCGGAGTACGTGCGGGCGGGGACGGACCTGGATCTGGAAGCGCGGTTGCGGGGAACGAGCGTTTATTTCCCGGACCGGGCAATTCCGATGCTGCCGCAGGAGCTTTCGACCGATATTTGCAGTTTGCGGCCAGGGGAAGACCGGCTGGTGCTGAGTTGCGTGATGCAGTTGGATGCGACGGGGCGGATTGAGAGCTACGAAATTGTGGAGGGCGTGATTCGCTCGGCGGCGCGGATGACGTATACCGAGGTCCACGCGATTCTGGAGGGCGACGAGGAAGTACGCGCCCGTTATGCCAGCCTGGTGCCAAACTTTGAGCGGATGCGGCTGCTGGCGGGGTTGATGAACGAGCGGCGCGAGGAGCGGGGGAGCATCGATTTCGATCTGCCGGAGCCGGTGATTGAGTTTGACGAGCAAGGCGAGATGCGCGGGGTAACGAAATCGGAACGCAACTGGGCCAATCGTCTGATTGAAGAGTTCATGTTGGCGGCCAACGAGTCGGTGGCGACGTGGCTGGAAGATTTGGGCGTGCCTTCGATTTATCGCATTCACGAGAAGCCAGAGCCGCGCAGGGTTGTCCAGTTCGAGGAGTTGGCCGCTGCCTTTGGATACACGTTGGGGCTGGGTGCGCTGCCGGTGAAACGGATTCAGACGCGGGGCGACCGGCGGGATGCGGCACGCGGCGGACGGGCGGCGCGCACGTATGAGGTGGCGGAAGAGATTGCGGTGACGCCGCGCATGTATCAGAAGCTGGCGAAGCGGATCGAGGGTACCCCGGAAGAGCGGATTTTGAGCTATCTGATGCTGCGCTCGCTGCGGCAGGCGCGCTATTCGGAGACGAATGAGGGGCACTTTGCGTTGGCGGCGCCCAGCTACACGCACTTTACTTCGCCGATTCGACGCTACCCGGATTTGATTGTGCATCGCATCACCAAGGTGCTGCTGCGGCAGGGGGTGAGCGGAGAGGGAACGGTGGCGGCGGACCGGATGAATTCGCCGTGGACGCATCCCAACGAGGGGGTGGAAACCAGCCGGGTGCCCCACCCTCGCCGCACTTCTGTACTTGCGGCTAGGGTGGAATCGATTGAGCCGCCCATTCCCGAGGCGGAGCTGGCGCAGATTGCCGAGGAGACCAGCCTGACCGAGCGGCGCGCCGCCGAGGCCGAGCGGGAGCTGATCGAGTGGAAGAAGGTCCGGTTCATGCAAGACCGGGTGGGCGAGGAGTTTGCCGCTCTGGTGCTGAATCCGACCAAATATGGGCTGTTTGTGGAGCTGACCGACCTGTTTGTGGAGGGGTTGGTGCCGATTGACAGTATGCGCGACGACCGCTATACGTGGCGGGAGAATACGCATGAGATTATCGGCGTGAACACGAATCGCTGTTTCCGGGCCGGGGATCGGGTGCAGGTAATTCTGGACCGGATTTTGGCGCAGGAGCGGCGGTTGCAGTTCTCGATTGTGGAAGAAGGTTTGCCGCTGACGGGCAAAAAGGGCGGCCGTTCGCAGCCGAAAGGCAAGAAAAAGAAGACGGGCAACGCGGCTCCGATGCGCTCGTCGAAAGCACGGAATAAATTGGGCAAGAAGGGGCGACGGCGCTAGGCACCTGCGGTGCGGCCAGCTAGCTGGAATTTTTATGGAGTGCGCACAAAAAAGGGGGTGGATTTCTCTCGGAGAAAAATCCACCCAGAATGCCTTGCTGCTTTGGCAAACTCTTATAAATCTTTAGCGGTTGGCTTGCTTTTCGGCCAGGGCTCCAAGGACGGGGAGGCTGATGCGTCTGCCGCCAAAAGCGGCGATGAGCACGATGAGCCAGACCAGGAAGAGCGCGAGGCTGGCCAGTTGCCAGAGTGTGGTGAGCAGAATTCCGGTATAGGGAACGAAACTGAGCACCGCGCCGAGAACGATTTCAACCGCCGCCAGAGTGAGGAAGAAGAAGATGGACTGCCAGGCATGGAAGCGCACAAAGGAACTTTCACGGTAAGGCTCGATGATTAGCAAAACGATGGCCGGGATGCAAGTAAGATAGGCGATTCCTCCGGCGGTGTTGTCGGAAAGGCCGGGAAGCTTGAGGTCGGACATGATACCTCCTGATGGTTGGCGCGCGTACCCCTTGGGGAGGGTGATTAGTTGGGGAAGCCGATAGCGCGCCAGATCAGAGTGTGGGCCGGAGGGAGAGCAGGCGTCAGGTCTGGATTGATCAAATACGCGAATTTCAGCGCGTGGATTTTAGGCGGCGGCGCGAGGGAAGCTGATCCAATACAATGAATCGAGGAGCATAACGGATGGCACATACGGTGTTTTGCGTACGGAACAAGCGGGAGATGGAGGGTTTGGAAGAGCCCCCGTTCGATTCGGAGTTTGGCCAGAAGATCTACAAGAACGTTTCGCAAGCAGCCTGGGCGGAATGGATTGACCGGCAGAAGATGCTGCTGAACGAGTATCGGCTGCAACCCTGGACTCCGCAGGCGCAGAGCTTTCTGGTGGAGCAGATGGAGCAGTTCTTCTTTGGCGAAGGCGTGGAGCCGCCCAAGGAGTTTGTTCCTCCGACGCATTGAGTGGCGAAGGGCTGGAATGTTGAGCTGGAGTTGGGCATTTCAGGTCCGGCTAGTGTAAACTGAATCAGACCTCACAGGCCGACTCTAGCGAGTCGGCTCGATTGTGTCGGGACGTGGCTCAGCCTGGTAGAGCACTCGCTTGGGGTGCGAGGGGTCGGCAGTTCGAATCTGCCCGTCCCGACCATTTATAGAATCATTTATGAATAGATCGCAGTTTCGTGTGCAAAATTGAACAGCAAGCTAATGTGCTCAAAGCTATACTTTTTATTGTGCGGTAGCCTATGCGCTCAGAAACGAAGCCCATGGGAAACACGTCAGTTGTTTATTTCTCGTTTCGCACAATGTGCACCTTTAACTTACTGATCTCGCTGGAATCGGCGCGTCCCATGCGCTATGTTCACGGTCGAGCGATTGCTATACTCCGATGTAATTTCCCAGTAGTGCGTTCAAGATGTACGCCCGTATCTGCCTCCGGGCAGACGGGCCAGCATCTTAAGCTTAGTTCGTCCACATGAGGACGGGCGCGCGCCTGTGCGTCAGTCGTGAAGAACCACATTGAGCAGGGATTTGTGGACGTGAATCACGCTGTCGTAGTCAATAAAGCCTAATTTACGAAAGCGATTCATAAAAAAACTGACCCTGGAGCGGGTGGTGCCCACCATTTCGGCCAGGCTCTCCTGCGAGATTTTTGGAATTTTGGTATCGGACTCACCTGGTTGGGCAAGCTCGGCCATCAAGAGCAGAATTCGCGCTAAACGTTTTTCACTGGAGTTGAAGAGCTGATCGACTAGGTCGGCCTGAGTTCTCATGCTGCGTTCGAGGATAAATTTGAGGAACAAGTCGGAGAAGGCATGCTCTTCGTGCAGGACGCGGATCATATCGGCACGTTCGACTTTGAGCGCCACGCAGGGAACCGTGGCCGTGGCTGTGGCTAGTCGCAACCCTGGGGCTGCCGCCATGGACTCTTCGCCAACAAAATCGCCTGCCGTGAGTAAGGCGATGGTGGCCTCTTTGCCGTCTGGGGAGATGACCGTCAGCTTGGCCCGGCCCTCTTGAAGATAGAAGACGCAATCAGCAGAGTCTCCCTGAGAAAAGAAGGCATCCTTGGGCTTGAGCCGGACAATCTTTTGTCCCAGTCCAGCCTGGGTCAAAAACGCCGCAGGACCGAATTGTGTCGCACTTCCTTCCGTCATCTGGCTCCTCCTGTTCACTTGTGGCTGAACCCGTCGGTCGGAACTCTTGTCTCATTTTGCCGCTTCAGGCGCGGTAATGGCTTGGCTCCGCCCATCGATCCGCCTCGACTCGGAGTTGGATGAGGACGACACATGTATAGTAATTGTTTTCCCTGTTTGCGGTCGATTCCATTCGCCCGACTTCATTTTTACGCCCGTAAAACAAGATTGCGGGGCGCGAGGGCTCTTTTCAGCCCGCAGCATTTTGCGCAACACCGACATTTCCGAAAGCCATTCCGTAGGTGCGACAATGGGGTAAGAACCAGAGTTCAGATTCTTTCTGGCGCGGGGGATTCACTTGTCTAAGCTGCGAGTTCTTTCGACGCATATCGCTTTGTTACGGCGCTTACACCCTGGAATGCTGGAGATGGCGCTTCACTCCGGGGCACAGGGAGTCGAAATCTTTGCCGCGCGCCAGCACTTCGACTACACCAGTCGAGAGCACGTTACCGAGCTGGCCACATGGTTTCGCTCCAATCCGTTGGAAATCTGGTCGATGCACGCCCCGCTTTATCCCGACCGCGAGATGGGCCGGGCCGGAGCGCCGAGCGTGAATCTTCTGCACCCGGACAAATCGCGCCGCATCAGCGCCATGGACGAGATCAAGCGCGCCATCGAGACGGCCGACTCGATTCCGTTTCGCAATTTGGTTGTGCATCTGGGCGAAAAGGACGATGAATGGTCTCCGCGCTCGATGGAATACGCGCAGACGGCCCTTGAGCATTTGGGAGCCTTTGCCCATCCGCTGGGGGTGCGTCTGCTGGTGGAGAATCTCCCCTTCGAGACGGCCACACCGGCGCACTTGGTCAGCATTCTCACCATCGGCCATCTGGATCAGGTAGGGGTTTGCCTCGACCTGGGCCACGCGCACCTGAGTGTCAGCGTACGGGAGGCCATTGAGACACTTGGCAACCGTATTGTTTCGGTTCACACCCATGACAATCACGGGCTGAAGGACGAGCATCTATGGCCTGGTGATGGCACAATCGATTGGAAGGCAACCGCGCTGCAACTCAACGCGTTGACAGCGCCGCCGGCCATCGTGCTGGAAATCAGCTATGCGCTGGGTGATGAGTTGCCGGGGCTACCGGAGCACATCCAGCAGGCCTTCGAGCGGTTGGACTGAGATCCTCTTGGGAATCGGCGAGTCGGGTACGCTTGAAAGCTTGAGAAAGTAGCTGTCGGCGGCCAACATTGCGTTAGATAAATTGACTCTGAAGAAACCGTGCAGAGGCATCGAATTCGGTGTACAGGAATTAGAGAACTGTTCTAGCATAATCGGGGAAAATGAGTAGAGTATTTTGGTTTGATATATTGAAAGGATTCAATGAAAAGGACTCTAAATCTAACAGCGGTTCTTGCTCTCCTTGTGCCTGCTCTTGGCTGGACGGTAACGCTTTCGCGACCGATTGTGGCTGGATACGTCTTTCCGCAAGAAAAAGCTTTGCCCCCGAACGCGGTGGATGCGTTGAGCATGACGCGAATCAACTACGCGTTTTCCAATATTGCCAATGGGCGAATGGTACTGGGCGCGCCCACTGATGCGGGTAACTTTGCCCAGTTGACCGCGCTGCGCCAGCAGAATCCGGCGCTCACGGTGCTGGTATCGGTGGGGGGATGGGGGTGGTCGAACAATTTCTCAGACATGTCGCTGACTCGCGCAAGCCGCCAGATTTTTATTCAGAGCGTGATGGAATTTTTGGCTCGTTACGATTTGGATGGTCTTGACGTTGACTGGGAGTATCCGGGCATGGAGGGGGCGGGTCATTCCTTTCGCGCTGCGGACAAGCAGAACTTCACACTACTGGTGAGGGAACTGCGAGCCAGTTTCAGCGCGCAGGAAAAGAAAAATCACAAGCGGCTGTATCTCACTATTGCGGCGGGCGCGTCGGATGAATTTTTGGCGCACACCGAAATGAAGAAGGTGCAGAAGTATCTCGACACAGTGAACCTGATGGCTTATGACTATGTTGAGCCCACCGCGGAGGGACTTACCGGCCACCATGCGCCGCTATACGCCAATCCCATAGACGCCCGGCATAACTCGATTGATGAATCGGTGCGGGCGTTTGAACGCGCGGGAGTGCCGGCCGAAAAGCTTTTGCTGGGCGTTCCGTTTTATGCGCACGTGTGGGGCGAGGTTCCGGATAAAGATCATGGCCTGTATCAGCCGGGCAAGGTTGTGCCTGACAGCGATGCACCTTTCAGTAGAACTCCCAGCGTGATGCTTACGCAGGGGTTTGTGCGCTATTGGGATTCAGCCTCTTCCGCACCCTATCTTTACAACGCGGAAAAGCACATGTTTGTCTCGTATGACGATGCGCAATCGATGGCTGCGAAGTGCCGCTATATCACCGAGCACAAGCTGGCGGGAATCATGTTTTGGGAGTATTCGAGCGATCCCACGGGAATCTTGCTAAAAACCATCAATCAGTCATTGCGGCCCAACGCGAGCGCGGGAAAGGACGCCCAATGAGCGTAACGGTCAGCCCATATCCAACGATCTCAGAGACAACGGTGAAAGCTCCGCGCGTGGTTTCAATTGATATATTTCGCGGCTTGACGATGGCGGTGATGATCTTTGTCAATGCGCTGTCAGGGGTGAATGGCTTGCCTTGGTGGACTTATCATGCGCACGACAGCATGAATGCGATGACTTATGTCGATATGGTTTTCCCATTCTTTTTGTTTATTGTCGGCATGTCTTTGCCACTCTCGATTACCCAGAGGCTGCGGCGCAACCCGTCGCAGCCCGCGCTGTGGGCTCATGTGGTTGTGCGTTCGCTGGGTCTGGTCGTGCTAGGACTGATACTGGCCAACGCGGAGTTTTGCGATCCGGCGCGGATGCCGATGAATGGCTATCTTTGGGCGCTGCTTGCTTTGCTTTCGGCCGCGCTGTATTTGAATGTTTACGAAAAGCCGAAGCGATTTTTGCAATCTCCGCGAATCTTGCGCGCAGTTGGATTGATCGGCGTCGTAGTAATGTTTGCATGCTTTCGGCGTAGTACACCGAGCGGACACGGCGCATGGATTGATTTCGCTTATCCGGAGATTCTAGGGTTAATCGGACTTACTTATCTGGGCGCGGCGATTCTGGTGATTCTTACTCGCCGATGGAGGTGGGCGCCGGCTGGGTGGTTTGTGCTGATGACTGCGATCAATATTCTATCCAAGGCACGTATTGCGACTGTATTTGATCGTTTGTCTCTGTACATTTGGCCTTTCGGCGATGGGGCAATGGTGAGCGTTGTGATGGCGGGCGTGCTTACTTCATCGATCTATCTGGGGATCGAACCGAAATATTCCGTGAAGCGAGCCATGAGCATTGCGGCAGGCTTTGCCTTGATTGCATTGGCCTCGGGCACGGTGCTGATTCCGCTTGGTATTTCAAAGAATCGCGGAACCCCAACATGGTGCCTTTATAGCATCGGAGCCAGTGTGCTTTCGTTCACGCTTCTCTATTGGCTCTGCGACGTGAAGAAGTGGACACGCTGGGCATTTTTTGTTCGCTCGGCTGGGGCCAATACGCTGACAACTTATCTTCTGCCGGACTTCTGGATCATTTTACTTGGTGTACTTGGAGTTACCTTCTACGACACGCACTTTAGTTATGGAGGCTCGGGAGTTATGAAGACATTTGCTTTCACTTTCCTGATGCTTGGGATTTCCTGGGCGGTCACAAAAGCAAAAGTCCGCTTGCAGTTTTAATGCGGGTGTGGAGTTTGGCGCTAGCAGACGAAATCCGCAAGCTATCAGGAGTGGGGACAATTGTCTTTGGTGGCAGCAGCGAATATAAATGAGATGCGTGCGCGATAAACAGCCCCTTCCGGTCGATGCGATTCTTGCCCAGATCGCCCCTTCTTTTCAGCAGAGTCCGAATCTGGTGATCGAAGCTCCTGCTGGCGCGGGCAAGACGACGCGCGTTCCGCAGACGCTGCTGGATCAACTGCAAGGCGAGGTGCTGGTGTTGGAGCCGCGGCGGATTGCGGCGCGATTAGCGGCGAGACGCGTGGCATGGGAACGCGGCGAGCAGGTAGGCGAAACCGTCGGTTATCAGGTTCGCTTTGAGCGCGTGGCCGGGGTGCGGACGCGGCTATTGTTTGTGACGGACGGCGTGTTGATTCGCCGCTTGCTTTCCGACCCTTCGCTGGCGGGTGTGGATGCGGTGGTGCTGGATGAGTTTCACGAGCGCCACATGGAATGCGACTTGGCGCTGGCGTTGCTACGGCGTTTGCAGCGAACGCGGCCCACGCTGAAAATTGTGGTGATGTCGGCGACACTGGACGCCGCGCCGGTGGCAGAATATCTGGACAACTGCCCGGTGTTGCGCTCCGGGGGCAGGCTCTACGGACTGTCGATTCAGCACTTACCTTATTCTCCCGCGCCGCTGCACACGCAGGTTCGCGGCGCGCTTGATTTGCTGCTTGCGGAGAGGGAGGCGGGCAACATTCTGGTCTTTCTGCCCGGTGCGGCAGAGATTCGGCGGGCGATGCGCGAGTGCGCACCGGCGGCACATCGGGC
>Ga0224529_1002098_pt1 | contig 10376 bp, 7 predicted proteins | sample CBST50metaG_FD_179893 | JGI IMG/M metagenome (GOLD analysis project Ga0224529, IMG submission 179893) | Peat soil microbial communities from Stordalen Mire, Sweden - C.B.S.T50 | ecosystem: Environmental > Terrestrial > Soil > Wetlands > Peat | place: Sweden: Norrbotten County, Stordalen Mire... | reverse complement strand
GGTGAATCGGGCACAGTTGATTACGGCGGAGTCTCATGGTGTTCTCCTGATTGACTTGGGTGCAATGGTGCGATTGTCTGACCTGCTGGTAGACGATAAGCGGCCGTGGCGCGGATCGAGGCGTGAGCAGCGAGGGATCTAATCAAGGTTGAAAGGGAGTCAACTGGAGGAAGTTGACCAGATGAGATAGTTGGTTGGAAATGAGCGGTTGAGGTGAGCAATCCAAATGCACTTCACTTTTGCACAGCAGAGGACTTGGCTGAAATCCAGGATTTGAGGCAATCGAGGGTGCTCAAAAGGTTGCTGATCGGAGAAAGACGCTTGTGCCAGTCCTTAATCGTGGCGTTAGAATTTAGCTAGAATCGTTTGCTCTTCACGATTTCAGAACTTAGTAGTTGAATTGGCCCTTGTTTCTCAATACTGATCCAGAGTTATATCGGTTAAGTTGCTCATTGTCCAAGTGTTGCCTCAAATCCAGGGGACGAAATCCGGAATCGTTGGAATCGATAGAATCCACCTTCGGAGTCGCACTCAAGGCAGGTACGGCACGGCACGGGGTGGCTGGTCAAGTCTTTCGCCGATCACGCATTATTCTCAAAAATAAAGTGGCTGGGCCTTCCGGGCAGCGTCCCTTATAACGATCAACTCTGTAGAGCCGGCATATCTCCGATCATGGCACCGGGTTGTATAGGGAGGGTAGATGGCTAAACCGCTGACGAAACGCAACAAGGATGGAGAGCTGTACGCGCGCCGTGCCTCCGTCGAAGCTGCCATCGAACTCGCCCAAACTCAGGATTTGGACACGCTGCGTAGCCGGTTATGGATTACTGACCGCGGCGCCGCCGAATACCTTGAAACCGAAGTACTCGTGCATTTGATGCGTGATGCGCGCCGCGGGATGAACGCGCAATTGATGGAGGCTTTGTTTCCCGCACTGCTGAAGCGGTGCGAGTCGAACCTCCTTGCATCTGTTCCCAATGACGGCCTTGCAACCGCTGGAGACGTCAGGGAAGAAATCCTCGGGCGATTTGGAGAGATGTTTGCCGAAGACGGACTTGGCGATAGTCCCGACAAACTTGACTACTTCGAATGCAGCTTCAATAGAGCCTTTAAGGCTCTTCGCGTCGATGCAGTTCGAAAGGAGATTTCGCGACTTCAACACCTGCAACAGTTGCCGGATGAACGGGACGAAAGATCCGAGACCGACGATGAGGTATTGTCTCGCATATCGAAGGCGTACCGAACCGCCGGCACGCAAGAGGTCAAAGAGCTTGGTCAGCGTTTGCTACGGGGGATTTGCGCTCTACCTTCAGAGGAGCGCCGTGCAGTTGTTCTCTGTCATCTGCTCGGATATGAGGTGGAATCAGAGGATCCAAGCAGAGTTACGGCTGAAACGCTCTGTGGCGTGACTGGCCGCACGATTCGAGCCCGCCTTAGACGCGCAGCAGCAAAACTCGCAAAGTTTGAGCAGGAGGTATGAGATGAGGCAAAACGAAAGCACCGCCAGGTTGAGTGACGAGCTCTATGAACTCTCGCTGACTCAAGAAGTTCCAGATGCGGCCCTACTCGATGAGTTCGTCCGCAGATATCCCGAACACGCAGATGACTTGACCGATTTCGCGATAATGCTGGCTATTGATTCTCTCCGTGAGGTGTCCCAGGGGGATGTACCGAGGACGACTCTCGCAGAAGACAAATTGAGTCCAGCAGTTTCTCGTGCCATGAGTCGGTTCTACAACCGGCTCCATGCCGTTCAGAGTTCGGAGAACATCTCTGTTGAGAGAAGTGTGCCGGCAAGTGAGATCCTGCCTAATCCTTTCGCCACTCTGGATCGAGCAGCGTTTCGTGGGATGGTCCAAAGACTTAACGTCAATACCGCGTTCGCTATCAAGCTTCGTGATAGGCACATAGTACCGGAGACGATCCCAAAGAAATTTACAGATCAATTGGCACAGGAATTAGAGGTTCCTCCGGGCGTACTCATGGAATACCTAAACGTCCAGGGGCAATCACAGATGCAAGGGCAGTTTTACAAAGCCGCCGACAAGCCACAGTTGGACATTAAGCAAACGTTTTGCGAGGCTGCAAAATCGTCTGGACTCAATGACGAACAACAGAGACTCCTCTTGGCAATGTAGGAGATGAAATGGACTCTCTTGAACTAATTCGCGACTCCGCCACAACAGTGCACAGCAAGCTCGTGGCAAATGGCGTCGACCCTCTTGATCCCGATGCAATGGTACAAGCAGCAATTCAGGATCTTGATCTTGTGATGACCCTCCTCCCTCAGGGAGACGCTGGACTTAAAGGAGCCAGGGCTCTGTTCGACGACCAAAGCGGGACGATCTGCTGCGAGATAACAGACAGTGTAGCCGAGCGGGCAACGCTCATTGCTCACGAACTCGGGCATGTTTGTATTCATTCAGGTTCTACGAATTGTTCTGGAGACGATATAGATCCCTCACGTTCCATGGAGGATGCACCAGTTGGACTGCAGCGAGTTGAGGATTATGGAGCACGTGAGAGAAGAGAGCTGCAGGCGAATATCTTTGCACGCGAATTCCTTCTTCCTCGTGCATTCGCACGACGTCTGCATATAGACGACGGTATGGGAGCTAACGCGATTGCCGATAGAACTGGCCTGTCCAAGAATCTAGTCCGCCAGCAGCTCTTTGACGCCCTATTGCTTCCGTCGCAGGCACCGCATCATGAGGACGAAGCGTCCACGGACACCTTCGCCCCCGATCCATCGCAAGATAAAGCGGCTGCACATCGAGGCAGCCCATTTCAACTTCAAGCAGGTCCCGGAACAGGCAAAACACGTACTGTCGTAAAACGTGTTCTCTCCTTAATTTCGGAGGGAGTGGATCCCGCGTCCATCTTGGTTCTGACATTCTCAAACCGTGCAGCCGGAGAGCTGTCCGAAAGGATAGCGACCGCAACGCCTGATGCTGCGCCTCGCATCTGGATTGGAACGTTTCATGCGTTTGGACTCGACCTTGTCCGCCGATACCACGACAAGTTGCGGCTTTCACCTAATCCGAGTCTTTTCGATCGAAGTGATGCAATTGAGATGTTGGAAGAAATCTTGCCGACCCTCCCCCTGGTGCACTATCGCAACCTGTGGGATCCTGCTATGGTCCTTCGCGACGTGGTTACTGCCATAGGACGCGCAAAGGATGAACTCGTTGATCCAATTCGCTATCGAGCATTGGCTATAGAGATGGATATGCGTGCAGGGAACGATGATGAACGAATTGCAGCCGAGAAATGCTTGGAGATTGCACAACTATACGATCTGTATGAAAAGGCCATGCGTGATCGCGGCGGCGTGGATTTTGGCGACTTGATTATGCGGCCTACCTTGCTGCTTGAAGCAAATCCGGACTTGCAAGCGGCGGTTAGGCTGCGGCACCGCCATATTGTGGTCGACGAATACCAGGACGTGAATCGAGCAAGTGGTCGCCTCCTCAGGGTAATTGCGGGCGACGGCAAGCGGCTGTGGGTGGTAGGCGATTCCCGTCAATCAATTTATCGATTTCGAGGAGCGTCATCGGCCAATATGGCTGAGTTCGGCAACGACTTCGCAGATGCAAAGACTGATCAACTTTCCATCAACTACCGCTCAACTCAAGAAATTGTGAATACTTTTGTTTCGGTCGCCGGGCACATGGGAGCGTCACACGGAATGTTGCCATTGGCGCTCACTGCTATGCGAGGTCATGGTTCGGTCTCTCCACAAATTCGCCGATATGAAACACTAGACAATGAAGTCGAAGGATTAGCGGCTAGTATTCGTGAAGTCGAGTCCGCGGGAATGCCTCTTCGGAAGCAAGCGGTCCTGTGCAGGACGAATGGACGCTTGAACGAGATCGCTTCAGGACTAGAGGAGCGCGGTATCCCGGTTCTTCATCTTGGGAGTCTTTTTGAAAGAGAGGAAGTGCGGGATCTACTTGCCATTTTGAGTCTTGCTGTAGATCCTTTTGCTGACGGTTTGGCCCGTGTGGGTGCGATGTCTCGCTATAATCTTTCCCTTCAGGATGTCTCCTGCGCCTCGCGCAATCTACGAGCAGCAAATCAGCTTTCGCCGCTAGGCCTCTCTACGGCATCGAAAGATCCTGGACTCTCCTCCCAAGGCAGCAACAGCTTGGCGATTCTGGCGCAAGACTTTGACGGAATCGCAGCGACATCCTCTGCGTGGGATCTGCTGTCAACATACCTCCTCGATAGAACTGACCTGGCACGTTCGATGTCACTCAAAGACGCTATAACCGACAAGATGCGATCAGTCGCCGTTTGGCAATTTCTGAACTTCGTGCGTGATCAGAGCCGCGTCGGTTGGGGACTGCCGATTCAGCGAACACTTGATCGTGTGCGTCAGTTGGTCCTGCTGGCAGAAGAACGAGACCTGCGACAGGTGCCCGCCGCGGCGCTCCATCTGAATGCTGTGCGATTGATGACAGTTCATGGAAGTAAAGGCCTGGAATTCGAAGTGGTTCATGTCCCTGGCTTGACCGTTGCCAGCTTTCCCTCATCCAACCGCGGGCAAAGATGTCCTCCCCCGAAAGGGATGATTGAGAGCGCCGGAACCCTATCTGTCACAGACGAGGGGAAGCAATCGCACGATCATGAAGAAGAGTGCCTGTTTTTCGTCGCTCTTTCGAGAGCACGGACTCATCTGCGTCTCTATCTGGCCCGGCGCCAGCCGAACGGAAACAACCGTTCGCCATCACCCTTCTTGGATTGGCTTACGCCCTCTCTTGTCAGAGAGGTTGGTAATCCAACGCGATTGCCGTTGCCGGCAAATGCAGCGCGGTCGTACCCAATTCTTGTTCAAGGAACGGCTGATCGCCACGTAACCGATAGCCACTTGAGCCTATATGAGAAGTGTCCCAGACGATTCTTTTACACCCATGTTCTTGGTCTCGGTGGGAAGAGGAAGACGACCGCATTCTCCCAGACCCACGATTGCATCTATGACCTGATTCACTGGCTCTCCGACGCTCGGCGAGTACGTGAGCCTAGCCTTGCTGAAGCTGAAAAAGCGTTCGATGAGATTTGGAAGATCCGTGGGCCTGTTAGCCATGGATTCGCGGAAGACTATCGGCGACTTGCGTCGCGGTTATTGGTAGCACTCATCCGTGCCGGAGCGGGCCGTCGTTTCCGTGATTCCGAATCGATCGCGATAGATATGCCAGGTGGCCGTGTGATGGTCGAGCCCAATGAACTTGCGGAGCTTCCGAATGGCGCGGTTATCCTTCGGCGTATCCACACTGGATACAAGCGAAGCGATGAGAATGGTCGCCTCGAATACACCCTATACCACCTTGCCGGGCAGGCGAGGTTTGGAAACAGCTACTCTGTCGAAGCAGTGCATTTGACGGATGAGGTGATCGAAATGGTCACAATCTCCTCGACAATGATGAACAATCGGCGCACCAAGAGCAACCGGATGTTGGCCGATATTGCAGGCGGACATTTCCCAACTAACATTGATGCTGTCACCTGCCCGCGCTGTCCGCACTTTTTCATTTGTGCTGCGACTCCGCATGGCGCTTTAACTCTAACGTAAGAGAAAATGTAGTTAGTGCCTTCCGGGTTCTTTCACTCCCTGCGATTAACAGAGTGAGGGACAGAGACGGGCAATAAGGCCATGAGCTCATGTTCTCTCCAAGGGAGTGTGAGCCATGGAATCTGTTGACATCTTCTATCAAATCGAGGGACGCCGCGAGATTGAGCACCTGGAGGCGCCCGCCGAACACAATTTTGGTGCGGTCAAGACCCTTCTCATTGAGAAGCACGGCCTTCCTGCCGAAATGATCCTTTTCCTCGAGGACGCCGATGAGCCGATTGACGAACTCATTGTTGTTCGTGAACGCATGGGTTCCCATGGCGTAAAGGCACATCTGCACCGGTGCCGCCATGTCAAAGTAAGCGTCATATTCAACGGGCAAACTGTGGAGCATAGCTTTGGACCCTCTGCCACTGTAGCCCGGATAAAGCGTTGGGCGGCCGAAAGCAAATTCGGCATGACCCCAGAAGAGGCAGGCGAACACGTTCTGCAAATAACCGGTACTCATGATCGTCCCGCACCCAATACACACATAGGGGCACTCGCTGCCTGTCCACACTGCCAAGTCATCTTTGATCTGGTACCCGACCAGCGTGTCAACGGATCTTGTGGAGAGGCGAAATGAACTCTCCAGATGAGCGTGCGTTTGAGGCGGATGTAGAAAAACCTGCATTCCGCCTCGGCCAGGGAGAAGGGCGGTGGCGCCTCCTCAAGACTGTGTGGCCGTACGTTTTCATCAGTGTGACGGCTAAAGATGGACGTACTTTCACGTTGCGGTTCAACTGCGCCGGTTATCCTCAGACACCGCCAACTGCAGGCCCGTGGGATATTGACCGCAATGTCGTACTTCCCTTTGACCGATGGCCGCAGGGTTTATCAGGCCGAGTAAAAGCGGTGTTTCGGACAGATTGGAAGAGCGGCACCGCACTCTACTTACCATGTGACCGTGAGAGCATTGCTGGGCATCCCAATTGGCGCACTGAAATGCCTTCAAAAATATGGCGTCCGACTGACGGAATTATTCAATACCTGGAGCTTGTTCATGAACTTCTTCAAAGCTGCGATTACGCAATACCTGTTTGCGCCGAAATGTGAGCTGAGCTGCTCAATTTGGGTCTGGTGGAGATTGATAAATGGACTACGGCAACGTGGCTGTGGGTATACGCAGGAAAGTGGTGCGTTTCTCCTAGGCTCTCGCCAAAATGGCGTGGCCCAGATCGTCGATTTTGTTCTATACGACGATCTCGATTCCAACTGTCTCAACAGCGGCATCGTTCGTTTTGATGGTCGCTATTTTGGGTTCCTTTGGGAGATATGCCAACAGCGTAGTCTTACTGTGGTCGCCGATGTTCATACTCACCCTGGGGCATCGGATCAAAGTGACTCGGACAGAAATCATCCGATGATTTCCCGCGTTGGCCATATTGCTCTGATTGTGCCACGCTTTGCAGCCACACCCGTGCGGCGGTCTGAGATCGGTATGTATCGCTATCAAGGCGCCAAGCTTTGGGCTGTGGTACCGAACAACGACCGGTGCAAATTCTTCTGCATAGGTCTGTGAGGTTTAGCATGACAACTTTTGCGCCTTCCGAAACACTTCATCGGCTTCTCAAGCACGCGTTAGATAGCGGCGCAGCGGCAACGGTGAAAGAGGCCGAGGAACTCTTTCGTGGCTATCGTATTGCATTCGTTATTGGGGAGGACCAGGCACACCAGCCGTTGGAGCAAGCGACTCTGCTGACCGCGGTGGCATTGGCATATCGCGTGTTTCTCGGCGGCGTTTTGGTAGAAGGTCCGCTAAATGTGCCGCTTCGCGTGGGCGTGACACGTGGAGCGACCCTTGCGGATGCTATTACTGAACTCGGAGGAGAGGTGTCAGGTTCCGCGCTCGGTCGGCCCACTGTAATCATTGGTGGCCCACCCCGGTCCCGAAGTGAGGGATTCTGCGTGCGTACCATCTGCGCAGGCTGGCGGGGCGGAATTGCTCCCGGCCATTGTGCCGTCATTCCGACCACCGGCCCAGAAATGCCTATAACTGCAATGCTGTCGGCAGCCCTTGCGATCAACGAGGCATTTCTTTACGTAAGTGGCGGAACTCCCGCTGCAGGCCGCCGAGTTGTGGGGCTATCGCTGTGGGAGCCAGCGGCCAATACAGATTGGTTGACCGATACAGGTGATGAGCCTCAGCTCACTTACCTGCCGAGTCAACTTTGGCTAATTGGACTCGGCCATTTGGGCCAAGCATACCTGTGGGGATTGGGTTTGTTGCCGTATGCACATCCAGCATCGCTGTCCCTGGTCTTGCAGGATGTCGACGTAGTAACACCTTCCACGCTGAGTACTTCGATTCTCTCGGACCGAACCATGCTGAGCAAGGAGAAGACCCGTGTTATGGCTGCATGGGCGGAGCATAGGGGTTTCAAGACCATCATTTGCGAACGTCTTTTCGACGCGTCGATCCGGCGTCAGATCGGAGAGCCAGCCATCGGGGTATGCGGGTTAGACAATGCACTCGGGCGTCTTGCCCTAGATAAAGCTGGCTTTGATTTCGTTGTCGAGGCAGGTCTCGGTCGTGGCTATCGGGATTTCAGAACAATGCGCATCCACACTCTCCCTAACGGCCGCTCGACAACCAGTCTGTGGAAAGCTGACAGTGCCACCGAGGCTGTGCAGGAAGGGCCAGCCTATCAAGCCATGCTCAGAAGTGGCGAGTTGGACAAATGCGGAGTAACACTCTTGGCAGGCAAGGCTGTTGGCGCCCCATTTGTCGGGGCCGTCGCCGCGAGCTTAGCGCTCTCCGAGGTTTTGCGTCTTCTCCACGGGGCTCCGATCAACCAGCTCATTGACATTGATCTGCAGGGTGTCGAACACCGTAGCGTTGTAAAGAATCCGTGCGATTTTAGCAAACTGAATCCAGGCTTTGTCGCCATAAGATAAAAACGAAGCTATCACAGGACAATCAGAGGACAGGGCCCAATTCATCCATACGAGAGGAGTTGCTTTCAGGTGCGAGCGGCGAAACCGCCCCAAGATTGAATGAGAGTCACCACTTTCCTCCAGATCGGCCTTTGATTAACCGATCAATTCTCGAAGCACAGTGTAGTCCCACCCAACGCTTATATACTGTCATGAGTTGCCCAAAGCAGATAATTTCCCAAACCGACTGCAGCCAAAGCATTGAGGCAAAGGATTTTATCAGCGAGCAAAGAGAGCTGCATGAATCGGAAAGACCTCAGCGAGCGAGACGTTTGTTCCAAATTCATCACGCCAGCCATCCTACTGGCTGGCTGGGATCCGATGTCACAAATCCGCGAGGAAGTGTCCTTTACCAAGGGCAGGATCATCGTGCGCGGCAAGCTTGTTTCGCGTGGCAAGGCCAAGCGGGCAGACTACATCCTCTATTACAAGCCCAATATCCCCATCGCAGTCATCGAGGCCAAGGACAACAACCATAGCGTAGGCGATGGAATCCAGCAGGCGCTCGGTTATGCTGCCACCCTAGAAGTCCCCTTTGTGTTTTCTTCTAATGGCGATGGCTTCCTTTTTCACGACAGCACGGGCAATAGCGCGGAGAAAGAGACCAACCTCACGCTGGATCAGTTTCCGTCACCTGCTGAGCTGTGGGAGAAGTACCGTATATGGAAGGGACTGACCGCGGACGAGGAGAAAATCGTCCTCCAGGACTACTTCGACGACGGCAGCGGCAAATCGCCTCGCTATTACCAGTGCAATGCCGTGAACGCCGCCATTGAAGCGATTGCCAAGGGACAGAACCGCATTCTGCTGGTCATGGCCACCGGCACCGGCAAGACCTATACGGCCTTTCAGATCATCTGGCGGCTATGGAAATCCAAGCGCAAGAAACGAATTCTCTTCCTAGCTGACCGAAACATCCTCGTCGATCAGACGATGGTCAATGACTTCCGCCCCTTCGGCGCCGCCATGGCGAAGCTCAGCACGGATGCCAAAACCATCGAGCGGGCTGACGGCTCTGAGGTTCAACTAACCACTGCCCTCGACAAGAAGCGCCGCATCGACACGGCATACGAGGTTTACCTAGGGCTCTACCAGGCAATTACCGGCCCCGAAGAGCGCAAGAAGCTCTATCGCGAGTTCTCGCCGGGGTTCTTCGACCTCATCGTGATCGACGAGTGCCATCGCGGCAGTGCCGCCGAGGATTCGGCGTGGCGCGAGATTCTCGACCACTTCTCCGAGGCCACCCAGATAGGCATGACGGCAACGCCTAAGGAGACTGCCTACGCTTCCAACATCACCTACTTCGGCGAGCCGGTTTACTCGTACTCGCTCCGCCAGGGCATTCAGGATGGGTTCCTTGCTCCTTATAAAGTCGTCAAGGTTCACGTCGACGTGGATATCGAAGGATATCGGCCCGAGCCTGGCAAGACCGATCGCGATGGCGAAGAGGTGGAAGACCGGCTCTACAACACGAAGGACTTCGATCGCACGCTGGTTATCGACGACCGCACGAAGCTGGTTGCGGCCAAGGTTTCGGACTTCCTCAAGGAAAGCGGCGATCGCTACCAAAAGACCATCGTCTTCTGCGTCGATGAAGAACACGCTGCCCGCATGCGCAGCGCACTGGTCAACGAGAATCAGGACCTGTGCGATGAGAACCAGCGTTATGTCATTCGCATCACCGGCAGTGACACCGAGGGCCAGGCACAACTGGGGAACTTCATCGATCCAGAGTCAAAGTATCCGGTGCTCGTCACCACGTCACGGCTGCTTTCGACCGGCGTTGACGTGCAGACCTGCCGCCTCATCGTGCTCGATCGCGCGGTCG
>Ga0224529_1002096_pt1 | contig 10379 bp, 7 predicted proteins | sample CBST50metaG_FD_179893 | JGI IMG/M metagenome (GOLD analysis project Ga0224529, IMG submission 179893) | Peat soil microbial communities from Stordalen Mire, Sweden - C.B.S.T50 | ecosystem: Environmental > Terrestrial > Soil > Wetlands > Peat | place: Sweden: Norrbotten County, Stordalen Mire... | reverse complement strand
CGAGCGCGTGAAAACGCTCCTGCAGCATGGAGTAGCGCTCGGCCACGGATTCGTACTCCGTGCCGGCGTGGTCAAGCTCAGCCAGTTGCCCGCTCAGGTGCCCCAGTTCGGTCTCCATATCGCGAATTTCGTCGAAGACCGTGAGGCATTCTTCAAAGACGGTGCGGCCGGTGAGTTGCAGCCCCTCCTGGGGCAGGTAGCCCACGCTCATGCCGCGGGTTTGCTGCACGGCGCCGTAATCCAGCGTCTCCTGCCCGGCCAACACCTTCATTAATGTGGATTTACCCGTACCGTTGGCGCCCACCAAGGCGGTTTTTTCCTTGGCGCGAATCAGCCAATTGGCTTCAAGAAAGAGGATTCGCGGTCCAAACCGCTTGCCGGCATTTTGTAGGGTAAGCATTCTCTTCCATTTTCGCAGACCACCTGCTGTGGGGCTCAATCCGAATCAGTCGCGCGTCCAGAATTCGAATCCGGATCGCAATTTCCCGCAGGGAACTCCTTTCTTTTTCCCCGCAATTCATTTCCTTTTCATCTTGCTCCTATATCAATCCCTTGTCTGGACTTCGCGCCCCCACGCGTCGCTGGACGGGAACCTATCTCGTTTTCTCTGGAGCTTCTCCATGGCCGATCTCGCAACAGCGGCAGGGGCACTGCCCGCAGGGGCATCGCTTCTCGACAAGAAGATGAAGGGAACCTCGGCGCGGGTGAGCAGCGCGGTGGTACTCATTGCGCTCCTGGGGGGGCTCGGGTTCATTGGCTTCCACGTGATCCAGGACCTGGGAAATATCACCATCGTCAGCATCTGGCCCTATGCGCTGCTGGGATTGGCACTGCTCATCGCCCTGGGCTTCGAGTTCGTGAACGGCTTCCACGACACTGCCAACGCCGTGGCCACGGTCATCTATACCCATTCGCTGGATCCGAACATCGCCGTGGTGTGGTCCGGGATGTGCAACCTGGCCGGCGTTCTCACCTCGTCCGGCACGGTGGCCTTCACCATCATTACCCTGCTTCCCGTCGAACTGATCCTTCAGGTCAGCTCCGGCGCCGGCTTCGCCATGGTCTTTGCCCTGCTGCTGGCCGCCATCATCTGGAACCTGAGCACCTGGTGGCTGGGCCTGCCGGCTTCCAGCTCGCACACCATGGTGGGCTCCATCATCGGCGTCGGCATCGCGAACCAGCTGATGAGCGTCCACAGCGGCACCTCCGGCGTGGACTGGGAACAGGCCACCAAGGTCTTCAAGGTGCTTCTCATCTCCCCGCTGGTTGGTTTTGGCTGTGCCTTCCTGCTAATGCTGCTTTCCAAGGCGACCATCAAGTACCCGGCCCTCTATGAGGCGCCCAAGGACAACACGCCTCCACCGTGGCCCATCCGCGCCCTGCTGGTGCTCACCTGCACGGGCGTCAGTTTCTTTCACGGCTCGAATGACGGACAGAAGGGCATGGGACTCATCATGCTCATCCTGATTGGCACTGTGCCCACGGCTTACGCGCTGAACCACGCCGTCACGGCACACGATATCCAGGACTTCATTGTTGCCTCAGAGCAGGCCGGGCACATTCTGGACCGGCACGTGGACAAGACCGGCATTCTCGGCGCCGACGCCCGCGCCGAAGTCACCGATTACATCCGCACCAAGCAGATTCAGCCCGACACGGTGCTGGCCCTACGGGAACTGGTCGAAGACCTGAACCATGAAGTGGGTCTCTACAAGGAGTTCAAAGCCGTTCCGGCCAAGGACCAGACCAACGTCCGCAACGACATGTATGTGGCCAGTGAGGCTCTGCGGCTGATGCAGAAGAACCACAACCCCGCCTTCACCAAGGACGAAAGCGCGGCTCTGGCCACCTACAAGAGCAAGGTCGACAAGGCCACCAAGTTCATTCCCGACTGGGTCAAGGTGGCCGTCGCCCTGGCGCTTGGTATGGGCACCATGGTGGGCTGGAAGCGCATCGTGGTCACCGTCGGCGAGAAAATCGGCAAGGAGCACCTGACCTATGCCCAGGGCGCCAGCGCCGAGCTGGTGGCCATGGCGACCATCTTTGCCGCCGACAATTTCGGGCTGCCCGTGTCGACCACCCACGTTCTCAGTTCCGGCGTGGCTGGAACCATGGCCGCCAACCATAGCGGGCTGCAAGTCTCCACCATCCGCAACATCGCGGCTGCCTGGGTCTTCACACTGCCGGCCGCCGCGCTGCTTTCGGGCTCGCTCTTCTGGGCTTTCCGCCAATTTGCCAGCTAACCCGCAAATCCACGGTTCTTTGGGGCGTCCGGCCTGGCCGGGCGCCCTTTTCTTGGTGCATACATGTCCGTCCGCGGCAATTGACGCGCAAGCAGCCTCCACTTCCGGTACGATACTGGAGGTACCTATTGCAGAATGAGCCTTAAAGCCAAGCTGGAAGCAGTCATTTACGCCGCGGAAGAGCCGGTCACTTTAGCCCAGCTCACCGCCCTCTTTGCCGCCGACGCCCTCGAATGGAAGGCGGCGCAGGAAGCTGCGTCTGCGGAACAGGCAGCCGCGAACGCCGCACAAGGCACGCTCACCGAATCTCTGCCTCTGGAGAGTGAGGAGTTTGCCTATCTGGAGCCGGATCAGCCGCTTGCGGCCTCCGAGACCCCGGAGCCGGCCTCAGCTTCTCCCGATCCCGACGCCGCAATCAACGCCGTCCCGACGGTGGAAACGGCACCCCAAGAGCCGGTCTCAGCAGAACTTCCAGCCGGTGACGAGGAGTCGGCGCGTGCGCCGGAAGAGGCGTCTGTCCTCACGCCGGAGGACGCCGAGCTCGAAGCCAAGCGCCAGTCCCGCCAGCGCGAACGCGAAGCTCGCGCCGTCATTCGCCAGCAACTCGACGAATTGATTGCCACCTATGCCACCGACGGCCGCGGGATCGAGATCCGCGAAATCGCCGGCGGCTTTCGTATGGCCACCAAGCCCGAGTGCCATGACGCAGTACGTCTCTTTGTGAAGAGCCTCAAACCGGCGCTGAAACTCAGCCTGCCGGCTCTCGAGACCCTGGCCGTAATCGCCTATAAGCAGCCCATTACCGCACCCGAAGTGAACGAAATTCGTGGTGTGGATTCCTCCGGCGTCTTCGGTTCGCTGCTGGCGCGCAAGCTGATCGCCACGGCCGGCCGCAAGCAAGTGATCGGCCGCCCCATCCTTTACAAGACAACCCGCGAATTCCTGCTTCGCTTCGGCCTGAAAGACGTGACAGAACTGCCGTCGATGGAGGAATTTGAGAAGATGGCCGCCAGCGAACTGGACGAAGCGGAATCCGCGGCCGAAGGTGTGCCCGCCGCACCAACCGGCAACGGCGCCGAACCAGAGTTCGACGAAACCTCCAACGAAGACCGCGAAGAGTCGCAGTCAGAAACAATCGAAGCCGTGGTGGAAACGCCTGCGGCCGAGATGCCACCCGCCGAAACACTGGCAATCCCCGCGGAACCAACCCCCGCCGAGGCCGCGCCTGCTGCGCCTTCCGACACCGAGCAGGCAGAAACTGAGAATTCCCCTTATGAAGAAACGCACCGATAAACTCCAGCCCGAATCCACCGAACCCAAGATAGAAACCGCCCACGAAGCCGAAGTGGAAGAGCACGGTACCGCCGGGACAGAAGCCGAAGAAACAGCCCTTGCCGGGCCCGGCCTCGATGAACCCGAAGTAGATGCGCCCGAAGCGGAGTCCGAAGCCGCCGAGCAAGAACTGTCGGACGAAGGCGATCTCGAAGACGAAGACGACTCGGACGACGAGGAAGACGAAGAAGAAGAGTCCGACGACGAGGATGAGGACGAAGAAGATTCAGAAGATGAAGAAGACGAAGAGGACGACTCCGAAGACGAGGACGAAGAAGAAGAGGAAGACTCCGAAGAGGTAGATGAGGCGGAGACAGAGGCCGAAGACGCCTCCGAGCCCGAAACCGCAGACGCTGCGGCGTCCGGCGAGGAAGAAGAGCCTGAGTCCAAGCCGCGTCCCCCGGCCAAGCTGGAGCGCCTGCAGAAGATATTGGCCAAGGCCGGTGTGTCCAGTCGCCGCCGCGCGGAGGAGTTGATTACGCAGGGCCGCGTTCAGGTGAACGGCAAGATCATCACCGAACTGGGTACCAAGGCCGATGCCGGGCGCGACCACATCCGCGTGGACGGCAAGCTGCTCCAAGGCGAAGAGCGCCTCCGCTACTTCATGCTCAACAAGCCCAAGGGCTTTGTGACCACCGTGAAGGATCCCGAAGGCCGCGCCACGGTCATGCAGTTCTTCGAGAAGATGAACGAGCGCCTTTACCCGGTCGGCCGCCTGGACTACCAGAGCGAAGGCCTGTTGCTGATGACCAACGACGGCGAACTGGCCAACAAGCTGACCAAGGCTTCCTCCGGCGTTGAAAAAACCTATCTGGTGAAGGTCGCAGGCCAGCCCACGGAAGGTGAGCTTGAGGCTCTGCGCAGCGGTGTCACCATCGAGCGTGGCAAGCCCGGCTCAGCCAAAGTCCGCACCTCCCCGGCCCGCATCCGCCAGGTTCGCCAGGGCGACAATCCCTGGTATGAAGTGGTCCTCATCGAGGGCCGCAACCGCGAATTGCGCAAGATGTTCGAGGAAGTCGGACACTTTGTTGAAAAGATTCGCCGCATTGGCTACGGCCCGCTGGTTTTGGACCAGGAGCCGGGCAGCCTGCGCGAATTGCAGCCGGATGAACTGGATGCACTGCGCAAGGCCTCCGAAGGCAAGCTGCGCACTCCGAAAGCCAAGGACGTGCGTCGCCGCAACCTGATCGATTCCCAGTTGCCGACGGTGAAGCCGAAGGCCAGCCGTCCCAACCCTTCCATGCCGTTTGCCTCCAAGCCGTACACCAGGCCGAACGAAACCCTACCCTCTGAGGATGGCTCTGCTGGAGCAGCGCGTCCCAGCACATTCCGTCCCAAGCCAGCTTTCGGCGCCGACCGCACTGCGCGCCCCGCTGGTGGAGAATTCCGCCCCGCGGCTCGTTCAGGCTCGCGCCCAGACTCCCGTCCGGCTGGCCGTCCAGCCTGGAAGAAGGACGACCGGCCCGGCCGTCCCCCGGCGCGTTTTGGCGCTGGTGCAGGACGCCCCGCATCGGCCAGTGCAGGCGAAGAGCGGCCCCCTTCGACCCGGCCTTACACCCGGCCCTCCTCGGACCGTCCGGCAACAGGCCGTTCCTATGGAGCCAAGCCCACCGGCAAGCCCTATGGCGACAGGCCCGCAGGAAGAAGCTACGGTGATAAACCTGGCGGCAAGCCCGCCTGGAAGAAGGAAGGCAGCGGAGACCGTCCGGACTATAAGCGTTCTGCAGCTCCCCGTCCCGCCGCTCCACGCCGCGAAGTGATGGACCTGGACGATATGGCTCCCCGGCAGTCGTTCAAAATCGAAATCGAGCCCATTCAGCGCGACGACCGGCCCAGCCGCCCCAGCGCTCCCAGTTCCTATCCTGGACGCTCCGGTTCTGCACGTCCCAGCTCAGGCCGTCCTTCCGGTGGCCGTACCAGCGGAGGCCACTCCTACGCCGGCCGCCCCGGCGCCGGCCGTCCCAGCTCGGATCGTTCCAGTTCGGATCGCCCCAGTTCCGGCAAGCCCTTCCGTAGTGAGAGCGGCCTTTCCCGGCCCTTCAGCACCAGCAGCGGCAAGCCGCGGGCAGGTGGCGCACGGCCCAGCAGCAAGCCGGGCTCATCCCGTCCTTACAGCGCCGGCCCCAAGCGGCCCTTCCGCAGCCAGGAAGGTGCAGGCTCTTACACGCCCCGCCCCTCAGGCGGTTCCAGCGCCGGTCCTTCGCGCCCCTACACGCCGCGCACTGAAGGCGCATCCGACGCCCCCCATCGCGGCTCCAAGCCGTACCCCAACTCCGCCTCCCGCGCCGAGCGCAAAGCCGGCCCGGACTGGAAGCCCAAGACCAGCTTTGGTGCTGGCAAACCCTCTTCCGGCGGATATTCCAAACCGAAGCCGGGTGGCTTTTCCAAGTCCGGCCACAAGGGCAAACCGAGTGGTCCTCGCCTCGGAGGCAAGAATCGCTAGACAAAAGCGCAATTAGAAAAACGCAGTCAAGAAAAAGGCCCCAACGCCAAAAGCGATGGGGCCTTTTTCTTGCTGCACATCGTCAACCGGCTCGCTTGCATTTCCAATTCTGGCTCCTATAGCGGTTCCACGATTGCTGTACCCTGAACCTCCTCTTCGGAATGGAGTTTTCCTTCACAAACTTCCCCTCGCAAGAGACTGGCAAGGGCACGAGAATGATGGTTCGAGGGTTGAGTCTGAATTTCGTTGAAGGGACAGACCTGCGGAAATGCAGGTTCCCTTGGGCTTCGCCAAGGGTGAAGTTTCGGCTGAGTTAGCAAGCCGAATTGTCGACTCGATCTTGATCCAAGATCAGCTCATTTTCCCCGTGTTTTGCCTGATTTTGGCCAAAAACGCCGTTTTCCGAGTTTTTTCGCTGTGGAAATCTTTCTACTTCTCATTTGCAAAAGAATTTATTTTGATTGTCTTACGACAATAAAAGCGAAGAAAAAGTGCCCCCCCGGGGGTGGGGGGTACCCCTTCGAGCCGTCACGAAACGGTCCCAGCCGTTACATCTGGAACCGCTTATCTTGATTGTGCGCGGAGTGGGGATAATGATGTGCAAAAAATCTGCTGGCGACGAATACTTTGTCTGCGAGAACGGACCCGGAGTCAACGGGGCCTTCCAAAAGAATCTTCGAGGTGGTTATTGCGCGAGGAGAAAGCCACTTGGCCGACTTGCTCACTGGGTACAGATACTCTGGTTCTTCCTCATGAACAAAGGGGTCGAATGATGATTTTTATGAACAAAATCAGCAAGTTGGCTTCCGCTTCGCGGAAATCGCGAGGTAGCGAGTTGGCGGCAGTTCATTTCAGCCGTAACTCGCTCGGACGAATCGGGCTGCGATCTACTGGGAAGCTGCACAGCCTGAATTCTGTCTAAAAAAGAAAGAGCCGAGGCGCAAGCCCCGGCTCAGATTGCAGAAAAATATGGGATTTATGCCCGGCTCAGGTAGGTGCCTTCGCTGGTGTCCACGCGGATCTTTTCGCCTTCGTTGATGAACGGCGGAACCTGCACCACCAGGCCGGTTTCGGTCTTGGCGGGCTTGGTCACGCTGGAGGCGGTGGCCGACTTCATGCCCGGCTCGGTCTCAACAACCGTCAATTCGACCGCGGCGGGCAGATCGATGCCCACAGCGTCGCCATCATGGTAGCTGACCTTGATCTGCAGGTTCGGCGTCAGGTATTCGACCGCGTCGCCCAGCGTGGAACCCTTGAGCACAGTCTGCTCGTAGTCCACCGGATTCATGAAGTAGTAGTCATCGCCGTCGGCGTAGAGAAACTCCATGGAAATCTCGTCCACCATCACCTTTTCGATGGAGTCGGCGGAGCGGAAGCGGTGCTCGAACATGCCACCCGTCTTGAGGTTGCGCAGTTTGGCCTGGATAAAGGCGCGCAGGTTGCCGGGCGTGCGATGTTCCACCTTGAAGACCACGTGCAGTTGGTCATTGTGCTTGATGATCATGCCCGGACGCAAATGAGTGGCGGGAATCGCCATAAGATTTAAAGCTCCTTGCTGTATTTGCGCTCAGTGCGCAATGAATTCTGGCCTTGGCCCATCTTTCATTGTAGCTTAGGCCCAGAGCTCTGGCGCAGCGGACCTTCCGCGGTCTTCGTTCAGGCCCGATGTCCTGGAAAATCTTATTGCAAAAGTCGCGAAGCGGCCGAAGCGCGGCCAGTTCGAATCCGCGTGGGAGTTTCGATTCACAAGTGAGACCGGCGTGAAGACTCCATTGGACTCTGCCCTTCAGGATTCTTACCGCGCCGGCTGGTAAGGTTCCACACGCAGCATGTCGGACAGAATTCCCCGCTCTTCGGGGCTGAAGGCGCCCTGGTAGCGGGCGGAGTTGAGCACCGTCTGGCGCTGCTCCGGCGGAACGGAACGCAGGTCGCGGAAGGCGCCTTTCATGATGGCCTGGCGATCGGCGGGCAACCCGGCGAAGCGATGTCCGGAGAGGTTCACGCTCATCCGTTCCTGAGGCGACAGGCGCTCAATCATCTCGTTGCGCGCCAGCCAGCGCTGCCGTTGGTCTTCGGGCATCTGATTGACCTGGTGCAGACGATCGACCAGGTGCTGCTGTTCGCCCTGGGGAAGCCGATTGAAGCTGGGGTCACTGCGCAGCATCCGCTCCTGATCCTGCGCGGGGAGATTGCGGTGCTGATTGAGCCAGTCGCCCAGGTGCCCCGGGGGCGCCGTGTTGGGTTGCACCCGCCCTGGCTGCGCATAGCCGGGCTGCATGGCTCCCGGATAGGCGGGCCGCGCATAACCCGGAGACGGATAAGGGCGCACCTGGTCAGAGGGATTGCGATAAGCCGGGCTCGGATAATTCGGCCGGACTCCAGGAGCTGGGTAGCCCGTCATCGGCCGTCCAGGGTATCCCTGCGGACCGGCATTCGGCCTGCCCTGAGGTTGCGGTGCAGGTCGATTCTGATACTGAGGCCTGGACGGCTGTGGCCGGCTCGGTTGCGATCTGGGCGCTGAAGCGCGCGGCGCCGGGGCGGGGCGCGCTGCCGGAGCGCTGTTGTGCTGGCCCCGGGCCCAGCCTGCGGGCACACAGAGCATCAGAATCGCCGCAGCCAGAGCTGCGCGGCCCATCCGTTCCGCCTTGTGTCCCCCGGTCATCGTCTTTCCCCGTCCCGTCTCTACGCTTCTTGCGTTCCTGCGGCTAATCCCCGTTGTCGTTGCTTGCGGAGAGTTCTTCCAACTGGTCCAGCAGTTGGGCATTGTTGTCCATGGTCTGCAGATCGTGCACCACGGCAGTCTGCGCGGGAACCGTTACTGGCTGGTTCCAGTCCGTCACGTCCAGGTAGGTTCCTCCCCCCACCAGCAGCATGATCGTAAGCGCCATCGCCGCCAGCGGACGCACATGGGCCGGCGGCCCATAAACCAGGCGGGCGCGAAGCCGCTCAAACCACCCTGCCGGCTCCGCTTCCCGCTCTTCCCGCAGACGCGCATCCAACCGGGTCAGAAAATAGGGGGTCGGCTCCGGTCCTTTCCAGGTGTCCAGCAAGGCTATTGTGGACTGCAACTCCTCGAGCTCCCGGCTGCAATCGTCGCATCCGGCAACATGAGACTGAACCTTGGCAGGCGCCTTGTCCGGATCGAGCAGCAGTTCTGCCAGCTTCCCGTCCATTCCAGCGCAATTGTTCCTGGTCCATTCCATCGCTACCACCCCACTCCCCGCCAGTCGAGCCCGGCTTTTGTTCCTTACACAAAATCCTTCAACTTGTCCCGCAACGTCTGATAGGCGCGAAAGAGCAGCGACTTGGTTGCCGACTCGCTCAACTTCAACACCTCTCCGATTTGCCGGTAATCCATTCCCTGATACTTGTGCATCAGTACCGCCATCCGCTGCCGTTCCGGCAGGGCCATCACGTGCTTGCGGATCGCCGCCATCCGCTCTTCGCGCATCAGGTGCTGTTCCACTGTCGGCTCATCGTCGGCCACATCCGGCGTCGTGCCGGTCTCGTCATCCGCAGCGTCCAAATAGACGGTTTGCGATGCCCGTTCATGCCGCGTGTCGCGTGCGTGGTTCACCGCCAGGTTGGTCGCGATGCGGTAAAGCCAGGTGGTGAACTTGGCCTCAGCCCGATAGCTCTCGCGCGAGCGGTAGACACGCAGAAACACTTCCTGCGCCAGTTCTTCGGCAACCGCCTGATTCTGCACCATTCTGAAAAGAAAGTGAATGATGGCACGGTGGTACTTCCCCACCAAGTAGTTGAACCCTGCTTCGTCGCCCGCTGCCACGCGCAGCATGATCGCAGCATCACTTGCCGGGTCCACCGCGTAGCCCGCGACTGGATGCACGCCGGGCTGTGACGCGGTTCCCGCTCCCAGGGCCGAGTTGTCCAGGACCAGGGTTGCCATATCCTCTGGAACACCATCCGGTCCGGAAGGTTGCGCTGAATCCTGCTCGGGAAAAGAAGTTTCCGGGTCGAAATCTTCGCTGTCTGCTGGCGTCTCGGGAGTCCCAGGGCTGCCATCGCCGGGCTGGTCGGCCTTTGAGGCCCAACCGGTAGGGGAGAGACCCCCTGTTTTGAGTCCGAGAACAGGGCGCATGGTCGCTTCCCCGTCAGGAGGGAAGCCGAAGGCGTGCCGGATTGAACGTTCTCTCCTGCGCATTGCTTGCTTGCCTGAGGACGGCCTTCCCCAACGGTCGCGTGCAAGGGGTGGCCGTAAAGCCTCACTGGTGTTACTCTAAACTACAGGATGTCCCGCTGGCGCGCCTTGCGCCGGCCCTCAGTAGGGCGCTTAACTCAGCGGTAGAGTGCCACCTTCACACGGTGGAAGTCGCAGGTTCGAATCCTGCAGCGCCCACCAT
>Ga0224529_1002095_pt1 | contig 10381 bp, 6 predicted proteins | sample CBST50metaG_FD_179893 | JGI IMG/M metagenome (GOLD analysis project Ga0224529, IMG submission 179893) | Peat soil microbial communities from Stordalen Mire, Sweden - C.B.S.T50 | ecosystem: Environmental > Terrestrial > Soil > Wetlands > Peat | place: Sweden: Norrbotten County, Stordalen Mire... | reverse complement strand
GCTGTGAAGATAGATCGGTTTCGATACTTCCCGTAGCGCAATAGAGGCTCATGCAACTAACTCCACTCTCTTCCGTCCCGGAGCGAGCAGAATCACCCGCCATCCGGGGCCATCCCGCATGGTCGCTGCTGAGCATTGGCAAAGAGAAGCGTAAGCTGAGCAAATTCACGCGAAAATGCCATTCTCCCGGCAGCAGCTATTCGTCAGCCGGTTCCAGACTCACATGCGTCTATCCAGCAGGAGTTTCGCGCAGGGAGAACCAGTAGTACCGGCGCCAGCAGAATGCGCAGCGAACCGGACGCAGCGCAAACAGGCTGAGAATTTGATCATAGCCGCGCAACTCGGCTGGCTTGAATCGAACAGAGTTGCAGCACGGGCACCTGCGCCGTATCCAAAGCACCCGCGGCATCCAGTTGGGCCAGTCCCATTTCGTGCCGTTCATTCTGCTCGTTCCTTTCTGAAACGCCGCTGCTTCTGCTATAGCAAGCGTCTCTCTGCCTGGCCCGAATTCGCATCCAGCCATGAAAGCATGTGACGGATGCTGCCCGTGGCCAGCGCTACGCTGGAATCGGCCGCGCCGTAATAGATATGAACGGTATCTCCATCCGCGCCAACGATTTGCCCGCATGGAAACACAACGTCATTCACATCTCCGTTACACTCGTAGGAGGCTTCCGGGGCAAACATCCAGGAGTTTCCTCGTTGCAGGCATATATCCGGTTTTTCCAAATCGAAGAGCGCCAGCCCCAGGCGATAGATGCTTCCAGAAGCAGTTTGCCGCACGCCATGGTAAATCATCAACCACCCTTTGGCAGTCTCGATCGGCGGAGAGCATAGCCCGATTTTGTTCGCATCCCACCATCCGCCTCGCCGCGCTTCCATGATGATCTTGTGGCCGCCCCAATGCTTGAGATCCGGCGAGTAGGAAATCCACATATGAGCGCCTAACGTTGTCGTCGGCCGATGAATCAGAGCCCAGCGTCCGCCGATCCTCTTGGGCAACAGCGCCGCGTCCTTGTCCTCTGGAGGCATGATGACACCGATGCGCTCAAAACTCCGGAAATCCTTGGTAAGCGCGAGCGAAACCCCTGGGCCACCTCGCGCAAAAGAGGTGTACGCCACGGCATACTGGTCCAACTCCGGAATGTAAGTGATGCGCGGATCTTCGATTCCCCAGATTTCTTCCGGATACTCTTTGGGATTCCCGCTCATCGTTGGCTGCGAATCAATCCGCCATCCGTCAACGCCATTGGCCGAGCGCGCGGCACAAAGGTGCGACAGGCCGCTTCGATCTTCGACACGGCAAAGCAGCAAGGTGTCTCCATCGGCAAGCTGCACAGCGCCCGCATTGAAAACGCTATTGATCGGGTATGGCCACATCTGGCAGTTGAGAATTGGATTGCCGGAATAACGCTTAAACAACTCTCTGTCATCGGTTGACTTCAGAGTTGCGCGTTCCGGAGCGGCAGGCTCTGACGATTCAGATGAAAGGACTATTGGATTCATATTTGACTCTCGCTTCAAAAAACAGTTATTTTGCGTTTGTTACATCGGCTGCTTGCATATTGGCCAGGGCCATGAGGAAAGAGAGCGTTGATTCCGCGCCCTGGTTTTCATTCACGCGGTCAAGATGAAGCCCATCCTTGCAGCCGCCCGTGGTCGCATCGTAAAGCGGAACCTGCAGATCGTTATTGCCGAGAAACCAGCTAAAGGAACACTGCGCCTCCTTAAGCCAAACGGTCTCGCGCGTGAGCCTGTACACCTCAATGCAAGCCGAGACCGTCGCGCACGCTTCAACAGGCTGTTGATCGAAGCGCGCCTTCCTCTTACCCTGTGTGAAGAATCCTCTGGAACCGATCGGCACAAATATATTTTCATTCCCCCGGTGCTGTTCCGCAACCAGCCACTTGAGAGACTCTATCCCCGCCTCCACCATCCTCTTGTTGCCGCTTCGCCATCCGGCCAGAATCAGCGCTTGGGGCAGCCGTGCATTTGAGTAGGCAAGAATCTTTTCGAACCATCGCCAGGCGCCGGAATGAGTACGCTCGTACATTTCCAGAAGCCGCGCTGCAAGTTCATCGCGCACGTTCTGAATGGCGCGGTCACCGGGAAACCAATCCAGATAAGCCTGTATTCCCAGAATCCCAAAGGCCCATGCCCGCGGGCTCGTAAACGTGTACACGACAGGGACTGCCGCCTCAAACAGTCTTCCTGTGGCTCCTCTCAACCCTGCGTCCCGCGAACTACCAAGCACTTGTCCCAAAGCCCACAAGGCGCGCCCGTGGCTATCTTCCGACCCAACATCCTCCAGCCATTGGCGATCATAGCCAAGAAAGTTCCTGAACCTTCCACTCTTACTATCGAAGGCCAACCATAAAAATGCCAGATAGCGATGGGAGAGCCTGGAGTATTCCCACTTGCCAGCCTGCGCCTTGCACTCATCCAGAAAAGTCGACACGATAAGCGCGCGCGCGTTGTCATCGGTTGTATAGCCCTCCTGACAGTTTGGCACCGAAAAGATCGCGTGCTGCAACATTCCGGTATCATCCGTCATCCTCAATAAATGGGCAAAGTTCAGCTCAGGCAGGCTATCGCCGACGTTCGCTGCCGTATCGCCTTGCCGCGCGGCTCGCGGGTGAAGCGTGCGTTCGAAGCGAGCACGCTGGAAGCTCACCATGTACGCCCGCGCCGTTGTGGGCCATATCGTTGCCCGTGAGTAAAGATAGGCTTTCTTGCGCATTGCATGACGTTTCGCAGTGTTATCAAGCAAGTCGAGAACGGCATCCGCAATGGCATCTGGACGATCGAATGGAACCAGCACCCCACGCCCGTCCGCCAACAACTCCTTGGCGTGCCAGTAGGGCGTGGAGATGACCGCTTTTCCCGCGCCAACCGCAATGGCCAGCGTGCCAGAAACGATCTGCGCCTCCTGCCGATAAGGGGTAACGTAAATATCGGCGGTCGCCACGTGCTCGACCAGTTCCTCTTGACTTACAAAGCGATTGTTGAAGATCACTTGAGCAGAAACTCCAAGCTGCTCCGCGAGCGCCCGCAACTCATTGCGGTAGCGTTCGCCTTCGCTGCGCCGGATCTGCGGATGCGTTACTCCAGTAACGACGTACACCACGTTCGCGTGTTTTGCCAGAATCGCGGGCAGCGCCTTGATCACGTTCTCAATTCCCTTGTTCGGAGATAGCAAGCCAAAGGTGAGAATCACGAACTTTCCTTCGGTGCCGAACTGGTCCTTGAAATAGCTGGAATCCATGAACGGGAAATCCGGCACTCCGTGAGGAATGAGATCGATCTTGCCGCCGCGAATTCGATACACTTCGCGCAGAAACTGAGCAGCCTGTTCACTCATGACGACGAGACGATCGGAAAGCCGCGCAATTTCTTCCATGACCGAACGCTGTTCCGGAAGCGGCTCGCGCAGAACGGTGTGAAGCGTCGTCACCACCGGCATCTTCAACTTGCGCAGCAGCGCCAGAATGTGACTGCCCGCAACCCCGCCGTAGATGCCATATTCATGCTGCAGGCAAACAAGATCGTTGCCGTTGAAGTTCAGGAATTCAGCGGCTCGTTCATAGGAGGCCAGATCGTCCTGCTCAATCTCAAGGCGGACACGCGCCGGATACTCATAGCTTGAACCCGGATCATTGACAGGAATGGCAAACAGCCGTTCACTGCCGTATTCCGCCGCCAGTGCGGTACACAAATCAGTAGTAAAAGTAGCGATGCCGCACTGGCGCGGCAGGTAGTTACCGATGAATGCGATACGCGTAGGCAAAGAAAGACTGTCGGCTTTCATCGCCACCGAAGAAGAAGCAACTGCTAGATTGCTCCCGGCAGGTTTTTCAGGACGGCTTGTTTCAGAGAATGGCAAATCGTTTCCCTTTCACTTGCAATGGCGCAGCGCGCAAGCCCTCTGCACGATCTCAATGCCGGTGTCTGGTAAATGCTTCCGTGCTTTTGCATCGCCGCAATTGACCTGTATTGCGGAAACTGCTCGCCAAAGCCTTTTGCCGGTATCTTCAGCGGACTCTGCCTCGGAATCTGGCGGGGTTGCGGCGCTCCACTTGCGATGTGAAATCCTGGACTCTTCGTGATCTGGACAAACACCACGGCATCCCAAAAACCGACGCAATGAGCGTTCCTGGCCTTGTTAAAGGGAAGTGAAGCAGAGACCTGCTTCAACGGGGGGCAAGGTGGCTCCTTACATTCCAGTTTCTGATGAAACTCATGGCAACTTCCGTCGTTTTGTGGCGTACTTGAACAATGCTCATCCAGGACGAAGCCTGGAATGCCGTGAGCGAAAAAGAAACACTCTCTCAGGCATTAAGTATACCCCTCTGAGCAAGCGGGAGCTGCTCCAGCGGCGTTGCTCCCTGCCCACCCCGTCTTCAGCAGCGGCACACCGGGAGCTTCGTGAAAAGAAAGACTGTCAGCGTTGGACAGATCAATCGGGCAGCTCTCCAGAATATGGAGTAAGTATTCGCTATAACGAAATCATCCCGGCTCGTTACCTGTCCGCGATAAGTAGCATTCCGGTCCGCATTAACGACCAGGTCCCGCAGGATTACATCGGAACTCTCTGTTTGCGTAACAGCCCGAACGGCTTGTTCGCCAGGGAGAGATGCGACCCCGCGCATTCGCAAGCAAGCTCGCTTGAAGTAAGCAAGCTCGTAAGGAATACTTCCGGTTGAAGCGATTTGGTATCAGGGAACTTCTGGGCAAGCGCCTGGGGTTCGCGCCTTGCGGGGGGGGCAAAAGCAGGACGAGGCGCGCCCTGCTCTAGTTATTGCCCGTCTTGAACTGTTGAAGGAATTGCTCGACTTGCTCCTTGCCCACACCTTGAACCATGCCGTCAGCCAAAGGAGCCTTTCCATTTTGCAGAACAAAGTGAAGACCCACGCCGTCGTTGCCCCAGCGCTTTACAGTTGCGCTAACAGTGATCGAACGCTCCGATGTCCGTTCCCGGCGGTCCGTCAGAGTCAACCTGACGATGGTTCCCGGATACCAGCGTTCGTCTGTGAGCACATACAATCCGGTCGGACTGATATCTCGAACACCATGCTCAATTGGAGCGCCGCCGGTCCAGAAATAGGCCGCAAGACCAGACAGAGACTCACGTTGCGCCTTCCTCGGTTTGGGAGGCTCGGGATTCAGCCAACGCTGCAACCAGCTCTTCCGGGGCTTGCTGTCTATGATCTCGGCTTCGGAAGGGCGCGTCCCGGGCGCTTGCTCAGGCGGAATGAGGTCCTGGGCCGGGCGAACCTCATTCAGGGAGTCCTCATCGGGATGCCTTTGCCTGGTATGATCCTCAAACTTCAGCACACGGGCAGGACCGCTGTGGCTTGCCTCGTCCGGAGAAGGAACAGCTCCAGGCAAATTGCTCGTATCACCCTCAGAATTGGACAGCCGCTGCAGGCGCCTCTTCATCTCCTCGGGAACGCAAATAGCCAAATGATCACCCGGCTGAGTCTGCGTGGAACTGATGCTTCTGGCTGGCAGCACGAGGACACTCGCCGCCGATGGGCTCGAAGGAGAAGCCTGTGAGATTGGAAAAGATTCGACTGCTTCAATGACCGCGCAATTCAGATCCAGATAAAGCAGATCGATCGGAACTCGCACACCGAGTGGAGAGATCCCCCGGAAAGGGAGCAGCCAGAGCCCCGCACCGGAACTGATGGAAAGCGTCGGCAACCTATCATCCAGGATTGTTCGGGAGAAATCGGCAGCATCCACGTCTACCCCGAGAAAGCGCTCCCTGGTTTGGTTGTATACGCAATATTTCCGCGGTTCCACGCCGCTCTGCCCCTCCTGCGAGTACACAGCTGCCGGTCCCTGGTTCCCAAGCTTCCAGGCCGATGAATCACGAAATACCGGCATTCCCACGTTCAGTGCCTCACTTTTCTCATCGGCAGAATACTACCCATTAGATACTTCGAAACAGAAATAGTTCCAACTACTTCAACGCTCTGTCTCACAGAAAGCGGAACAACGGCTAAATTTCCCGTCCTGCCTTGTTTCCTCTACTTGTGCGGCCCTCTGAAGAGCGCCTGTCCCACAACCACTATGTTCGTAATTATAATACATTTACATACGACATGACTATTAGTTGAAAAGGTGCGTATTCCGCACTTACTTAGGTAACATAAGTTGGTAATATGGGTTACCTTATTGATTACTACATAAATAACGCAATGGCGTGACGCAAAGAGAAAAACCAGCTTGGAGTGCGCTGCGCAGCCACGCGGCTTCTGTATGGATTTGCGAATGCCCTCGATGGATCCGTAGATTACTCCTCCCGTTGTTGCGGCAACCTTCCCTGCTGGTCCTGATCGACAGCGAAGGCCTGGCAGGCGTTTTCTAAGCAAAAACCGAAGCGCCCCGGCTCGCGAGCCGGATCAGGAAAGCCATCGGAGTGCATGGCCGCCAGAAGAGCGTTGTTGAGCGTCATAAGTTTCTGCGAAGATGCCCGGAGTCATTTAACCTGCCTCGAATATCTCTGCAGCAGCACAACCAGATTGGCTTCTTCGAAATCGGTTGTTGACCTATATGACACCCACGTGCAGGCGGGAAAGGCGATTAATGCGCATCAGAAGAAAAGCATCGATATGAGGAACCCTTCGATCGCAGGCAGAAGCATGCTCACCGATGAACACGTGATCGGTTATCGGGATGCATCAACTCTGTTTTCGCTATAGGTTCCGAGCCAGACTGTGCGTAAGTTCTGCAGCGGCTCTGCTATTTAGAACATGATACGCATTCTCATCCCAAGGAGAGTAGTGGTATAGGCTTTGGCTGCATAAGTAGGATGATTGGATACTTCGATGTCGGGCCCAAGATCAACACTCTTCGTCAAGCGAAGCCGGTAAAAGGCCTCCATTACGCTTTCATGATGTTTGGCGCCGGAGCTTGGCTCAGAGTGAATAAAAGATATGCCGAACATATCTCCTCGCCTTCCAAAGGGCTTCACCTGGGCCAGGCCAAGTTCTTCCACTTGCCTGATCGCGGTTCCCGTGTTCGATGCAAATCCAAATCTGCCAAAGGGTGTCCAGCCATTGCGCAGTTCATGCTCGAAGCCGACGCCTCCGCCAAGGCCGCTGCCAAGCGTTTGTGTGTCGTCGCGCCAGAAAGTCAGGCGGATATCCCTGAATCGGGTCCCTGCGGAACCCGCGAGCCAGCCGGCCTCAATCGATTCCATGTACTTTCGGTCAGCCATCGTTTTAAGGTTTCCTTGCGGTGAGCCTTCCGTATCGATAACGAGCGCGTGGAAGTAAAAGTGCCGTGACGCCTGGTATTCAATTGCCGCTCCGCCGGCATACGCTCCATCGGAGGCAAACGTCAGATTGCCGTCGCTCCCCCCGTTCAGAAACTGAGCGCGTTCGTCGTTATTGAACATGCTCAGGCTGATGTATTCGTTCGGATGGATTTTGCCGATGTAGAACGACAGCCTCTTGTTGAGCAAGTCCTGGCGCCAGTAAAGAATGTTTATCGTAAACGGCTGTTGTGCCCCCCCACCCTGCAGGCAATTCAAAGTCAGCGCCGATCCGAGGCTGTTGCTAAGATTAAATTGCTGACTAATGCCGATATTCGTCTGCGAACGCGCGAGCAGACTAATAGTTCCGCCATTGCTTCCATGGTCATAAACCTTCCATGCGGCCGTAAGGTCGCCCCGCCCGCTGGTTTGATCGTGTCGCACTCCGTCTGGAGTAACTGTCGCATATTGACTCACGAAGGTGTAGGTTTCCCCGATCTTGAGCCGCGCAGACTTATTAATCCCGTCAGTAAGTCTTTCAAACGGATTAAAGAAGATTCCGAATGGATCAGTCGTAAGAACCGGATCCGCTGGTATCCTCGACAATGCGACTGCGTCCCGGTCGAGTTCCTGGCGAAGATCGTCCGGCACCTGCGACAGGCTTGTATAGGCTGCAGCGTCCACGCTCTCATGGCTTAGCTGCGCGGGTCCGGAACTGGCGTTTTTGTCCTGACCGGCAGCCGTAAAACAAAATGCAACAAGAAACAACAGCGGCAATGTTCTCATTGCGATTCTCCTTCAGCAGTTCGTATTGATCAGCCTGGTGTATTGAGTTAGATGGCGAAGGTACGGACCACAGCGATGGTCCTACACGCTGGCCGAATTGATCTGGGTTGCTTCTGGCTTTTTATGCCAGAGGGCTTCGATCTCCTCCAGAGAGCGCCCTTTCGTCTCCGGCACCAGATAATAGGAGAACAGCCACGAACCGATCGCAAGTACGCCATAAAGCCAGAAGGTCAGGCTCGGTCCGAGACCCTTCAGCAGCGACAGGAAGGTGAGCGAAACCGCAAAGTTGGCAAGCCAGTTTGTTCCAGCGGCGATGCCCGCGGCCAGACCGCGAATCTTCAACGGATAAATCTCGGCAATGAGCAGCCAGAAGATTGGTCCCAGACTGATGGCGAACGACGCAACATAGAACATCAGAATCACCACGGAAAGGCCGGCGAAGTTTCCGCCTTCTGAGAGATGAAAGATATAGCCCAGCGCTCCAAGGCTGATGATCATTCCGGTTATTCCTGTCAAAAGCAAAGGCCGTCTTCCTACGCGGTCGATTAGCCACATAGATACCAGCGTCATCACAACATTCACGGTGCCGATGCCCGCGGTGGCCAGAATAGAGCCTTGGATGGAGTTGATTCCCGCAGTGCGAATAATATAGGGTGCGTAATAAATAATGGTATTGATGCCGGTCACCTGCTGGAAGACTGCGAGGCCGATACCGATCATCAGGGCCGGACGGACGGCAGGCAGGAGCAAGTCGGAGATGTGTCCGCGCAGTGCGGACTCTTGAGATGCCGCCTTGATTTCCTGAAATTCCTTTTCGACGTTCTGCGTGCTGCGAATCTTAATTAGTACAGTGCGGGCTAGATCGAAGTGCCCATGGCGTGCAAGGAAGCGAGGGGTCTCAGGCAGATAGAGCATGCCCGCGCCAAGCAGCGCGCCAGGAACCACGGCAAGGCCCAGCATCCATCTCCATGCCGCCGAAGGCGTGAAAGCGTAGTCTGCAAGATATGCAGCCAGTATTCCCACGGTAATTGCCAATTGAAAGAGCGATACCTGCCAGCCGCGCGCTTTGGCCGGAGATATCTCGGATATATAGAGAGGAACAACTGAGCTTGCAAGGCCGATTCCCATCCCAACGATAACTCGCCCTAGAATGAGAATCTGTATGGACCCTGCCGCGGCGCACACCAGTGCTCCCGCAATGAAAACCACCGAAGTGATGAGCAACATCTTCCTGCGCCCAAACCGGTCCGACAGGCTGCCTCCGGTTATGGCTAGAACCGCTGCTCCAACCAGAACTGAGCTGACGGCCAGCTCTTGCTGGAAAATGGATAGTCCAAAGCTCTGCTTGATGAAGATCAGCGCGCCGGAGATCACTCCGGTGTCGTATCCAAACAGCAAGCCGCCGACTGCAGCAAAGATTGCGGCGATATAAACGTACCTTTGACTCACGACTGGAGCTTTGTCGGATGGGTTGTTTACATCGAGTTTAGCTGTGGTTGCATTCACTTTGCACATCCTTTCTCTAAGTTGCGGTAGAGGCTTATCAGAGCGTTGGTCGAGCTGTCGTGCGTGAGCTTTGTCTCTGTCTCCGACTCGAGTTCGGGGATGATGCGCTGGGCCAGAACCTTCCCCAGTTCCACTCCCCACTGATCGAAAGAGTCGATCTTCCAGATAACGCCCTGTGTAAAGACGCTGTGCTCGTAGAGGGCAACGAGTTTTCCCAGCGCTGCCGGAGTCAACCGCTTCAGCAGGATCATGTTGGACGGCCGATTGCCTTGAAATGTGCGATGAGGCGCGAGCCACGGTGGCGTGCCGCCCGCCTCGACTTCCTGCGTGGTTTTGCCAAATGCCAATGCTTCCGCCTGGGCAAAGACGTTGGCCAGAAGGATATCGTGGTGCCGGCCGATCGGATTCAGCGGCTCACCGAACGCAATGAAGTCGCAAGGAATGAGCCTGGTTCCCTGGTGGATCAGTTGATAGAAGGAGTGTTGGCCGTTGGTGCCTGGTTCTCCCCAGTAGATCGGCCCAGTCTGGTATTCGACATTCGTTCCATCCAGTGTTACGTGCTTGCCGTTGCTTTCCATCGTCAATTGTTGCAGATAGGCTGGAAAGCGCTTCAGGTATTGCTCATAGGGCAGGACTGCAACGCTTTCTGCGCCGAGAAAGTTGGTGTTGTAAATTGCCAGGAGGCCCAAAAGAACCGGCAGATTCCGCTCAAAGGGAGCAGTGCGAAAATGGACGTCCATCTCGTGAAAACCAGCGAGCAGTTCGCGGAAACTGTCTGGGCCGATCGCAATCATGGTCGAGAGCCCGATCGCAGAATCCATCGAATAG
>Ga0224529_1002093_pt1 | contig 10389 bp, 11 predicted proteins | sample CBST50metaG_FD_179893 | JGI IMG/M metagenome (GOLD analysis project Ga0224529, IMG submission 179893) | Peat soil microbial communities from Stordalen Mire, Sweden - C.B.S.T50 | ecosystem: Environmental > Terrestrial > Soil > Wetlands > Peat | place: Sweden: Norrbotten County, Stordalen Mire... | reverse complement strand
ATAAACCCACAACGTGCCGTTTTGCTTTCGCCGTCGGATCGCATTCTTACGGATTCGTTCGATAAAATAGCGGCCGCGACGGCCAAGCAGCCCGAACGGCGTATGAGCTCAGCGATTTCGGAGAGTCTCACAACGTTCACGAATTCAACTAACGTCATCTTGACGTTAGCGGGTAGATACGATGGGCTGGATCTTCCTGACGACCAGTGCCGGCTGCTCGTTCTTTCTGGGTCACCTGTGGCCATCAATCTGCTTGAACGACATCTTTCCGAGCGCTGGAAGCTGACTGCTCTATTTCGGCGTCGCGAACGTACAAGACTCATTCAAGGAATGGGGCGCTGTACGCGAAACGCGACTGACTTCGCTCTAATATTCTTAATGGGACAGGCTCTTGCAGATTCAGCAACCTCGTCGACCTTCCTGGAAGAGTTTCCGCCCGAACTCGCTGCAGAGTTGACTTGGGGGCTGGAGCAATCACAGCTAACGAAGTCGGCTCCTAATGACTTCATCGACATGGCGCTCGGCCTAGTTACTGATCAGCAGTATCGAAAACAGGCCAACGATGCCATAAGCACAATCGTAGTCACCGAAAAAAGTGCGGAGCCGACTGTTTACGAACAGAGTGCCTCTGATGAGGTTGGCTTCTCACGATTCATGTGTGGAGGGAGCGTATGAAAATGCGCTCAAGGTTGCGCGTTCCGTCGCTGATCGCGCTGGCGGGCCTCAGCTAGCAGGGTACAGAGGATGGTGGTGGTATCTAGTATCCATTGCCGCACACATGCTCTCGGAGAAACATGTAGAAGCCGAAGCTCTTGGAAGAGCGGCAGCTACAGGGGTGAATGCTTCGTGGCTGCTGCGTCTGCTGCGCGAACAGAAAGCAGCCACTCCAACAAAAACGGAAATTCAACCAGAGGCGGAAGAGCTTTGGAATGCGATCAGTGAGTGGGGATGGGCTGGTCCTAGCTTCGGCAACAAAATGCAGGAGATGCAATCACTTCTTAGTTCGAAAGATCATAGCGATGTACATCGAGGCGTAGAGATCCTGGGCCGCTGCTATGGCGCTAGGAGCATCCGTCCGAAAGAAGAGGGTGCTCCAGATGTCGCATGGCTTTCGGGGAACCGGGCCATTGCATTTGAAGCGAAAACTGAGAAGAAGGAAACAGGTGCTCTCTTCAAGAAGGAGTTACAGGAAGCCAAGGGGCACCCAGACTGGCTTCAATACTTCCAAGCCGCCGAATCAAATTCCGAACTTACCGTGGATGTCGTTATCATTTCACCCACTAAGAAGCTCCACGATATTGCTATTCCTTTCGCTGGAGGCCTTTTCGTGATTTCTCCAGAAGGGGTCGCCAATCTAGCAAAACATGCCGTGGGCGCTGTGTCGGAATTGCGAATAAAATTCACGGGGAAAGAGTTCACCGAGGTAGCTGCAAAGTTTTCAGAGGCAATGCGCGTGAGGAAACTAAACTGGGAGGATGCGGAACAAATTCTTCTCGCAGAGAAATTGTCCGGAAATCCCAAAAAGCAAACTTGAGCCATCAGTCCCAGTAAAAAACTAATCCCTCCCGCGAGGTCGGTTTTGCCACCAGGATATACGAACCGGACTGGCCCAAATATTCCCGCTACCTTCGGGCATTTAAAGATAGTAATCCTGACAATTGCGGGTAACCTGCACACAATGGATACATCAACCTGACGGGAGAAGGTGGATAATGGTTTCAGAAATGGCCGGAGAGTCCACCCGACCGCTGATACTGAATCTCTATGACCGACACTCGTGAAGAACTCTTCTCCGTTGCTCTTTTCCCGTATCTGAAGACGTCAGGGCCTGTTCGGTTCGGACCCTATCTGTTTCGCTCTACTGACGATCTGAAGGGACTCAGCGAAGCACAAGCGACAGCAGTTACCGAGGTGGCTGCGATGTTGTACACGCAGAACAATGCGCGTGTACGTTCCGCGTCCTATGCTGTGATACCTCAGATTCATGTAGCCGGTCTGTACCAAATCCCTGAGGCCTTAAAACGGGTGCACTGTCTCGTCGCGTATTTGTATGGCACACCGAATGATCAATTCGGAGATCCTTTCCTTGGATATGAGTGCGCAACATTGCTTGTGTTTACGCCAGGCCGAGTGAACCGTTTCTTAATTGAATCTGAACACCACACTGTCTTAGATGAGCCCATCGCAATCGCGTGGGACAACGATTTCGCGCCTGGCTATGATGGGATGCGCAACTTCACGGAGCACTTTTGGGTAGTCAAGGGATCACGGGTGTATCCGCCGGTGCCGCACATCACGCTCAATATCTCCCAAGACCTCGTAGCGAACTGCGGCCAGTTCTTTCAAGAAGGAACGGGATATGAGCTGGTGCGTTTGCTCACCGATGACGCGAGACATATCGCTGAAAGGTTGTTCACCGCACTGACGTGGTACAACGCTACCAATCGGGCTGAGGTGAGCGAGAGCGAGGCTTTAGTCAATCTCGCGATTGCCTACGAATCTCTGCTCGATCTTCCTACAGGCAATAAGACGGATCGATTCGTCGATAGCGTCTCGCTCCTGCTGGGACGAGTTCCAAGATTGACCGATTGGGTTCGACAGTTTTACGACGCCCGCAGTCGGGTAGCACATGAAGGCAAGCTCTCACAGGGCCGCTTTATGATTCCGCGACCGGGCAACCATTCCGAGCATCTGGTTTATCATCCTTTGCTGGTCTTTGGGCGTGAAATTTTCCGCCTTTGTGTCGCCGCGATTACGCATGGCGCGCATTTGGCCGAGTCAAGAAATATCGCTGCGAAGCTGAAGACAAACAGTGAGCGTTTTGAAGAATTGTGCCGAGTGCTGGATGAAGGGCCGATGTCTGATGCCAGGCGAGCAATCGAGATCCGTCGCTTGGTCAGTGAGATCAATCGCTATCGCTTCGTTGGCGAATCCGGGCTGTCCGTCGCAGTGATTGTGGGGGCAGTTCAGAGGGCGGTGAAAGGCCTGATAAATCTTCCGATTCCTTTGACGCGGCTGGATCAGACTGCATTATCGAAGTTCGCTTTGGTCAGCACCAAGAACGAGCTTGCCGCCTTGGAAGCGCTCAGTGAGCTTCATACGCGTCCATCTTCACAACAGACGACTCAGATTGCCGAACCGGAACTTGTCGTTTGGCAACTAGTGGATATTGCATGGATGTATACCTTCCAGTACTATTTCCGACTCAAGAAAATCGAGGACGAAAGAACTCGGAAGAAAGAAGCTGAAGAACAAGATACCGCTGCAGATGGTGAGGAAACCAACACCCTGTAAGAGCCATCTGTCTTCCATGACAGCAGTAACTATCGCCATGAAGCGCCTTGATGCATCCACACAACTCTGGCCGTTCGCAACGGAGTTGGAGCCGATCGTTTCATTTACCCGGCGGTCAGCGGTGCCAGCTTATTGAGCGGTTCGGTAACACGAAGTCGGTTCTGCGCCATGAATTCGATGGCGATTGGGCTCGACCAAAATGCCGTCGAAATCCCCGTCTTTCGCTATCTATTCTGAAAGAAGGCGGCTTTCCTGATCTGAGGTATCCACTCTTGGGTTATTTCCGGATCGGTGACAATGCTCTCAGATTTCAGGTGGATCGATCTCTTACTCGCCACGGCGGAATTTATTGGATTTCTCAAATAACAGATTTCGATACTGATCACCATCCGCGCTAGTTAGGAGCGCAATCTGCGCATCCCAACCCTGCTTGTTGGTCCCGTCGCCTTCCGAGTCTGCAGCGTGAAAAAGGTCTTGGAGGCGCGGTGAAGTGAACCACGATTGTTCGCCAATGCTGAATTGGTCCGACCACATCTTCGCGACCTGGATCACAGAATCGATCCTCACTGGTGCCGGGGGATGCGTCGGCTGATCGAAGGGTAGCCTGATGCTCTCGGGCCATAACGTACGGAAGAAAGCCATCAGCGCCAAAAAGAAACAAGACAAAATCAGTTCATCGCAATCGGTAGCAGGCGTGTTCGTCTGCCCCAATTGGATCAGTGCGCGCTGTCGCCGCTCGCTGCGAAGAAGAAAAGTCAAAAGGAGATATGCGGCATATCCGTCCGCATCGAGTTCCTCAACTTGCGAATCTATGCCTCCGCAATTGCTCTGAGGCACCAACTCGGTCCACATTCCGCTGAATTCCTTCCTCGCGCTGTGCTGGTGAATGAGGTGGGTGTATTCATGCGAGGTGAGGAACATCAACTGAATTTGGCCGAGATAGCTCCAGAGAATGTCCGGCCGTAAGGCTCCCGTGTCAAGGTGCAAAAGCTGCAAGACAACCGACGATCTGCTTAGATGGCGTGAGACATCCACAATGGACTTGATCAAAGGCAACGTCAATGCGATGAACCAGAAACGTTCATGTGGTATGGCGTGTGCATTCGTGACAGTCGCGTCAAGGTAATCGAAATGGAATGGTGGGTGCGCAATGCCGCCAGAGGCATTCGCATTTTCCAATCGAAGCGCGTCGTTCGTCTCAATTTGAAGACCATACAGAAACGTTCGCAACGATGGAGATACAATCTGCTCGATGTCCAGCTTTCCGGAGTAACTCTTAGGAAAAATCTCTCTTACGTAACGGTCGAGAATTATCTCTGGCGGCATCATGGTCCGGATTATAGCTCCGCATTCCCGGTGTGAACCTGCGCCCTAATTGATGTATCACTGCCTAACCGAACGTACTGCTGGATATGCGGCTGGGACAGGTCCTCTTTCTAACGACAAGATTACTATACGCAAGTCGGCTTGCGGCAAGATTTTAACGAGTGTTTGGTACTGTTGCGAGCGGATCATCTATTGGAACACTGCAACGCGTAGCCCCTTCTATTCCGTAACAATGCAGAGACACCAATACAAGGATGCGCTACGCGCGACCTTTGTCCACTTCCGCGCAGCGGAAGGTGCCCTCCGCCTCGCTGCGGGCCGGGCCTTCGGGCAAGCGCGTCTCCCGCCAAACGATAGCACGTGTTTGTCAGGTGCCACGCCCACCACTCGTCCCTACCTTCCGCCGCTTGGTCGTTCTGCTCTATCCGCCTGTGGGTACGTTTTTTCCTTCGCTTCGCTCCAGGGTGAAAGAAAAAAACGCCCCCCCAGGGCAGAACAGAGGCAAAAACAATGGAATATCAGAACAACAACAGCAGCAACGGCGCAGCCTTCACCGCCAGCAATGGCCTAACCAGCAGCATTGCCACTGACACGACTTCCGACAGTAAAAATCGGAAGCCTGCAACCGCACAGCAGATTGTGCGCGAAAATGTGCAGTATCTCATCGAGCAGTTAGAAGCCGGACACAGCGAAACACTGACCGCGTTTCTCAAAGCGATGGCGCATTTCAAAAATTATTCTTTTGGTAATGTCTTGAGCATAGCGAGACAACGACCCGGAGCAACAAATGTGGCCGGGATGTGGACGTGGAACCAGCTTGGGCGCAGGATCAAGCGGGGCGAAAAAGGCATTACCATTCTTGCGCCGATGGTAGGCAAGCCGCGCGAAGCAAAAGAGCGCAACAACGAAACAGCCAGCAGCGACAAACCCGTACTGCTAGGTTTCAGGAAAGTTTACGTGTGGGAAATGAATCATAGGCACCTCGACGAACGGCAGTGCGTGTCTCCGTTCTGTTGCAAACCTAGCGCCGTTGATTTTTGAAGTCCAATACAAATCGCGCGCCAGACTACGCAGTTTGCGCATAGTGTGGGCGCGCGGTGGGAACGCCATATGCCCGAAGTAGCTCGCTGTTGCGCACAGTAACTATCTGTCGCGGGACAGTATGCAGAATCGGAATACTACAGGACGAATTTTGTATTCGACATGGGGAGTGATTCGGTTCATGGTGAAGCCTGGGCGCAAGTCTGCTTGTCCGAAATGCCTACACCCTTTTCGAGGTGCATCGATGAACGAGGTATACCTGACCGAACTCGAAGTCTCGGAAAAGACGAAAATCAGCCTGGCGACATTGCGCCGGTGGCGTTTGGAGAATCGCGGCCCACGCTATCGGAAGTTCGGCTCGTTGGTTCGATACAACGAAGATGATCTTAGCGACTGGATGGAAGCCCAGCCCAGCGGCGGCAGCGCGCTTCCATGTATCCAGGCCGCTGCCAGTCAAAAAGTAAGTCGGTCTGTATCGTCACCGGCAATCGAAAACTCAACCAAACCATTCTGGCGTAGTTTGCGGCTCAGTCTCGATTCGCCATTGATCCCAAGGGCTGGCAAGCGCATTCACATCGCCAATGCTGAGGCTTATAAGCTCAATGAGCTTCCTTAGCATTTGATCGGAAGTTGGGTACAAAATTTGCATTCGACACAATGCTAATCCTGGCTTGCCGTAGAAAAGGCACTTGCGATCTCTGTTCGCAACCAACGATGAGGAATACTTATGCCAATCGCAATCGCTCAGCGGAAGAAAGCTCCTGCAACCGTTACAGTGAATCCAAAGGATAAATTGCTGGTAAGCCAAGACGAGGCTGCCCAGCTTCTTTCGATTAGCAGACGTTCGGTTGAATACCTTGTAGCAACCGGGAGGCTATCGACCAGACGTATCGGAACCCGCACTTTGATTCCGATTGAGGACGTGCGGAAGTTTGCGCGCTCCGACCATCCTGAACGTATGGCTGGCTGATCCGCCAGACGGTTGTGCACTGACTGGAATTCTGCCGGACGTTTTGAATCAGGGCCGATTGCCGGAACCGAACTCTTGGCGTTAGTTGGACTCTCTGCTTTTGATACACCTGACTATTGACTTTAAGGGTCCGGTGGAGATAGCATCATCCTGAGGAATAGTCAAATGCAGGGCATCTCGGAGCGTATCAAGGACAGCGGCATTTGGTGGATTCGGTGGACCGGGGCGGACGGCAAACGGCATTTTGAGAAAGCCGGGCCGCACAGTGCCGCGATAACTCTCCTTGCCAAGCGCCGGCAAGAGGTCGTGCTTCGGAAGAAACAGCCGGAATTGTTGCGCCCGCGCGCAGTGACCTTTAGCGACCTGTGCGATGACGCGCTTAAACACAGCGAGGCAGAGAACAGCGAGAAACAGACCTACGAACTCCGTTTGCGCATCGACCAGCTTCTGCCTGTCTTCGGTTCCCGCCCGGCAGAATCCATCCGCAAGAATGAAATCGTGGAGTGGCTGGAGGAACAGGCGGAGGAGCGCGACTGGGCCGCCACTACTCGGAACCGGTGGCAAGCGACTTTTTCACTGATCTTTCGCGTCGGAGTGGACAACGAGAAGATCGAGCGAAACCCGGCGGCCCGCATCCGGCGGAAGACGGAGGGCAATGGCCGGGTCCGGTTTCTCTCTGACGCCGAGGAGAAATGTTTACGCGCCGCCATCGAAGGCCGCTTCCCTGAGTTCCTGCCCCACTTCCTACTCTCGCTCCATACTGGGATGCGGATGAGCGAGCAGTACGGTCTGCTTTGGAACCAGGTGGACTTCGAGCGGCACCAGCTTCATCTGCTGAAGACCAAAAACGGCGACCCACGCGTTATTCCCCTGAACGCGGTTGCTTTGGCTGCCCTGCGCGAGTTGCAGGGCGAGGGTAAGCCCCTGGGTACGGCTCCGGTTTTTCCTTCGGTGCGCACTGGCGCCTCTTTGCAGGGACCACGCGGATGGTTCTCAACTGCTCTCGAAGAGGCCAAGGTCCAGGAATATACCTGGCATTGCAACCGCCATACCTTTGCCAGTAGACTGGTTATGGCAGGGGTGGATCTGCGCACGGTTGCAGAACTGCTCGGCCACAGGACGCTCCAAATGGTCATGCGCTATTCACATCTCGCTCCGGAACACCATGCGTCGGCAGTTGACCGGCTGGTGCCCGGTTTCGAGGGACGAGTGGCGACTAAATCGGTGACCGTAAATTCTGGAGACAAAACGCCCAAACATCCCCAAACAGAAAAAAACAGAAAACAAAGGGGATAGAACGCGGAGAGGTGGCAGAGTCCGGTTGAATGCACCTGACTCGAAATCAGACATAGTCGCAAGGCTATCGGGAGTTCGAATCTCCCCCTCTCCGCCAATTAAACCATTCTGAATCAAGCAAATAGAACAACATCCTGAGAGACGATGGCTGCCCCTTCCGGGTGGCCTTTTTCGTGCTGGTGGCTGTTGGTTTTTCCAGTGGCTGTTTCTCGGGTTTTGAGCCGGAGATCAACTCAACCACGTTCTGGAGATGCCCCGGCGACAGATGAGCGTACCGGGCCGTCATCTGAATCGTCTTGTACCCCATCAGCTCCTGTACCGCTTTCAGCGAGACTCCCGCCATGACCAGGCGGCTGGCAAAGGTGTGGCGGAGGCAATGCCAACTGAAATTCCTGATCTGGGCCTTCAGCATCGTATCCTCAAACCAGCGCCGGATAGGCTTCCGGATCAAAGGCTTTCCGTCATCGGCGAGGAACACCTGCTTCGCATGGCCGGAGACCAGAAATTGCCGCTCGAAGGCCGCCAGCGCCGCCGAGTTCAAGGGAATGACTCGGCCCGATCCGTTCTTGGTCTTCAGCAGTTGAATCCTCTTCTCCTTCAAGTCCACCTGATCCCAGGCAAGAGAAAACTGCTCCGAGCGCCTCATGCCGGTATGCAATGCAATCTCGAATTCATTCAGGAATCGCTCCGGATATTCCTCGGCAATAATCAGGCGGATCGATTCTTCCTCTTCATCGGAAAGGAAACGGATGCGGGCGTTGTCCTCTTTTTTGGCCTTGATCAGCCGGGCCGGATTGCGCTCTGTCCAGCCATTCCGGATGGCCTCGCGGTAGATCATGCTCAACGTGGCGCGGTAACGATTGAAGGTGGCAGGACTGGTATTGCGGGACTCCAGAAAGGCCGCCAACTCCTGCTGCGTCAGAGAAGACGCGGGACGACTACCGAACTCGCCGGTAAGAAGCCTGATCTTCTGCTCATCGTCCGCGGGGTTCGCCTTGTTCTTTCTGGCATATTCGAGGGCGTTGTCGGCGAGTTCCTGAAACGTCCGCTCGCGCTGACGTAAAGGCTTGTTCAGCTTCTTGCCGGCTGACGCATCGGCCTTTCGCTGGTGGTAGAGCTTGATTGCGTCCGTTTTGCGACCGACCTTCTCGCGCCGACGCTTGCCCTCGGCATCCACGTAGTGAATCCACCAGATGCCACTGTCTGGCACCTTTTCCCATACGCCTCTGGGCATGAATACCTCCCTTTGATGACCTGATTATAATCAGCAGATTGTGCGGAAATACAAGGATATTTATGAATTTGGTGGCAGTTTCTAACAGCCACCAAGCCCTTATCTGACAATACTTGATATGCCGCATGCCATCAGTTAGATTCCTGCCCCATTTTTCGTCGTCCAATATTACTTAATGTACATTAAATGTGCATTTTACGGAGACTCAGCTTTTCTCGGAAATTCCGGTTAGTACCCACAACAGTCTCCACAGTGTTTTCGGGCGATTTTCGAGACCCAATGCGGGTCCATTCATACGCAAAATGCGTACATGTTTACGCGTTTTGCGTAATATCGCCACAACAATCGTTGACCCTGCTCTAATCGTGCGAGTACGAACGGCAAATGTATTGCCAGAAGAGCAATGGGTGAGAGCTGGTCTGACCGTCCTCGGACAGGATGACAACAACGCTGTCATACTTTTTGCAAGCGATGCCGACTTGACGGAATTCCGTTCAAGGCTTGAAGCATACTCACAAGGTATTCCCACAGGCCAGAAAAGCCCGTAATATGCATCTCTGATTGCCGCGATAGAAGAGCTTGGCCCACTTTCGCCAAATGACCGAATCGGCAATGTGCTTAAAGGTGACGGCTACGAGACCCCAGAGAACTTTTCTCTGAATGCGACATTCAAACTCGATGTCGAACTCTGGGAGATTGGCACGCAAGATGAGCGTCTTACGCAGGTCGAGCTGCTTGAGATGGGGTTATCGCAGCATGAGGGAGAGATTACAGATAGATACGTCGGAGTGTCATTTACGGCACTTCGCGTTTCTGGAACTGGTGCAGCATTCCGCTGGCTATTAAATCTTCCCACAGTCCGTATTGTTGATAGACCTCCGGTTATTGATGAACACATGGAGGCCCTGCTCGATACAACCATCAGTGAAATTGGAGAACCGGCAACGCCCTCCGAGGACGCTCCATCCATTGCTGTACTCGATTCTGGCGTCAATGATCTCCATCCTCGCCACGTCTTTGTTTTTGTGTCAGGATGGGATAGCACGAATGCAGTATTTATTTGCCGGATCTTTAGCTTCCAAAGACGGAGGGCGCAGGGGCCTGAAGGCCCCTGAATACAGTGGAAAGACGAAGGATCTTTACAGGCTGCGGAAAAACTCGATCCGGAGGGAGTCCTGGTTTTATACGGAGGGAGGCGGGGGTTTCAACCCCCGCATAACGCCAATAA
>Ga0224529_1002090_pt1 | contig 10404 bp, 4 predicted proteins | sample CBST50metaG_FD_179893 | JGI IMG/M metagenome (GOLD analysis project Ga0224529, IMG submission 179893) | Peat soil microbial communities from Stordalen Mire, Sweden - C.B.S.T50 | ecosystem: Environmental > Terrestrial > Soil > Wetlands > Peat | place: Sweden: Norrbotten County, Stordalen Mire... | reverse complement strand
AAACCAGGCTCTTTGACCATCCCAGCAAAGACTGATCGAAGCCCTGCGCTCCACCTAGGTCGATCTGAATAAAGGTGGTCACCACCGCCTTGAAGTCCAGCACCAAGGTCGGCGTAAACGTATGCACTTCTTCAGTGGCGAAGGTAGAGTTACGTGATCCGTTTGGATATGCATCGGCGACCGGACCCGACAGACCATTCGTGTTCCACGTGCCGCGACGCTCCCAGTATCCGAAGCGCAACGTAAAGCGGTCCTTTGCGGTCAGGTTGTAATCCATCTTGGCCAGCGCATTGCGATAGGTCACCTTGATCGGTTCCGAAACTACGTAATTGTCATAAAAGGGGTTCTGCCCAGCACGCGGCGCAACGTTCGGCTTCGGCATGTACGAGAGAATCTTCTGCGCCATCTGAGAGCCGGGCTGGTTGAGGCGGTCCGCCGGAATCTTGTTGTCCGGGAAAGGCGTGCGCAAGTACCGGCCCGTGCCCTTGGGATCCAGGACGACCGTTTGCGGATCGTAGATGATCAGCGGCTGCTGCGACTGCGTCGAGGCATTGAAGTAGGTAGCGTTGCTGAGGTCGCCGTTGATCCAGCCATCCATGGGCACAGAGGTGGTTACGGTGTTCGGCTCGGTCTCTTTCCAGTTTTCAAATTGCAAGAGGAAAAAGGCATGATCGCGGCCATTGAAAAGTTTGGGCGCAACGATGGGGCCGTCGGCCTCAAAACCATATTGATCCTGCGTGTGCTGGGACCGGGGAACAGGAACACCATTCACCAAGGTATTGTTGTTGACCCAGGTATTGCCGTCCATCCAGGTTCGCCGTGCGAACTCGTACACATCGCCGTGTATGGTGTTGGTACCCGACTTGAGGGTCATATCGATGACGCCGCCCTGGCCGCGACCAAACTGCGCGTCATAGGGGTTGGTCAAGATCTTGAACTCCTGCACCGCGTCGACCGGAGGAATATACGATACCTGCGCATTGCCCTGTGGCGACTCGTTCGAGACACCATCCAGCATCAACACCGTATTGCCTTCACCACCGCCATTGATGTCCAGCGCGCCTTCGGTTTGGTCAAATGGACGGGTCCACTGCTTGCCGCCAAACCAGTTGACGCCAGCGCTGAGCTGGGCCAGGGTACTGGGATCGCGGCCATTCAACGGCAGTTCCGATACGCGGGCGTTTTCTACCACCTCGCCAGTATCTGCCTTGCCAAAGTCAAGAAGCTGGTCCCCTGTTACGGTTACGGATTCAGAAATCTGGCCCACTTTGAGCGCAAAATTTACCGAAGCCGTGTGTCCGACCTCAAGGTTGATGCCGGTACGAACGCCCGTTTCAAATCCTTCCATCTGAACCGATACGGAATAATTTCCCGGCTTCAAGTAGGGAATCGTATAGTCGCCAGTCCGGGTAGTTACGGTCGTCACTTCGACGTTGGAATCTACGTTGTGAGCAGTTACTTTCGCCTTAGCGATGGCCGCTCCGGTTGCATCCGTCACGTGTCCAGTGAACTCTTGCGCCGACAACCTGCCGACAAACAACAAGGCACAGAACACGAAGGCGAACAAGTATGTGCGTCGTTTCACTACTGCCTCCTCCTAAGCGTTGAATAACGTCCGTGATATGTACCCATTTCTGCGCGCACTGGATCTTCCGACGCCGTTGCGGGTGCCTGGGTATCTGCTGCGATCCGGTTAAATGTAACCGGATTCATTGTCCTCATGAAAACTACGTCACCCGCAATAGAACTGTCAAGACTTCAGTACGCTGATTTTTATTTTTTCTGCCTCGACATCGCACTTGCCCCGCTATATTTGAACTTCAGCGCTTTCGTTAATCGGGTGTCCACGACTTGAAAGCATTTTAATGTGATGATTACATTTAACTTATAAAATGAACGAAGAGCGATCAATCTGCCGCTGCGAGTTCCATCGGTCCCGTCGCGCGATTCCCGCACAGACTCGCGCGTATCCTCTTACTTTGTTGTGGATTACCAGAGCAGTTCCAAAAAATATCCCCGACCGATGCCACAGACGCCTTGAACCAACGGTTAAACATGCCGCTACGCGCGCAAATACGACAAATAAATACTTTATATACTTACGTATACGTATTATCCCATTGACGTTCATACTCTTCGCATCCTAAACTCTTGTACGGTAATGTATCGGGTTACATCTTCTCCGCGCCGCTACGACAGACACTGATAGCCACTACGAACCAAAGCACTCACCTCGTTCATGCATTAGCTCGTGAGGATTGATATGACATTGACTGTTGCCTCTCCTGTTGAAAAGAGAAATATTTTTTTGCCAAGAACGAAGCACCCTGACCACGGGCCGCGCAAGTCGTCTCTTTGTATTTCTGCATTCATTCTCGCCAGAGCGTATACATTAGTTGCAATTTTCGCCTGCTGTGCTGCTGCCGCCATGGCGCAGAGTGGCGCGATTGTTCGCAGCGATGAGATCTTGTTACGCAATGGTCTGCTGAGCATCCACTACCACCGCCAAGCTGGCGTCATGGACATCGAGTGGAAGGACGGCCACAAGTTGCTCGGAGTTACCAGCGAAGCCCAGTTGGCCGATGGACGTTCCCTGACTTCGGATGCCTACGCGCACCATATTCTCGAGGCCGCGCCCAGCAGGTCCGCGACTTCAGACACAGTGGGCGCTGCCGCGCATGAATACACCATTCGCAACACCGATCCCGAAAAGCCCGCGCTTCTGCAACATATTTGGATCTACGACGGAAAGCCGTGGATCGCCATCGAAGCCGAACTAAGCCCCGAAGCTGGCGTCATCGGCACACGCCATTTCGACACGGTCGTGCTCAAGAACCCAGATGCGGTCCGTCTCAAACAAAACGCGGCACTGCGCATCCTTCATGTCCCTTTTGACAATGACATGTGGTTTCGTTTCGACAGCAAAGCGGTGGCCGAAATCAAACCCGGCCAAACGTTTACCGGCGAAGAAGTCACCGCCATCTATGACAATGGAAAACGGGATGGCATCGTGCTGGGTTCCATCGCGCACAACACCTGGAAGACCGCCATCGAGGCTCAGGCATCCGATGGCCACCTAAGCAATCTGAAGATCTACGGCGGGATCTCATCCCCTACCGGAATCCGTACCGACACGCACGACACCATTCCCCACGGTCTGGTGCATGGTGCGCGCGTGGTCTCTCCTACCACCTTCGTCGGTTCATTCTCCGACTGGCGAGATGGAATGGAGACCTACGGCGCCATCAATGCCGCGATTCATCCGCCGCTTCCCTGGGCCGCAGATCCTCCCATGGGATGGAACAGTTGGGCGGCATATCAGGACAAAATCAACGAACGTCGTACGCTGGAGGCGGCCACTTTCCTGCGCAACACACTCGTCCCTCTGGGCTATGGTCGCTCCAACGTTCTCTATGTTAACCTGGACGCCTTCTGGACCAATCTGGACGCTGTGCAGTTAGCCGATGAGGTAGCTACCATCCACAACATGCGCGGTAAGGATGGTACGCGCTTTGAGCCCGGCATCTACTGGACCCCTTTCGCTTATTGGTCGGATGATTTCGATGCATTCGTCGAGGGCACAGGAATGAAGTACCGCTATCGCGACATTCTCTTGCGAGCACCCGATGGCAGCGTGCTTCCCAAACTTGATGGTGGATGGCCCATTGACCCCACACATCCCGGCGCCAAAGCGCGCACAGCTTTCTATCTGCAACACTTCGAACAACTCGGTTTTCAATACCTCAAGATTGACTTTCTTTCGCATGGCGCACTCGAAGGAGTTCACTACGATCCCGCAATTCAAACGGGGACCGAGGCTTACAACCTGGGCATGAAACAAATTGCGGACACGGTGGGAACTCATATGTTCTTGAGCCTGTCGATCGCGCCGCTCTTCCCCTCGGGATACGGCCACGCGCGACGTCTCTCCTGCGACACCAAGGGCCACATCGACGGTGCGGAACAGTCAACCGAATACATGCTGAACTCGCTCACTTATGGGTGGTGGACCAACCATAACTTGTATATAACTGACCCCGACCACGTCGTGCTGGGCGAGAAGGCCGACCAGGGTGCGCGCAGCATTACTGAAGGCAAGAGCCGTCTGCTTTCTGCGGTCATCGCTGGGGGCATGATTCTAGACAGCAGCGCTCTTTCCGACGACCCTCAAGGACGCGCATTTGCACACGATGTTTACGACAACCGCGCGCTCTTCGCCCTGGCCCGCGAGGGCAAGAGCTTTCGGCCCATCGAAGGCGATACGGGAACGCGCGCGGCCAACGCATTTCTGCTTCCTTCCGCAGATGGAATCTATCTTGCGGTCTTCAACTACGACGCCAAGCAAGCACAAACTATCACCATTCCGCTGAACCGCATCGACGCCTCTCTCGCCTCGGCCAAAGAAGTCTCTGTCGTCAACGTCGCGACGAAGCAGGCACTCCCTTCCGCATACGGCGCTGTAACCGTGACGCTCTTGCCCGCGGAATCAAAATTGCTCGAACTTCGAGCAGCACGGAAGGACTGACGAAATATCAACGCTTGTCTGCTCCTCTATGAGCAGTTCTGCATGATGAATCGTTCGCGGACTTCCGCGCGACATGCTTCACAGGCATGTCGTGAAATGCTATGTCTTCTTTTTGGCGCCTTTGCCTTTAACCGGTGCAGCTGGGCCGGTGGACTGCCTGCAAGTCAATTCCACAGGCACCCAGAACTGTTTTCCATTTTGAGGCGACACTTTTAACTCACCCAGAGCGGTGTGGCAATTGCGCGCCAACTGACAGCGCGATACGCTCATCGTGGAAAGCGTTGGATAAACCACTTCGTCGAGAACAATGCCGTCAAATCCGATCACCGAAACCTCTTGAGGAACTGAGACGGACATCTCCCGCGCTGCGCGCAATGCACCCAAGGCCGTCATGTCGTTGATGGTAATCACGGCGGTCGGCCGCTCTGGCAAAGACAGCAACGCGCGCATTTCCCGGTCGCCGGCATCGACACGATAGTTTCCCGCGCGAATATATTCGTTTTTTACGACAATTGCATGTTGCCGCATCGCATTGCGAAAAGCCTCCAGGCGCAGACTCGAGATAAAAATGCCTTCGTGGCCGGCGATGAAGGCTATGCGCTGATGGCCGAGCGCTTTCAAATAGAGAATCGCCTGAAGCATGCCCTCTTCATGCATGATGCTTACATCGCTGAAGTAAGATCCCGTGCGCCGGCTATCGATAGCCACCGTGGGAATCCTGCGCAAGCTGAGCTGCTGGTATGGCTCCAGTTCGTCGAACGACGGCATCACCACCACGCCATCCACACGACGCATCAGCATTTGCCGAACTGAGTTCTGCGCGCCGCCGCTTCCTGCCTCTGCATTGGCCAGCAGCACCACTTGTCCGCTTGCAGCCGCCAGCATCCCAAACTCCCGCAAGAATTCGGAAAAGAAAGGATTGGTCAGGTCGGGAATAATCACCCCGAGAGCCTGGCTCTGACCATACTTTAAAGTGCGAGCAGAGATGTTGGGTACAAAATCCAAGGCTTCCACGGCGCGCTGCACCAGCAGGCTGGTTTCATTGCTGACCAGCGAAGAGCCGTCCAAGGCGCGCGACACCGTCGCAAGAGATACACCGGCGTGTCGCGCCACATCTCGCATCGTAGCCGGTTGCTTTTCTATAGAACTGGTGCCTTTCCTAGTCATTTCCCTCTCTTATTTCTGTCCCGAAAGCTCTAGCCTCGATTTTATTTCGCCGCATTGCCCTGGCAAGAGGTTGAAAACCAGTGACAGGGTAGCGTCTTACTTAGCATGGAGAAAAAGATGGAACCAAGCGAAGCACTGGCAATCATAATTCCTCTATAACAAATGTATCCGGTTACACCGTTTCTTGCACAGAGCCGGCGCGTCTAAGAACCTGTTTAAAAACTACGCAAATCGTTTCAGTAGGGTGTGTGCGAAGCTGATCCAGATCATAATTTCCGACGAGATCGTGCATACGTTGAAAGTCGATAGCAATTCCTAAAATGCTCTGCCGCTACCTGCTCGCACTATTGGCTGCCCGCGCTGCATTCTCCCAAAACAGGTTTTCCTTTATGATTGGCGTCGAGTCCTCGCTTTTTCCTGATTTAGCGGTTCGATTCACTGTGGTTTCGCGATAGCGTAGCGAGGGAGCCTTCCATTTCTACCAGAAGACCTTGGCCACGACACTTGGTTTTCCTTGCATACCATCGACAACCTGAGAGCTGATGACCGCTTCGAAGTTCTTGTGTTCCCAATCGCGAGGAGCATTCACTCCCAATTGCTCCAAGCTGTTTTCGTCGGTCAGGAATTCTCCCGCAGCTTTCGTTCCGCTGCCGGCCAGACCGGCGGCGATCATTACCGCCTGGCCCGTACCATCGTCCGTGAAGCGAGCGACGATGGCAAAGTCTTTCTTGACTTGGCTTCTGGGATCCTGAGAGTTAATCTTCCACTCGCGTGAACCAGGATGCTGCGTGTCCTCAATCCAGACGGTTTTGTACGGCCCATCGTCTCCAGCAAAACGAAACCGGAGTGTCGCAGTTCTATTCAGGGTCCACGGATTATTCAATGCTCCGATCAACAGCACGGAGTTTTCTCGAAGTTGTGAATAAACAATGGACGGACTGGTCTGCACACTAAATGCATGTCCCCGCACACTCAAAAGAGTGATGAATCGACTAAACGCTTGAACATCAGGAAAGGGAACGAAGTCCCGCTTATCGGCGAATGCCTCAGCCATAGAATCATTATCTGGGCGATTCTGACCGGGGGTTGCTCCATTGGGGTCGGACATGGATGACTCCCCAAGACAGACCAAGATATTGCGGTTGCTATTTAGCAAGGGAGACCAGACGGCATCGAAGGCGGATTCGCGCTTATAGGCCTGAGAATGCTTCCAATGGACGACACCTGCCGCCAACAGAATTCCAGCCGCAAGCGCTCCCGCGATCCAATAGGCTGTTCTCAGCCTGTTGGATCGTTTTGCTGGTTTTACCTCGGCGGGCGCGGCCGGGAGATCTACTGTAGCAATGCTCAACGCTTCAGGCGGCTTGGAAAAGACAGGAATGTAGGAGCCTGGATTCAGTTCAATCCTGAGTTCTTTCTGATGTTCCGGCGACTGATAGTACTGCGCGATTCGCTTTCTGACCTCGCTGGCGCTGAGACGAACAACCGGGTCGAGGCTGGTGTCGTAGTCCGGTGCACGGTGGAAGACTTCGACGCCAAGAATACGCTCCTTGAGGGAGTCTTCGTTGCCCGCCAGTGTCTGTTCGACGACGAAGCTGAGCAGCCCAGGATAGCGTTTACTCGACCGAAAATGCGGATCTTTCAGGAGCTTTTCCATCTGGGCCAGAACAAGCTGCTTTTCAGCCTCAGTTTCGGGAAGCCAAACGTCGTTGTCCTGATCCAATTCATCCATTGTCGATGCTCCAACCCGCCAACACTCGTTCCGCAGCTAAGGATAACGTAACAAAACACATGATACACGCGGCGGCATACATCCTGTAACCCTAGGCATGTCATTGTCTTGCGGCGGAACGGCTTCTGATGCCTCGCACAACAAGCTGAAACTACCGTAGCAATCTTGTGCATCGCAATTTAAGGCGTCTACCGTCCTCACGCAACTGAAAACGCGCGTTGCTCGTCGCGAACGTTTTCTGAGGCGCGCCGATCTGCTCGAACAAGTGGGCCGGATTTAAGGGCTCCCAAAGGAAAGAAAGGGGAAATGGCTGAGACGTTTAATTCAATTACGTGGCAACGGCCTATCCCGGCCGGTCACCACAACGGGCTCCGCGGGAAGTTGGAGGACGATTTGAGAAACGAATTCTCATTGAATGCCAAGCCATACAAGCCTGCCCGTAGTTTGATTGACGCAATCGGCGCCGCAACAGCGATTTCCAGAATATTCACTTGGTCTGGAAATCGAGTCCACAACCACAGTACGAGTAAACAACACTTTATGGAGGAACTATGAGGCCATTTATACGGTGCCTATTTTCATTTGGATTGCTGTGTGCCCTGCTTTCATCGGCCGCACTCGCCCAAGTGACCGGCGCTACCCTGAACGGAGTCGTCAGCGATCCGGGCGGGTCGGTGATTTCCGGCGCGAAGCTTCTAATCAGTAACGTCGATACCAATGTCAAGCAGTCCGTGGTATCGGGCGACACAGGTCTTTATTCCGTCTCACAACTGCCCCCGGGACGCTATACGGTCACGGTTACAAAAGAAGGTTTTAACAAGAGTGTCCAGACCGGCATTGTGCTGACCGTGGGACAGGTGGCAACCATGAACATCGCCTTGCAGCTGGGAGATGTGAAGGAAACAGTCACGGTCACGGCTAACCAGGAACTGATCAATGTAACCACTGCCGAACTGAGTTCCGTGGTGAATCAAGCTTCAGTTGAAGAACTGCCGTTGAACGGGCGCGATCCGTCGAGCCTGGTGCTTCTGACGACGGGCACCATGAATCTGGTGACTTCTGGTGGAGGTCCATCCGCCGGAGGTTGGCTGCAAACGTCGAACGCCATGCCCGATGAGAGCGGCGCTTCATCCGGCGGTGGCCGCCAAGGCAGCACCTATTACATCCTAGACGGCTCTCCGAATATGGATACGTACATGGGACTGGCCGCGCCGTTTCCCAACGCCGATGCAACCCAAGAATTTCGGGTGATCACGGAGAATTTTGACGCGCAATATGGTTTCTCGCCCAATGCCGTCGTAAGCATTCAAACCAAGGCAGGCGCCAATGCGATCCATGGCGGCGTATTTGAATTCATCCGCAACAACGACCTCAATGCGGCCAACTTCTTTTCTCATGAAGTCGATCCGCTGAAAAGAAATCAGTTTGGCGGTTTCGCGGGCGGCGCCATCATCAAGGACAAGCTTTTCTATTTCGGCAACTATCAAGCCACCCGCATGTCGACCACGGCAACATCCAATACGACTTATACGCCAACACAGGCGATGCTGAATGGTGACTTCAGCGCGGTGACAGAAACGCTGAACGCCCCCTTCCACACGGTCAACGGGGTCAAAAATCAGATCGACCCTTCGCTCTACAGCACGGCGGCTAAAACCATCGCGACCACTGCCCTTCCCCTCGGACAGGATCCGGTAACAGGAATGGTAACCTTTGTGGGACCGTCGCAGAAGAGCAGTTACAATGAAGGCACGGGGCGGCTGGACTACACCATCAACGACAAACAGCGTCTGTTTCTGCGCAACTTTACGCAGTATTACATTGCAACTGGCGGCTCAGTGAAGGGAAATATTGCGAGCGGCGCGGTTATCGATGCATCGCCAGCAGAGTATTACAACCTGGCCCTGGGACACACTTGGATGGTGAACTCCTCAACCGTCAACAACTTCAGTGCCTTCTACTCTCAGATGAATATTTCCGACACGGGGCAGGCGCTGGATAATAGCGGAAAAGCCGTTTGCTGGTCGCGGTATATCGCCGTGAATGAACTGCCCGGCCATTGCGACCTGGAAGGGGTCACGGTATCCAACGGCTTCAATTCGGTCTGGGGATACTTCATGGACGAGCGCAGAACAACATGGGGAATCTCTGATCAGATCACGAAGACCATCAAGAATCACACGTTCTCCGCGGGTGTTGACCTTCACCGGCAGTTTGCCAAGGAAAATACAGATTATCCCATTGCTCCGCTGATCGGGTTTGGCGGCGGATACACAGGTTCGGGGCTGGCCGATTTTCTGATGGGCTATGCAAATACCTTTACCCAGGGCGGCGGCGAAATTTCCGATGTCCTCGGCTGGCAGGTGGGCCTTTTCGCGCAAGAGCAATATCGCATCAAGCCCAATATCACTCTCACGGCCGGTTTACGCCTCGATCCGAATCTGCCTCCCAACTCTGTTGGGGGACGCGGCGCGGCATTCATTCCAGGACAACAGAGCACTGTTTTCCCCAATGCTCCGCTGGGGGTAAACTTTCCCGGCGATAAAGGAGTCGATGACGCCCTGATGCCAACTTCCTGGGGATACTTTCAGCCCCGTTTCGGCGTGACCTGGCAACCAACTTTCGCGCCGCATACCTCGATTCGGGCCGGCTTCGGTTTGTTTACGGGCCCGCTGCCCTATTCGTACTACAATCACGTCGCGGATCTTGCACCTTTCAGTCCAACCTTCGGGCTCCAAGGCGGCTCGACTCCAGACTCGTACATTCCTCTGCAAGATCCCTACTCAACGATGGTGGGTGGCAATCCGTTTCCGCCTTTTGCCTCGCTGACCACCGTTCCGGCTAAAAACTCGACATTCCAAACTCCGATGACTCTGGACGCCATCTTCACCAATAATTTTCGGGAAAGTATGACGCAGAGTTGGAGCCTTTCGCTCGAGCAGCAGCTTGCATCGTCGCTCGCCTTGCATCTGGCTTATGT
>Ga0224529_1002089_pt1 | contig 10405 bp, 7 predicted proteins | sample CBST50metaG_FD_179893 | JGI IMG/M metagenome (GOLD analysis project Ga0224529, IMG submission 179893) | Peat soil microbial communities from Stordalen Mire, Sweden - C.B.S.T50 | ecosystem: Environmental > Terrestrial > Soil > Wetlands > Peat | place: Sweden: Norrbotten County, Stordalen Mire... | reverse complement strand
CGCAACCTCTTCCTTTCGTCCGAGCGCACCGCCACCCGCAAGCTCCAGGAAGCCTATCTCGCCATCCAGATCGAGCGCACCTTCACCAAGCAGCAGATTTTCACTCTCTATGGCAATCAGATCTACCTGGGCAGCGGCATGTACGGCTTCGAGGCCGCATCGGAGTTCTTTTTTTCCAAGCACGCCAAAGACCTCTCGCTGCCAGAAGCGGCCCTGCTGGCCGGGCTGCCCAAGGGCCCCTACGCCTTTTCGCCGATCTTCTATCCGGACAAGGCTCTGCGCCGCCGCAACCTGGTCATCTCCGAGATGGAGTCGGACAAGCTCATCTCCCCGGCTCAGGCCAATGAGGCGCGCAACGCCCCGCTGGGCCTGCACCTTTCTCAGCCAGCGAGTTCCGTCGCCCCCTGGTTCCAGGAAGAAGTGCGCCGGGAACTTGAAAAGCGCTTCGGACCCGAGCAGGTCCACGAGGCTGGCCTGCATGTGGAAACCACTCTCGATCTGGACTTGCAGCAAACCGCCAACCGCGCCGTGCAAGATGGTCTGGCCGTCTACGAGCGTCGTCACGGCTGGAAGGGACGGCTGGAAAATGTCCTTGCCGCCGGAGTTTCTCTCGACGACTACAAGCATCCCGACTGGGCGGTCGAAACTGGCCCTGGCGACTACGTGCATGTCCTGGTTACCCGCGTTCTGCCCTTGGAAATTCACGCCCGCATCGGGAAGCAGGGAGTCATTTTGCTTCCCCCCGATTGGCAATGGACCGGCCAGCGCCTAGGCGACGCTCTGGTTAAACCCGGCGACATCATTTACGTCCATCTCGCCGCAGCCATGGAGGGTTCTGCCCGCCGCGCCACACTTGAACAGGATTCCGGCGCGCAAGGCGCTTTGATGGCCATGGACAACACCAGCGGCGATGTGCTCGCCATGGTGGGTGGCCGCGACTACGCCCTTTCCGTCTTCAACCGCGCCACACAGGCGGAACGGCAGACCGGCTCCAGCTTCAAGCCCTATGTCTACGCCGCGGCCATGGAAAACGGCTCCAAGCCCGACGACATCATCGTGGATTCGCCGGTCAGTTTCAGCGGTTACTCCCCCCACAACTACGAGAACGACTACAAGGGCGCCATGACCCTGACCAATGCTTTTGCCGAGTCGCGCAATGTTCCTGCCGTCAAGCTGGCGGCCAGCGTTGGTATCCACAAGGTCATCGACTTGGCTCACCGCTTTGGCGTTACCTCTACCATCCCGGCCTATCTGCCCATTGCCATTGGAGCGGTGGAAATTTCGCTCCAGGAGCAGGTCGCCTCTTACTCGGTCTTTCCCAATGACGGACTCCGCGTCACGCCTCGCCTCATCCGCAAGGTCTCCAACGCCGACGGCGTCCCCTTGTGGGAAGACAAGCCTTCCGTCAACGAGGTCATCAGCCAGGAAACCGCGCGCAACATGATGGTTCTGCTGCGCGCCGTGACCGATCACGGCACCGGCGCCGCCACGGCACAACTCAAGCACCCTTTCGGCGGCAAAACCGGAACTACCAGCAACTATACTGACGCCTGGTTTCTGGGCTTCTCGCCTTCGATCACCTGTGGCGTCTGGGTCGGCTACGACAGCCGCGAATCCCTGGGCGAAAAGGAAACCGGAGCCAAAACCGCCCTGCCCATCTGGATCAACGTCATGCGCGCCGCCATCGCAGGCAAGGACAACGAGCGCTTTCCCGGAGACGGAGAGCCGCCGATAAGCCAATCGCAGACCGCGTCCGCGTCGTCGTCCGCAAGTTCAGGCGCAGCTCCATCGGCCCCGCCCAAACCACCCCAGCCGTCTCAGTTGCCCAAGCCGCCGAAGCCCGCGACCGCTCCCAAGCCGCCTTCGCCAACAAAATCGGTCGCGCCAGGTTCCAAGCCGCCTACGCCACCCGTCGCCAAGCCGCCGGTGAGGCATGTTTCCGCCGCTCCAGCACCGAGTCCGCGGGTCAAGCCGGCCCTGCCTCCGCGGTCCGCTCCCGCCAGGCCGAAGCCCACCGTCAAACCCGCTCTGGCTGATCCCCCGGAGGAATAGGGATAAGAGCGCAATTTGCTGGATCCGGGGTGTTGGCGCCTGGGAAAAGGCTTGTGCCTGTTTGGGCAGCAATTCTAAGTGGGGGAATAACGAAGCATTCAGCGCAGTTCTTCCCGGAGGGAAGAGACGAAAATATCCCAGGGTGAAACCCTGGGGGAAGCTTGCCTGGGCTATTTTCGATGGCTCCCTACGGGAGCGAACCGATGGGCAGCTCATGGAATGGCCGATATGGAAGTCCATTTAGAATTGCTGCTGTTTGGGAGCAGAGCTGTTCCAAACAATTCACTTCAGATAGGCTTGTAAAAGGTGAATCAGACACTAGAACAGCTCCGGGGCAATCTGCTTTTACGGCCCATTCCGTTCCTCGCCACGCTTATCCGCATGGCTGGGGCTCTGGCGTTTGCCGCCAGCTTGGCCGCCGCGCAGACACCTGTTGCGCTGCCTTCCGCGCCCAGTCCGCAACTCCACGCCGCGCAGCAACTCGCTCAGGCCGGCGATGAACCCCAGCAAACACCTGCTCTCACCATGGCTCCCCACGCGGAGAACAGCCGCTACTGGCTCTCCGGGCAGGCTAACATCATCTTTCAGGGCCACCTGCCGTTTCATTCGCGCTATGAAGGGTTGAACAGCTTCAACAGCGGCGCAGAATACAAGACCTCCCTGATTGGCACGCTCTACACGGCTCTGCGGCCAACGCGCTCCATCCGCTACAACACCGACCTGATCGTGGACTTTGAAAGCGCTGGCGGGCGCGGCCTCAGCCAGGCGTTGGGTTTGGCTGGATTTACCAATCTGGACGTGGTGCGCAACCCCAACCTGGGCCCCAAGCCCTATCTGGCCCGTTACCAGGTCCACCAAGTCATCGGACTCACCGCGGAAACCGCCAGTCAGACCCCCGGTCCCTTTGCCGTGGCCTCCAGCGTGCCGGTGCGGCGGCTTGAATTCCGTGCGGGCAAGATGACTCTGCCGGATTTCTTCGACGTGAACGGTCCCGGCTCCGATAGCCACCTGCAATTCATGAACTGGACGGTGGATAACAACGGCGCGTGGGACTACGCCGCCGACACCCGCGGCTACACCGTGGGCGGCATGGCGGAGTACGACGACAAGCAGTGGAGCCTGCGCTATGGCCTTTTCGCCATGCCCACCGTGGCCAACGGCATCGACATGGACTGGGCCTTCAGCCGCGCCCACGCCCAGAACGGCGAGTTCGAGCTGCGCCACAGCTTTGTGCCTCAGCGCAAAGGCACAACGCGTATTCTGTTCTTCGCCAATCGCGCCCACATGGGCATTTATCGCGAGGCCGTCAACGCATATCTCGCCGGGACCGACACGACGCCCAACATCGTTCTTCATGAGCACTTCGGCGCGCTCAAATACGGCTTCGGCTACAACACCGAGCAGGAGTTGACGGAAAATCTGCGCGTCTTTGGCCGTTTCGGATGGAACGAGGGCCAGCACGAGTCCTACGCCTACACCGAGGTGGATCAGACGGTCGAGGCTGGCGCGGACTACGCCGGAACCCGCTGGCATCGTCCTGCGGACAAGGTCGCCCTGACCGTGGTTTCGAACGCCATCAAGCGCGACCATCAGAATTATTTGAAATATGGTGGCATGGGCTTCCTGCTGGGCGACGGAAACCTCAACTACGGCCGCGAAAACATTGTCGAAAGCTACTACACCTGGCACGCCTGGCGTGGGCTTTTCTACTCCGTCGATGTGCAGCACATCTCGAACCCCGGCTATAACCGCGACCGCGGCCCGGCCTGGGTAGGCGCGGTCCGCGCGCACGTCGATTTTTAGATACAAAAAAGAGGCGGATTTCTCCGCCCCTCTGAGATTGCCACTATAGCATTTTCGGAATTGGTGTAGACCGAAAGCACAAAGCTAAGTGGCTTTTTCCTCAAAAAAGCCATCTTTCACGGTTCTTAAAAAGTCTACGTGTATTCCGAAAATGCTCTACTACATCCCTTATGCCGCTTCGAGAACAAGACGCTTTCCCAAGGCTTTGAGAGCCGCATCGATACGGTCGATTTTGCTGGTATGCCGGATATTCGTAAGCCGGTTCACCTCTTGGGGCGTTGTGCCGATCCGCCGCGCCAATTCCGCGGGGCGTACATTCTGGCGCAACATCTCATTGAGCAGGAGAACTTTTGCCGTCAAACTCGCGGGCAATTCGATTACATGCTGCCCTCGTTTGGGCTGAGACGGCGCGGGAACCGGACGGCGATCCTCAAAATAGAAGTCCATCGCGGATTCCAGTGCATCTTTTGCCTGTCGCAATGATTCCTCAATGGTTTCCCCTTGAGTGATGGCCTCTGGAATATCGGGGAACGTTACGACGTAGCCCCCCTCCTTCGCTTTCTTCAATTTCACTGGATAGCGCATATAGCCTCCTATTTCACCCCGAGCTGCTTTTTAATGGCCTCGATCGTGCCTGTCTTGATTTCCTTGGCGTGCATCGGCAAAATGGACTGCTTCCCGTTCAGGTACAGCGGAATCAGAGTTGATGTATCTCGAAACCGCAGCGTTCAAGTCGACGCGACCCCCAGGGAGCGGCGACCCTGCACAATACTCAACAGGATATAGTTACTCTGGTTCCGCTCTAAACGCGAAAATGTGAGCCCTTGGCAGCCTCGAATGTAGCCCCTTGCTTCGCCAGCCACCGCTTGAACTCACTCGCTTTCATATTTTGATCATAAACATTTTTGTTTATGCGCGCAAGCATTTTATGCGCGGTTCTCCAATGGAGGTGGCTTGTTTTCAAGAAAAAAACATTCAAGAGGAGTGTTTCCGGGGCACGGCAATCGGAAAACCGCTTTGATTTTCGCCGAATTGCGCGCAAGAACCGGGTAGCGCGCCGCGCGGCGATGAGCGACCATGGTTTCCATGAGCAGCAAGCTCGAATTCGCGCGCAACGCCAGCCCCACCTCCTCAATCGATCCAGAGGCTGCATGGCGGCAGATTACGGCTCACGACTTTTCCGCGACCTTTTTCTACGCCGTGACGACGACAGGCGTTTTCTGCCGCCCGGGGTGCGCCAGCCGCCGTCCACTCAAGACCAACGTGCGCTTCTTTCGCTCGGCTGCGGAGGCGCAGGCCACCGGATTCCGCCCCTGCAAGCGTTGTCGCCCCACCACTACGTGCGGGAGACCTTTGGACGAGATTCGTGCGCACATCGAGGCCCATCTCGACCGGCTGGTTTCGCTGGCCGAACTGGGGCGCCTCGTCAACCTCAGCCCCTTCACCGTGCAGCGGCTCTTCAAGCGGGAGATAGGCGTCAGCCCGCTCCAATATCAGCGTGCGCTCAGGGCCGGATCGCTGCGTGGCGCGCTCAAACAGGGAGGCACCGTGACGGATGCGATGTATGAAGCCGGATTCGGCTCGTCGAGCCGCGCCTACGAGGGCGCGCAACTGGGCATGACGCCCGCGCGCTTTGCCCAAGGTGGCCGTGGCGAGCACATCTCCTGGTGCTCCGCGCGTTCTCCTTTTGGCTGGGTGATTGTGGGGGAAACGGGGCGCGGCCTGTGCTGGCTGGCGCTGGCGGGTACAGCGGCCGAAGCCGAGGCCAGCCTGCGTGCGGAGTTCCCCCTGGCCACGCTGAAGCGCAATCCGGTTCTCAAGCGGCTGGTGGAAGCGGCGCTGGATCAGGTCTGCGGTCGGACGAGCCCGCCTGGAAAAGTGGAGATGCCGCTGGACCTGCGCGGGACGGCGTTTCAGTTGCGTGTCTGGCAGGCTTTGCGGCAGATTCCGCGCGGCGAAACGCGCAGCTACAGCCAGTTGGCTCGCGAGTTGGGTAACCCCAAGGCTACCCGCGCCGTGGCCCGGGCCTGCGCCACCAATCGCGTGGCTCTGGTGGTGCCCTGCCATCGCGTGGTGGGCGTCAGCGGATCGCTGACCGGCTACCGGTGGGGCGTGGAGCGCAAGCGGCAGTTGCTCGCGGCCGAAAGGAACGCTCTTTAAGAGCAGTGAAAGGAGGGCGGCGGCGTTACCGCGGCTTGACGGCCAGAAGCGCCAGATGCGGCGAACAAAACCGCGCCAAGAGGCCGTTTTCACGGAACTCAGGACGAACCCACGCACGCACCTCCTCCGGCCCGTTTGCAAAAATCTCCGATAGTTGCCGCCGCCCTTCTTCGCTGACATTCTGGACCGACGTCCACCAGTCGAACTCGATCTGCTTGCCGAAAATCTCATCGTGGCGAATCGCAAACCCCGCTGCCGCGACAAGCGTTTTCCACTCTTCGGCCGGCAGTTGGCGATTGTGGCTGGGATCGCGAAGTTTTTCAAAGGTATTGACGGCCTCGGCTGCGGCCGTATGCGCGGGAGCGATCTGATCGACAAGTCCGAAGCAGCCTCCGGGGCGCAAAACCCGGAAGACTTCGGCAATGAACCTGGCTGGATCCGCAAAATGATGCGGAGCCATGCGCGCTGTCACCAGGTCAAAGCGGGCCGCGGCAAAAGGAAGATCGAGCGCATCGGCCTGCACAAGCTCGGCCGTCACGTGGTTTGCGGCAAGGTTTGCGGCCGCCTCTTCGAGCATGCCGACCGTCAGATCACAAGCCGTCACTGCCGCTCCGCAGCGGGCCAGCGCCACGGCCACGTGTCCGGCGCCGGTCGCCACATCCAAAGCCTGCTTTCCCGCTTGCGGAGCAACCAGCTCGATCAGGCGATCAAGATCCTCGCCTCCGGCATGAACCGCGCTGGTTCGATAGGCCGCCGAGCGCGCGCCAAAACGCTGCTGATTTTCTTGACGCAATCGATTCTCATTTTGTTCCGCCATTCCCATTGCCATGAATACGATGATAATGGCTCGAAACAAACGGTTCGAAGCCGAAACCTCCGATGGTATTCTCAAAGGGCAAGGAGTGACTACGATTATGGCAACTTCTACTATGGAAACCACAGCGGAATACAAGGTCGCCGACCTGAAGCTGGCCGATTGGGGCCGGAAGGAAATTACCATCGCCGAGCAGGAGATGCCCGGTTTGATGTCGATTCGGCACAAGTACGCGGCGGCAAAGCCCTTGGCCGGCGTGCGCGTCACCGGCTCGCTGCACATGACCATCCAGACGGCTGTCTTGATTGAGACGCTGGTGAGCCTGGGCGCGGATGTCCGCTGGGCAAGCTGCAACATCTTTTCCACGCAGGACCATGCGGCGGCGGCCATTGCGGCCACCGGGGTTCCGGTCTTTGCCTGGAAGGGCGAGTCGCTCGAAGAGTATTGGGATTGCACCTACAAGGCGCAGGCCTTCAAGGGCGGCCTGGGGCCGCAGTTGATCGTGGACGATGGCGGCGACGCCACTCTGCTCATCCATAAGGGCTATGAGCTGGAAAACGGCGATAAGTGGGTCGATGGTCCTGCCGAGAACCACGAAGAGCAGGTCATCAAAAATCTGCTGAAGAAGGTGCAGGTCGAAGATCCCCAGCACTGGCACAAGGTTGTGAAGGAGCTGCGCGGCGTCTCCGAGGAAACCACGACCGGTGTGCACCGTCTCTACAAGATGATGGAGCAGGGCACTCTGCTGGTTCCGGCCATCAACGTCAACGATTCGGTGACCAAGTCCAAGTTTGACAACCTCTACGGTTGCCGCGAGTCCTTGGCTGACGGTATCAAGCGCGCCACGGACGTGATGGTGGCGGGCAAGGTGGCCGTCATCTGCGGCTACGGCGATGTGGGCAAGGGCTGTGCGCAGTCGCTGCGCGGAATGGGCGCACGGATTGTTGCGACGGAAGTGGACCCGATCAACGCCTTGCAGGCTGCGATGGAAGGCCTCGAAGTTGCCACCGTCGAGGACACGCTGGGCCGCGGCGATATCTACGTCACCTGCACCGGCAACGTGGACATCATCACCCTGGAACACATGAAGAAGATGAAGGACCAGGCGATTGTCTGCAACATTGGCCACTTTGACAGCGAAATCCAGGTGGACCGGCTGAACGACGAGCCGGGCGTGACCAAGCTGAACATCAAGCCGCAGGTGGACTTTTACAAGTTTCCCGACGGGCACGGCATCTTTGTGCTGGCCGAGGGGCGGTTGGTCAACCTGGGCTGCGCCACCGGACATCCGAGCTTCGTGATGAGCAACAGCTTCGCCAACCAGACACTGGCGCAGATCGACCTGTGGGCCCACAAGGATACCTACAAGGTGGGCGTCTATGTTCTTCCCAAGAAGCTGGACGAAGAAGTTGCCCGGCTGCACTTGGAAAAGATCGGCGTCAAGCTGACCACTCTGTCGCAGAAGCAGGCCGATTACCTGGGCGTGCCGGTCGAAGGTCCGTTCAAGGCGGAGAATTACCGCTACTAATCATCCAGTGAAAGTGGAAGGAACAAAAGCCCCGGCCATGGCCGGGGCTTTTTGCTGCGTCAATGAATGATCTTCATCTGCTTTTGTGGCGGTTCAGAAACCCTGTTTGTGGTTGACGCGCCAGTGATAGAGCCGGTAGGCGAAGTTATGCAGAAGGCTGGTCTGTTCGGCCTTGAGGGCGGCGTAGGAACGCGCGACATAGCGGTCAAACTCGGGGGGCCAGCCAATGATCGAGCGGGTTTCGGAGTAATCGCCGTCGGCCCACTTGGCCAGCACTGCTTTGTAGCCCACCACGTGGGTGACAAATTCCAGCAGACACCGCGGCATCTGCTCTTCGACGATCAGGTGCGCCTTCTCGATGATGATCTTCTCGCGAACATCGTTCAGCGGCATAAAGATCGTTGTCATCCATAGCACCCACTCCTTCATGTCCTCTGGGCGTATAGGATGGCACTTTTCCTTGCCCTGCATCTTGAGCAGCGACCGGTAAGCGATGTTACCCGCCTGCGAGGCTACATACAGGGGGCCGTAAAACTGATTGAGGCGCCTATTGACCAGCTTGAGCCTGTCGGCGCGGCGCGCCAGAATCTGTGAGCCGAGGAAGGTGACCAGGTAGCCTGCAAACGCGAGAATGACGGTGAGGACGGCCGCGTTTTGCAGCGAATTGACGATATTAATCGGTATTGGTTCCATTGCGTGCTTTGCCTTGCCTTGCCGAAAAGTATACGCGGCCCGTGCGTGCCGGCGGTTTCATTTTGCTGCCTGGAGCGCGACCGGGCTTTAATTCACGTCCGCCGCAATGACGGCTGAAGCGGCAGGATCGCTGGTCAACTGGCTATCGATGATCATGACGGTCCGGACCTCGCCACCGGTCAGAGCCAGCGACGCGGAAACGTAGGCGTTGGTGGTGGTGCCGGCTGGGACAATTTCCACGGTGACTGTCTGCGATGTGAAGCTGAGGTAGCCGCAGGTGGCGCCGACGGCCAGAGACTGGCATTGCACAATGGCGTTGGCTATGGTCGTGCCGGTGGGGATGATGTAGACATCGACGGCATCGATGCGGGGCGCCTCATTGATGAAGCGGAAGGCCGAATGATTGACGGCTGCCGCAATCATCTGATCCTCAAGCACCGTGACCGTATAGCCATTGGTGGCTGCTCCGTTGTCGGTGAGGAAGATGGAGTGCTGAGCACCGGCTTTCAGGGTGGCGCTGGCCGTTACCAGTGCCGTGTCGCCGGTCGTTGCCGTGATCTTGACTGTGGCTGCGCTGTTTGCCGGCAGAGTGCCATAAGGGGAAATATAGCCCTCGCCGATGTTGGCGGCCAGCGTTGTCCCTTCCACCACCACATCGATTGCCGGGGCGATGTAAGAGGCGTCGATTACGCGAACCAGGCTGGGCTGTGTGTAACTGGCCACATTCTCGCAGGCCGACAGGCTGAAGGCCATCACCAGCGAAGCCAGCACAACTACCGCCAGCCTGGGCAGCGTCAACTGCCGTGCTTTCTTCATCCAATAATTCCAGATCGAACTTTTGAAACGCATCTTTGAGAGTGGCACAAGCCTCCCACTCATAGTACAGGCAACAGATAGAAAGAGTTTACGATTTTTCGCTCCCACGTGGCGAAAGAAGGACTCAAGCTGACCACGCGGATCGCTTTCAGCTCGCTCCCATGGAGCCTTCAGCTTTTCCCCACATAGATGAAACGAGCCAGAAAAAGGGCTGCCAGCAGGTAAAGGAACCAGTCCTTGCGGCGGAATCTGCCTGTGGCCAGGTGGAGAACGGCCCAGGCGATAATGCCAAAGCCGAGGCCGTTGGCAATCGAGCAGGTAAAGGGAATCATCACCAGGGTGAGAAATGCGGGCAGCGCGATAATCGGCTCGCGCCAGGGAATTTCCGCAATGGCGCCCAGCATGAGCGAACCGACCAGGATGAGCGCCGGCGCGGTGGCGGCCGTGGGCACGATGGAGACGAAGGGCGCGGCTCCGATGGTGGCGAAAAACAGCAGCCCGGTGACAATGGCCGTGACGCCGGAGCGTCCGCCGGCCGC
>Ga0224529_1002088_pt1 | contig 10408 bp, 7 predicted proteins | sample CBST50metaG_FD_179893 | JGI IMG/M metagenome (GOLD analysis project Ga0224529, IMG submission 179893) | Peat soil microbial communities from Stordalen Mire, Sweden - C.B.S.T50 | ecosystem: Environmental > Terrestrial > Soil > Wetlands > Peat | place: Sweden: Norrbotten County, Stordalen Mire... | reverse complement strand
GAATACAGTAAATGACTAGCGCGTAGCCCCTCCCTGCCGGATAAGTTGGCAAGTCTGTGCAGGGAGGAAACCTGGCCCCATTCATGTTCTGGCTGTTGAAAGCAAGTAGAAGAGGAATGATTTACGCACTTGTTTTGGGCTGTTATCGCGCCTTTCTCGCCTCGATCCGAAGGTGCTCAACTGCCGTTTTCAGGTTAATTCGAGCCTGGTGTTTCGCCGATGGATCGTCCGCCGTTCGCAACTAAGGCGTGATTGCACCGCGAATCAGGATTTATTCGCGGTGCCAACCCGGCAACTCGACGCTCGGACGACCAACTGCGGATCCGTAAGTTTTGTAACCGGAGGGGCAGGAACTTTCTGTGCGATCAATTCCATTGCCAGTTGGGCGGCTTGACGACCAATTTCTTCGCTGCCCTGATCGACCGAAGACAGAGGGACGCGAAGAAAATCGGAGTAGGAAAGATTGCCGCAGCCTACAACGGCAATGTCTTCGGGAATGCGCAATCCCGTGTCCAGAATCGCGCGCATGGCGCCGAGCGCCGATGGGTCATTGAAGCAGAAAATGCCGTCTGGGCGATTTTTGTTCTTCAATAGTTGGCGTGCAGCCTCGTAACCGCCGAGATCGCCACGGTGATCGCCGGAGTTTCCAAGCGAGAGAATATGACCGGGCAACGACTGTATCCCTGCTTCATGCAAAGCCTGGCGATAGCCCTCCAACCGACCCAAGGCCGTGCTGACCTCGGGCCCGCGAATGTGCGCAATGTTGCGGCATCCCTGCTCGATCAGGTGCCGCGTGGCTAGCGCGCCGACGGCCTGATCATCGACTCCGACAAAGTTTGCAGCCAGCCCGGCGAACTGGCGATCCAGCAGAATATAGGGAGTATTCTGTTCTTCAATGCGGCGGAAACTCTCCACTCTCCACTGCGCAGATGCGATCATCAAGCATTCAACCCGGCGCGCAAGAAGATCATCGATCCCCCTCCGTTCGCGGTCAACATTCTCATCCGACGATGTAATCAGAAGGCTGTATCCGTTGGGTTGAATCGCTTGCGCAATCGACTGGGCGATGCTCGCAAAAAATGGATGCAGCAGATCGGGAACAAGGATACCCAGCGTCCAGGTGCGACCGGTAATGAGAGAGCGAGCAACCAGATTGGGCTGATAGTTCATCTCTTTCAGGCGCTTGAGCACGCGCTTGCGCGTCTCCTCGCTGATGTCGGGATGATTGCGCAGAACCTTGGAGACTGTGACTGCGGACAAGCCGAGATCCTGCGCCACATCCTTGAGACGAACTACCATGGATTTGCTTATCCCCTTCCGCTTTTCAAGGTGTGGTCCGCAGGGCCGCTCATTCGATATGATTCTAACATTTAATCGCTAACTTGGTCATTGTTTTCAGATAGATAGGGGCCGAATGGTTAAGCTGTTGACAATCACCGGCTCTGTGAACTAGGCTCATTTTCAACAAAGTTAGCGTTAACTTGAATAGGGGCATATGAATTCGTTCGCTTCGCATTTCCAGCACTTGCCCGATTCGGTCGATCCCGCGCAGGTTCCGCAACGCAAGCTGGCTACTGGTGCCAGTATGCCTGCTGTTGGTCTAGGCACTTTTGGTTCCGATCACGTGAGCCCGCAAACTGTAGCCGATACCGTCTATGATGCAGTTCGCAGTGGGTATCGGCATATTGACTGCGCTTCGGTTTACGGCAATGAGGCCGAGATCGGCGGAAGTTTCGCGAAGCTGTTTGCCGAAGGGCTGCGCCGCGAGGAACTGTGGGTTACCTCCAAGGTTTGGAACAATTGCCACGACGATGTGGTCGGCTCTTGTCAGCGCTCGCTTGCCGATCTGCACCTCGATTATCTCGATCTCTACCTGGTGCACTGGCCTTTTCCTAATCATCATCCCACCGGTTGCGATGTCAGTGCGCGCAATCCTCATGCCGTGCCTTATGTCCATGAGAATTACATGCGCACTTGGCGGCAGATGGAAGAGTTGCTGGACCGTGGCTTGGTGCGGCATATCGGCACCTCGAACATGACCATCCCCAAACTGGACCTATTGCTGCGCGATGCGCGCATCCAGCCGAGTGTCAACGAAATGGAGTTGCATCCGCATTTTCAGCAACCGGAGCTTTTTGCCTACCTGAAAAAACGAGGAATTGAGCCGATCGGCTATTCTCCAATAGGTTCTCCGGCCCGGCCAGAGCGCGACCGCACACCCGAAGATACGTCGCCAGCGGACGATCCCGTGATTCGCGCCATTGCCGAGCAGCATGGTGTGCATCCTGCGGTGATATGCGTCCAGTGGGCCGTGCAGCGCGGCCAAACACCGATTCCGTTTTCGACGAAACGCCGCAATTATTTGGCGAATCTGAGCGCTTCCATCGCCGATCCGTTGAGCGGCACCGAGATGCAAGCGATTGCCCGGATTGATCGCAATTGCCGCCTCATCAAAGGGCAAGTCTTCCTTTGGAAAGACAACCAGAGTTGGGAAGACCTTTGGGATGTCAACGGCGTTGTCACACCGGCGTAGCCAAGCGCACAAGTGATCAACGACCCAAAGTACGGAGAGAGCAGACATGAGCAGAACGATGAAGGCAGCTTATCTGCCAGGCAACAGCACAGTGGAAATGCGCGAAGTTGCAGTACCTGCGCCCGGACATGGCGAGGTGCTGTTGGCAGTGAAAGCCTCTACCATCTGCGGATCCGATATCCGCTGTATCTACCACGAGCATCTGGGCAAGGGGCCGGAAGGATATCAGGGCGTCATCGCGGGCCACGAGCCATCTGGACTGATTGTTGAGGCAGGTCCGGGATGCCGTCGCTTCAAGCCGGGAGACCGCGTGATTGTGTATCACATCTCAGGTTGCGGAGTCTGCAATGACTGCCGTCGCGGTTACATGATCTCGTGCACCAACAGTACTTATCGTCGCGCTTATGGATGGCAACGCGATGGCGGCATGGCGGAATACATGATCGCCGAAGAGAAGGATCTTATTCTTCTTCCCGAGTCGCTTACCTACGCGGACGGTGCACAAGTGGCGTGCGGTTTTGGTACGGTGTACGAAGGGCTAGAGAAGATTGGCATCAGTGGCAATGACGATGTGTTGATCACCGGCCTTGGTCCAGTTGGTCTGGCTGCCGGTGCACTCTGCCGCAAGTTGGGCGCCAACCGCATCATCGGCATTGATATCAATCAGGAGCGCATGGACCTTGCGTTGAAACTCGGGCTTTGCGACCACGTGCTGGCATCTTCTGAAGACAATGTTGCACAGGTTCTTGACCTCACCCATGGAATGGGAGTGGAACGCTCCGTGGATTGCTCCGCCAATGCTCAGGCACGTGCGACAGCTATTCGAGCCACGCGCAAGTGGGGCAAGATGGTAATGATTGGTGAGGGCGGCACGGTCAGCTTCAATCCTTCGCCCGACATCATTCATGACCAGAAAACCATTTATGGATCGTGGGTTACTTCGACTTGGCTGATGGAAGAACTCGTCGAGCGCCTGGTGCGCTGGAACCTGCATCCGGAAGAGATCATCACCCACCGCTTTGCCCTTGATCGGGCTGCAGAGGCGTATGCCCTCATGGCCTCGGGCCGTTGCGGCAAAGTGGCTGTCTGCCCTGGAAAGGAATAGCCGTGGCGAATGCTCCTTTGCCAGTGAACAAGGGCGAGCAGGATCAGCATGCGCCCCTCTTTCCTGCTCGAGGCATGACCGCATTCCTGCTGGTCACCGGGCTCTTCTTTCTTTGGGGAATACCCAATAACCTGAACGATGTGCTGATTCGTCAGTTCATGAAGTCCTTCGAGATCACTCGCCTGCAAGCTGGCTTGGTGCAGTCCGCCTTCTATACCGGGTACTTTCTTTTTTCCGTACCGGCGGCCATGGTAATGCGCAAGCGCGGATACAAGTTCGGCTTGATCACCGGACTGATACTTTATAGTGTGGGCACGTTCCTGTTTCTGCCTGCTGCCTTTGCGCGCAGCTATTACATTTTTTTGTTAGCACTCTTTGTGATCGCCAGTGGACTTGGCTTTCTTGAAACCGGAGCCAATCCTCTGATTGCACAAATGGGCGACCCGGAGAGCGCAGTACGTCGCCTCAACTTTTCGCAGGCCTTCAATCCCCTGGGCGCCATAAGCGGCGTATTGATCGGCACCTTCTTCATCTTCTCGGGCATTGAGTTGTCGCCAACGGACATCGCACACATGCAGGGTGCCGGCACCTACGATGCCTATCTGCAGAACGAGACGATGCGCATCATCGCGCCCTATCTGGTATTGGGCGTGGTGGTGCTGTTCTGGGCGCTGCTGATTGCGCGTACTAGATTTCCTGCCGTGGCCGAAGAGCAGTCCTGTGTGGATATCACACCGCGTGGCGGCTATCGGCAGTTGCTCCTCTATCCCCACTTCATGCTCGCTGTGGTGGCTCAGTTCTGTTACGTGGGTGCGCAAGTTGGCACCTGGAGCTACTTCATTCAGTACGTGCAGGACTACACCCATCAACCGGAGCGCATTGCCGGCTATTTTCTCACCGGAACCCTAGTGGGCTTTGGTGTCGGGCGGTTCGCCTCAAGTCAGTTGATGCGGAGGGTTTCAGCGCATCGGCTGATGGGGTTCTTCGCCTTGACGAACGTCGCACTGGTGGCTGTCGGAATATTCTTTCCCGGTTGGGTTGGTCTGTGGTCCATCTTTCTCACCAGCTTCTTCATGTCTCTGATGTTTCCGACCATCTTCGCTCTGGGGCTGGAGGGACTGGGCAGAAATACCAAGTCCGCCGCGTCGATTCTGGTCATGGCCATCATCGGTGGAGCGGTATTTACGCCGTTGATGGGGTTGCTCTTTCAGGCTGCGCATAGCATGGCGATCGCCATGCTCATTCCGCTGCTCTGCTACATCGTGGTTGCCTGCTTCGCCTTCTGGGGATGCAGACTCAAGCCACGCACATTCCGCGATAAGCGGCAAATCGAGGAGTAGGCATGAGTCAGACCATTACGCACGAATGGGAGAAGACACTACTCGCGCGACTCCCACTTTTTGGCCATCGCAATTGGATCGTTGTGGCCGATGCGGCATATCCCTTGCAGTCGAATCCCGGCATTGAAACCATCGCATGCGGCGAGTCGCAGATCGAAGTGGCTCGCAGGGTGATGGAGTCCATTGCCTCCTCTGCGCATATCCGCGCCAATATCTACACCGACGCGGAATTGAAGTATTTGCAGGAAGAGTATGCGCCGGGCATAGAGCTATTTCGTCGGCAACTCTCCGAATTACTGCAACAGCAACCGATGTGCCGGATTCCTCACGAAGAGATCATCGGCAAGTTGGACAAGGCAGCCACGCTCTTTCGGGTTCTTCTGGTGAAGACCAATGTGGCGCTTCCCTATACCTCCGTCTTCTTCGAATTGGACTGCGGCTACTGGAATGCTGACGCGGAGCAGAAACTGCGTGCGGCCATGCAAGCTGCAAACAGGCCTTGAAATGCCAAGTTGCCTTGCGTTCTCCCCATGCGATTACATGGTACAGAAAGGATCATGATGACGATGAATCGGCGAGATATGTTGCAATGGATAGGTGGCGCCTGTTCGGTCGTTGCCTTGACTAAACTTGGCGTGGCCCAAAACTCCGCGGTTCTCTTTGAAGGCACCCGGCGGTCGTTGCAGCGGTACAGCATTCCGGATTGGTTCCGGGATGCGAAGTTCGGCATCTGGTCGCATTGGGGGCCGCAGTCTGCCATTGAGGCAGGTGATTGGTATGCGCGCAATATGTACATTCAGGGACAGCCGCAGTACAACTACCACCTGGAGCACTATGGCCATCCGAGCAAGGTCGGCTACAAGGATCTGGTCGATAACTGGAAGGCGGCGCGCTGGGATCCCGAACATCTGATGAGTCTCTACAAGAAGGCAGGAGCAAAGTACTTCGTCAGCATGGGCGTGCACCACGACAATTTCGATCTGTGGAACTCCAAGTACACCCGCTGGAATTCGGTGAAGATGGGCCCCAAGAAAGATGTTGTGGGCATGTGGCGCGATGCGGCTCGCAAGCAAGGCCTTCGTTTCGGCGTCAGCGAACATTTGTGGATCAGCTACAAGTGGCTCGCGGTGAGCCACGGGGCTGACAAGACCGGGCCTCTGGCCGGTGTGCCCTACGATGGGGTCGATCCAAAATTCGAAGACCTTTACCACGATGCTGATTGTGCCCGTCTGGTAGACAATCTCGACTGGAATGACGACGATATTCCCGAGTCATGGAAGAAGCATTATCTGGATCGCATGACGGATCTGATCGACAATTATCAGCCCGATCTGCTCTACACCGATGGCCACTTGCCCTTTGAAGATTATGGCCTCAAGATGGTCTCACATCTCTACAACGTGAGCGCGCAGCGCAACGGCAGGGTGGAAGCGGTATACAACAGCAAAACCGCCACCGATTGTGCTGTTGGAACCTGCCTGCTCGATCACGAACGCGGTGTTGCCGACGGCATTGCCAAGAATCCTTGGCAGACCGACACCTGTATTGGCGAATGGCACTATCGGCGCGGCGCGAAGTACAAGAGCGCCAAAGCGGTGGTCGATTTGCTGGTGGATATCGTCAGCAAGAACGGCAACCTCCTGCTAAACTTTCCACTGCCCAACTCTGGAGAATTGGATCCTGAAGAGGTCAAGGTTTTGGAGGGGATCACCGAATGGATGGCAATCAACAGCGAAGGCATCTACTCTTCACGCCCATGGAAGATATATGGAGAAGGGCCGTCGACAACGACCAAAATCGTTACCGGAAACTTCAATGAAGACAAGCAGAAGGCCTTGGCTGATGCCGATGTCCGCTTCACGGTAAAAGATGGCAGAATCTATGCGTTTGTCATGGGATGGTCCGCGCAGACCTCGGTGAAGGCGCTTGGATTGGCCAGCCCGCAGCAACCAGGAAAGATTCGTCAGGTGTCGCTGCTCGGCCACAATGGCACACTCCAATGGAAGCAGACCGAGGACGCTCTACAGGTCACCCTGCCACAAGAGAAGATATCGGAGATCGGGTTAACTCTGAAGATCGAATTCGTATAGAGCGGGTCTAGGAACTTGTTGTAATTCGCCTGATGCGCGGTCGTTCATTGACGTTTCAAGCGATTGTTGAGTGAAAATCGGTTTGAAATGCGGTTTTGTCCTGTGTTGATGCGGCTTTTCCGGCCTCCCGGAGTCTATCCAGGAGACCGGAACCGAGTTTTAGGCACACTGCTCCCTGAGCTTTTCCGGTTATTGTTGTGCAATTAGCCTTGGTAGCCGGAGCAGGTTGTGTGCCGCGCAGCTTCACTTGCCGCAAAGGACCGATCTGCTTCAACCACCCGAAGCCCTTTTCGACCAGCCATCGACGGCTCAGGTTGCCGAGCAATTTCCCCAAGTGGCGCACAGTTTTCACCTCGGGCTTGCATTTGTTGTGAACAGATGCTGTGGGCATCCACTATTGGTCGCAGTCTATCACCGCGCGTCAGGTGGAGTGGATATGCAGCGCTATGACCTGGGCTGGTGCGGGGCTGTCTTTGACGTTGTCGCTTGCGATCAACATCTCAAAATGCGGCAATGAGCCATCAGGCCGCCGGATCTTGCGCAGGATGGGCAACAGGCGCTGATCGTCCATCACCAAATCGACCGCAGCCTCTGTGCCGGCCATAGTGATTCCTTCGAGCAGCAACACGTTGCCATTAGCGTTGAGATTGGGGAGAAAAGCGATGACGGCGTAGAGCTTGGGCATACCGGTGGGCGCGGGGCTGTAGCTGGCCAGTTCCCCAGACAGCGGATGCCGGTTTAAGAACTGCGAGTGATGGTCGGGCGTGTCGATGGAGAAGACAAAATCCATGGAGTGCTCGAATAACTCCACCCAGGGATCAGCCTCCTGCGCACCGATCATGATGAGGTTGCCGTCTTTGAAATCGTCCAGGCGCATGTCGCGGCTGTATCCGATCAGAGTGCGATCAGGTGTGGCTTCGGGCATATGCAGCAACCGGACGGCGGTCGTGGCATCGACCATAGAAGTGTAGCGGCGTCCGGAAAGAAACCGCGCAAAGTCGTGGTCAACGTGCTGCACGTAGGACATCTGCTTGCTCAGATCGTCGTTGACGTAGTCCTGCAAACTCACATATCGGTGGGCTGTGGCATGGAAGAGCACAAGCCCCGAGTCTCCCAGGACGATCCGTGTCGGTTCCTCGGAAGTGAAGAGCTTGCCCCACAAAGGATGATTGCGATTAGTCTGAGCCTTGGTGTGCACCGAACGAAGCGATGCCCACATAACGACAACCGCAACCAAAAGCGTCAGGGACAGACTGAGTAACACTGCCAACGCTACCCTGTAGCGGCCAATCACTGTGCCACGATTGATGCCGCCGGAGAGCGCCGTGAAAGGAGTGGGCGCAGAAATGGATGCCGTTGCTTCGGCGACCTGCGCCTGAATGCCAGCCGGGTCAACGGACAAGGAACTTTCCGCGGAAGTTGCCGGTTCCAGAGAGGATACCGGTTCCTTGGGACCGATGGTCGGCGATGCTGCAGACGCCGGCACGAATACTGGCACATACGCTCCGCGCGGAATCACCAGCCGCAAAGACTCAGATTTGCCCGCACGCAGAAAATACTGATCCAGGCGACGGCGCAACCGCAAGGCATGGGAGCGCACGATCGTATCGGCGCTGGAATCGTACTCCTGAGGCCGCCCGAACAGCTCTTCCCCTAGATACTGTTCGCTGATGGTGCCTTCGCGGTCTTCGAGTGTCAACTCGCAGATGCGGCGCAGGAAATCGGACAGTCGCGGGGACCGCTTAAAATCATCCGTTGCGAGGATGCGCTCCACCAGAAGCCAGCGCGGGTCATGCGCATAGGCCGGTTCCGCATCTGCTTCCGTATTGTCTCCCGAACGGAAGGGATCCCTGCCTGCCTGCTCCATGAAAACTCCAACGCGTTGAGCCTTATTTAACTCGATCTTCGTTACAAATCCATGAATCACCCTCGTTTCACCTAATGTCCGCGACCGAGTGTAATTCCTGCTAAGTCATCTATTTAATGACGTTTTTTGTTCATGGGAGATGAATCACCGAGAATTCACTGCGGCCATGTGGATCGGCTTCGTTAGTGTCTCCAATGGATGTCGGCAAAGAGAGGGAATTCTAGCTTCTGCCGAACCCATGCACATCTTGCGACTCATTTCAGGGGTTCATTGTCCTGGGGTGCAGCGTTGATTAACCAAGTGACGAGAGGAATTCAAGGTCCATGCGAAATAGAAATATGCGAAATGGGTGGTTGAACTACGCCATTCTGTTGGCGATACTGTTGCTGCCGGGGGGTGGGGTGTTTGCACAGTCCACCGGAGCAAGCCTCGTTGGCGCCGTCCACGATACGACCGGGCAAGCGATCAGCTCCGCCACGGTCATTGCCACCAATACGGCCACCAATGCGCGTACCACGCAGCGATCCAACGAGAAGGGCGAGTACACGCTACTCGGCTTGCCTCCAGGTACATATTCGCTCCATATCGAGGCGGCTGGTTTCCGCGGATACGACCAGAAAGGCATCCGGCTCGACCTGAACCAGAATGCGACTCAAGATGTCGTGCTCATGGTCGGATCGACAGCTGAAACCGTAACCGTCAGCGCCGATGTCTCTGGACTCGACACGGTTTCCCCTCAGGTGAGCGACGAGGTCAACGGCGAATCGTTGCGTGACCTGCCGCTCAATGCGCGCAACCCCTATGCTCTGCTTGAGCTGATCCCGAGCTTCTCCGGGTCAACAGGCGACGACTACAACTCCAACGGCTTCTCGATCAGCGGCGGCCGCCAAGGCTACCACGATACGCTGGTCGACGGCACGCCAGCAGGCTTCCCGACAGTGAACGGCAACTCCGGCATCGGGATCTTTCCTTCAATCGATGCCATCGGCGAATTTCACGTTCTTGCGCAAAACTATTCCGCAGAATATGGCCGTTCGCTGGACGGCATCGTGAATGTGGTTTTCAAATCGGGTGCGAACCAATTTCACGGTTCTCTTTTCGAGTTCATCCGCAACTCGGCGTTCGATTCCAACAGCTACTTTTCCAATCTGCATCAAACGCCGCTGCCACTCTTTCATCGCAATCAGTTCGGCGGATTTTTGAGCGGACCGGTCTACAAGAACAAGACCTTCTTCATGGTTTCGACGGAACTGCTGCGCGCCAACCAGTTCACGGAGGTCACCAATACGGTGCCGACGGCCGCCGAACGCATCGGCGATTTCTCGCAGGCCGGCGTCACGATTTATAACCCTTTCACCACACGTTGCGCGGTCATGGGACAAAATCCCTGCCAAAAGTACATTCGCGATGCATTCGCAAACAACATCATCACCTCAGAGTTCCAGAATCAAGTGGCTCTCAAGGCGCTAGCCT
>Ga0224529_1002080_pt1 | contig 10442 bp, 7 predicted proteins | sample CBST50metaG_FD_179893 | JGI IMG/M metagenome (GOLD analysis project Ga0224529, IMG submission 179893) | Peat soil microbial communities from Stordalen Mire, Sweden - C.B.S.T50 | ecosystem: Environmental > Terrestrial > Soil > Wetlands > Peat | place: Sweden: Norrbotten County, Stordalen Mire... | reverse complement strand
CTGACGGTGACAGTAAACTAGCGGCTCGCTTTACTGATTTTGGTTCAGACAACGGTATGTTATTCGACTGAAGTGTGGAGGAATGGCTTATGTCATCAGCAACTTCTGGGATCAACGCTGCTACCTACTGCGCCGGCTGCGGAACTTCGCTGGAACCGGGCGCGCGTTTCTGCCCAAAGTGTGGAGCAGAGATTAACGCGGCAAACGTACAAGCTAACGCACCGCTCCCTTCCGCTGCCATCAGTGCAACACTTCCTACAGATGAGATTGCGGAGTTGGAGCGCATTGCCGGCGAGCATCCAGAGGATGAGAGCTACCAGAAGCTGTTGGCCGTGCAGTTGCACGACGACGCAATGAAGGATTGGTGGAAAGATCCCAAGGACGGTCAATACCTTTGTACGTCTTTCCAGCAAATCCAACATGCAAGAACGCAGTTGAATCGCGCTGCCGGCCTCCGCTTTCATGATCCGCAACTCCGCGCCGACATCGAGAAGCTGCGTAAGCTTACAGATAGCATGGAACAGCGGCAGTACACAGGAAACTGGTTGCAGATTGTAATTCTCGCGATCTTCTATATTTTCCCCGGCGTGATCTGGTGGTATGTGAATCGCCGCCCAGCTTTTCTGATCAATCGTGACTACGTTCGAGAAATCCAGACCGGCAAACATCCCGGTGCCGGGGCCAAAATGGGTGGCGCGATGGAGAAAGTATCGAACTTCTTTGATTCGGTGACCGGCGGATGGGGCTGGATTTTTTCGCTCGTCTTCATGGTCGTCTTCAGTCCAGTGTTTATGATTCTGGCGTACAAGCAGAATTATCTTGACGTGAAAAGGGATTTCGAACTTTCGTGAGGAAGTGTAGTCGTTTTGGGAGACGGCGATGGCAACGACTTTGGTTTCTTGCCCTAACTGCGGAGCCGGGAGCGGTAACGCTGCAAAGTTCTGCACCTCTTGTGGAGGCTCCTTGCCCTCGACCCGATGCAACAATTGCGATTACCCCCTCAAGGAGGGTGTAAACTTCTGCACCAATTGCGGATCACCGGTGAAATCCTCGACATCGAAGGGGAGACCGAGTGGACTTGACCATCTCATCGACGCGATTCGATCGACAGTGAATCGCGCAGATCCACAGAATATCCTGCTTGGCTGTATCGAGAGTCTCAATACGAGCCGTGATCCCGTCCATGCGGGAATTGCCTCCGTCCTGTCAATGGCAAGTAACGCCAAGCTCGGAAGATTTGCCGAGGCTCGCGATGCACTTTTGCAAGCTCGCCACTTCTATGCCAGTCATCTCGGGCTGACGGAAGAACAGCACGCGTGTTATGTCAAAACAGGATACCTTCCCGATGAAATCCGCCAATTAGAAGGCAAAGATATTGAAGACAGTCCTTGGCTCTACGACGTTCTTGGTACTGGTATTCATCCATCCTTGCCGGAAGATTACAGAGGTGAAACGGAAGAAGAGAAGCGACGCAACGCGATGGAGGTCTGGTCTAACTACCTAGACAATCAGAGACCGCTCAAAGGTGTTCTTGCACGGCTTCTATTTGAGAATTGTAGTTACACCGAAGCGGTGAGCTGGTTGGAGAGGGTCATATTGATCTCGCGGCGCTATTGGGGGACCACTCCTGTCCGACCGGAGGTAGTTTGGCCTTGCGTCACACTGGGTGAATGCTTCTTGGCGCTCGGAAATGCGGATAAAGCAAACCGTGCCTGGCAGGGTGTGCGTGCTATGGAAATCTGCTGCGCTGCGAAAGACAGCGTTGACGATTGGGGTCGGCTTGCCTTGCCATGGATTGACAAGGCAAAATCAAAGCTCCTAGAACATGGCTTCCCCATTCCATCGCCAGGTATGTCCCTCGACGCGAGCAAGCATCTTCGCCTTGCTTGGGATGCAATGCTGGAGGCGGAACAGTTCGAGGCAGGCGCCACTGACCTGATAGAAATCGCGAGTGCAGTTGAGCGGGCGGGCAGGCGGTACTTGGAGCCTCTAAGTCGTGCGGCGGCCCTCATTGAATCTGTGGAGCAGCTCGACTCCGCCGTCTGGGCAGACTGTAGGACGAGTGACTCCTCATTTTGGTGCACTCTTGACCTCGCAAAGAGCATGCTTCGCTTAAAGCATGCAATTGTGTACCTCTCTCAGGAGAAGTTGGCGCTCGCAGTCGCACAGTATAAAGACGCTAATTCTCTGTGGCCCACGATCCCGACCTACGGTGTGATGGGCGGCCTGCAAGCCGCATGCGGCCTTAATGCCGATGCACGAGCTACCTATAGCAAGTGCATTCAGTACGCCGACGAAATTGGTGCCACCGATTCCTCTGAAAGCAGAGAGGAGACTCTAAATGAGATACGTCAAGCACTCTATCAACTAGGAAACTAGCCAAACCACACAGAATGGAGGACATCACAATGTTGAGCATCGAACGAGGACCTGAACGAGGTCCTGAACGTGAGAAGACCTGCCCTGATTGCCAGGGAAAAGGAACGAAAGATGGGAAGACCTGCCCGAAGTGCGGCGGACGGGGGTCCATTCCGTCCTGGTAGGACGCGACTAATTGTCCACGAATCTCAAGGAGAGAAAGCAATGTCTGACAAGGGTCAATGTGTTCCGGGCGCTCACCAGGTATCGATCGACAAAGCGAACTGGTGTGATAGATGCCGGCAATATCTCTGCTACGACCGTGCATGGCCGAGCTATCTGGTCAACACCGTCAAATGTCCGAAGGGTCATCTGTCGTGAGGTGATCTTATGGCATATTGCACGGAATGCGGGAAACTGGCGAATTCCGACGCCAAGTTCTGTTCAGCGTGTGGGCGTCCACTCAGCGCGGACCGACCGGGGCTTGACGACCCGCCGGAGAATATGGCGGAAAGCGCGCCGGATTCCGTGCTGCTCGAAGCACTGACAATCGCACCCGAAATCATGGATACGGAAGCGTTTTACGAAGTCTGCCAGAACCGACCTGACGAAGCCCTTCGTAAGATTTCAACGCTGGAGAAAGGTACTCCGGAACTCGGGGAGACTTTTCCGGTTCCCCTCTTCAAGTTTATTGCGCTCGGGCACAAGGCGATAATGGCCTATGAGTCGAACGGGAATCAACCCGACGCTCACGTGCTGGGCCTTTGCAGCGAATGCCTGCGCGCCTATGCGCACGCGGAAACTGCCTCCAAGGCCGCCAATGCGGAGAATTTGATCAGGGAACCTTCTGTGATGGAAAGCCTCGACGCCATCTCTATCCTTGTGGAGAAAGGAGAGCCTGGAGGGGTGCAGCAGCAGCTATCCAAGACAAAGCTGAAATATGCAGCGTTTGCCAACCGCGTGGACATAAGCAACGCCGTGCAAAACGCCCTTACCAATGATGAGCTGCGAGAAGCGTTGGAGTTTCCCGTCACCGCGCCATTCATTATTCGCGCAGCTCTGTTTGGCACAGTCATGGACGTAGGAAACGCAAAGATGTTGAGCATCATGCTTTACGAACAGACGGAGGTCTGGGACCAATCGGAGAAGATGAATCCGATCAAGGGGCAACTTCATTTGAGAAAGGAAAAAAGTGCTGGGAGTCGCTGGACTCTCTTCTAGGCGCCCGGATAAGGCGAATGAAGTCTTGAATGCGATATCGCGATAGCCGTGCGCGAGTAGCGATCATACGAGCGCAATCAACGAACGCAGCAACTCAATGATAAGAGGAGACAAGAATGAGCCATAAATGCGCCATTTGCGGCGACAGTATTTCGCACAATGTTTACTATTGCTCCCACCATGCATGGCACATCTGCTGGGATTGCGTCAAGAAAGCAGCGCTAACCAACAGACTTTCATGCCCCAAGTGTGGGCGCGATGTGAGCCGCGTAGATTAGCAAAGACCGCTTGAATTGCAGGATGGCGGGTGAAAGGAGGGATACCGAATGGTGTCTTGTACAGAATGCGGCGCTGCAATTGAAGAGAACTCGAAGTTCTGTGCGAAATGCGGACGACCCGCGAACGGACTCCAAATTGGCAGAGTCGGTATACCGTCCGCGGATCTCACCATTCTTCTCAAGGATATAGAACTGGGCCAAGTTAGTCGTAAAGTCGAGGCAATCGGCAAGCTCTTCACAACAAGTGGGGTACAGCTCAGCGATGTGCAAGGAGTTCTGCAAAGTGCGCTTCAATCAGCTCCGGCCGGCTCGCTCCTGAAGTTTTATGTCGCTTACACCCTGGCTTTCTTCGGAGATAATACTGATCTCGTCGCCGAAGCCGTGCAATCTTTCATGGGGGCAGACCCCTTCGATGGACCTGGCGATACGCTCGTGAGTTTTCCGTGGACAGCGGTTCCTGAAGATCCACCGTTGCATCCGGCGACAATAGACCAACGCACTAGGAAGTTTAGCACGCAGCTCGCGGTTCTTGAGGCCTTCGGGTTCATGCGAGGAAGCGAAATCGCAGCACGAGGTCTGAGCAAGTGTTTAGAGGTGTTGCAACGGACTTCCTGGCGCCTTTGGGCAATTTACGCAGCGGGCGCAAATGGATATCCAATGTTACGCTCGACCTTAGAGTATCTGCGGGACCGCGAACAGGGCTCTGTTGAGGCGGAAGCTGCACGACTCGCGCTTGAACATTTCGGGACCTCAACCGTTCTGGAGATCGCAGAATTTCACGCTCGGCTGGCCCCAGTTCCAAAGCTGGAAGAGAAAAAATCAGGCTGCTTTATTGCAACAGCCGCTTTTGACACAGTAGATTCTCCAGAAGTGACCGCACTTCGGGCGTTTCGAGATGAGATCCTGTGCAAGAGTTCGGCAGGGAGATCAGCAGTCGAGGTGTATTATCGTTACTCTCCAAAGATTGCTACACATATACGCCGCTCCAACATCCTCAAGCATGCCGCAAGGTGCGTTTTGCGGGTGACGATTCATTGTCTGCCGCATCCGAAGTCATTGAAGACTGAGAAATTCCCATAGCTCAACTTTACCTGAGGTGAACGCGGCTGATTGTCAGTGAAGGGTAACAGTGTGAATAGGCCAATGGTCGACGGAATCACGTAGGCTGAACCACGAAACTGCGAAATTCGAGGGCTCCATTATGCTTGATCCATTCAAGTTGTTCTTCAGGCTGATGCTGCTGTTCTTCAAAGTCACGGGCTACACCATCGCCTGCGGAGCTCAGTCACTGTGGTACGTGGCTCACGGGAAGACTGAATTGGTGGGTGATGCAATCGGATACTTTGGACGCGACGTGACGAACGCCGTCGCGGATGTTTTTCGGCGATAGAGTGCGGCGTTTTCACCCTTCATTGAGGTGAAGACGCAGGAGGAGAGCATTGTCGGGACTCGGAGGCAAGATCGCGATTACCGTGGGCAACCAAAAGGGCGAGATATCACCCTACTCGGGTCCAATTGTGCGAATCGAAGCACCAAAACCAGTCGAGGGCGCAAGTGGTGGCAAGCTCGATCTTGTCTTCGTGATCGACACCACTGGCTCTATGTCCGACAAGATCGACAGTCTCCTTGAGACGTGCCAGCGTTTTGTGGACGAACTGGCCGGACTTTCGCTTTCCCACCGTATCGCAGTCGTTGCCTTTGGTGATCTCACAGTTCCTGGCGACGACATTACGACCTTCGGATTCACCTCACAGGTCGAAGAGGTAAAGCGGACTCTGGGGAACATTCCGCGGTATGGGGGCGGCGGAAACGAAGGCGAGTCATCCTTTGAAGCGTTGGAGAAAGCGATTGCACTGCCATTTCGCCCGAACGCTGTGAAAGCGATTGTGTTGATTACGGACGAACCTGCTCTCCGGCACAATATTGCCACCAAAGACCTGCTTGGCCGGCTCCGGAGTCAGGAGATTCTCGCCTTCGTTGTGTCCCCGCCCGAGGAATACTATCAACAGATTGCCCGCCAGACTGGCGGCGTCTGGTACCAGGTCTCTGCCAGCACGGACTTCACTGATCTTATCGCCATGTTCCAGAAGCTCGCCGCGCGTATTTCCTCCGTCGTATCCGATGTGTACCGCATTGGAAGCGGTAGCGTATCAAAGTACCTGCAACTGAAGCCGCCTAACACATAGGAGGCCGGGGAGGATCTGAACGATGCGAAGCTATCCGAAACAGGATTGCTATGCCACCCTCGGTCTCGACCCGAGTGTCTCGGATGAGACGATCGAAATTGCCTACAGTGGGCTGAAGAGGGCCTACCATCCTGACAAATACGCTAGCAAGCCGGACGCGGACCAAGCGGCGGCGAAGAAGAAGCTCGACGACATCAATGAAGCCTACGACTGTATCTGCTCACCTGATAGGCGCAGAGCGTATGACGAGTGGCGTAGGTCTGCCAGTGCCTCGAGTCCACCGCCCCGCCCAACTCCGTCGGCACCGCCTCCACAGCCATCGGTCTCGCCGCGCAAGCTTGACTTTGGGACTCTCAATAGAGATGAATGGAGAGTTCTTTACCTGAGCATTGATAATGTCGGCGGTCCCGTGACGGGAGCGGGAGAAAATGTGATCACCCTGGAGCGGAACGAGGGGTATATTACTCTTGCTTCCGACCAGACAGAAGGCTTTCCGATCAAGGTCACGGTAACGCTCGATACTTGCGGCCTTGCTTCTGGCGATCTGGTGCAAGATACGATCGTTGTCAAGCTCGATGGTGTCGCAGTCCGGGTGCCCATTACGGCGCACATGCGCCCACTGGCTTCGAGCGCAGGAGTGCCGCCCTTCAGGCCCGCTTCAACATCCACGACCTCCACCGCCAGCTCTCGGACGACCACGGCCCCACCGCCGCCGCCAACAACATCAAGTACATCAAGCGTCGGTTCCCCTCCAAGCCCTGTTACCTATACGACGTCAGGAACTGGTAGGGGCTGGGCAATAACGCTGGGTTGGATCGGTGGCTTTTTTGTTTATGAGATTCTTAGCTCACTTGTTTCGGCAGCAGCAACGGCGAGACGCATTCAGTCTTCTGCTGGATTCGCACTTATCTGCGGCGCACTAATCCTGATTTCGTCCATTCTTGCTGGCGTCGCGATTACGAACTTCCTCAGGAAGAATCGCGCGCGTGGTGGCAAGTTTGCGTGGACTGCCGCGATTACCGCATTTGTGCCGTTCTTACTGGTGTTCACAGTTGGCGGAAGTCGGCCCATCAACTACCCTCAAGTCGACGAACTCGAAGGAAAATCGCTTGGTGCTCCATCTGGAATCACCTGGGTTCATGCAATCGGAAACCGTGGAGCTTCGTTTTCCGCTGCGGATTCGAGCCGTATCGAATATCCCAATTTGATTCCGGGTCAAGGGACTCTAGAATTCTGGATCAACATAAAGGATGGCTATCACTACGAAAATTATCGGTTCGCGCCAAATCAGAGCGACGCCATGATCTTCTCAAGTGACGTTCAAGGAGGCGATGTTACCTGGCCCGGAACAACGAAAATATTCGCGTCGCGGGAAGGAAAGCTTACGTTCTGGATGGCCACGAGCAAGTATGACAATCCGAAAGCTATTGCTACTCAGGCTGAGGGAACGTCATTCCGCTTCGGCGAATGGCACGCCATTGGGTTTAGCTTCGGATCTCAAGGGCAGTACATCATGTTGGATGGCAAGCTCGTCGCCTCCGCTCCTGGACGAACGCAGGCCTTCGGGATTGCCGGCAACCATAACCAACGCCTCGACGTGCCGACCATAGGCGAAACGGTATCGCACTACTGGCCCCATCATCGATATGAAGGTGGCTTTGAGGGAACTCTGGCTGCATTTCGCGTCTCAGCGAAACAGGAGGACTGGCAGATCGCTGAGGGCGTCATCGGGAATATCCCGCCCACGGTGGCTGCAACCGCTCCGATTAGTGCGGAAGATCAACGCGAGCACGACCTCGTGAATCAAGCGCAGCAGCTATTTACCGCGCGGAACTACGACGCTGCCCTCTCTGCCTGCAATGAAGCACTCACATTGAACGCTGGGGACAATGCAGCAATCAAACTAAAGCAAGACATTGAAGATACTCTAAAGACTTCGAACACACCGGCTCAAGGGCTTGTAAGCTCGAATCCTGTGAGCTCAAATTTGCCCTCAGTGCCGTCGATAATTAGCAGCTCCGGGCCAACCACTGAAGAGCCTATTGCCAAAACCGTCCCAACGAATGTTATTAACGGAACAACGATTGCTACAGCCGAACCGGCCAAAAGTGGAACGCCAACTAAACTCAGGGCGGATGCACGCGCCATTGAGTTGCTCTCCTTGGTTCAGAGTGCGATGGGAGGAAGGGATAGATTGGCGGGAATCAGAGATTGGCAAAGACAGGCAACCGAGGCCTGGCTACCGAACAGGGGCACGACTCAGCACACGGTCTCCTTTGCTGAGCCGTCAACGATACGAGAAGAGACTCTTGGGGGGAATAGTGTAATCAACTTTAGCAATGGTCGATCGGGTTGGACTTGGTCCTCAACAACTGGACCGGTTCGCAACTTGCCGTTGTCAACTGCAACCGGGATGGCATTCCGCGTTTTCCCGGACCTCGTGCTCAGTGATGCAAGGCCTGGCCGCACGGTGCGCTTGCTTAGCCCAGACACCTTAGAAATCACCGACGAGAATCACAACAGCGTGAGATTGACGATCAACTTGAACTCGCACTTGCCCCAGAAGATATCATGGACCAACCTCGATGGTGCAACTCTGGAAGAGACGTACTCAGACTGGAGACCTGTCAACGGAACGCTATGGTGGTTTCACATGACACGTTCGCGAGATGGTGCGGTGTTCTTGCAGAATCAGGTTCGGGAATATCGGGTCAATAATGGTATTACGGAGCAATCGTTGGACGCTCAGCCCGACCAAGTGCGACGACCTTATGAACCTGGGTCCATCCCCACGACGACCCAACCATGGGTGATACAAACAGACGCGGATCGTCGCGGTACATTGATGCTCTTCAATGACCATATGGAGTATCGGGATGAAGGGATGGGCACAAATGGCGGCAGGGCTCCGTATGGACCCAATCCTGAGAACAATTTCAGTTTGTCCTGTTCTGAAATCCAAAACATAAAGTCCTATGGATTCCGGCCAGTCCTCTTTGGTTCTTTTCAGGTTGTCATATCAGCGCATAAGAAGAGCTATCATATCCCAGCGTTGCACGGCGATTCTGTCGTAAAGTCGATTCAGAATAGGTGCGGACTTGTGCCCAGCAATAATCATTGAGTGGCCTCGACACGCTGCGGTATGCGGTTACGACCCAATCGCTAAGTTCTTGACGGGGCGGACGAGGCTTCGACCTTCGAGAGACGCCGAATACTCGAAGCGTGAATCTCGGCGATGGTGTACTTGACCTGCTGGCCCTTGAGGGTTTCTTCAATCGCGTGATACTTGATCTTCCTTTCCAGGCTGACGAGCTGGCCCTTCAAGAGCGTCTTGGTGAAGGTGGCGAGATTGCCCTAGGTGTAGACGCGGTGCTATTCGGTGCGGGTTTCATACTCGCCCTGCTTGTTCTTCCAACTCTCGCTGGTGGCAAGGTTGAGGACGACCCACTCCCAAGGCGAGTGGAGGAGATTTGTGGAAGGGGATCACAGCTTGCCTGGGGGGAGGAGTCGCACTGGCCAAGAGAATCTCTGGAAGGAGAGCGTGCGTCCGCTGGGCGTGGGTGTTCTGAGCGCTGCACGCTGAACGCAAACATCAGATACTCAGTTCATGCCGATCCCCTGCGCGACGGCGGCACTCTGTGCGACTTTGAGCGCGGAGGTCTTGGAGATGTCGGTGCTGAGTTGCGGGGCAAGTTGGGCGAGATTGCTCGTGAAGATTTGCGCGTCCTGCGATGCGCGCGAAACGGAGACGTAGGCAAAGCGGGTATTGATGAGTTCCGGGTGAACGTTGGTGTCCATGTTGACCAAAACGCGCTCCGAGGTGAGTCCTTGCGAACTGTGCGAGGTCACGGCGTAGCCGTGATCGAAGTGCCGCATCTGGGCTGGATCGAAGGTGACCATCCGTTCTTTTCCGCCGTCCATTAGGACGGTCATTTTGCCGTTGTCGTCGATCTTCTGCACAGTTCCAAGATCACGATTGGCGACGCCTAGTTCACGGTTCGGGGCGGTGAATTGCAGGCGGTCGCCTGCTGCAAATTCGCGTTCGATCTCGCGGTAAGCGGATATGCCGTGCAGCCGTGCCGGATCGTAGGTGACCTGCTGGCCATCGGGTTTTTCGACGGTCAGCAGATTCGATTTTGGATCGGTCGAAACCACTCGCGCGTAGCTGCGCTGTTCGATACCGAGGGTCTTGCTGCCACGCTGGTAGTGGAGTACATCGTCAACGTCATAGCGTGCGGCCCAGGCGCGGTCGGCTCCAGCCATATCAGAACGCGGCGCAAGGACTCGCAGGGCGTGGTTCTCGCATTCGACGATACCGCGCTGCTGCAACTCAGAGCGAACAGCCTGGTTGATTGCACGGCGCGAAGCATTGTCGGGTGAAACGATGATGGTATTCGCC
>Ga0224529_1002075_pt1 | contig 10462 bp, 4 predicted proteins | sample CBST50metaG_FD_179893 | JGI IMG/M metagenome (GOLD analysis project Ga0224529, IMG submission 179893) | Peat soil microbial communities from Stordalen Mire, Sweden - C.B.S.T50 | ecosystem: Environmental > Terrestrial > Soil > Wetlands > Peat | place: Sweden: Norrbotten County, Stordalen Mire... | reverse complement strand
ATGGGGGTCGCGGTCATGGAGAGGACATCGGGGTCGGAGGCGATGGCGGCGGAATCTCCATTGCGCGCGTCGGTGCCGGGCTTCTTCATCAGCTTGAAGCGCTGCTGGACGCCGAAGCGGTGCTGCTCGTCTACGATGACGAGGCCGAGGTTGCTGAAGCCGGCCTTGTCCTCCTGCAGGGCGTGGGTGCCGATGATGAACTGCGATTCTCCGCGCAGGATGCGGGCCTGGGTCTGGCGCTTAGTGGCGGGATCGAGCGAGCCGGTGAGCAGGGCGATGCGGTAGGGCTGGCCGGTGCGGGGTGAGATGGCGCCGGCGAGGAGCTTGCGCGCGGAGAGATAGTGCTGCGTGGCGAGGATCTCGGTGGGGGCCATGAGCGCGGCCTGGGAGCCGTTCTCCATGGCGACGATGGCGGCCTGCATGGCGACGATGGTTTTGCCGGAGCCGACATCGCCCTGCAAGAGGCGGCGCATGGGCTGGGGACGACGCATGTCTGCGACGATCTCGCCGAGGACACGCTTCTGCGCGGCGGTGGGATGGAAGGGAAGGACCTGCTTGATGGCCTCGCGCACGGCGGGGCCAGTGGTGAAGGCCGTGCCGACGCGCTCGCGCATGCGGCGGCGCTTGAGCGAGAGACCGAGTTCGAGATAGAAGAGCTCCTCGAAGATGAGGCGGCGGTGCGCGGGAGTGGTGGAGGACATCAGCTCGAGCATCGGCGTGCCGGCTTCGGGGAAGTGGACGTCGCGGAGAGCTTCGAGGCGCGAGGGGAGATGGAGGCGATGGAGGAGGGCGGCGGGGAGGGTTTCGGGAACCCAAGTCTCAGAATCGAGACCTGGGGCACCCGGCAAAATGCGGGGATTCTTCGCTCCGCTCAGAATGACAGGCGAGAGGGACCTGCCCGCGGCGTTCGATTCAAACTGCCCGGATTCGACCAACTCCTCAAAGATGGACCAGACGACGCGGCGCATCCACTTGGAGGTGAGCTTTGCGCCCCAGGGCGTGGTGCCGCCGAGCGACTCGTATACGGGGACGATGCGGCCCATCTCGAGCATGGCGAACTCGGCGTCGGGGCCGGTGGCTCCGGGCGAGGGGAGGATTTCAAATTGTGGCTGGATCATCTTGAAGCGGCCAGAGGCTGCGCCGAGCGATCCTGCCGCTGCGGCGGCCATGGCGGAACGCGAGGGTTCGAGCTTGCCGTAGACCGCGACCATCTGGCCGAGCTTGAACTTGTCCTTGAGATAGGTTCCGTGGAACCAGATGCACTTGACGGTGCCGAGGCCCTGGCCAAGGGTCATCTCGAAGATGGGGCCGGAGCGGGTGCGGAGAAGCGCGGAGCCACGCACCTCGCCGATGACTGAGGCCATGGAGCCGGCGACCAGCTCGGCCATGGGCTGCGGGTTGAGGCGGTCTTCGTAGCGGAAGGGGATGTGGTAGAGGAGGTCTTCGACGGTTTCGACGCCGCGCGTGGCGAGACCGGCGGCGATGCGCTCACCGACGCGCTTGACGAATTTGACCGGGGTGGAGAGTTCCAGCACACACCGATGCTATCAACATCCGATTGGAGTTGGAATGAATGGATGGTTGCTTAGAGAAGGGCGCTTCGGTTTTGAGCTATGAGCTATGCGCTGTGAGCACCTGGGGTTCGGTGGTAGTCTGAGCGATGTATGGGTGATTCTCGGCGAGCGACGATGCGGTTGACGATTTGTGCGGTTGCGGTGGGGCTGTGCGTGGCTTCGGGCGCGGGGCTTGCCGCGCAGGCTCAGGGGCAGGGCGCGGGGCAGACGGCGAAGACGATGCTGATGGAGCCTCCGACGCCGTTGCTGCCAGCGACGCTGGGAAAGCTACATCGCGCGGCCGAGGGCGATGTGGGCGACGGGCTGGGCGCGGTGGATGCAGCGGACGCCGCGGCGATGACGGAGGACGGGCTGCGGCGGTTTGCGCGGTCGGAGTATGTAGATGGACCGCGGCAAGGAACGGTTACGGTCTATAAGTTCATGGATGCGAGCGGGGCGGTGGCGGCGTACGACACCTTCCGCAGGCCGGGGATGCGGCCGGAGAAGGTGGGCGACGATGCGGTCTCGAATGGGGACGAGTTGCTGATGCGCAGCGGAGCGAACGTGGTGGTGGGCCACTTCCGGCTAGAGCACGAGGCGATGATTGCGCTGACCAGGGAACTGATTGGAGGGCTGCCGAAGGTGGGCGGGGCGGCGGGGATCGCGCCGATGCTGCCGGAGCTGGCGCCGGTGAAGGAGATCGATGCGGAGTCTGTGCGCTATGCGCTGGGGCCGCGGGGTTACACGGAGATGGGCGGAGTGCTTCCGGCGAGGACGGTGGGGTTCGACAAGAGCGCCGAGGTGGTGACGGCGAGAACGAAGGACGGCGGTGTGCTGACGCTCCTGCTGTATCCGACGCCGCAGATTGCGGGCGAGCACGAGCGCGCCATCGAGGCGCTGAGAAGACAGCCGGGCACTGTGTTGACCGGGACGGTGAAGATTCGGCGCGAGGGGCCGCTGCTGATGCTGACGACGGGCGCGTGGACGGCGGACGAGGCAGAGAAGATGGTGGGCGGAATCCATCTGCGCAGCGAGGTGACGTGGGACAAGTCGGCGCCGCTGGACTTTGCAACGGAGGTACACAAGACATTCAGCCTGCTGGAGAACATCGCGATCTTCTGCGCGATCTCTGCGCTAGCGATGCTTGTGCTGGGACTGTTTCTCGGCTATGGGCGGGCGCTGGTGCGCGTGATGCAAGGAAAACCAGCGGCCAGCGAGCCGGAGTTTTTGCGTATCGATCTGAGCGGAGCGGTGGGCAAGAGGCTGCGCGATCCCGAGGACTGAAGAACAGGCATTGGAGAAGCGGACGGCAGATCGCGGGCAGCGGAGCGGCGAAACGCCGAAGCGGGCCGGGATGCACATCCAGAGGTGCAATATTTTTGGGTAAACATATGATATAACGGAGGTTCACTGGATTGCGAAACCGGCAGAAGCGAATATAAGGCGTATATACTCAAAAACTCCTGTCTGTCTAAAACATCTATTATCAATGTGTTGCAATGGCGATGTTTTAGCCTTGACACCGGTTTTGGCCAAACTTAGTATGCAGCCAGAAAGTTCTGATGGCTTTGCCTCCGTTGGAACTATTCTCCCTAAAGGAAAGGCCGCCCTGTTGCCGGGCGGCCTTTTCGCGTCTGCGTGGCTTTGTGGATGTGCGTGAAGCGGGACGGATGACGGAAGCGTGACCTAAGTTTGCGGAGAGAAGCGGTCGCCGGTTGGAGCGACCTGGTTTTGCCGATAGCGATGAGGTGAGCTGAGTTCTGCTCAACTCGATCGAAACCGAGGTGACTGCGATGCATGAGTTTGTGGCGGGACTAGTATTTGTGGCGATGGCGATAGCGCCATGCGTGGCAGCGCTGACGGTCAAGATGCACGATGCGCGTCGAAGTCCGCGGCTTGCAGGCGGAGCGATTGTGCACGCCTCTCTTCCAGAGAGACAAGATCGACGTTCAGCGCCGGAATGACAATAGATGATTATGCAGTTAGTTCCGGCGCTCACGCCGCAAGGCCCAAAATCGAGTGGATGCGCGAGCGTGGCCCTATCGGCCGGGCTTTCAGCCCTCGATTTTCTCCTCCCGAGCCTTCATGGGGCTGCCTGCCCCAGCGAGCAAGCTCGCCGGGGACCCCGTTCGCCCCATGCTGGTATAGGGCGCGCCGTTGGCGCTTTTGCGGTCCTGCCTGAGCAGACTGGATAATCATCTAACAATACTTCGTGCCTTTGCGCGATGCGGGCGGAGCCGGTAGAATAAGGCAGGCAGGCCGATGTAGCTCAGTTGGTAGAGCAACGGTTTCGTAAACCGTAGGTCAACGGTTCAACTCCGTTCATCGGCTCCATTTTTCCCAGGCAATGCGGCATTTTGTATCCCTTCCACAGAGCGAGTGCGGAAGGGCGTTTTATTGTTACGGCGATTAGGGAAGGTCTGCACAAGTGCTCGAGATTCCCTCGGCGGCTAAAGCCGCATTGAAAATAGGCCGCTTGCGGCGGGACTAAAGTCCCGCCCTTTCAAAACGGGGACTTATTCAGAGATTCCTTAGTGCAAGTTGCTGTTTGGCGGCAACGACAGGTTTGGTCACGACCGAGACCTGCTTCATTCGCGGATGAGATGAAGCCGGACAGGAGAGCATGATGAGCGAAGAATCACCACAAAACGCAAGCGGCAAGACCTGTCAGGTTTCTGTATCGGGATTCCACCTGATCAATTCCCCGCGTCTCAACAAGGGAACAGCGTTTACCGATCATGAACGCGACATATTTGGACTGCACGGTTTATTGCCGCCGCATGTGGGGACTCTGGATGAACAGGTGGAGCGACGGCTTCAGGCGCTGCGGGACCAGCCGGATGCCTTCCATAAATACAGCGTTCTGCGCGACCTGCAGGACATGAACGAGACGCTGTTCTATGCGCTGGTGGTGCGCAATGTCGAGGAGATGCTGCCACTGGTGTACACGCCGACGGTTGGGGAGGGTTGCCAGCGCTTCAGCGAGATATGGAAGAGGCCGCGCGGCCTGTTTCTGAGCTATACAAATCGCGGCCGCATTGAAGCGATGCTGAGCCATGCGCGCTACGACAGGGTGAAGTGCATCGTGGTGAGCGATGGGGAACGAATCCTGGGGCTCGGCGATCAAGGTGCAGGAGGGATGGGGATTCCAATCGGGAAGATGGCGCTGTATACGGCGCTGGGCGGGATCCATCCTGAGCACTGCCTTCCGATTCTGCTGGATGTGGGAACGGACAACCAGGAGAGGCTGGACGATCCGCTGTACGTTGGCTGGAGACACCGTCGCATTCGCGGCGAAGAGTACGACGTCTTCGTGGAGAACTTTGTGAAGGCCGTGAAGAAGCGATGGCCTCACGTCCTGTTGCAGTGGGAGGACTTTGCGCGGACGAATGCGACCCGGCTGCTGGACCGCTATCGAGACCAACTGTGCACGTTTAATGATGACATTCAAGGCACCGCGGCGATCGCGGCGGCGACACTGCTGTCGGCGATCAACGTAACCGGCGTGCCGCTGGAGCAACAGAAGATCGTGGTGATGGGATTCGGAACGGCGGGGATTGGGATTGTGAACCTGCTGTTGCAGCTGATGCAGGACAAGGGAATCCCAGAGGCAGAGGCACGCAGATGTATCTACGCGATTGGGCGGTACGGGCTGATTGTGGAAGGCGGGAAGGGAGTGCGGGCCGAGCAACTGCCCTACGCGCGCACGGCGGATGAGGTGAAGGACTGGGGACGGACAAACGGGGAGATCGAACTGCTGGATGTGGTGCGCCACGCGCAGCCTACCGTTCTGATTGGAGTCTCCGGTCAAGCGGGAGCGTTCACGGAGGCAGCGGTGCGCGAGATGGCGAAACATACGGAGAGGCCGATAATCTTTCCGCTGTCGAACCCCATCTCGTGCTGCGAAGCGACACCGAAGGACCTGCTGGAGTGGACCGGGGGACGAGCCCTGATTGGGACGGGAAGCCCGTTCGGAGCGGTGGAGTTCGGCGGGAAGAAGATGCACATCGCGCAGACGAACAACTCGTACATCTTTCCTGGGCTGGGGCTGGGGATTATTGCGTCGAAGGCCAAGCACGTCACCGATGCGATGATTCTGGCCGCGGCCAAGGAACTGGCACTGCTGGTGCCTACGGCGACGGACAAGACGGCGAAGCTGCTGCCTTCGATTGCGGATGCGCGGCGGCTGAGCCGCTCGATTGCACGGGCCGTGGGGCGGCAGGCGATGCGCGATGGCGAGGCCCAGGTGGGCGACGAGGCGAGCCTGGAGCGGGAGATCGAGGCGAACATCTGGGAGCCGGTGTATGTTCCATACGAGCGGCGCCAGTTTTAGAGCGGTTTCATCGATGGCGTAGAGTATCGCGCTGCGAGCAAAATGCGGGGATTCTTCGCTGCGCTCAGAATGACAACGGTTGAAGTTATGCCAATATTTTAGAGACAGGACACTAGTTGCCGGAGTAGTAGCCGTCGCGGGTCTGCAGGAAGAGGTCCCTGGGACTGGACTTGGTGAGCGAGAGGACGATGCGATGGTAGCCATCGGAGGCGGTCTCCTTGTCGGGCGAGTAGCCTAGCCGGTACTGGGCGCGGAGTTCTTCGGCGATCTGCTTGTAGATGCCGGCGACGGTCTCCTTTTTGCCGACCTCGAAGAGGTCTCCTCCGGTCTCGTCGGCGATGCGCTGGAGGACCTTCTTGCCATCTGGACGGCTGGGAAGACTTTCGGGCTGACGGCCCTGACCGCCTCCTCCGCCCCGGCCGCCGGGGTAGCCGCCGCCGCCACCGGGGAAGCCTCCGCCTCCGCCACTGGGATAACCTCCTCCGCCCTGGCGGCCCTGGTTCTGATTGTTTTCGCCTGCCGTCTCACGGCCCTTGAAGTAGATGGCGTAGACGATGGTGTCGGCTCGCTGGGCTGCCTCGATGGAGGAGGCGAGCGACTCCTTGCTTCCGCTATCGACGCCATCGGAGAGGATGATGATGGCCTTGCGTCCGGTCTGCTTGGCCATCAACTCGTCGGAGGCGAGGAAGAGGGCGTCGTAGAGGGTGGTCGAGGCACGGCGCGGGCGGGTGGAGTTGTCGCGTCCGCTGCTGTCGCTGGAGCGCCCGGAGCTGTTGTCGCTGGAGTTGGAGCCGGAGTTGGAACTGCTGTTGCCGGAGTCGCCGCCGGAGGCTGGGGTTTCGAGTTGCTTGAGGGCGGCCTGGAGCTTGGGCTTGGAGCCGGTGGTGTCCTGTAGCAGGTCGTTCTGGCGGGCGAACTGAACGACGAAGGCCTTGTCGCGGCTGGTGAGCGTGTCGTCGAGGAAGGCGAAGCTGGCTGTGCGCTCGTCGTCGATGGCGTCGCGCTGGCTGAGGCTGACATCGACCAAAAGGCCGAGGGTAAGGGGGAGATCGGTGTCGAGATTGAAGTAGCGGATGGTTTGGGGCTTGCCATCGACCTGAAGGACGAAGTTGTCCTTGGCGAGGTTTTGGACGAGGGCGCCTTTTTTATCGTGGACGACGACGGGGATGTTGACCAGGCGCGTATCGACGTTGAGGGTGGGAGGGTTGGCGGCGGGGGTCTGCCCAGGTGCGGCTGGAGTTGCGGCGGCGGGCTGCTGCGCAAGCAACGGTACGGCGTTGGCTGCGGTTAGAAGCAGCAGCGCGGCGAAGAGGGCAGGACGAGCGGTTCCCATAGAACTCATAACTATCACGATAGACGGAGAAGGGTGCGAACAGTTGCTTTGGACGGCAATATTTCGAGGGTGTGGGTTGCTGTGCGGCGTAAGTTGACGGGGCCACGAGACGCGCCTCGGTTCTCTCCATGTGGTGGATCGGCGGACTGAACGGGAACTGCCGCTGGTGAGCCGCGTGCGATATTTTTTTGGCCGTGCGCCCGAGGTTACCGAGGTTACTCAATAGTTGTAGTCTAGTTACCTTATGGGTAGTTTTATTTTTTTCGCCCGATGCTAGCCTTGCTTTACGTTCGATTGTGCGAAATCCTTAAACACAAAGGTGAGACGCTGAGTAAGCCAGGTCACCGATGTGTCATGGAAGGCAAGCCGTTTTGATGAAGCTACGGGGCAAGAAAACACGGCGTATACGCCTGACTGCATTTGCGGTTGGGCTTGTGGCACTGATCGCGATGGCGTGGAGACTTGCAGCGGCGGGCCGCTCTTCCGTATCGCCGACCCTGGCCAATGGCTTCACCTGGGGAACGGCGATGCTGGCGAGCGTTGTCATCCTGCTGGTGTGGCGTGAGCGGAGCCAGGGTGGGGGCTATCGCGAGACCAGTGAGAAGAATGCCCGGTTTATCGCGGCGGCGGAGTCCAGCCCGGACGCTTTTTCGATATTGGATTCAGTGCGGAACAAGGCGGGCGAGATTGTGGGCCTGCGTTACCGGTATGTAAACGGCCATGCCGAGAAGCTGTTGCAGAAGCCGCGCATCGAGCTGTTGGACCACGACTTGTGCGAGGTTTTTCCGGCGGACAGCACGGGCGAACTCTTCGAAAGATACCGCAAAGTGGTGCTTACGGGAGAGCCCCTGTGCGAGGACCTTTCGGTCCCCATGGACGATGGCGCGGAGAGGTGGCTTCGGCGACGGATTCACAAGCTTGACGATGGGGTGGCAGTTACCGTCAGCGATGTGACCGAAGTCAAGAAAAATGAAGAGCGCTTTCGCAGTCTATCGAACTTCAGCAACTCGGTGTTCGAGACGGCCCCGTTCAGCATTATCGAGACGGACCTGAACGGCGTGATCCGGGCGATGAACGGGGCAGCCGAAAAGCTGACGGGCTATTCACGCGCGGAGATGGTGGGCAAGGTCACGATCACCACGCTGCACGAACCCACGGAGTTGAGTGCGCAGACCGACGAGACCGATGCGCAGGATGGCCCAGCGCTGGAGGGCTTCGCGCTGCTGACGGCGAAGGCCGCTCAGGGAGAGGTTGAAGAACGGGATTGGACGTACATTCAGCGCGACGGCACGACATTGCCGGTCCATGTCGCGGTGACGTCGGTGCGCGATGGGGCGGGCGAGATCAGCGGATTTATCACCATTGCGTCGGACATCACGGAGCGGAAGCAGCTGATGACCTACCTGAAGCATATGGCGTCCCACGACCAGTTGACTGGGCTACCGGGACGTCCGCTGCTGCGCGAGCGCATCGGGGAGGCGATCGAGAAGGCGTCGCTGCACGGGCGCAAGGCGGCGGTGTTCGTGGTGGACCTGGACCACTTCAAGTGGATGAACGACTCGCTGGGACACAAGGCCGGGGACGAGGTGCTGGTGGGAATGGCCGAACGGATGCAGCAATCGCTGCGGCGGTCCGACACGCTGGGACGGCTTGGCGGAGACGAATTCGTCATCGTGATGCCGCTGATTGCAGGCATGGAAGACGTGGAACGGTGCGCGCAGCGGCTGGTGGACCTGATCGCGAGCACCGCGCAGGTGGGCGAGATGGAGGTCAACCTTACGGCCAGCGTCGGGGTGTGCGTGTATCCCGATTTTGCGGGGGACGTGGACACCATGCTGGAACGCGCCGACGCGGCGACGTATGTAGCGAAGGCAAATGGCCGGAACCAGTACCAGATGTTCGCCGACGCGATGCTGAAGCAGTCACAGGACCGCATGTCGATGGATGCCGCACTGCGCCACGCACTGGTGCGCGATGAGCTGTTCATGCACTATCAGCCGCTGGTGTCGCTGACAACGGGCCGTGTGGTTGGCATGGAGTCGCTGCTGAGGTGGCGGCATCCCAAGCTGGGCATGCTCTCGCCCTCGGTCTTCATTCCACTGGCGGAAGAGACTGGGCTGATTGTTTCCATCGGCGAGTGGGTGATGAAGCAGTCATGCAAAGAGGCGAAGGCGATCTGTGACGATCTGGGGATGGACCTGTCGGTGTCGGTGAACCTGTCGCCGCGTCAGTTTGAGCAGAGCAACCTGCTGCAGGTGATCGGCGAGGCGCTGGAGAGTAGCGGACTGCCCGCGAAGCGTCTTCAGGTGGAGTTGACGGAGAGAATCCTGATGGTGAATACGGCAACGACACTGGAGAAGCTGCAACAGATCCGCAAGCTGGGCGCGCGGATTGCGATCGACGACTTCGGCACGGGCTTCTGCAGCTTCTCCTATCTTCTACAGTACCCCGTGGACCGGCTGAAGATCGACCAGAGCTTTATTCTGAAGGCTGTCTCGGAGCCGAACGCGGCGACGGTCGTGCGGGCGATCCTGTCGATGTCTCACCACCTTGGCATCAAGGTGACGGCCGAGGGCGTGGAGACGACGGACCACCTGAAGATTTTGTCGCGGCGCAACTGCGATGAGGCCCAGGGGTTCTATTTTTCACGCGCTGTGTCGGCCGAGGGATTCGCCGCGGCGGTGGAATCGATCCATCGTTCGTACGACGAACGCAAGCTGGCCGAAGAGGCGCAGTTTGCATCGAACGAGGCAGGGCTGGAGCAATATGAAAACTGACCATGGGCTGGAGCGGTCCGTTGCCTGAACGAGGATGAAAGAGTGGCCCCACATCCAGAGAGCCTGGATGCGGGGCCACTCTTTTGTGCGCTTCGCTAGAGCGGTCTCACCGCAACTGCTATCGCGCGAGAATTATTAGAGTGGTTTTTCTTGAGGAAAAACCACGCAAACGTTCTTCGCTCCTGTAAAGGCCCACGGTGAAACCGCTCTAGCGGCGGTTGTCGGTGGCGGGCTCGGGGTGGATGAGGAGGCGGTCGACCTCGGGGGCGTCCAGTTTGAAGGCGCCTTCCAGGGCGGACATGACGGCGTGGACGCGAGCCATGGGAAGGCCGTCGGGCAGGGTGCAGTGGCAGGAGACCTGGGTGTACTCGGCATGGGTGCCGGGAATGCGGTCGGTGTGCTGGCCGCGGCGGGTGACGTAGACCTCGTGGATGTCGAGGACCTCGGGGAAGGCCGCGGCCAGCAC
>Ga0224529_1002067_pt1 | contig 10497 bp, 12 predicted proteins | sample CBST50metaG_FD_179893 | JGI IMG/M metagenome (GOLD analysis project Ga0224529, IMG submission 179893) | Peat soil microbial communities from Stordalen Mire, Sweden - C.B.S.T50 | ecosystem: Environmental > Terrestrial > Soil > Wetlands > Peat | place: Sweden: Norrbotten County, Stordalen Mire... | reverse complement strand
ACCCAACTGGACGACATCGTCCGCACCGCCTGGATCTGGCACCAGAAGCGCTACGCTTCCTAACTGACTGTTTGCCGGGCAAATCTTGCCAGCGGTTCGCCCGGCAAACGGCAGCGGTTGTTAGAATTAAGTTGATGCCGCTCACACGCCAACAGGCTCTCGACTACTTCCACTCACCAGACCTGATCGGCCTGGGTTTTGAGGCAGACGCAGTACGCAGCCGTCTGCACCCCGAGGACGTGGTCACTTACATCATTGATCGCAACATCAACTACACCAACTTCTGCACAGAGTACTGCTCCTTCTGCGCCTTCTACCGGCCGCTGAAAGGCCCCCGTTCGGAAGAGGGCTACATCCTCGATTTCGAGAAGATTTACGAGAAGATCGCCGAAACTGTGGCGGTGGGCGGTACGGGCGTGTTGATGCAGGGCGGCGTTCATCCCGATCTCAAGATTGACTGGTTTGAACGCCTCTTCAGCGGCATCAAGCAGCGTTTCCCGCAAGTCTGGCTGCACTGCCTGACGGCCTCCGAGGTGCTGGCCATCGCCAAGTATTCCGACTTGAGCCTGCGCGACACCCTTATCCGACTGCGCGATGCGGGCTTGGATTCGATCCCCGGCGGCGGCGCTGAGATTCTGGACGACGACGTGCGCCAGCGCGTGGCCCGTCTCAAGTGCAGTACTGCGGATTGGGTCAGCGTCCATCGCGCCGCGCATCAGTTGGGTATGAGGACAACAGCCACCATGATGTTCGGCGTTGGCGAAACGCTCGGCCAGCGCATCAACCACTTCGAGGTCGTGCGCCAATTGCAGGAAGAAACCGGCGGCTTCACCGCATTCATCCCCTGGAGCTTCCAGCCTCACAACACCGCTCTCGGTGGCCGAGGCTGGGAAGAGGCCACTTCAGTCGAGTATCTGAAAACGCTGGCCATCTCGCGCCTCTATCTCGATAACATCGAAAACGTGCAGGCCAGTTGGGTAACTCAAGGTTTGAAGGTAATGGAACTAGGCCTCCGCTTCGGCGCCAATGACGTGGGTTCTGTGATGTTAGAGGAGAACGTGGTTAAAGCTGCTGGCACCTCAAATTGCACGACCGAAAAAGAACTCCGCCGCATCATCAGCGACGCCGGCTTCAAGCCCGTCCAGCGCGACACCCTCTATCGAACCATGTTTTTGAGCTGACGACCCAAGAGCATTGCCCTACCACACTGCTGTCATCTGATCGGAACAGGTCGCGTTTTTTCCGATGTGCAGAGTCGAAGGAACACATTTTGGATTCCTTCTTCTCGGATGCAAGCGCATTGACTCGAATCCTTTTGCGATGTCATCGAGGAGTAGCACTGGGTTTATTCGGTTCACCGATGGGTTGTTTCAGCATATGAATCAGGTCGTCATCCGGAAAGATCTTCTTCGTTCCATCTTCGGAGTAAAAACTGTAATGAATATTGGTAAAGACCCAACCCGCGCTGCTTTGAGACAACTCAGGCCTAACCTCGCTGCTTCCTCTGACAACCGCTTGGCATTGTCCGTTTGAAATGACTGCGCTTTGAACCACGTATTTCTGGCTTGGATCCTGGCTATTCAAAAAGGGATCGGCATCCAGGTGAATGATAGAGCCATACTTTATCTGCTCTGCATTTTCATTTTTGAGAAGTTTTAGCAATTCTGGACTCAGTAAACGCGGCCTGAGTCGTGGAACATCAAACCATGCCACGCCGTGCAACTCAGAAAGATGAGAATTGATATACCAGTCGTAAAAATCCTGCACAAACTTCCGGCAGGACTGTTCATCTTTGCTTTGAACACGTTCAGGTTCAACATGCGCCACACTTGACTGTTGTTGCCCCTTGATTTGGGAAACCGGAGGCGTCTTTCGGCAGGAAGAAACCGCCGCCGTCGCGAGTACAGCGCAAAAGAGAGCGGCGAAGAGCATACAGCACCGCAAACGCGGCAAACCGATAGACTTACCTGTTTCTCTATGCTTCATGCTGAAACAGCCTCATTTTCAATTGCCATATGATTTTAACATCATGATTTCACATTTACCCTCATCATGGAAATCAAAGATTGTAGCTTTTATGCTACACTTATCCAGTGATCAAACTCGTCCGTTACCAGCGCGAGGATGGACGCGAACCCTATACCGAATGGATTCGTGGACTCCGTGACGAAATGGCGAAGGCCCGGATTGCCGCCAGGCTACGCCAGATCGAATCCGGAAATATGGGCGACGCAAAGCCTGTCGGTGAGGGCGTGACGGAATTGCGGATTCACTTGGGCGCTGGGTATAGAGTCTATTGCGAACAGCACGGGCAGTACTTGGTCATCCTTCTCTGTGGAGGAGATAAAGCCAGTCAACCCAAGGACATCGCCAAAGCTAAAGCACTTTGGGCAGAGTGGAAACAGAGGCAATTATGAAAAGACTTGTTGGTGTGGTATCGCATCACGAGCGAGAGGTCGAGGAACTGCGCGAGAACCGCGCATTCGCCATCGCGTACCTGCAGGTCGCCATGGAGGCCCTCGACAACCCCGAGGAACGCGCTGGCGGCCTGCTCGCTCTCCGCGCCGTGGCCGAAGCCTACGGCGGCCTGGGCGCGGTTGCCGCCGCGGCGGGCATCAGCCGTGAGTCTCTCTATCGCGCACTCTCGCCCAAGGGCAATCCGACGCTCAAGACGCTGGTCGCTGTTCTAAAGTCCGTTGGCCTGCGGCTTTCCATCGCAGAGGTGCAACAAACAAAAACGCGAAAGACAAAAGCAGGCAGCAGATGTGCCGCTGCCTGAGCCTTTGTTTCAATGTATGGCGGTTCTCCAGCGGATTGGCACTTCCTGCGCCGCTCAATAACTGGAGAACCGCTTTTGTTCTTACGAATTGCTTGAACTTACTCCTCGGTTGCGATTGCGCAGATGCCCCGCTGCCGCCACTTACCCTGTGTAAAGTCTGGGAACACAACCAGCGCGCTGCCGCGGCTCACTGAAGTTACACTGAGCGGCGCAACTGCCGACCACGTAGCGGTGTCATACACATCGATGTCCGGCGGCAGTCCCTTCTGCACACATTCCAGCAGCCGATAGAGCATGATGAAATCCATGCCGCCGTGGCCGCCAACTTTCTTTGCGATCTCTCCTTCTCTCTTCCACATGCGAATCATTGCAACTTCATTTTTAAAATGAGATTAGGGAACGAGTGCGTTCCTGTCAAGACTTCCGCTATAGCGGTTCTCCCTGGTGCCCACACAAAAACCCCGGCCAAACTGGCCGGGGTTTTTGTGTCAGAAGGAGAAAACCGATTTACATTGCCGCAACAAAATCGGGGATCAGGACCGCGGCGTTGTCCTGTAGCAACTGCGTCGTCCGTGCAGCCATACCCGTGTACATCGCGGCGGCGCGGTAGGCGTTGATGCGAACCCCTTCGCTGGCTTGCGTGAAGGCGTACTGGGTAAGGGCCATGAGAACACAGACTCGAATCTGCATGGCGTCGCTGTGCAAGGTCTGCACCAACAACCTGTCAACGCCTTCGCAGTTCTTGGCTGCATAATCGGCCATTTCCAGCATTACTCGTGCGTTCTGATACATCACCCACAGGCCTTTAGGGCCTTCCATGCGTCGCCAGGCATCCTCGGGAGTCGCATTCATACTTTCTTCCCATAGAAAGTGATCACTCAACTCACGAGCGCTCCAATCGGAGCGAAGCTTAGCCAGCAGGGAGTCCCAGGTTTGTGCGTTACGGCGCCGTACTGCCTTACGCCATCGGTACAAATAAGCCCCGATAGCAGCAATCACCGCAATTTGAAATAGCGTAAGAATCATTCGTGCTCCTCAGATCGGGGATTGGTAACCTGAAAACCGGCCACGACACCCCGACGGGCCCTTGTGGTACGTACTACTAGTAACAGATTTTTTCTCGTTTGTGGAGAAAAATATTAACGTTCTGCCCCTTTAGTGTCATATATCTACGCTCAAAAGGACAATGTCCTAAGGTAACAGGACCGGTCCAAATCCCACCGATTCAGACCATTATCGCTTTCCATTCTTGCGAATTTCGGACGACCGGGCATCCGTCATGGCAAGCCGTGTGGTCCTGGCAGCTCCCGCCACAGCCAGCAGCATGCTCTGCATCTGTGGACTGAATTCGCGCCGTTCGGGTTCCTTTTGCGCAAAACAGAATACCCAGTACATAAGAGAACAGAGATAACTGGCCACCACGACCTGATCCAAGTGCGTATACAGCTCTCCCAGTTCATGGTGCGTATGCAGCATGGCAATGACAAGGCTGACAAGTGAATAGAAACCGAGCCCGGTAACCACCTGAAGCTCTCGACTGCGCCAACCGATCGAGAGCAACTGGCTGCATCCGGCCAAGGCTAGGAAAAGCAGAACTCTGAGAATTGAGGTGGTCTGTTGCAGCCGCATCAGAAGATGATATTCAGGAGGCAAACTGCCGAAGCCTGGGATGACTGCAAAAGGCCAGATCGCCGCCCCAAGAGCCACGACCGATCCTCCAACCACAACGAAAGCGCCACGCGGCAGAGATGCTCGAAACGGACGGAGCACGGACCAAGCCAACTCGACCAGTACGCCAAGCTCCAAAGCCGAATCCACAGCCGTCTCAGCCAAATAGGACGTGAGATAGCTGGCCGGGAAGAAGTGAAATATTGTATATAATCCCGCGCCGCTAAGTAGATCCCACGCACAGTACACGCAGAAAACCGGTAGAGTTCTCCAGACATGCCTGTATAGAAGTAGCCCTATAACCGCTACCTCAGCCACAACGCCAACAAAATAGAGTGCGCTGTCCAGACTCATCGCAGGTATCGCGCTCGAACTGGTCAGCGCGATAAATCAGTATAGCAGTAGCCCATTGCGATCAGCTGGTCAAACCAACGTCAACGTACTACTGCTTCCTGGAGGCAGGGGAGGAAACGGCGTGATCGGATGCACACTGGCTACATTACTGCTTCCTGGAGGGAGAGGAGGAAACGGTGTGATCGGATGCACACTGGCTACATTACTGCTTCCCGGAGGGAGAGGAGGAAACGGCGTGATCGGATGCACACTGGCTACATTACTGCTTCCCGGAGGCAGGGGAGGAAACGGCGTGATCGGATGCACACTGGCTACATTACTGCTTCCTGGAGGGAGAGGAGGAAACGGTGTGATCGGATGCACACTGGCTACATTACTGCTTCCCGGAGGGAGAGGAGGAAACGGCGTGATCGGATGCACACTGGCTACATTACTGCTTCCCGGAGGCAGGGGAGGAAACGGTGTGATCGGATGCACACTGGCTACATTACTGCTTCCCGGAGGGAGAGGAGGAAACGGCGTGATCGGATGCACACTCGCTACATTGCTGCTTCCTGGAGGCAGCGGAGGAAACGGCGTGGTTGGACGCACACTGGCTACATTGCTGCTTCCTGGAGCCGACGGCAACGCCGCTGTGGGTACGGCAACAGCGTAACTGGTGGCGAACACCAACAAAACGACTAAAACAGCACTACGAATCTTGAGGGATGTGGAAATCATAAAAATACGCTCCTTACAAAGGCAGAAAGTCTTATGCATCGAAAGAGTAACCCAAAATGGTTAGTCCAGCTACAACAAAAGTAACATTCCTTATCATTTTTTAAGAAAAGGCTTGAAGTCTTGTGGACAAAAAGCCTTCCATCTCCATGTAAAAGCAAGTCTTGTCATGGTTTACCTATTAACAAACTTCACAAATTCCTGACCACGCTGGAATGCGCCTCTATGAAGGGAACACCCCCCGATCCGCACAGAAATCGGCTGAGCTTTTCAGGCTGCGTTCATACTTGTTACGGTAAAGAGCAAGTGCCTAATCAGAAAAAATAATGTCAATACAATCATATATTTACTGGATATCCATAAACCAATTTCCGACTTTTCTCTCGTCTGTTTCCATTTTTCCGCTGTAGCTTTTCATGGGATGGACTCCTCATCTCAGCGTTTTGCATGCAGGTAACGAATAAGTAACCAAACCGATCTTCCTCTGGCCATAAATCGCGACCGCCAGCGCTCAATGGCTCGTTTTTTGAGAAAGAGCTACCTTGACGGCGTTTGCATGGCCACATGACCAGCCGTCCGGGCTTTGCGGCCCCCGTGTCCCCCGTGGAATCATTAAACTCGGTGTGCGCTTGCCTATGGCAGGACGCCAAATTATTCGGGTATCATCTCTCTGCCAGCGATCATTCTTTCACCCATTACCATTCTGAAAACTTTGGTGCCGTGGGGTGAATGAGCAAAATTCGCTACAGTGTCGCATAGGATCGTTTCGGTCCGGGATGTTTGCTATGAATTCTCCGACGAAATCGGCTTTGCATCCGTCTTCCCCTCCAGGACCGCCCAGCGGACAGCAGGAAGTACGATGTGCTGTGCGGTTTCCCCTGATGCTGCCTGCGGTGCTTTCCTGTGGGGCGGAACAGTTCGACGCCCTCACTTTAAACATCTCTGCCAGCGGGGTTCTGTTCATGCTGGACCGGGAATTGACGCCGGGGCAGGAGATTCGTTTTTCCCTGCGCATGCCCTCCGCCGCTTTGGGAACTCCTCACGATGTTCTGGTTGAATGCACGGGACGTGTGGTACGCTGCTCCATAAGCCAAAAACGCTTCTCCGCCGCTGCGACCATCGACGAATATCAGTTCGCTGAGCAGTAAGCGCTAAGCGATCCGGCTGCCTCCTGCTTATGGACATCGTGAACGATTCAACTGAGAGCGAAGTTGTTGACACACCGGCAAAACCAGGTGCGATCCGCATTATTCTGGCGGATTCCCAGGCGATTTACCGCGTCGGCATTCGCAAGATTTTCGCGCTTGAGGACGACCTGCGCGTCGTGGCCCAGGCCGATTCGCTCGACAATCTGCGCGCGGCCATTGTGCGTTATCCCACCGACATTGTTCTTCTCGAAGGTGGGCTGCTGGCCGGTACGTCCAATGTCATCCCCGAGCTGTTGCGGCTTTCTCCCGACGTGAAACTGATCGTACAAGCCGTTGGGGCCGATGAAAGCAACACCGTCGAGCTTTATCGTCGCGGTGTCCGTGGCATCATCTCCCGCTCCATCACACCCGACCTGCTGGTCCGGTGTGTGCGCCGGATCGCCGCTGGAGAAACCTGGATCGACAACCAATCGGTCAATTGGGTAATTGAGGCCTATCGCGCCCAGGCCGCGGCCCTGGTCAGCCCGCGCAACCAGCCCCGGCTCTCGCCCAAGGAACTGGCCATCATCACCTGCATCACCCAGGGCAAGCGCAACAAGGAAATCGCCTTCCAATTGGGCACCACCGAGCAGGTCATCAAGAACTATCTGCGCAAGATTTATGACAAACTGGGCGTCAGCGACCGGCTTGAGCTGGCCCTCTATTGCCTGCACAACAAGATTATTCAGGCAGACACGGATGAGGAACTGGTGGCGCAGAAGGTTTTGGACAAGTAGCAGTGCATCGGTCGCCGTCTCCTGCGGCCTTCATCTCTTTCCCTTGAAAATCCTTTTCGTCAGCTTTCCGGCTGCGGGATAGTTTCCGGCTGTGGGATAGCCATGCTCGGTTTGCGAGCCACCTCCAACAGACGAATCAGCTCCGCCAGTTCCGCGCTGCTCATGTGCCCCAGCAATTCGCCTGGAATCCGCTGAATCGCGGGATCCATCCCTCGCAGCAGTTCCAGCCCAGCCGTTGAAATTTGCGTCCACACCAAGCGCCGATCGTGCCGGTCTCTCTGCTGCCGAATCAGTTTTAGCTTCTTCAGCCGGGCCAGCAGCCGCGTAATATCCGGCTCCGCGGTAATCATGCGGCTGCCAATGGCGGCGCAGGTCAGCCCGCGTGGCTGTGCACCGCGCAAAATCCGCAACACGTTGTACTGTGTCGAGGTCACGCCCCAGTCGCGGGTTTTGCGGTGAAATCCGCGCTCCAGACAGTCGGAAGTGCGCAGCAGGTTGAGAAACGCCTCTTCTTCCACGCTGGCAAAAGGAGGCTCTTGCACGATTTCAAGTTTCAGACCTGCCATCCGGCTCTCTCCTTGCAGCTTTTCGGGAACGTCAAGCTATAGCAATCGTGTGGGTGCCCCATCCTTCACCTTTCTTCTGGCGAAGGATGGGAAGCAAAAGCCCTCGTTCCGATTCCACATCGCGCTGTTTGTGAAAATGCGCTACAGCCTGCGCCCGCCATTCCCGCCCTGCACTTATTGCTTGGCTACGTCCAACTCAATCGTCAGCTTTACCTCATCGCCCACAATGGCAGCCGGGAACTTGGGACCAATGCCAAAAGCCGTGCGAGTGATGGTAGTGGTGGCTGAAAAGCCGGAGTGCTGCTTCTTGTCCATGCCCTCAATCGGCCCGCTGGGACCTGTCACCGTAAGCACAACAGGCTTGGTAACACCGTGCAGGGTAAGGTTTCCCCTCACAATCAGATTGCCGCCGCTCCTAGCCACGCTGGTGCTGGTAAAAGTGGCTGTGGGAAAGCCGATGGCGTCAAAAAAATCCGCGGTCTTCAGATGGTTATTGCGGGCATCCACGCCGGTATCGACCGTGCCGACGCCAATTGTGGCTGTAACCGTGGATTTGCTCACATCGGCCTGGTTGTAGACCAGCGTTGCGGCCACATTGCCGAAGCGGCCATGCACATTCGAGATGCTGAGATGCGTAATGCTGAAGTCCACTTCGCTGTGATTCGGGTCGGAGACCCATGTAGAGGTTTGCGCCATGGCTAGAGGAGCCGCCAGCGCCAGAATGCCCGTTGCAATTGCCAAACGTTTCATCATGAAAAAAATCCTTTCGATACCAGGGCCGTGAGGCCGTTTCTTGGGTTGGGGAAAAACACCTTGCCTGCGCGGGAGCAGCACAAGAGCCTTGCCTGTCCGGCGCCGCATCATCCTTTGCTTATCGATCCGGCGCAAAACGATTTCATAACCAAAGAGCTGTCATCCTGAGCGGAGCGCAGCGGAGTCGAAGGACCTGCATTTGTTTTTCTTCTCTTATGCCGCAATCCAATCGTGCCGAATCAATAATGAGATGTTGCAGGCAATATGTCCGTTGCAACAAATATTTTTCTGCTTCGGCGCGCCTGCCGCTTCGAACGGCTTCCGGGCTGTTCTGCTCTGCTCATGTCCGTGGCAGCCCTTCCGTAAACTCAGGCTTTTCCTCGGCCTGTGCCCCCTGCCGCTTCAGCGCATATCGCTTCTAAACTTGCTCAAAAAGAAAACCCATATTGCATACAACCGCAGTACGGAAGCTCCGGATTTGCTCTAGAATTCTCCGAGAGCAACAAATCGCGTCTAATCCTGTGGAGATACTCATGCACATTCCAGCACTTGCCGCCCTCGTACTTGGTATGGCCACCATGACCGCCGCTCAGACCACAGCCCCTTGGAGCTACCAGGGCCAGACCGGCCCGCAGGTCTGGGGCAGGCTGGACCCGGCTTACCAGGCCTGCGCCAAAGGCCACGAGCAGTCGCCCGTCGACCTGCGCGGCGCACGCCTGAACAAGACGCTCCAGCCCATCCAGTTCCACTACATCGCCGGCGCGGTCACCCTGGAGAACAACGGCCACACGGTCGAGGTCCACGTCCACCCCGGCAGCTACATCGTGGCTGGCGGCGTGCGCTATGAACTCATCCAATTCCACTTCCACCACCCCGCCGAGACGCCGGTCAAACGCCATCTTTCAGACATGGAAATCCACCTCGTGCACAAGAGCGCCGACGGCAAGCAGGCCATCCTCGCCGTGCGCCTGAGCGAAGAGCGGCAGCAGCCGAACGCCGTGCTGGCCACGCTCTGGCCGCACCTGCCCAGGACCGCGGGAAAAACTGAAACGGTTACGGAAATGATCAATCCCGGCGGCCTGCTCCCCGCCGACCGCAGCTATTGGACCTACACCGGCTCGCTGGCTACCCCGCCCTGCACCGAGGGCGTGCGCTGGTTCGTCTTCGAGCAGGAGATGAGCATCAGCCGCGACCAGTTGAAAGCCTTCGGATACCTGTACAAGATCAACACCCGCCCCGCGCAGGATTTGCATGGCCGCCGCATCGAAGCCAGCGAATAAGGGGTATTGGTCCGGCCCGCAATGCTGTCGTACCCCATCCTTTCTGTCATTCTGAGCAGCATGACTCGCGATGCGAGTTATGGCGAGAAAATGGCACCAGAATTCCCACTGATTCTATTGGGCTTAAGTTTCGTGTCATCAGGAGCGAAGCGGAGTCGAAGAACCTTCATTTTGCAATCCTGGCAAAAGGGTGGGAAACCTCAAACCTCAATAACCCACAAGCAAGCTCACCACAACCAAGCCCATCATCGGGCCGGGACGAAGTCTTTGCTTAATTTCCGCCGACTCGCTGACTTGCTGACTCGCCACTTTGCAGATAATTCCCCTCTTCCGTCGCACAATGGAAATAGAGAGGAAAAAACCATGCTGGACCGCGCCCCCATAAAAGAACCCATAAAAACGCACCTAAAAATTGTGCGCGGCCAACTCTTCCATAACGGTTTACGCCAAAAAATC